>Ga0105238_10001427_pt1 | contig 23964 bp, 19 predicted proteins | sample KBSC34metaG_FD_81526 | JGI IMG/M metagenome (GOLD analysis project Ga0105238, IMG submission 81526) | Corn rhizosphere microbial communities from Kellogg Biological Station, Michigan, USA - KBS C3-4 metaG | ecosystem: Host-associated > Plants > Roots > Rhizosphere > Soil | place: Michigan, USA...
CCGGGAGTGAACCGGATCTCACCTGAAACGTATGGGAAGATCGTCGAGTTTGCCAAGCGAGGCGGAATTGTAATTGCAACCAGACGGTTGCCCGATTCGGCGCCGGGATACAAGGATGCGGAACGAATTACGGCGAGCGTGAAGGAGACTTCGGAAAAGCTGTTTCATGGGCAGGTTGCGACGGCGCACTTCGTGCAGGATGAGCATGACTTGGGGGCTGCGCTCGCGAAGGCGGTGAAGCCGGATTTTGGAGCAGAGTCGGCAGCTCCGGAGGTCGGGTTCATTCACAGGCATCTTGAGTCGGGCGAATTGTATTTTGTCGCGAATACGGGCAATCTGCGACGGGCCGTTGTAGCGACATTTCGTGCGGGCGGGAAGTATGGCGAGGAGTGGGATCCGTTTACAGGCGAAGTGAAGGGGTTAGCCGATACAAATCGAATTGAATTGAAACTGGAGCCGTATGAGTCGCGTTTGCTGTACTTCTCGAACATGCCGCTTAGGGCTGCTGAGAAAACGGTGCTCAGGGCGGAGGAGCGGATCGAGATACCTGGGGAATGGCAGTTTACAGCGGGCGACGTGAGTAAGACGGCGAGCTTAGGGTCATGGGTAGAGGATGCGAGGCTGCGGTACTACTCGGGGACAGCGACGTATGTGAAGAGCGTGCGTGTTCCGGCGGCGTTTGCGAGTGATGGCGCTCCTGTGTTTCTGGATTTCGGAGAGGGGAAGCCGGTGGCGATCCCGGATCCGCTGCCTCAGAACAATATGCGGGCGTATCTGGACGGCCCGGTGCGCGAGGCGGCCGCAGTCTACGTGAATGATCAGCCCGCTGGGTACGTGTGGCATCCGCCGTTCCGGGTGGACGTGACGAAGCAGCTGAAGGCGGGAGAGAACAGCATTCGGATCCTGGTCGGGAATACCGCGATCAACGAACTTGCGGGAGCGGCTCTGCCGAACTATCGGTTGCTCTATAGCAAATATGGAGTGGAGTTCATCCCGCAGGGGATGGAGGATCTGAAGCCTTTGCCGTCGGGATTGCTGGGGCCGGTTTCGCTGGTGGAGGGTTGGGCAGAGCGCTGATCAGCGATTGGCAGCGATCACTATTCTGGGTCCGTTCGGGGCAGGGCGCATCTTTATGTCGCAGATTGCAATCAAAGGGAGTGAGTACATCTGCAAAGCGGAGCGGACAGCTAATGTTCAATGCCAGTGATATCGACCAGATGAAATTTGCGCAGTCTTCGGCGGATCGGGTTTTGCCGGTGTTTCTGGAGCGGTGGAGTCCGCGGGCATTCGCGGATCGGGATGTGTCGGCGGCGGATTTGAGGACGATTTTCGAGGCAGCGCGGTGGGCTCCCTCTTCGTATAACGAGCAGCCTTGGCGATTCTTTGTGGGGCATCGGGGATCAGAGACTTACAACAAGATTCTGGATGCGCTGGTGCCTTTCAATCATGATTGGGCGAAGCGCGCTCCGGTGCTGGTGCTGGGAGTGGCGAAGACGCGGTTCAGCCACAATGACTCGCCGAACAACTATGCGGCGCATGATCTTGGAGCGGCTATGGCCTTGATGGCGGTGCAGGCCACGGCGCTGGGGCTTGCGGCGCACCAGATGGCGGGATTCGATTGGGTGAAGGCGCGGGATGCGTTCGCGATACCGGACACCTATGCCATGGGATCGGTGATGGCGATTGGGTATCACGGCGGGTTGACGGATCTGGACGAGAAGTTTCAGGCGCAGGAGCAGGCACCCCGGAGCCGGAAGCCTTTGAACGAGATTGTGCTGTCGGATTGGGATCAGCCGGCGGATCTGGGCTAGAGCCGAGACAGGCCCCAATTGAGTTAATACCTTCGTGCCCTTCGAAGCGAGGTTCGCCCGTAGAGTGGAAGTCTGAGGTTCTGGTTTGCCTGCAGCTTCTTCATCGCGAAGGCGCGCGCCTGTGCGTCGTCCGCAACATCGATATAAGCCCATCAAGATGGGCAAGACGCGGAGGATCGTGCAGGTATCGGCGGCAGTTCTCGGGGCGATAGGGCTGCTGGTGCTTTGGGCGGTGATCGCACGGCGGGTGGCGCCGATGGCGAATAGTAGCCGGGATCATTTCGACGCGATTGTGGTGCTGGGTCATCCGGCCGATGATGATGGCAATCCGACGCCGGAGCAACTGGCGCGGGTGACGGAAGCAGTGCGGGAGTACGAGCGAGGGGTTGCACCCCGGATTCTGTTCAGCGGCGGAGCAGCGGCAAACAGGTTTGTGGAAGCGGATGTGATGGCCCGGGTGGCGGCGGCTCAGGGAATTCCGCCGTCGGCTATTTTCGTGGAGACGAAAGCCCAGGACACGATTCAAAATGCGTGCTACTCGGCAAGGGTGATGAGCAACCACGGTTGGCGTTCGGCGGAGGTGGTGTCGAGCGAATACCATCTGCCGCGGGCAAGCATGATTTTCGGCCACACTCGGCTGGAGTGGCGGATGCATGCTGCGTCGACTTTGCAGGCGGGGGAGACGAGTTCTGAGGGGATGCCGGCAATTGAAATTCTGAAAACGATCCGGTACCTGGTGTATGCGAACTGGGCTGAGCGATGTGATTTTGACGAGTAGTGCTGAAGGATATGGCTCGCTGGTGCGATTTCGAGGCGTCTAATGGGGAGGCTCCGAAAATTGTCCGCGAAAGGTATGGTCCTGTAAGCTTTTGGTGATGCGTCTTCCAGTAAGTTTTTGTCTGTTTTTGGCGGTTGCCGCCCTGGGTCTGCCTGCGACGATTTCGAGAGCCCAGAGCAACGTGCAGCGTCCTGCGCAACGCACCGCTCCACAAACGACCGGCAATGGCACGTACATTGTGGTGGACCCACTCGCGAATGTGCGCTACGACAACAAGTACGACATCTCGCTGGGCTTGGCGTATGACCACATGAAGGCGGGGCCGAGTCTTCTGCAGGGTTCAAACCTGGGCGGTCTGGATCTTTCAGGGTCGTACTGGTTCAGCAGGCATTGGGCCGTGGAGGGCAGCGGGCGGGCGTATCTGGGAACGAGCGGGGCGGCGCCGAACTCATTCCTGAATGGCAGCGGCCAGAACGAGAGCATCCAGGGCCCGTTCGTCGCGCAGTATCTCTTTGTGGGCGGGCCGGAGTGGCTTGGGCCCCATAACAAACATGGTGCGTTGATTGCGCATGCGTTGTTCGGCGGCGCTTACGGGAAGTTCGAGCAGGACCTGCGCGGGCAGCCGCCTTCGCTGGTGGGTTTCTACAATGACCAGCTTGCACCGGCGGCGATCCTCGGCGGACATATGGACCTGAACCGGTCGCCGCGGTGGGTTATTCGCATCACGCCGGATGCCGTGATTACGCGCTACGGGACCAATTACGGTTCGAAGATCACGCAGACGGATGTGAATTTCGCGATTTCGGTTGGAGCGGAGTATAGGTTCCGGGCGAAGCGCAGATAGGCATGCGCTAGAGATCGAGGGCTGGGCGCGAAGACAAGCGTCCCAGCCATTCGCTTTTTTGGGCCCATGAAGAGCTGGTAAGCGTGAGATGTGCAGGTGTTTATCTGCGTGTGGTATTCTTCGCCGTTCAGAGGGGATTCGCGAGGAATCACTCACTGAAAAACGCCGTACCGGATAACGGCACATTCGAATCGCGCTGAGAGATTCTCCGGGACGACAACGCGACAAGGCAGGCTCATACGGACATGAAAGACACATTGGGTGTTTTGCTTGCGGGCGGAGCCGGAGAGAGGCTGTTCCCGCTAACCCGTGACCGCGCCAAGCCGGCAGTCCCATTTGGCGGCCACTACCGGATCATCGACATAACGCTCTCAAATTGCATCAACTCCGGGTTGAGACGGGTCTACGTTCTTACTCAATACAAAGCGCTGTCATTAAACCGGCATATCCGCGAGGGCTGGACCGGTATTGTGGCCCAGGAACTGGGCGAGTTCTTCGAGCTGTTGCCTCCGATGCAGCGGACCGGCACGAACTGGTACATGGGAACCGCGGATGCGGTGTACCAGAATATTTACTCGATCGGCAGCGAGCAGCCGAAGCACATGATTATCCTGAGCGGCGATCACATCTACAAGATGGATTACAGCCGGATGCTCGATTATCACCGGGAGAACAAAGCTGAAGTGACGCTGGCGACGATTCCGGTCGCGCCGGATGAAGTGTCGCGTTTTGGCGTGGTGGATGTGGAGAGTTCGGGAGAGGTAGCCGGTTTTCTGGAGAAACCGGCGAGCACGACGTTTCGTTCGCCGTTCAACCCGGACAAGGTTGAAGCTTCGATGGGCGTGTACATCTTCAACACGGAGATCCTGCTGAAGGCGCTGATTGCGGATGCCGAGGATCCGAACTCGAAGCACGACTTCGGACACAACATTCTGCCGAACATGCTGGGCAAGCGGAAGATGCTGGCGTACAGCTTTGTGGATGAGAACAAGCAGACTGCCCTGTACTGGCGGGATGTGGGAACGCTGGACTCGTACTACGAAGCGAATATGGATCTTTGCTCGGTCACCCCGATTTTCAACTTGTATGACAAGAGCTGGCCGATCCGGACGCGCGTGCGGCAATATCCGCCGGCCAAGTTTGTATTTGGAGAGCCGGGACGAACGGGCATGGCGATGAACTCGATCATCACCGCCGGCGTGATCATCTCGGGCGGTACGGTTTCCAATTCAGTGCTGTCGCAGGACGTGCGTGTGAACTCGTATACGGAGATTGACGCGAGCATCATTTTCTCGCACGTGCAGATTGGGCGGCACTGCCGGATTCGACGGGCGATTATCGATCGCGACGTGCATATACCGGAGGGCACGGTGATCGGCTACGACCCGGTAGAGGACAAGCGGCGGTACTTCGTTACGCCGTCGGGACTGACGATTGTGACCAGGGATGCGTCGCTGTTTGAGAATCCTGTGGAGCCGGAGTTCGGCGACCGATACTGAAGCTGAAAAATCAGCATGAGAAGAAGCGGCCTGAAGAGGCCGCTTCTTCGTTGTTGGCTGCGAGGGTCAGAGGCTCTTGCGCATGAAGAGGGTGGCTTGCGGGTTGTCATTGTATCGATCGCAAGGCTGGTAGCCACGTTGTTCGTAGAGGGCGATGGCGGGCTTCAGGTCGTCGTAGGTATCGAGGTAGATGCAGCGGAGTTTCAGGTTGCGCGCATGATCCTCCAAGGCGTCGAGGAGGAGTGTGGCGATGCGGCGGCCGCGGGCGGAGGGGCGGACATAGAGGCGCTTACACTCGCCGGCGTGCGGGATGGAGGGGAGGTCGCGCAGGACGACGCAGCCGACGACTTCGTCGTTCAGTTTCGCGAGCCACATGGCGGATGTGGGTTCGGCCAGGAGGGCGTGCAGGTCGCCGGGCCGGTCGCGCTTGATGACATGGACGGCTTCGTAGTACTCCTCGAGAATTTCGAAGGCGTTGCTGGGATCGATGAGGCGCTCTATCGAGACTGGCGTTTTTGGTGGATCGGCGAGAATGGCGTGGGCTCGTTGCAGGGAAGCGACGAGGTCTTGGCGAAGATTTGGTTCGATGGCGTCGAGGATGGCGGAGATGTGGCGGTCGGAGGTTTCGTTCAAGTGGGCTGCGGAGCGCTGGCCAGCGGCGGTGAGGGTAAGGAGTTTTTCGCGGGCGTCGGAGGTTGAAGCGGCCTGACGGATGAGCTTACGGCGGGTGAGTGAGGCAAGGAGGCGGCTGATGTAGCCGCGATCGAGAGCGAGGGTTTGGCGGAGTTCGGCGGCGGTGATGCCAGGATGAGAGCCGATTTCGTAGAGGATGCGGGCTTCGGTGAGGGAGAACTCGCCGTCCAGGTGATGTTTGCGCAGGAGGCCGAGGCGGGCGGTGTAGAAGCGGTTGAACTCGCGGAGAGCGGAGATGTAGCTGGTCTGGATCGGTACGGGGTGGAGCATGGATCTAAGTTAGTAGAGGTAGTTGCTTTTAGCAACTAATTTTGGAAACTGAATGAATTGTCTACCGAGGATTGGGTTCACTCCCCGGTCCCCAAAAGCGAGTGTGTCAAGTTCCAAGAGATGGTTTACAGATTGTCTCTGGACATCCTTAACAAGTCAGGATCGGGAGATCGATTTTGCTTGGGGGTTTAGGGGGATGTCGTGGAAGCTTTTTGGGCGTGCGGGATCCGCGAGTGGAGATCGTGGTTCGAGCCAGCCGCGGCCAGAGTCTCAGCAGGTTGCGCCGGGAGCACGAGGTTAGTCCGTCCGATCGGTTACCTGTGGTTGCAGTGGTTTCGCCAGCAAGAGGTGACCGGAATTCAAGAGCACAGCCGCCCGATAGCCTGTTAGTTGATTGGGCTATTCCCGCTCGAACCGACGGCGCGCTTCGGTCTCCGCCCGAGTCCGGCGCGGACTGAGATGCGGCTGTTGGAGAGCGAAGGGCTGGTGTTGCCTCCGAAGCCTGCCGGCGGCTCTCCCGATCCAGCACCAGAGCATGTCAAACCAGCACGCGATGCACCGTGATCACCGCATCGTCACGCTGCGCCTTCAATGGCGCGACTGAGGAGCCCGCAAGTTGGCAGTGACCTCGAGGACGGTGCGGGAGACCCAATTTGGGGTTGAGGGGGAAAGGAGTTGGCGGTGGTGGGATTTCGCGTTTCGTTCGCCTTCACGGTTGGACCTATGATGGAGGGAGTACCCGGGGCAGATGGCCACTTCACAGACTCCATCTCGAACGCTTCCTACGCTGCGTGAGTTCTTTTCGCCGGGGGGCATACTCTCGAAATCGCCGCTGCCATATGAGTACCGCCCGGGGCAGCTGGAGATGGCGAAGGCGGTGGAGCGGGCACTCGAAGAGCGGCGGCACCTGATTGTGGAAGCCGGGACGGGAACTGGGAAGACGCTCGCGTACCTTTTGCCGGCTCTGCGGACGGGGCAGCGCGTGATTGTGTCGACAGGGACGAAGGCCTTGCAGGATCAGCTGTATTTCCGGGACATTCCTTTTCTGGAGTCGCTGCTGGGGGAGCTGCGAGTCTGCTACATGAAGGGGCGGGCGAACTACCTGTGCAGACATAAGCTGGTGGCGCTAAGGGATCAGCCGATTTTGTCCGGCCTCGAGGAGATAGACCAGTATCGCCAGATCGCCGAGTGGGAGAAGGTGACGGAAACGGGCGACCGGTCTGAGTTATCGGAATTACCGGAGACGAGCGCGTTGTGGCACAAGTTGGATGCGCGGAGCGAGGCTTGCCTGGGCACGACGTGCCCGGATTACAGACGATGCTTCATAACGGAGATGCGCCGGCGGGCGCTGGAGTCGGACATCATCATCGTGAATCATCACCTGTTCTTTGCGGATCTGGCGGTGAAGCAGCAGGCGGCCGGGGCGGCGGATGCGGGGATTCTGCCGGAGGCTGCGGCAGTGGTGTTCGACGAGGCACATGAGCTCGAGGATGTGGCGTCGAGCTACTTCGGGCTGTCGGTATCGAACCTGCGTTTTGAGGAGCTGGCGCGGGATACGGAGACGCTGCTACGGGGGAAGGCGGGGGCAGAGAAGTTTCCGGCGGCGACACAGCAGCTGCGCGACCGGGCGCGGATGTTCTTTGCCAATCTCCCGATGAGCAGCGATGGGCGGCAACCGTTTGAGAATCGCGAGGAGTTTCTGGAGACGTCGGGTGATCTGTATCTGTCGCTGCGGAACACGCTGCGGCTGCTCGAGTCGGAGATGGATCTGCTGACGGATATCGACGAGGCTCCGGGACTGCGGAAGCGGGTGGGGCGGTTGAGGACGGAGCTCGAGTTTCTGCTCGAATCGAATTCGAGCAACATGGTGTATTGGCTGGAGAGGCGGGCGGTTGGCGGCGCGGACAGGGGCGGTGGTGGGCGCGCGCCGGGCCGGGGGCAGAACAGGCATACGTTTGTGCAGGCGACGCCTATCGATGTGTCGGAGCTGCTGCACGAGATGGTGTTCGAGTCGATACCGACGGTGGTGCTGACGTCGGCGACGCTGACGGTGCAGGGTGGGTTCGAGCATATGCGCAAGCGGCTGGGCATGACAGAGGCGCGGGAGCTAGTTGTGCCGTCGCATTTCCGATATGGGGAGCAGGCGTTGCTGTATCTGCCGCCGTCGATGCCGGACCCGCGGGATCCGGAGTTTCCGGAAGCGGCGGCGAACTGCATCCGGCGGGTGCTTGAGCTGTCGAAGGGGCGGGCGTTCTGCCTGTTCACGAGCTATGCGCAGATGCGGGATTTGTATGAGCGGCTGATGCCGGTGCTGGAGTATCCGATCCTGCTGCATGGGACGGCGCCGCGGAAGGCGCTGCTGGAGGAGTTCAGGTCGACTCCGAATGCGGTGCTGTTCGGGACGTCGAGCTTCTGGCAGGGAGTGGATGTCCAGGGTGAAGCGCTGAGCTGCGTGATCATCGACAAGCTGCCGTTTGCGGTGCCGAACGATCCGGTGGTGATGGCGCGGATGAAGGCGATTGAAGAGGCGGGCGGGAAGCCGTTCTTCGACTACCAGGTTCCTTCGGCAGTGTTGACGCTGAAGCAGGGGTTTGGACGGTTGATCCGGTCGCTGGAGGATCGGGGGGTACTGGTGCTGCTGGATCCGCGGATCAGGAAGCAGCGGTATGGGCAGACGTTCCTGCAGAGCCTGCCGCCGTACCGGATGACGGCGACGATTACGGATGTGGCGGAGTTCTTTGAGGAGCAGGGAACGAAGAAACAGGGATCAGGGATTAGGGATTAGATTTGCGCGCTTCTTCTTTCTTGCAAATTCCTCTGATCTGACCGGTTTCGTGCTACCCGGGTACCACCCCAGGTACCACCCCCTCCCCCCGCACGACCCCCTCCCCCCGTTTTTTGCACGTAATACATAAGGAAGGGTTTATCTCTGGCTGGTAGCTAGCAGGTGGCAGGTGGAATCCGGCAGCTGGTGGATCCTACCCTCCCCCTGATTTTTGCACTTAATACAAAACAAAAGACTTATCTAAACACGCTTCCTTCTTAATAGAAAACAAAAGACTTGTGGGCGCTTTGCCTTGCAAGTGACGCCATTCGGTTCTGGGCCTGCGATGCAGGGTGCTCGCCGCGAAAGTGTCCGCATTTAGTCCTATGACTTTATGGTGCACTTTTCGAGGCTTATAACCTGCAATCGCCTGGAGAAAAAGTCGAGCTGCCGAAAGAATCTTCACGATCTGTTCTGCCATGGGACCTGAGGGCTTGAATCAGCAGACGGCTCATCGGATCTCCTTTGAACGACAAGGGCGATCTTGGGAGATCGAGTAGCGGTGAGGGGCGCGAATGGACAGTTTCGGGAGCGTCACATTACCACGGCTTAAGGACCGCAAAGTGATCGGCATGGTCGATGAAGATCTGCCGGAAGAGCCCCATCGTCAGCAGTCCGTCGAAGTTCGATGTACGGGAATCCTTCTGGGCGCCTACCGAGGTTGTGAAGGGTACCTTTTGAATTTCAACTGAGCCGATCCTAACGTTCTGAAGCGGCAGTGCCATGAAGGTCTGCTGTGATCCACTTGCACCCCCTTGCAGAGATGTACCCCGGAACAATCCAAGCGCCATGTATTCATCCGTGTTGTAGAGGAAGGAGACGTTTGTGCCGGAGTCCAGCTTGAGGCGAATGGGGCGCCTGCCGTCGGAGAGATGAGTCACAAGGATCAGTGAATTGGGTAACGCGACGTCATTGGATGTCGAAGTCGGGATCTCCAGTGCCACGCGGGTCCCTTTCACCTCGGTGCGCATCGTGCCTGCATCGTCGAGGCAGAGCAGTCTGTTCGCGTTGTCGATCAGCATGTCGAACTGTTCGAGAAAATCCTCGCCAAGAACGCCCTGAATGTTGAGGCCAGGTGTCTGGAGATTCTTCAGGTCGTAAACCAATACTCTCTGGTTTGCGACGGCATGGGAGCCGGCTTCGAGCAGGTCGAGCCGAGCAAAGGAAGCCGATGCATGCATCCCTACGCTTACGACCTCAGCCGTACCCTGAGCGGCCAGGTGGAGTGAAGCGGCGAGCGAGGGATCGACCATCGTGATCTGGGTGCCCGTATCCAATATGAAGTTGTAAGGGCCGAAACGGTTGACGGATACGGCCACTATCATTTGGTGGCGGTTGACGACGCGGAAGGGTACACTTGCCACGTTCCCCGGGCAATGTGTTTCTGCGGAAAGCGTTGAGACGATTGTTGCTGCAAGAACAAAAGATGCGAACCACTTGAAAGTCGTCATTGCCAGAGCTCCTCAGCCGGGTAGGCTGAGGTCACTCTGGTCGCGTGGCTCTATATGGTCCTGATGGGATCCTGATCAGTTTCCGGACGCGATTGATCAGTTCCTGAACGCAGTTGATGAACTTGTGATGTGGTTATGATTGCGAGCAAGTCCTTTGTTTTCCGCTTCGCCGACATCGAGGTCCGCGAGCGCGAGTTCTCGCTGATCAAAGCCGGCGAAGCGCTGCCCGTCGAACCCAAGGCCTTCCGCGTGCTCCTGCTCCTTCTCCGCAACCCTCAAAAGCTCATCACCAAGGAAGAACTGCTGAACGCGGTGTGGGGCGACGTAGCGGTTGGGGACAACTCACTGGCTCGAAGCGTCGCGCTGCTTCGACGCCTGCTAGGGGATGAAACCCGGAACCCGCGTTACATCGAAACTGTGGCCACGGTCGGATACAGGTGGCTTTATCCGGTCGAACAACGGGAAGATCTATCCTCGTTTTCCGGTGTACGGGAACCGGCTTCTGCTGCGGAACCGGCCGAGGTCCCCGTGCCTGCCCAAAGCATGGAAGTGACCAGGCCACACGCGCACCGAAGGCTCGTAATTCTGGCGCTGTGCTGCGCGTGCGTTCTCGTTGCCGCCCTGGCATGGCTCGCCGTGGAGAAGTGGCGGGCCAGTCCCCAGGCCCCGCACGTTCAACGCGCTCTCACCCGGCTGACTTTTGACGAGGGGCTGCAGATGGATCCGACGTGGTCCCCCGATGGCCGGTATATCGCGTACAGTTCTGATCGGGGCGGGAAATACGACATCTGGGTGCAGCAGGTCGGCAGTGGGAATCCTGTGCAGGTCACCAAAGGCCCCGGCCACCATTGGCAACCGGATTGGTCACCTGACGGCAGATACATTGCCTATCGATCCGAAGCCGGGGAGGGTGGAATTTACGTTATCCCGGCCCTCGGGGGTGCGGGACTCGAACGGAAGATCGCAGCTTTCGGTTATTATCCGCGGTGGTCGCCCGACGGTTCGCAGGTGCTGTCGAAGACTGCCGGTCAGTTCTTCATTGCTCAACTTGATGGCAGCCCAGCCCGCGAACTCTCTGTCGACTTCCTGGCGCAAAAGGGATTGGCGGCGAGTGCAGCTGCGTGGTATCCAGACGGAAAGAAAATCACTTTTTGGGTTCCAGATTCATCGCCAACTCCCAGCTTTTGGACAATACCCATTGCCGGAGGGTCTGGCAGCAAGCTCGAAATTGGGCCGGCAATCCAAAAGGAACTTTCTGATGCTGCTGGGGAACGAGAAGGAAGCGAGCAGTTAGGGAGCTACTCATTTTCCTGGTCCCCTTCCGGCAGCGCTCTCTATTTCGAACAAGGATATAGAGGAGCCAAGAACATCTGGAAGCTGACCGTCGCCCCTGGAACCGTGCGAGCCACGGGAATCGAGCGCCTGACGACTGGTCCCGGGCCCGACGCTGGCGTCGGAATTTCAAGGGATGGCAAGCGGTTGGCCTTCTCCGCGAAGTCCGTGCGGCTTCGGACATGGCTGTTCCCGTTCGATGCAAAAACCGGCCGGATCAAAGGGGATGGTAGCGCGATTACTTCGCCCGGAAGGACGTCTATCGAGCCGGTCTTATCCAGAGATGGGACAAAGGTAGCGTATTTCGTTCCCCACGGCGAAAAATCCGGTGTCGATAACCTCAACGTACGAAACGAAGTCTGGGTAAAGTCACTGCTGGATGGCAACGAAGCGCCCGTTGTTGCGGACGACTTTACACGATGGTATCCGGTGTGGTCGCCCGATGGTATGCGCCTGGCTTACGCGCGCGGAAAGCCGCAAGGGACCGAAGGTCAACTCATGACCTGGTCCATCCAGAACCACGAGGAGGAACCGCTTACCAGCTTGACTCACGCGGCAGGCGCCTTGTCCGATTGGTCTCCTGATGGCCGGTGGGTTGTGACCCACGGAGGAGGGCTGGTTCCGATTGCGTCAGCGCCGCATGCCGAAACCGGGGCACGCCAGATTATCTCCGATCCGGCATATGAGGCCTATCAGTCGCACTTCTCTCCTGACGGCAGATGGATTGTGTTCACCGCTTTCCTGAAGTCACAGCGCTTCGAATCTGCAGTTTTTGTCGTCCCGGCGTCGGGCGGTAAGTGGATACGGATAACCGACGGCCGGCATTGGGACGATAAACCTCGCTGGTCTCCGGACGGGAAGACGATCTATTTCCTCTCTCGGCCTGGCGGTTTCTTCAATGTGTGGGGAATCCATTTTGATCCGATTGAGAGAAAGCCGGTTGGCCAGCCCTTTCAACTTTCGAACTTCAATAGCCCGCGATTGATGATTTCGGGTTGGATGTCGGGTACGGGGTTCTCTCTCGCCCAGGACAAGATGGTCTTAACGATGGCAGAGGAATCCGGCAATATCTGGGTGCTGGACGACGTGGATCATTAGCGCAGCCAGACGACAACGCTTACATCCAGGAGTCTGAGGATTTTCTGTCGACAGTGGTCAAGCCGAGAACAAGCGCCCGTGCGGGCGAAAATGACACGGGGGCGTTGACAGCTCTTTTGTCCTTGATCCTCAAGAGACGCTGTTGTTGATTCCGCCTACTCGGAACTTGGCAAATTTTGAGCGAACAAAAAAGCACAGTCTTCACCTGGCCGGCGGATTCAGAATGACAGCGGTCTTCTGTGGCCAGATGCGTTTGGCCATCCGGGCTAGAGCGACAGCATTATTGTTGGTGTAGGAAATTATGAAGATCACTTCTGATGATGTGCTGATTGTGATTGATGTGCAGAATGATTTCTGTCCGGGCGGGCAACTGGCCGTTGCGGGCGGCGACGAAGTCGTTCCGGTGATTCGACAAGCTGCGCCCCGGTTTGAGCATGTTGTGCTGACGCAGGACTGGCATACTCCGGATCACGCTTCGTTTGCTTCGGCGCATGCGGGGAAGAAGGCGTTCGAGCAGGTTGAGTTGAGCTATGGCTCTCAGACATTGTGGCCGGATCACTGCGTGCAGGGCACACGGGGTGCAGAGTTTCATTCGGAGTTGGGGCTGACGAGAGCGGAGCTGATTGTCAGGAAGGGTTTTCATCGGACGATCGATTCGTACTCGGCTTTCTTTGAGAACGATCGCACGACGGCGACGGGGTTGGGCGGGTATTTGAAGGAGCGCGGGTTTTCGCGGGTTATTCTGGCGGGGCTGGCGTATGACTTCTGCGTGGGGTACTCGGCGCTCGATGCCTGCCGGCTCGGCTTCGAGGCAGTGGTCCTGAAGGATGCGTGCAGGGCGATCGATCTGAATGGATCGGTGGCGGCGATGGAGCGGGAGTTTGCGAAGGCTGGTGTTCGGGTGATGAGCACGGGGGGGCTTGCGCGGACGTAGAATCGAAGAAGGGGTCATCAATCGGCTCTCAGGGGCTAAACAAGCCGAAGAAGAACACAATTTTGTTCGCTCCAAATCGTTCGAAACCGTCCCTCGGCGGCTAAAGCCGAGTCAATTTGCTGGGTTTAGCGGCACGACTGAAGTCGTGCCCTTTCAAGGCAGCAGTTTTTCGGCAGCCTGTAAAGGCCGGCGGTCATTTTCATTCGCAGTTTCAGCAGTCGTGCCCTGACGCTTAAGGTAAGGCCAAGCGGATTTTTTGAGTCACTCGATCATGTCGCGCAACTTCTACATATTGGCTGGGGCACTGGCGTTTTTTGCGCTGCTTTCTGGCGCGATGACGCTGGTGCCGTCGAGTTTTCAGCCGGGGTTGCCGGCGAATGGATCGCTGTGGCGGACGGTTTCGCTGGTCATGCTGCTGGTTGCGCTGGGATGTGCGCTGGCTGGTGTGTTGAGCAATTTGTTTGAGCAGGTTGACCGGCGGAGCGAGGAGCAGCGGATGGATGAGCGGCGGAAGCGGCGGGAGTTGCCAAGGCCGCCGGAGTAGGGCTCCTTCCCACCCAAGCGGAGCTTGGATGGGGCACCCAGATTGATTCCATGACAATTGCGATGGCTAAGGTCTTTGTTTTCCAGCCAAGCTGCAAACTGCTGCAGCTTGGGTGGGACACCCGCCGATCACGTATGACAGCAAAAACCACTAGAATCGGGTGAGGGGGGAAGTCTCCCGGTGAGGACGTGAAGGCTGATGTTTGAAGTTACCGTGGAGGGCGGATTCTCCTCCGGACACTATCTGCGCAATTACCGGGGCAAGTGCGAGAACCCGCACGGGCACAACTACAAGGTGCGCGTGACGCTGCATGGGAAGGAACTGGACGAGGCGGGGCTGCTGCTTGACTTCAAGCTCTTGAAGCAGGTGATGCGGCCGGTGATCGACAGGATCGATCACCAAATGCTGAACGAACTGGAGCCGTTCACAACGCTGAACCCGTCGGCGGAGAACATTGCGAAGTATTTCTACGACCAGACGAACGAGCAGCTCGCGGAGATGACGAAGGGGCGGGTGCGGGTGAAGGACTGCACGATCTGGGAGACGGATACCACGACGGCGACGTACTTCGAATAGTCGCGGATGACCTTCAAGGATTTCGTGACAGGGAATGAAACGCGGCGAGGATGAACTGAACGGAAGAAGAAAGCGCAGGAATGCCTTTCTCGATCGAATGGTTGCCTGACTAATCCTAAATGGGCTGCAAGAGCGGGCTTGGGAAAGGGTCGGCGTTTTCTTTGCAATCCGCTCTGATTGGGCTACACTTCGAGCATCTTAAACGGGTGGAAAGTCATGAAAGAAGCTGGCCTGCTCCTGGTTGTGGAGAATGAACCGAAGGACATGAAGAACGCGGCGGATTCGGCGCGCGCAGTCGGGTTCTCAGAAGTTGAAGGCAAGACGACGCCCTATGCGGCACGCGTTTACCTGGAAGACCGACTTGCAAATGGACCGCGCCTTCCGGATGGGATTCTCCTCGATCTTGACTTTGGGCACGAAAGCGGATACGAATTACTTCGCTTCTGGCACAGCAATCCCGAATTACGGACGATCCCCCTCATCGTCTGGTCGATTCTGGGAGAAGAACAGAAACAGATGTGCAGCTTGTTCAAGGTAAAACAGTTTGTTGGAAAGTGGGAAGGAAATGAGGTATTGCAAGCTGCATTGAAGGGAATCATCCAGCCCGTGAACTAACGCAAGACCGGTCTTGGCTGGAATCAAGTTGCCAACCTGCCTGAACCCCGTCCCCGGTGGTTCGAACGAACTCACCAATCCAAGTCAAGAGCCTGCGAGAGGCAGCTTTCGGAGAATTCAATGAACGATTTGGCTGAGATCATTTCTCAGAATGAAGACAGACTTCGCACGGAATGGATCCGGACGATGTCTTCTGCAGTGGAACGAGCTGATCTGATCAGCAAGGCGGAATTAGACGAGCAGTGCAATTCGATTCTGAAGGCATTGGCGGACGGGGTTAAAACGAGCGGCCCTGAGAATCTTTCGGGAGCCGGATGGAGCGGAGCTCGGGAGTTACTGAGCTCAATTTCGGCATCGAGAGCGAGGCGAGGCTTCTCACCGGGCGACGTGGCGATGTTTGTGCTGTCACTCAAACAGCCGCTGTTCGTTCTGGTGCGCGAGAAGATGTCGAAGAATCCAGACGCCATGTTCGAGACCATTTGGTCTGTGACGCAGCTGCTGGATCGGCTGGCGCTGATCACCACTGACGCTTCTATCGCGACGCGCGAGGAGATGATCATGCGTCAGCAGCAGGAGCTGATGGAGCTGTCAACGCCGGTGGTGAAGTTGTGGGACGGAATTCTTGCCCTGCCGATTATTGGAACGCTGGACAGCGCTCGCACCCAGGTGGTGATGGAGAGCCTGCTGCAAGCGGTGGTGGCGACCAATTCAAGGTACGCAATTATCGACATCACGGGCGTGCCGACGGTGGACACACTGGTTGCGCAGCATCTGCTGAAGACAATCACCGCGGCGAGATTGATGGGCGCCGAGTGCATCATCAGCGGCGTGCGACCACAGATTGCGCAAACCATCGTTCATCTTGGCATCAATCTTGAAGATGTGATCACGAAGGCAAAACTGTCGGATGCGTTTGCGCTGGCGCTACAACGCAGCGGCCGGGCTGTGGTTCGGACAGCGGCGGCTGCGGCGAATCCACTGGGCGGGTTCTTCAGCAAGCGGGAGGAGTGATGGAACGTATTCCGGTTTTGCGGATGGGGTCCCTGCTCCTGATCACGATCCAGGTGGACATGCACGACAAGCTGGCGCTGCAACTGCAGGACGATGTGACTGAGCGGATCTCGGACTGGGGATCTACCGGTGTTCTGATCGACATCTCTTCGCTGGAGATTGTGGACTCGTTTATCGGCCGCATGCTTGCGAACATTGCAGGCATGTCGAGGGTGCTGGGGGCAGAGACGGTCGTCGTTGGCATGCAACCCGCCGTGGCCATCACGCTGGTTGAGCTTGGGATGTCCCTGGCGGGGGTACGAACTGCGCTGAGCGTCGAAGCAGGAATGGAGCTACTTTACGGTAACGCAATTACTGGATCAGAGAATGAGCGTACTGAAGCGTGAGGTTCTCCCCGTAAAGACCTCGAACGACGTGGTGCTTGCCAGACAGAAGGTAAGGCAGCTGGCGGTAGAGCTCCGGTTCAGCCTTGTTGACCAAACCAAACTGGTGACTGCGGCGAGCGAACTGGCACGCAACGCGCTCGATCATGGCAAGGGTGGGACGATGACAGTCGAAACCCTGGTTAACGGAGCGCGTTCAGGGCTGAAGATGATCTTCGAGGATCAGGGACCGGGGATCCCGAGCATCGAAGACGCATTGAAGGACGGGTACACGACCGGTTCAGGAATGGGACTGGGGCTTGGAGGGAGCAAGCGCCTGGTGAATGATTTCAGCATCGAATCGGAAGTGGGGAAGGGGACCCGGATCACAGCGGTGCGATGGAAATAGCCTTCACAGAATGCGTTGCAATCAAGGATGCAAGCTCGGTGGGCGAGGTGCGTCGCACAGCGGCGGCAGCGGCGGCCAAACTGAATTTGAATGAGACTCGCGCGGGCGAACTTGCGATTCTGGCTACGGAAGTAACGCGCAACGTTCTGATCCACGGCGGGGGCGGACAAGTGATCATTGCCGGTCTGGAGAACCCGGCTGGACCTCTGGCGAGGATTCTGGCTCTGGACAGTGGCGGCGGGATTGAGAATCTGGCAGACGCGATGAAGGACGGCTTCTCCACTGCCGGCACGATGGGGGCGGGGTTGGGAGCGATGAAGCGGCTTGCAAAACGCTTCGAAGTCTTCACGGGCCGCGGCGGCACTATGGTTTTGCTGGAAGTGGGAGAAGGACCTTCGGCGAATCATGTGGAATTCGCTGGTATGGCCCTGCCATATCCGGGCGAACGTGTGTGCGGCGATGGCTGGTACTGCGAGCACACTGCCACGCGAACAGTTGCCGTTCTTGCGGATGGCTTAGGGCACGGGATCGGTGCTGCCGATGCGGCTCAGGAGGCAATCGCAACCGTGAGGCAACGTGTATCGAAGAGTCCGGGAGAGATCCTGAGCTACATGCACGATGCGTTGAAGAAGACTCGCGGTGCGGTAGCGGCTGTCGTTGAGGTACTCCCAACCGAGGGCAAGCTCACTTATGCGGGCATCGGGAATATCTCGGCGTCGATTTTGAGTGGAGGCAGATCCCGAAGCCTGGTCTCCCATAATGGCACCCTGGGAATGACAGTTCAGCGGGTTCAGGAGTTTCACACTGAGTGGCCTCCTGACTCTGTTTTTGTCATGCATTCCGATGGATTGCATTCGAGGTGGGACTTGTTTTCGTATGCCGGGCTGATCTCGCGGCATCCGGCTCTCATTTGCGGAGCGCTTATTCGTGACTTTCGGCGGCAGCGTGATGACGCCGGTGTTGTTGTCTTGAAAGCTGCATGATATATGTCAGTTTCGATCCTTCAGATCTCTCTCCAATCAGAACGGGACGTCGTGCATGCAAGGCAACGTGCGCGCGAGGTGGGCGCCGAGCTTGGACTGGACAATCAGGACCAGATTCGCCTGGCAACGGCGACGTCGGAGATTGCCCGGAATGCGTACCGGTACGCACGCAACGGCAAGGTTGCATTTTCGCTGGATATTGAGCAGCAGCGAATCGAAGTCGAGGTGTCGGACTCAGGGTCGGGGATTCAGAATCTCGAGGAGGTGCTGGGAGGCCGGTACCGGTCAATGACCGGCATGGGGATGGGGATTCTCGGCACGAAGAAACTGATGGACGCCTTTGAGATTGAGACCGCGTCGAGTGGAACTACGGTGCGGATGTGGAAACTGCTGCCGAAGTTTCGCGGTAGCTGGACGCAAAGGTCGGCGCGCGAGCTGCGCGAGAGGTTGCAGGAGCGCGTACCCAGTAATCCGTTCGAGGAAATCGAGCAGCAGAATCAGGAACTGCTCAAGACGCTGCAGGAATTGCGAACGAGGCAGGAAGAACTTGAGCTGCTCAATCGGGAACTCGAGGATACGAATCGGGGTGTGGTGGCGCTTTATGCGGAGTTGGACGAGCGAGCGGACTACCTGCGTCGGGCCTCCGAACTGAAGACGAAGTTCCTGTCAAATGTGTCGCACGAATTTCGCACGCCACTCAACTCGATCATCAGCCTTGCACGAATGCTGATGGACCGGATCGATGGCGACCTGAGTGGCGAGCAGCTGAAGCAAATCCGGTATATCGAGTCCTCGGCGCGGGTGTTGCAGGATTTGGTCAACGATCTTCTGGATCTTGCGAAGGTTGAGGCGGGCAAGATTCGCATGCGGCCCAAGCGGTTTGAGGTCCACGAATTATTCAGCGCGCTGAAAGGTATGTTGAAGCCGTTGCTGGCAGACAACACTTCAGTGAATCTGCTTTTCGACGATACCGACGACCTGGTTCCGTTACGAACCGATGAAGGTAAAGTCTCACAGATACTCAGAAACCTGATCTCGAACGCCATCAAGTTCACGCCCGACGGCAGTGTGAGAGTTTCTGCGACCATGCTTCCCGGCGAGGAGGTGGAGTTCGTGGTTGCGGATACCGGCATCGGGATAGCTCCCGAGCATCATGAGACGATCTTCAAGGAATTCAGCCAGGTCGACAATCCATTGCAGGATAAATATCGGGGTACTGGGCTTGGATTGCCGCTGTGCAGGAATCTGGCAAAGCTGCTGGGCGGCAGCATCTGGCTGGAAAGCGAACTGGGGAAGGGCTCAACGTTTTTTGTGCGTATTCCGGCAATCTACGTCGGCGAGAGCATGGAGTCTGATGCTTCTGATATGCCTCCCGCGCCGGAGTTCCACCGCTCTCCAGTGCTGATTGTCGAGGACAACATCGAAACAGCGCGGCTGTTTGAGTCGTATCTACGGAATTCGGAGTTCCAGGCGATTATCGCGGTGAATCTGGCGCAGGCTGATATGTGGACTGCGAGGCACACGCCGGCGGCGGTAATTGCGGATGTGTATCTGGAGGAAGAGCCGTGCTGGGGTTTTCTGGCCCGAATTCGCGAACGCTGGCCGGAGTTGGTCGTTATTGCCACGAGTATCAGTGATGAATCGGAAGTTGCGCGACAAAACGGGGCGGCTATGTTCCTGCAGAAGCCAGTCGAGAGAGATGCACTTCTGAAGGAGTTGCGCGGCCGGATAGCGCAAACCGGGACCCGCCGCATTCTGCTCGTGGATGATAACGAGATAGCCAGATATATTTTGCGTGACTTGCTGGATCAACCATGGCTCAACATCCGTGAGGCATCTTCGGGAACGGCGGCGCTGGCCGCAATCGAGGAGGAGGTTCCTGACGCGATAATTCTCGATATTCTGATGCCCGACATGAGTGGAATTGAGGTTCTGCGGCGATTGCGAGCGGGTTCAGCAACCGAAAGGTTGCCGGTTCTCATCTATACGTCCAAGGAACTTTCAGAATCTGAGCGCTCGGAACTGGTGGTATTGAATGCTCCCGTGATCAAAAAGGCGGAGGTGTCTTCAAGGCTATCGGCTAAACCGTTCCTGGACTGGGCGAAATCCGCAGGCCTCTCCCCTGAAGCCATTGCGCCAGAGTCAAATGCTTGAGAAGAGCCCAGGACGGATTCTGATTGTCGACGACCGGGAGGAGAACCGGTACGTCGTGGGGCGAATGCTCGAGAATGCAGGTTACATCTGCGAGCAGGTTGACCGGGGAGCACGGGCCCTGGAGTTGGCCCTCACGAATCCGGATCTGATCATTCTGGATGTCAGTTTGCCGGACATGTCAGGCTTCGACGTTTGCCGGAAACTGAAAGCCGATCCGGCAACCAGTTCGATCATGATTCTGCAGGTATCCGCGTCGTTTGTATCGAACGACGACAAAGTGAGGGCGCTGGATGCGGGCGCCGATGGGTACATCACGCATCCGATCAGCCGTATGGTGCTCGTTGCGACGGTTCGAGCATTGCTGCGACTTCGAAGGGCGGAAATTGCGTCGAGAAAATCATCGGAGCAGTGGCAGATTACTTTCGACTCGCTCTCGGAAGGGGTGGCTCTCATCGACGAGCGCGGATGCATCGTGAGGTGGAATCACGCGCTTTCCAGCATGTGCGGCACGAAAGCCAACCTGGAGGCCGGAGAGAATGCCGCGTTGCTGCTGGAACGGGTGATCGGCACCCGTGAACCTCTGACTCAGAAGGAACGACGTTTCAGCTCCGAATACAGTTTTGGGAAAAGAACAGTGCAAGTTTCGGTGAACCGGATTGATGGAGAAGTTGACGGTGGAGAGAAAGTCCTGATCCTCGCGGACACGACAGATCGGAAGCTGGCGGAACATGCGCTGCGCATCGCGGAGAGGCTATCAGCAAGCGGGAAAATGGCGAATGCGATTGCACATGAGATCAACAATCCGCTGGAAGCGCTGACGAATCTCATTTATCTCGCGCGATCAAGCGAGTCCATGAAGATGACGCAGTCGATGTTGGAGAGTGCTGCGAAGGAGTTGGACCGGATTGCACGGATCACGAAGCAGAGCCTTTCGTTTCACCGAGACACAGACAAGCCAATCGAGATTGATTTAGGCGAACTTCTTGCGGACGTGGTGGGAATGATGGAACGTTCCGCGGCGGTGCATCGCGTGCGAGTGATATTGCAGAAACGTCCTGCGGGGAGGGTTAAAGGGTTTCCGGGTCAGCTTGTGCAGGTTCTAAGTAATCTGATTCGCAATTCGATTGAAGTATCGTCGCCGGGATCGGAGGTGACGGTGCGTCTCAGTTCGGTGGAGCGAAGGGGGCGCCGGGGCAATCGGGTCACCATTTCTGATCGAGGCGCCGGCATTCCTATAGAGATCCGCTCGAACATCTTCGATCCGTTCTTTACGACCAAGCAGTTGCGGGGTTCCGGGCTGGGTCTTTGGGTATCAAGATCGCTGGTTACGAGGCACCAGGGCACGATTCGCTTCCGTTCCTGCCAGCAGGAAGGAAGAAGCGGAACGACTTTCGAGATTTTTCTGCCTTTTGCAGGTCATGCCCGGTCCCGGGCGATTACATAAGGCATGGAGGCGGGTTTCTTTCGACCCTGGAGCACCATCCGTAGACAATCGCAATTTGAGGTGAGAAACTTTTTCTCTCTGGGAAGGTGCGCCCCGGCGTGTCCCCAATACCTCTCCTGGAACAATGATGCGAGAAGCGGTACATCTGCAGGGAGTACAGGGAGTTGTCTACATTGTTAACGGCGCGAAGGTCGAAAGCCCGGGCTCTCGAGAGCGCGCGGAATGCGGGCTTCGGGATTCTTATTTCAGTAGTGGTATTTGCGGCCGGCTGCCATCGAACTGGGACTGTTGCGGCCGGCAAAACCCTGGATTTCAATCAGGACGTACAGCCGATCCTGGCGACTCGCTGCTTCGCCTGCCACGGGCCCGATCCGGAGATGCGGAAGGCCGGGCTCAGGCTCGATTTGTCGGAGTATGCGGAGAAAAGACGCCAGGGACACCCCGATGCGATCGTGCCTGGACATCCTGAGCGGAGCGAACTGATCAAGCGGATTGAGTCGCACGATCCGCACTACTTGATGCCGCAGAATCCGCAGGGCGAAGCGAAGCCAATGAGCGACGCGGAGATCGCCACCCTGAAAGAGTGGATCAAGCAGGGTGCGGTGTATCGTCCGCACTGGGCGTTTGAAGCGCCGAAGCGGCCCGCAACGCCGGGGGCGAAGTCGCACGCGGAGTGGGCGCGCAACCCGATCGACAATTTCATTCTGGCAAAGCTGGATAAGGCGGGACTTCAACCTTCGGCTGAGGCAGACAAGGCGGCGCTGATTCGACGCGTGACGCTGGATCTGACGGGGCTGCTGCCTACGCCGGATGAGGTGCGCGCTTTTGAGAAGGACGCATCGCCGAACGCTTACGAACACCTCGTCGACAATTTGCTGGCGCGGGCCACGTTCGGGGAGCAGCGCGCGCGATATTGGCTGGACTATGCGCGGTATGCGGACACGTACGGGCTGCACTATGACAACAGCCGGGACATCTGGCCCTATCGCGACTACGTCATTCGCGCGTTCAACAGCAACAAACCATTCGATCAGTTTGCGATGGAGCAGATTGCTGGGGACCTGCTGCCGGCCAAGAATCTCGATCCGCTGATTGCGAGCGGATATATACGGCTGGGCGAGAGCAGCAACGAAGGCGGAACGATCGCGGAGGAGCTGAAATTCAATATCTCGCGGGACCGGACAGAGGCGTTCGGCGCAACGTTCATGGGGCTGACGGTGGGTTGCGCGGTGTGCCACGACCACAAGTTCGATCCGACGACACAGAAGGATTTTTACTCGCTCAGTGCATTCTTCAACAACATCGAAGAGAAGCCGTTCAACGGTGACCGGCCAGTGTGGTCGCCTGTTGTGCGGATTCCGCGAGCGCAGAATCGCGATGCGTACGATCGGGTGTACGCGAAACGGTCGGAGCTTCGCGGCCAGATTCGATCGATGCGTTTGCATGAGCGGGACCTTGTTCGCGATTGGATTTCGTCGCACAAGAATCCGCCGCATGGAGTCTCGACAGACAGGTTGCTCATCAGACTGAGGCTGGACGAGGGGAAGGGCGACGTTCTGCACAACAGCGCTCCGCATGCGACGCCGGCGACCTTCAAGGCAACGATGGTTGCTCCGCAGTGGGGCGAGACTACGTGGCTGTGGCCGGATTTCCGAATGGCTTCGAACACGCGGGTGGTGCTGGATAAGTCGGGAGACTTTGAGGGAAACCAGGCTTTCTCAGCGGGTGGGTGGTTCATGTTCCGCTCGGCGCCTTACTTCGCTGTCGATGACAAGGCGGGAGCGATGATTTCCAAGATGGACGCGAGCCAGCATGATCGGGGCTGGGATCTCGCGGTTCGCAACGGAGTGATTACGGTTGAGCTGGTGAATTCAGCACCGAAGGATGTGAAGGACAAGAAACATCCGGATAAGAAAGAGTCATTTCGTTATCCTTCGCCGCAGAACCTGACGAAGAAGGAGCTGTCGGCGTACAAGCCCCCCGAGGAGCCTAAGAAGAAGGAAGAGAAAAAGGAAGACAAAAAGCCGGAGAAGAAGGAGACACCGGATACTACTCCGCTGGTGGCGATTCGGGTTTCAACGGTTGCGCCAATGTCCACGGACGGAGAGTGGCGTCACATCTTCTTTGCCTACGATGGGTCGGGGCACGCATCCGGGGTGAAGATCTTCATTGATGGAAAGCCTGCAGCGACGGAAGTGGAAACCGATACGCTTCATGGCGAGAGCATCCGGACGAGCGCGCCGATGCAGCTTGGATGGCGGGCGCCTGGTGAGAATCCGGCGAAGGAATTCCGGTACCAGGACGTTCGGCTTTACGGGCGTTCGCTTACCCA
>Ga0105238_10001431_pt1 | contig 23939 bp, 13 predicted proteins | sample KBSC34metaG_FD_81526 | JGI IMG/M metagenome (GOLD analysis project Ga0105238, IMG submission 81526) | Corn rhizosphere microbial communities from Kellogg Biological Station, Michigan, USA - KBS C3-4 metaG | ecosystem: Host-associated > Plants > Roots > Rhizosphere > Soil | place: Michigan, USA...
AGGTGGAGGCCGTGTCAAAGTGGGTTGCCAAGTTGGCGCCCCTCCTTAACGTTGGGACTGATGTTCCCGCGCCTGCAAAGTGGATACGAACGGACTACCAACGCAACATTAATGATCGGGAAACCTGGCGGATCAGGAAATTGCTGGAGATCGGATTGTCTCAAATTGAAGGACTCCGCTCCGTTTCGGAACAGGCTTTGGCTCGGTGCATTCTCCTAAAAACCGGACAATGGGCGCTGGACTGCCGTGAAGTTATACCAAGCATCGCGGAATTCAACCAGCAGCTATTGCTGAATGCAACAGCTGTGCTCTCCGCTGCGACAGAGTTCGCAGAGCAAGTCAAAACATTGTCCACCCGTCCTCAAGTGAAATGCCATCATCGCTCTGCTATAGGGGCAGAACTAGACGCGGGGCTATTTCAGGGGGACATTCCTTCCCTTATTCTGACCTCACCTCCGTATCCGGGATTGCATGTTCTCTACCACCGCTGGCAAGTGAAAGGTAGGAGAGAGACCGCAGCGCCATTCTGGATCGCGGGCACACTAGACGGAGACGGCTCCTCTTTCTACACGTTCGGTGACCGGAAGCAAAAGAGCCTAGACAACTATTTCGCCAATGTCAGAGGGGCATTTGAATCTATGGCTCGCATCGCGGATCACCGGACGCTCATCATCCAGATGGTTGCGTTTTCCAAGCCTGAATGGCAGCTCCCCCGGTACTTGGACACAATGAATGAAGCAGGATTTGTTGAACAGGACATCGCGATTTCGTCTGAAGATCCTCAAGGAAGAGTCTGGAGGTCGGTGCCAGGTAGAAAATGGTATGCATCTCAACTGGGCGCAACTGCTGGAAGTCAAGAAGTTGTGCTATTTCACCGAAAGAAACAGACCCCGTAGAAAGATCCGATTCGAGGAATTCCTTTGAGCAAGGTCGTTCAGAACGAACATTTTGAAATCGACGCCTCCGTCGTCTTTCAACTTGGAGAAAGTCTAATAACCGACGCTGTACAAGCGTTGATGGAGCTCGTTAAGAATGCTTATGATGCGGACGCGACTTTCTGCAAAATAACAATATCAACCTCGGTAGTGGAAGATCCTGCCTCGCCTTTCAAGGGTGCCCTGGGCTCCATCAGAATTGAGGATGACGGCACGGGGATGTCGTTGGAGACGATCCGATCAGGTTGGCTAACGATCTCCAACTCAGGAAAGCGGGTTCTCAAGCGGCGAGCTGGAACCACAGGCAAAGGGCGAACGCCCCTCGGTGACAAAGGTCTCGGACGCCTCGGAAGTCAGAGGCTTGGTTCAAATTTGGAAATGACGACTCTCACCGCGGGCGCGCCCGTCCAACAGCATGTGTGGTTCTCGTGGAGTCAATTTGCATCTCAGACTGTCTTATCTGAAGTCCAGGTAAAGCGCGAACAAGAGCAGCCAACGCGCGGCCGCGGAACAACTCTCATCATTTCAGGTTTGAGAGATTTAGGGACTTGGAAAACCAGCGGGAAAGGCGACCTGGAAACGCAACTTTCACAAATGATTTCACCGTATCGGGCCGTGCGTGATTTTGCTGTTCGAGCCGAAGTAGACGGTGTCTCTTTAGACCTGCTCGAAATTTCTGAGAGACTAAGAGATTTTGCTCAACTACGCTACCGTCTCACATTTGATGGCGAGAGCTTAAGAGTCTCAGGGCGCGCCCGCCTGAATTATTTGCGCCCCGAGGCGGCAGACCCCAGTGAAAAAGCCAGATTTCGAGAGCTCGTTGAAGCCGACTACGGCGAAGCCTTCTTTCTCTTTCTCCGAGCTAAGAAACGCGCATCCGATTTCAGACTTGAATCGGACGATGGCACAGGCTGGTTCGTCTCCTTTGGTAAAACGATCGTTCTCGATGAACTCCATCAGATATCGAGAATCGACGGCAAAGTTGCAAATCCAGGCCCTTTCACGGGAGAAGTTGATTTCTTTAGCTTGAGTTCGGAAAGTAGCGTCGAACAAGACATCTATTCGGTTGGAGACTATAGACGCACAATCGAAAAGCATAGCGGCATCAAGGTCTACCGGGATGGCTTTGGAATCAGGGTTTCAAATGATTGGCTGAATCTCGGCCGACAGTGGACGAAAGCTCGTTCCTACTACACATTGAAGCCTCAAAACACTCTCGGATACATAGCGATCTCGGCAAGAGACAACGATCAACTTCAGGAGAAGACTGATCGGGAGGGTTTCACTGACAATGCATTTTATCAAAATTTTCTTACTCTCCTTTCTCAGTTCGTAGACTTCTCTGCTGATGCACAGGAATTCTTACGTCGTGGCTATAACGACTTCCGAAAAGCACACGAAAAGAAGACTGCGAACGTTCCGGAGGATGTCTCACCCGAAACGCTATCCCTTCGAATGGGGACGACTCTCGGACGAGCTGGTCAGCTTCAATACAAGGTGCGTGAGGCCGGCAAGACTCTAACAGATACCGTCTCGGAAGCTAATTCGTTACTCAAGTCGATTGCCACCGGTTCTAACGATATTCCTTCGATGGACTCGATCAGCGCCCTTGTCGAGAAACTTCGGGATGAGGCTTCCAGCACAACCAAGACCGTTCTCGAAGCCGAGAAGTATCTCGAAGAAGCTGCATCAATGCAGGATGCAGGAAAGGTTCTTGCCTCTGAAATCGCTGATCTCCGCGATCAGATACGTCAGGTTTACGAGGTGATCAGTCTAGGCTTAACGGCCGAAGCATTGTCCCATGAAATCAATAACGTCGTTTCGCAACTTAGCGAGCGGACCTCTAAGCTATCCCGTTCGTTACGCGCAGCCGGGACGAAAGATGTCAAACTTTTTACTTACCTTGAGCACGTGAATAGCGCAGTTGCTGCACTACGGCGTCAAATGATGTTTTTGGAGCCCTCTCTCCAATATGCCCGCGAGAAAAGAGAGCACATTGACCTTGGTGAATATTACAAGGAGCTCCAGCAGCACTATGCTCTTCATTTCATAGGGGCCGGTATAAGGCTCGAATTCACTGGGCAACTTCGTAAAGGCGCATTTGTCGTCAATATGAACAAGGGGAAGGTAGTCCAGATTATTGACAATCTGGTTCTCAATTCCGAGTACTGGCTCAAGGATTCCTTCAAGACCGGTTCAGCAAGGGGAGATATCACGATCGAACTAAAACGGCCTTACATATATGTTTCAGATTCAGGGCCTGGTATCGATCCAACGATCGAGAACAGCCTGTTTGAGCCGTTCGTGAGTACGAAGGCGAAAGGACGAGGTCGTGGGTTAGGCCTCTTCGTCGTACATCAGTTGCTACTTTCAGACAATTGCGACATTCGGCTTATGCCGGAACGAAATGCAAAAGGAAGACTTTACAGATTTCAGATTGACCTGTCTGGAGTTCTCGTCCAATGAACGTCGAAATCGTTGAATATGCAACCCGCTTGCTAAGCATTTCCGGTATAGAGAAAGTCATCTCGATTGATGATGACAATGCTCAGGACTCCACGCCTGAAGAGCTACTTGGCGTTCTGAGCGTGATCGACGATGCAGTCCTCGCCGAAATAGTCGGCCCCTTACTCGGCATAGCTAGCGGAGATCGAGATCTCATTCAAGATAAAGTCAGAAATGAGTGGACGAGTCTCGACAAGAGATTGCGTGATGAGCTGCTAACGGCGGTGACGCCGCCATTAGAGCAGGGTACCGAAAGTGTCGCCCTGCTCAATGACATACGTGCAACTTCGAGGCTGCCAGAGATTTTCGGAGATAAATTAATTCCACTCACTCTAGGCGAGTGGGAGAAGCAGTTGGGAGATATCGTCAACGATACGATGACACCAACCCTTGTCTTGGTTGACTTGAGTTTCACGGGGGAGCAGAGAGGGAAAGACGAAGGCCTGAAGGTGATCGCGAATCTCCTTCGAATGCATCCCGAATCGAAAATCTACTGCGGGTTGCTGACTAGCCTCTATCACACATCGTCCGTCCATGACGATTGGAAGAGGTTGGCTGCCGAACACTCACTAGATCGAGAGAGATTCGTTCTTATCCCGAAAGACTCTTTAGACGACGATAAACAGGCGTTTCTGGCGTTAATCAAGCTGGTAGTGATGAACGGATCGGCGAACTCCCTTCGCAAAGCTGTGGGCAAGACATTCGAAGCATGTCTGAAGCAATCGGAGAGTGAATTGGAAAAACTTGATGTGTTTGAATTCGAACGCATCATTTGCCTGAGCTCATCCATTGAAGGAGTGTGGGAGCCGGACACGTTGCTGAGAGTTTTATCCCTGTTCCACAAGGCATTCGTCAGGAAAGCTTTACGAAACGACGCCCAGGTCCACGACTCAGCGGATCGGTTAAGAAATTTGACGGGGATTAGAGTAGGCCAGTGGGGCGGTCCAACCGAAATGGAAATCTCGCTACGACGGCTTGAATGGTTCGAAGAAGCTTCCGATCTTGCGGAGCAACACCTCCCGCTTGAACTTGGGGATATGTTCAGAATAGAAGGGCGTTCCAACAAGCTCTATGTGTTGGTAGCTCAACCATGCGACCTGATGGTGCGGCAAACCGGCGAACGACATCAAACTGTGAAACACGGTCTATTGTTGGAGGCTAATCCTGTTGCAGATCTGTCGGCTGATGCCACAGAAGCACGAAGTGAAGACCCTGTTTTCCAATTCAAACTAGAATTCTTCGAGGCAGCCCGAGACTGGCGTATCAACCTCCGAAAGATACACTACGTAAATTTAGAGGTATTGGACCTTTGCGTATTTGGTCAAGACGGCAAAGCAGAGGTATCGCTTGACGATAAATTGCCAGATTTCATGCCAGAGGCATGGCGCGCGCGGTTTCCGAAAGTAGTCGCAACGATGAAGAAAGTGGTTGAACGATATGCGGACTTTATCAAGAAATATAAGATGAAGCCCGAAGATGCAGCGAAGCTTGCGTTTAGCACCGCTTTGGGGAACCTTATGGCAATGGAGGTTGCACCCGAGTCTGGTCGAGTGAAGTTTGATGTGAGTAGAGTAGGGAGGATTAAACAACCAAGAGCAGGCGCGCTTTTGTCTCGTTATGCCAATGCGTTGGCGCGAGACGCATTTGACCATGATCTTACGCGTAGACCTTCCCCGGCGATTTCAACACTTGTCCCGACCCAAGCCGCTGAAATTAGCGACACGCACTTAGCAACTTCAACTCATACTCCAAATCCAGCTCAGCCAGAACTTTCCATGGTTCCTCAATCAGAGCCTACCAGTGTTACCGCCGAGGCTGTTGAAGCTCAGGACATCGCCGAAATTGGTCAGCCTCCACAGGACTGATAGATCCTTATGCAGCTTGGCACGTCCCCGTCAGTCGCCTCATACCAAACTGTCCCTAATGAAAGTCATGCGAGCGCATATCAATCGGCCCGAGTTCGAGTACCCGAACGATAGACGCCTTCACTGAGATAACACCATCCTGATTCTGGAGCAGACCTTCTACCAGCAGGAACTTACCTCGCGTTACGGTCATCCTATTTTGCTCGTACACCTTCGGATGAATAATGGCATTCGAGATACCGGATTCGTCTTCGTCGCTGATAAAAATGAAACCGCTGGCTGTGCCGGGACGTTGCCGCGCAATCACAGCACCCGCAATCCGCACGAACGTCCCATCGGGAACATTCTTCAAGTCGGCGGCACGGATCACACCCGCCTCATTCATGGCGGCGCGGTGGTACGCCATTGGATGCGGCCCGATAGTGAAGCCGGTAGTAAAGAAGTCTGCAACCAGCCGCTCATCTATCGTCATGCTCAGGAGCGGTGAGGCAGCGTCAATCTCAAACTCGTCAGGGATGTTTTCAAACAGCGGACCTACACTCTGTCCGGCACGCTCCGCTCGCCACAGAGCTGTGCGCCGGTCGTGCTTTTCTCCCGTCCAGTTGAACGCCCCAGCCTTCGCCAAGAGAGCCAACTCCGTCTTGCGGATAGATGGCACACGACGCTTGAGATCGTATTCGGATGCGAATGCTCCGTCGCACTCTCTTGCCTCCGCGATGGCGTGGCCGGTCTCCTTGCGCAATTCCTTCACATACCGGAGACCGATCCTCACCGCGAACGGATCACTGTAGTTGCCGCGCTCCGTCACGTCCAATGCGTCCAGTGTGCAATTCCAATCGGAGTGCTGCACGTCGATGGGCCGGAACTTCAGGCCGTGGCGCTTGGCGTCGCTGATGAGAGTCGATGGCCGGTAGAATCCCATCGGCTGATTGTTGAGCATCGCGCAGAGATACGCAGCGAGGTAATGGAACTTCATGTACGCACTTGAATACGCGAGCGACGCAAAGCTCTGTGCGTGCGATTCGGGAAACATGAACTCTCGAACGGTCGCAAGGATACGCAGAATCTCCGCTTGCGTCTCCGGCCCGATGCCGTTCGCTGTCATCCCGTCGATCAAACGCGACCTCAGCCTCGCAAGGATGGCATCAGAGCGTTTGCCGCCCATCGACTTACGCAGTTCTTCGGCTTCTCCTCCCGTCAGGTTTGCCGCCGCCATGCCAATCTTCATCACTTGCTCCTGATAAAGCGGGACGCCAAGCGTCCTCCGCAGGAACGGCTCGAAGGATGGATGCAGGTAAGTAATCGGCTGCCTGCCGAGCTTCCGTTCAATGTAGGGATTCACGAGCTGACCGGTGACGGGGCCAGGACGAATGATAGCGACCTGTTGCGATAAATCCTCGAAACATTGGGGCCTGGTGCGCGGTAAGGCCGACATCTGCGCCCGGCTCTCAATTTGAAACAGGCCCACGGTGTCTGCTTCCTGAATCATCTTGTAAACAGCCGCGTCTTGCGGAATCTGTGCGTAGTCAAGGGCTGTGTCATAGTGCCTCGGCACCAACTCACGACAGTCCGCAAGCACAGCCATCATCCCGAGGCCGAGCAGATCGACCTTGATAATCTTCATGTCCGACGCATCATCCTTGTCCCATTGAATGACTGTCCTGCCTTCCATCGAGGCTCGTTCAATCGGGACGACCGAATCGAGATGGCCCTGACAGATCACCATGCCGCCGCTGTGTTGCGAGAGATTGCGCGGGAGGTTCTGCATCCGCTCGCAAATCTCCAGATATTTCTGGATGCGTGGATGCTCCAGATTGAATCCCGCAGTCGTGAAGGTGTTTGCAAGCGTATCTTTGGGTCCGCGCCACTCCCACGGCGTTTCGAGTGCGGAGAGACGAGCTGTTTCCGCTTTGGTAAAGCCAAGCACTTTCCCCGTTTCGCCCGATGCGGAACGATGCCGGTATGTGGTGACATTCGCCATCATCGCGCACCCCAGTTCACCGTATCGCTGATAGACATATTGAATGGCTCGCTCGCGGTCTGTCTCACTTGGTAAGTCAAGATCAATGTCCGGCCACTCACCGCGTTCGAGCGACAGGAACCGCTCAAAGAGGAGATCGAGTCCAACGGAATCGACAATGGTGATTTCGAGCGCGTAACAGACAACGCTGTTGGCAGCGGAGCCGCGGCCTTGAATCAGGATGTTGTTGGCCTTCGCAAAGCCCACGATGTCCCACACAATCAGGAAGTACCCGGCGAGTCCCAACTGCTCGATGACACGCAGTTCGTGGTCTGCCTGCTTTTGCGCTTTGGCGAAGAGAGCCGAATCGTTCTTCGGTAAGTAGCGTTTCCGTATGCCTTCCTCGACTCGTTTCCTCAAGAACGAGTCCATCGTCTCCCCATCCGGTACGGGATATGCCGGAAACTCATAGCCAAGGTTCGTCATCTCGAATTGCAAACGAGAGGATAGTTCTCGCGTGTTAGAGATCGCGTCCGGGTAATCGTAAAAGAGCCGACGCATTTCGCCGGCAGAGCGTAGATGCCGCTCTGTATTCGTGCTCAACAATCGTCCGGCTTTGTCGAGTGTGGTCTTGTTTCGGATACAGGCGAACACATCAAGGATTTCGCGCTCGTGCTCCGTCGCGTAGTTCACGCCTCCTGTGGCAAGCAGAGGCAGATTCAATGACCGTGCAATGCGAATAGCCGCTCGATTCCGATGCTCCTCTTCGCGGTCGAAATGCCGCTGTACTTCGACGTAAACATTCTTCGTCCCGAAGATGTTTACCAGCCTTTCGACGCTTTGCCGCGCCGCGTCGTAGCCGCCCTTCGCCAACGCCGCCACCAGCAGCCCTTCACTCCCCCCTGTGAGGCAGACCAGTCCCTCGCGGAACTCCTCAAGATCGCTCGTCAGTGCCGCACCTTCGGCCTTCGTGCTCTCGCGCAGCTTGAAGCGAGTAATCAGGCGGCAGAGATTCTTGTACCCAGTCCGTGACTTTGCCAAGAGCGGCAGCCGCACAGGTTCGACCGGATGCTGATGCGGCAGGTAGGATGCTGGCCGCAATCTCTCCCCCAGGTCGCTCACGGCAATCTCTGCGCCGATGTGCGCTCGCACGCCCTGTCGCTGGCCTTCCATGTGAAAGCGTGGCGCTCCATAGACGCCGTTACGGTCGAGCAGTGCCATCGCTGGCATCTCCAGTGCGGCGGCGTGTTGCATCAGGAACTCAGGCATCGACGCGCCTTCGAGAAACGAGAACGCAGACCGGGCATGTAATTCGACATAGTCAGTCATACGTCCCCTGCACATACCAGCAGCGGGAACGCGGATCAAAGGCAATGCGGCACACGCGCTCTGCTGTCTCGGTCGCCAGCCGCACATCCCATTCCTCGCGGCACCAGTTGGTTTCCGACCACCATTGCCCACTCACACGCCACGGCCCCGCAATCTCGCGGACGGCATAACGCTGCCCGTCCCAAAAGACTCCCGCCGGTACGCTGCCAGTAAACACAACGCCGATGGTCTGCGGCGGGCGGCAGACGCGGAGCGCCGTCGCCACCGCAAGAGCTGGTTGTTCGCGTTTCTTCGGTGGTGGTGGAGCGAACGGAACCACCCGGAAGGCGTTCGGTCGATAATCGTCTTTCAACTCCATCGACCCGACGCGCTCCTCACCTAAGAGCTTCCGCAGACGCGCCAATAACACTTCGAGTCTTCCTGGCTCAGGCGCCTGCGGTAGGAACAAGCCATGCTGTGCGCGGTGTGGCGCTGCGGACTGCGCGTGCAGTTCGAGACTGAGAATCGCCGCACCGGGCGGATGCGTCTCTAAATCCAGTTGCAGCAACTTGAGCAACGTCGGCTTGTCCTCCAGCGGTAACGCTGGTCGGACAATACGCTCATGGCGCTTCCCGCCATCGAGGTTCAACACCACGCGCAGCGATGCAAGAGCACGCGCCTTTTCCTTCGCTCGCTCCAACAAGGTCTCCGTCATGCGACCGAGCAGGAACAGCAACGGCTCCAGCATCTCTACCGGAAAGTCCAGCTCCATCCGCTCTACTAGGCTGTCCTCGAAGTTCGGCTCTATCGGGAACAGCAGGTGCGGCCATGCGCCGCGAGCCAACGAGTGCAGCCGCTTACCTGCCTGCCCGATACGAGAAATCAAGTCGGTGTCAGCAAGCGCGGCGAGTTGGCCGCAGGTACGGATGCCCCACGCCTCAAAGCTCTCGGCCTGCTCCGCAGTGAGGTTCAACACCTCCAAGGGAAGATTTCGCAGGGCGATGGCCTCATCGCCTGGCGGGACCACCGAGACTCCGATTCTGCCGAGAGCAATACACAAGGCAGCATCGAAGTTCTGCGCCACAGCGACATTGGCTAAGAAGCCTTCCGTCATAATGCGCTGTCGCAGTTTGCTCGCAAGTTGCGTCTCATCTCCGAACAGACCATTCATGCCGCGTATGTCGAGCGCGTAGGTGCCGGGATGCACTTCGACGTATTCAATACGCGGCGAGAACATACACGCAATGGTGTGAAGGATCGACTGTGCGGAGACTTCATCCTCGGGTACGCGGCGAACCGCAACGACTTCGGGGATGGTCGCCGCTTGGAGCCGCGTCATGCCGATTTCGACTCCAAGCAATCGTGCTGCTTTGTTGGCCGAAACGACAGTATCCGCTGGCGGCTCCCCGTCGATCAGCGCAAAGGCACGCTTCCGCAACTCCGGGCGCTGCTGCGCGACCACCTGTGCCGCGAAGTTCGGAGGATGGAGAACGGCATACATCACCGTGCCCTCGACCAGAGCGTTTCGGCGGACCACTCGGCCCGCATGGATGGTTTCTTACGGGCAATAACAGAACCTTCATTGCGGTTACGCTCACGGACCAGCGAGTATCGCTGTCCCTCAAACAAGGCCGTCTCTCTGTTGCTTCGGAAAGGCTTGATGCTCGCAGGCTCACAGCGTAGAGAGAGCGCCGCGCAACTACTGGCGCATGGCGTTTGCGTAAGGAAGACAAGAGCTGTCCGCGCCTGCTCTGCGGCAAGCCGAAAACGATACCACGTTGATAAAGGAATCCGCATAATGTGCTGCGGAAGCACATCGCTCATGTCGAGCACGATGGCTGCGAAGCCTCCGGCCTGTAGCAACAGGTCCGTCGCCTTCAATGCCTGCTCCAGCCGTGACCACGGCTTGTCCGTGACACGTTGTTTCCGCTCTGCGGACATGCGAAGCCATAGCAGCCGCTTGAGCACGATGTTTGCCGCCGCTGCGGACTCCGGCGAGAGCGCGTCGCTCACATCGACCCACGCGCAGGCAGCGCCGGACTGTGTGATTGCGGCAATGGACGAAAGCGCAAAGGATGTCTTGCCCGTGGAGGCCGCGCCCGCAACTTCGGTAATGCTTCCGCGTGGAATGCCACCGTCCAGGACAGAATCGACCTCGGCGATCCCGGTTGGAAACAGCTCTGGAGCCTGTTTAATCTTCAAGGTGAGGGCGGCAGGTACACGTTTGGCGAGTGTGGTTTCGACCTGAAGACGGATTGCGGCGGAGGCTGACATAGAAGTGTGTTCGCCTTATGTTCGCCTACCCGTGCCAGTCGCTGTCAACCGGCATTTGACCCTCTTTTTGTGCAAAGTACGCTAAGTCATTGCAGCCAATTGAGTTGTTCTCTGTAAGTTTTGCCTTTTGCGGACTTACACTTAGATCATGTGTGGCCGCTATCGCCGGAAATCCGACAAGCAGCGCATCGCCGACGCCTTCGAGGTGAGTGCCGGTCTCGAAGAACTCGACCTCGGCCCCGAGGACGACATCGCGCCTGGCTCCATCCAGCCGGTCGTCTCCATCAATCAGGACGGCGAACGCCAACTCGAACTCATGCGCTGGGGATTCAAACTGCCCGACCGTCTTCTCTTCAATGCGCGATCTGAAGGCATCGAGTCCTCAAAATTCTGGAAGGATGCTTTTCTGAAAGGCCGCGTCATCGTTCCCGCTGACGCGATCTTCGAGTGGAAGGAGATGCCGAAGGGACAGAAGAAACCGAAATACGAATTCACGCTCACTGGGCAGGAGCCCTTTGGCATGGCCGGTGTCTGGAAGCTCTGGAAGAACCCGAAGACCGAGCAGTGGGAGCGAACTTTCGCCGTCATCACTGGCGAACCGAACGAAATCATGCAGCCGGTCCACGACCGCATGACAACTTTCTTGGAGCCGCGCGATTATGCGGAGTATCTGGCCGCTTCGGAGAGACCTCCACTTCATCTGCTTCGGATTCTGCCAGCCGACGAGATGCGGGCAGCTCTAATCGAGAAATCGAACATTACCAATCAACAGGTGAGCCTGTTTGATAGCCAGTGACCCTCTATGAATGACGAAGAGATCAAGCAGTGTATTGCCCGCGCGGTCCATCGACTCCTCGCTGAACAACCGTCACTTGACTTTCATCGCGTCCATGAACGCTCCACAGCGCATCGGCTCGCGGTGCAGATGGAACAAGAGTTTCCCGGCTGGAACATAGATTGTGAATATGACCGTTCCGAGCAGATGCGGAAGCTGCTGGACGGAATACGAGACTGCGACCCCGAGCGCGCGACCGACCGGATTTTTCCGGATATTATCGTCCACCACCGCGGAGTCAATGGTCCGCAGCACAATCTGCTGGTCGTGGAACTGAAAAAGGACGCCGGGGAAGATCGGTGCGACTTCGAGAAGTTGTGCGGACTGACCGATCCCGGTCGGCCCTTTGGCTACCAGCTTGGCCTTTATATCAACATCAATCACGGCCAGTTTGATTACATATGGTTCAAGGATGGGCGAGCGATACCACGGCTCTAGCTGCTTCTCTCGAATCAGCAGCAGAGCGGGTTTCATTCTCCCACGGTCGTAGCGGTCAAGAACCTATCGAATTTCGGGAGTACATCACGGGTCACAAATTCGTAGATTCGGCTCAAGGTTACGTCCACACGAAAATCTTCCAACCGCTCCGTAGTCGGATCGTCGAATGCGAGGAAGAGCGAGCACGTTCCTCGCATCTTCATGCCTGGAAGCTTTCTCTCGAAATCGGGAAGCATCGGAAGCATCTTGAATGGAATACCAATACCACCGAATATCTCTCCATCCCGCAGCTCTTCATCTCCTAGTGCAAGTGCAAACTCCCCCGATTGCGAAACCACCTCCGTATTGTCAGCAACCACGCTCACCACGTTGAGCGTTCTGTGCTTGTCGATGTTGACGAGCTTGTTCAGAATGCCAAGCGGGTTATCCCGACCAGGATATGGTTGTAAGGTTTCGATGATTTTTACTGCATCGTCGGGAATACCACGCAATCGTTTTCGCCCAATCTGATCCGAAAACTCCTCTGATGAGCTAGTAATCGGAAATTGATTGCTGGGGCCTGGCTGATGCGGAGGATTATTCAATACCAACTGCCAAACGATGTAGTCCAGAACTGAACGAACGTTGGCGAAGAAGTCTCCGGCAATGGCGCTAATTTGCGGCGAAGAGCTGGGAACCAAACGTATTCGCTGGACCGCCATCTGAAGCTCATCATCCTTCTCCATCGTGATGGTGCATTCGCCGCGCTTATAGCCGTCCAGAGCCGTCAACACCTCATGCAGATGCTTTTCCGCCCGTGCCAGTTTTAGAGGAATATCGTGCAATTCGCTTCCACCCTTATTCAATTCATCGTGCCAGCGCCTATCGAATCCCGTAAATCTTTGCGCGCGTATTGAAGGCTTCCTTCGAGCCCTCAAGAATATTGCAGGCGGAGTCCCGCGTGACTGGGTCGTCAATCGACCCCCGCGCCGTGATCGCTGCGCGCTCGCTGTTGCTCTTCAGAACGATGATCTGCTCCGCGTCGGACAGAATGGCGATGTTGGCGTTGTGGGTCACAATGATGATTTGCCGCCGCTCCTTGGCCCGGCGCAATACCGGGACGAGGGTTGAAGATATAAATTCGCTGTCAAGATTGTCTTCCGGCTGGTCGATGATGAGCGGCTGGTTGCTCTTGGACGACAGAACAAGCGCCAGCAGTACCGATTGCTGTTGTCCCAATGACAAGCGAGAGAAATCGCGGCTGACCGGCTTCACTGGCTGACCGACCATTTTCGTCACCGTGAGCTTCGGGAGATCGTCTATCGCTACGCGCTCCAAAGCGAAGCGCACCGGGGCTTCGCGGAGCCTGTCGATAATCTGTTGCGCATCCTGCTTATCAAACACCGTTGCGTCTCCCGCGTCCTTCAGCGCGGTAATGGTAGCCGTGTTGTTCTTTTCGATGGCCTCCAGCAATTTCGGAACCGTCAGTTGCTGGACCAGGACATTGGCTCGCGGAACCTGAACCGTCCGCCATCCCATCGCCTGAATGATCTGCGCCTCCGCAGTCGGCGAATACGCATCGGCTGAAAACTTCAGGCTCACTTGCAGGTCGGAAAGCGCGCTCTTCAGCGTGGCGCTAGCTGCTGCCGCGTAGCCCGTCCGCAGCGTGGCGATCTTCTGGCGCGCGGACCAACGGGCTTTCAGCAGCTTGACTCGCTCCTTTTGTAGATCCTTGAGCTTTGTCCCCCATGCCTCGTAGGTTGCGATGTTCTGCTTCGCTTGCGCTTCATCTGTCGCCAATTTTTGGATGTAGGCCATGTCGAGCTTAATCCCTTGCGCTTCGAGCGCCTTCCTCTTCTCCTCTATCTCCGCGAGCGCGGCGGTATCCCGGCTTCTCCAGACGGCAAGATTATCGTTTGCGGTCTTCTCCAGCACCGCAAATTTCTTTTCGAGCGCGTCCTGCGATTGTTCGACATCGGAAGAGAACACCACTGCCGCGCTGTGAATGGCTTTCAATTCGTCCGTTGCCTTGTTCGAGGTTACGTCCCCCAGTTCGCACAGCTCGGTGACTTCATCCGGCAGGCCCGTACCCGTCAAGTTTTGCTTGATACTCTTGACTTTGTTCTGAAGCGAAACTCGTGTCTGCTTTTCCGCCGCGAGATGGCGCTGTAGGCCGAGCACTTCCTTTGCGTTTGCCTTTTCCAGGGTGGCGATTTGCGCTTGGGTGGACGTTAAGCTCTGCTTCCAGCCCGGCAATAAATCCGCCTGCTGAGTCGCCTTTTCGATCTCGTTCTGAGAATTCAGCAAAGCATCGCGGGCATCGTTTTCTTCGCGCACGGCTTCCGCTAGGTCGATGAAGGTATCGAGGTACTTCAACAGTGCAAGCGGACTCTCCTTGGCGCTCTCGCTGATCTTCGTTGCCTCTCCTTGCCCGAAACATTCCACATCGAAGCTGGTAGGCCCGACCAGCGGGTCATCTACATTCTCGATCTCTCCTCCAGCGGGGCGGGTCAGCGAGGTGACATGGCCCGCCTTGTCCCGCCAGAAGAGGTCGATGCGCGCGGGCCATACTTCGGAATCGACCATGTACGCGGTGGTGCCGTCTCGTGACAGGCATCGAATGGCTTCGAGCGAAGTTGATTTGCCTGTCCCGCGTCCGCCGATAATGCAGTTCAGGTTCGGGCTTAAATGGATGGTTTGGTCGGCTACGAATCCTGCTTCCATGTGAACACCGACCACATGGGGAACACTGAACGGTATTTGCGCTTCAATCCGCACGCGGGCCTCTGCGTCTTCCAGGCCAACTCGAAGTGCGTTGAAGGATGGAGCATTCATCTTGACGCGCGTGACCCGTCTGTCTCCCTGTGCGTTTTTTCCCAGAGCGTCAAGGCTGTGTGCGTCCGAGTTCATCACCCGAGCGAGAAATTGACGCAGCCCAAGATTTAGGCGAACGATACGTTGGCCTCCCATGTTCTTGCGTCCGATGTCAGGGTCATCTTCGCTGTAACTGACATCGGAGGTCGCCTGCTTCAGCTCAATCCCCAGAAGAGCCGGATGCGCGATTACGTCCGTCTTGTGCGGGCTGGCACCGGGCACTTCCTTCTCAAAACCCTTATCGCTGTCCACATGCGCGAGAATGCAAAACCCTTTCAGCTTCTGGCACTCTTCCAGACACTCGAACATTGACTGGTTGCAGCGTGAGTTTGCGGTTTGGCGGTCGGCAAACTGAAGCCTTCCGTGGAACTGCTGCAATGCCTGAACGTCCGGAAAATAGCAGAGCAGATGGCCCTGCGGAGTGGAGAGTTCGACCCCCGGCACGACCGTTACTGAGGTGTTCTTACTGGCGTCGATGGCTCGCTGGACATTGGTGATTTCGTTGTGGTCGGTGATGGCGACCATAGCGAGATTTTCCTGCACCGCTGTCTGCACGATGGCTTCTGGCGTCATGGTCGTGTCGTGCACGTCGTGCGATCCACCATAGGAATGGACGTGCAGGTCACAGCGATAAAAACGTGCGCCGTTCGGTAGTTGCTCAATCCCGTTCAAATCCAAGGCTCTTTCCCTCGTTTCGTGTCCGATTCGTGTCAAGAATGAGGATGTTAGCCATCATATCCGCTCTGGCCGAATGGGGGTGTTACGGGGAGGAAGTCTCCTGCCCTCGCTTCAGCCGTCGATGATGCTGGTCGTCTTCCGCTTCCCACCTCAGCGGGGCCGTTCCTTCCCCGCAACGCCCCTCCCTTAAAGCTGCTAAGGGGAGCTCCGCCCCTCGCGCCCGCAAGCCACTCCCCAATCTTCCGCGCTTCGCTTGTGCAGACCTCCGCTGCGCTCCGCCCTTTCACTGCGTTTCAGGGTGGGGATACCCCTCGGCTTGCAGTTGCTACCCCCCGCCTTCGCCAGGAGGCGTTCGGCATGTAGGTACATGCCGCGCACGGCATGAAAAGCAACGGCAAAAGCCAAGTAGGAGCACCCATGAACAGCGCAGCCACCACCCACAGCATCGTCACCACCATCGACAGCAAAAAGCCCAACACCAAACAGGAACTCATCACCGCCAACATCAAGCTCCTCATCGAGCAGTTGGAGGCCGGACAGTCCGACGCCCTCACGAATTACCTCACGGCCATGAGCCGCTTTCACAACTACAGCTTTGGGAATGTGCTGGAGATTGCCCGCCAGATGCCTACAGCCACACGTGTCGCCGGGTTCTGGACGTGGAAGAACCTTGGCCGCTCCGTGAAAGCTGGACAGAAAGGCATCCGTATCCTTGCCCCCATCGTGGGCGTTCGCCGCAAGAAGGACGAAGAAGCCAACAAGGACATTACCAAGCAAAATGAGCGCGTTCTGTTGGGATTCCGTAATGCCTACGTCTTCGACGTTTCGCAGACGGACGGCGTAGACCTGCCGGAGTTGCGCGAAGTTACGGGCGACCCCGGCGAGAATCTGGAGCGGCTGACCGCGTTCGTCCGTGGCCGTGGCATTCAGCTTGGCTACAACCCCAACATTGCCCCCGCGCTCGGCATGAGCTACGGCGGACGCATCGCGCTCCTGCCCGGACAGTCCAAGGCCGAGGAGTTTTCGACGCTGGTGCATGAGACCGCGCACGAGCTGCTGCACAAAGCGGAGCGCCGCACGGCAACCACCAAGACGGTACGCGAGACAGAGGCAGAGGCTGTGGCCTTTGTTGTCGGCAAGGCCGTTGGACTGGTGACGGGCAACGCGTCTGCCGACTATATCCAGCTTTACCACGGCAATGCCTCACTGCTGGCCGAATCGCTGGAAGTGATTCAGCAGACCGCCAACGTCATCCTTGCCGCTCTGGAGCCGCCCATCGAGGATAAGGACGGCACAGCCACCGAAGCCCCGGAACTGGCGGAGGTGGCGTAATGCAGACCCTCCTGCAAATCATCCAGAAAGCTGGAGGCTGGCGGCCCAGTCTCTATCTCAAGATCGACAACCCGCCATATATGGAACTTGTCATCGAGGCGATGGACGAGTCAGGCCCAATGGGCCTGCCTGCAATCTCTGTCGCTCACTACGGCGAACAGAATGGCGATGCCATGCGCGACCCGGAGATGTGCTTTGAGCTTGGCCTTGCCGGTGGAGCGCATCTCTCCGCGTTCTACTACCGCAATGATTACCTCGGCGTGGAGCAGTGGAGCCGGAACATCGTGCGCGGGAACTATGTCCACCTGATTGCTTTGCACGAGCGGCACCAGCGCTTTGCGGAGACATGGGACGACAACCTGCGATTGCAGGGATTCTCCGAAGCCTTCACGGACAAGTGCATCCTCGGCTAGTCCGCTCTCCTGTTGGAGCGGAACAGCCAGTGTGTCTCCGCTCCGTTACTTCCACCCTTCAACCGCTCGAAAGGACCCTGTCATCATGCAAACCCAAGTCATCAACGCCACGGAATACCGCGATGTTCCACTGTCTCTGTTGAATGAGTCGAAGACCAACCCGCGCAGAACCTTTGAGCCAAATGCCTTGAAGGAACTGGCCGAGTCCATCAAGACGCAAGGCGTATTGTCTCCGCTCTTGGTACGGCCTCTCACAGAGAACGGCTTTGAGATTATCGCCGGAGCGCGGCGTTACCGCGCCGCGCAGATGGCCGAACAGAGCACCGTTCCCGTTCGTGTCGTCCATCTCTCGGATGCCGAAGCACTGGCCGCACAACTGGTAGAGAACCTGATTCGCTCGGAGATTCACCCGATGGAGGAAGCGCAGGGATTCCGCGCCCTGTTGGACTTGGAGGAACCGAAGTACACCATTGAGCAAATAGGTGCGAAGGTGGGCAAAAATCCCGCGTTTGTCGCTTCACGTTTGAAATTGGTTGACCTTGTTCCCGCCGCCGTGGAAGCGTTCTATGCCGATGCTATCGGCGTAGGCCACGCGCTGCTGTTGGCGAAGTTGCCCGCCGACCAGCAGGAAACGGCGCTCAAAGCCTGTTTCAAGGAGGTCTATAACGGAGAATCGAAACCCACGCGCATTCTGCTGCCCGTCCGCAATCTTCAGTTCTGGATTGATAGCAATATCCTTCTGGTACTGAAGGATGCGCCGTTTGACAAGCGGGATGCGCAGCTTGTTCCCACGGCGGGCAGTTGTATCGACTGCCCCAAGCGTACCGGAGGCAACAAACTGCTCTTCACCGACTTCGGAAAACAGGACGCTTGCGTGGACCCCAAATGCTATGCAGCCAAGCTCCAGGCCCACATCACCAACACCATCGCCGCAAAGCCGGAGCTAGTACAGATCAGCACCGCCTACGGCGGACAGAAGGAAGGTAGCCCCATACTTCCGCGCAACAAGTACACCGCGATCCGCGCCGATAAGCCGAAATCGAAAGAGGAAGCCAAACGCCCGGAGTTCAAGGTGTGCAAGTTCACTGCCAACGCCATCATTACCGAAGGCAACGACGTTGGCACTATACATAAGGTGTGCGCCAATCCGTCCTGTTTGATACATCATCCGAAGAAGCAAACCAACCGCGAGGATGAGGCATGGAAGATCGAGCAGGAGAAGCGCCGCCGCGAGGAAGCGATTGCCAACGCGACCGGCCTTCACGTTCTTGCCGCCATCGGTGCAGCGGTTCCTGTGCGCCTGATGAAACGTGACCTGCTCTTCATCCTTGGGAAGCTGGTGGATGTGCTTGACGATAGCCGCATCGAGGCATTGATGCGGCAGCATGGTATCCGGCAAAAACGCGACGACGGAGGCATCCGCAAGACCGCCGCCGCCTTTCTCCGCCGTGCGGATGAAGGCACGCTCTCCCGTCTGTTGGTGGAGTCGAGCGTTCTGCTTGCGGCCTCGCGGTCAAATCCCGCTGCTGTATTAAAGGACGCTGCCACCGCTTACAAGGTGGACACCGATGCCATCGCCCGCAAGGTGCGGCAGGAGTTCGCGGCGAAGGACAAAGCAAAGAAGACGGCGCAGTCCGGAGCCAAGTCAGCGAAGAAGGCTGCATAACGCACCCACGCAGCTATCCATGAGGGACGGCGCCCGCCGTCCCTCATTTCTTTGCCCGTAAAAGGCGGCAGGGGGAACACGTGCCGTTTTCCCCCTTGCATCCCCTATTCGCTCTGCTCCGGCCTCCGCTCGCCGGCTGCGCGCCAAGGAGTCAAGTTCCTCCTCCTTGGATTTGTCCCCCTGAGGTCATGAGCAAGCTACCCATATGAAATAGTGAATCGGGATGCTTCGTTTGAAGATGCTCGCTCTGTTGTGCTGAAAATCCTGATTTTAGCGACAGACCATTCAGAAATGTCTGTGTAAAGCAATCGAAACGCACGATCTGGCTACCGAGTGAGCATCATTCTTTCGGAATCCTAGATGTAGCTGTGAAATCAGGGGGTTACAAAGTACACTTGTACTTGCTTTACGGGTGCAAAATTTGGAGATCTCAAGCAGGCCGTAGCCTGACTGTCACAACCAGGTGTGTCCTACGACGAAGGTAAGCCGCTGACGATGGAAAATGGATTTTTCGAGCATCCGATTCTTAACTCGCCGTATGACTATCCGGCTCGTCATTGGGAGATGGATGAGCACGGCCAACCGACGCAACGGACTATTGAGGCCCGGCGGACAGCGCAGTTTGTCACGCCGATCCCCAAGCCTCGCAAGCAGAAGCAATCGTCGATACAGGAAGACATCGAGTTCGATGACGAAACCGGTGTCTCTACTCGCAGCCAGCGATACGAAACGATTCCCATCATCAATGAACTGCGCCAGCAGGTCGATGAATGGCGTCGTCTGCCCAGCCCGAACGACTGGCTGGTTACGCCTGAGACGGCACGGCTACTTCAGCATTGGAGGCATCATCCATTCGAGGGCATCCGCCCGTTCTTCTGTCAGGTAGAGGCAGTCGAAACCGCCATCTGGCTCACTGAAGTTGCGTCGAAGCGCCCAGCGTGGAAGAAGTTTGTAGAACATCTGGCCGCGGCCAATGCGAACGCGAATCCTGGCCTGAACCGCCTCGCGCTTAAGCTGGCGACGGGAGCCGGAAAAACGACAGTCATGGCTATGCTCATCGCCTGGCAGACTGTTAACGCCGTTCGCCGTCCGGGCAGCACTCATTTCACGCGTGGTTTTCTGGTGGCCACACCGGGACTGACCATCAAAGACCGTCTGCGTGTTCTTCAGCCTAGCGACCCGGACAGCTATTACGCCAACCGTGAGTTGGTTCCTCCCGACATGCTTGACGATGTGAAGCGAGCGAAGATCGTCATTACCAATTACCACGCATTCAAGTTGCGTGAGCGCTTGGAGCTTTCCAAGGGAAACCGTGCGCTGCTGGAAGGCCGCCACGGAGACGCTATCAATACCGTTGAAACCGAAGGGCAGATGCTTCAGCGCGTCATGCCGGATTTGATGGGCCTCAAAAATGTCATGGTGCTCAATGACGAAGCGCACCACTGCTATAAGGAGAAGCCCGGCTCCCCGGACGAGGAAGACATCTCGCGCGACGACAAGGAAGAGGCGGAGCGCAACAAGGAAGCCGCCCGTCTCTGGATCAACGGGCTGGAGGCCGTCAAACGAAAAATCGGTGTCAATCGCATCCTCGATCTTTCCGCTACGCCGTTCTTCTTGCGCGGCTCCGGCTACGCCGAAGGCACGCTCTTTCCGTGGGTGATGTCCGACTTCTCGCTTATGGATGCTATCGAGTGCGGCATCGTCAAGCTCCCCCGTGTTCCCGTGGCAGACAATAGCCCTGGCGCGGAAATCCCTGTGTTCCGTAACCTGTGGGTAAACATCCGCAAGCTGATGCCGAAAAAGGGCCGTGGCAAGGCGGGTGGCCTAGACCCGTTGGAGCTGCCCACGCCGCTCTATTCAGCACTTGATGCTCTCTACGGCCACTATAAGGAGACATTTGAGAAGTGGCAGGAGGTAGGCTACAACGTTCCTCCATGCTTCATCATCGTTTGCCAGAACACGGCCATTTCCAAGCTGGTTTATGACTATGTTTCGGGATTTTTTCGCAACAATGACGATGGCACGACGCAGCTTGAGAATGGCCGGCTGGAACTCTTCCGCAACTTTGACGAGCACGGAAATATCTACGCCCGCCCGCGCACACTGCTGATTGACAGCGAACAGCTCGAATCGGGCGATGCACTAGATGAGAGCTTCCGCAAAGCTGCCGCGCCGGAGATCGAGCAATTCCGCCGTGAACGCGTCGAGCGTAGCGGCCTTCAAGAGCGCGTGGAAGACATCGACGATGTTTCCATACTTCGAGAAGTGATGAACACTGTCGGCAAGGAAGGACGCCTCGGCGGCGACATTCGCTGCGTAGTCTCCGTTTCCATGCTCACGGAAGGCTGGGACGCCAACACTGTTACCCACGTTCTCGGCGTCCGTGCCTTTGGCACGCAGTTGCTCTGCGAGCAGGTCATTGGTCGCGCTCTTCGCCGCCAGTCTTACGACCTGAATGAAGAAGGTCTTTTCAACGTGGAATATGCGGACGTGCTCGGCATCCCGTTTGATTTTGCAGCCAAGCCGGTGGTCGTCACGGCTGTTCCGCCGCGCCAAACCATCCAGGTGAAGGCCATGCGCCCAGAGCGCGACAAGCTGGAGATTCGTTTCCCGCGCGTCATGGGCTATCGCGCCGAGCTGCCCAATGAACGCCTCACCGCGAAATTTACCGAGGACTCCATACTGCCGATTACCCCGGAGCTGACCGGCCCATCGCAGACCCAGAACTCGGGCATTGTCGGCGAGAGCGTCAATCTGACAGTCTCGCACCTCCGCGACACCCGCCCTTCGACCATCCTGTACCAGCTCACCACGCACTTGCTGTATACAAAGTGGCGCAACCCCGGCGAAGAACCGCCGCTGCATCTCTTTGGACAGCTCAAGCGCATTGTGAAGGAATGGATGGACACTTGCCTCGTTTGCCGTGGGGATACATATCCTGCGCAGGTTCTTTATCGCCATTTGGCTGACATTGCCTGCGAACGGATTACCGCCGCGATTAATGCGGAATCGGCAGACCGTGCCTCGATCAAGGCGCTGCTCGATCCGTTCAATCCTGAAGGCTCAAGCGCCCACGTCAACTTTGCGACTTCCAAGACCAGCCGCTGGCAGACGGACTCACGCCGCTGCCACATTAACTGGGTGATCCTTGATAGCGATTGGGAGGCCGAGTTCTGCCGTGTGGCGGAGAACCATTCGCGCGTGCGCGCCTACGTCAAGAACCACAATCTTGGTTTCGATGTCCCTTATCGCCACGGCTCCGACAGCCGTATCTACCGGCCAGACTTTATCGTGCTGATCGAAGACGGCCACGGTGAGGACGATTTGCTCCACCTTGTCGTCGAGGTGAAGGGATACCGCCGCGAGGATGCCAAGGACAAGAAAATCACGATGGATAGCTACTGGATTCCAGGCGTGAACAACACGGGCAAGTTTGGCAGATGGGCTTTCGTGGAGTTTACGGAAGTCTTCGCGATGAACGCAGACTTCGCCAATCTCATCGAGGCCGAGTTCCAGAAGATGGTCGATTCCGTTACCCAACCCCAGCTCGCACAAAACTAGAGAACAACGATGGCAAAGACCGCAAAGCCGAAACCGAAGAAGAGCGTCGAAACGCTGGTGCATGAGGAAGCCTCGCGCCGAAACATCCCCACCGCCGAATATCAGTCGGTGATGCGCGCTGAGGATCGTTCGCCCATCCGCGTTGCCTATGAACGCCGCAACCGCGACCTTGATCCGCAGCTTGTTTGGCGCGGCAAGGATGAGCAGGATTGGTCCGATCTAGTAGTGCCCGCGCCGCCGCTCTACATTCAGGAGAAGGTACACCCTAAGGTATTGATCGACGATCTGGAGCGGCAGACGAAGGCCGGACAGACTGCTGCCGACTCGCAGTTCGATCTCTTTGCGGACTTCAACGGACTGCCTAGCGAAGAGGCACGCACCGAGTTCTACCAGCACGATGCCCACTGGTCGAACCGTATGATTCTCGGCGACAGCCTTCAGGTGATGGCTTCGCTGGCGGAACGCGAAAGCCTGCGCGGAAAGGTGCAATGCATCTACTTCGATCCGCCGTATGGCATCAAATTCAACTCCAACTTTCAGTGGTCTACCACCAGCCGCGATGTCAAGGATGGCAACAAAGACCACATCACTCGCGAGCCGGAACAGGTGAAGGCCTTCCGCGATACGTGGCGGGACGGAATTCATTCGTATCTGACATATCTCCGGGATCGCCTGACTGTAGCCCGAGATTTGCTCACCGAATCAGGTTCCATCTTTGTGCAGATTGGTGATGAGAACGTACATCGGGTTCGCGCAGTGATGGATGAGATATTCGGTGACGATAACTTCGTTTCCCAAATTGTATTCGAGAAAACGAGCAGTACCTCTACTGAAGAACTCGCTTCGATCAGTGATCACATTCTGTGGTTCGCAAAGAGCCGGACTCAGTTGAAGTTTAGACCCGCGTACAGGATGAAGGTGCTGGGTGAACCCGGAACAACTCAATATGTTTGGTATGACTTGGGAGGCGGTTTTGATCGAAGATTGACCGCAGAAGACGAAAACATCAAAGAATCAACCGACGCGTTGATCCGCGTGTTTGCTTGCGACAACCTGACCAGCCAAAGACCTGCGCAAGGTACAGACGTCACAAGCTTCGCTTATAAAGGCTCAGATTTCACTCCTGGCAAAGGAACTTTCAAAACCGATTCTCGCGGTCTTGGCAACCTAGCACGAGCAGGTCGCCTAAGACCGATTGGGAAGTCCCTCATGTATCGACGATTCCTTATGGATTTCCCCGTTGTCCCGATAGCAAACTATTGGAACGACGTTAAGATGACGGGGTTTTCAGAAGATAAGACTTACATTGTTCAAAC
>Ga0105238_10001439_pt1 | contig 23916 bp, 20 predicted proteins | sample KBSC34metaG_FD_81526 | JGI IMG/M metagenome (GOLD analysis project Ga0105238, IMG submission 81526) | Corn rhizosphere microbial communities from Kellogg Biological Station, Michigan, USA - KBS C3-4 metaG | ecosystem: Host-associated > Plants > Roots > Rhizosphere > Soil | place: Michigan, USA...
AACGGGGTGCTTGAGGTCAGGCCGCTCGGCCTCGACGGCGTGCTGGAGATCGTGCCGAAGCGGCATGGCGATGCGCGCGGTTTTTTCAGCGAAACCTGGAACGCGGAGCGTTTTGCGCAGGCCGGTATCGATCTCGCCTTCGTGCAGGACAATCATTCCTATTCCGCTGCGGCCGGCGTGTTGCGCGGGCTACACTACCAACTGCCCCCGCGCGCCCAGGACAAGCTGCTGCGCGTCGTCAGGGGCAGCGTGCTCGATGTCGCGGTCGACATCCGCCGCGCTTCGCCGACTTTCGGCAAATGGGTGGCGCTGGAGGTGTCGGCGCAGAAGGGCAACCAGATCCTGGTGCCGAAGGGTTTTGCGCACGGCTTCGTCACGCTCGTGCCCGATACGGAGGTGCTGTACAAGGTGACCGACACCTATTCGCCCGAGCATGACCGGTCGATTCGTTTTGACGACCCCGCAATCGGCATCGAATGGCCGGCGGTGGCCGGCGGATTCCAGCTTTCGGACAAGGACCGCGAGGCGCCATTGCTCGCCACGGCGGAGGTGTTTGCGTCAGTGGAGAGGGTGGTATGAATTTCCTGGTCACTGGTGGCGCCGGCTTCATTGGCTCTGCCGTCTGCCGGCATCTGTGCGCCAACCCGGCCTATCGCGTCACCAATCTCGACAAGCTTACCTATGCGGGCAACCTCGCGTCGCTGCGGCCGATCGAGAACGCGCACAATTACCGCTTCGAGCAGGCCGACATCTGCGACGAGCGCACAATGCTCGACATATTGCGCCGTGACGATATCGACATCGTCATGAACCTCGCCGCCGAAAGCCATGTCGACCGTTCGATCGACGGCCCCGGCGCCTTCATCGAGACCAACATCGTCGGCACCTACCGCATCCTGAATGCCGCGCTGGAATACTGGCGCGGGCTGCCGGAGGCTCGCCAGGATAGCTTCCGCTTCCATCATATCTCGACCGACGAAGTCTTCGGCGACCTTCCTTTCGACGGCGGCATGTTCGTCGAGGAAACGCCTTATGCGCCGTCCTCGCCCTATTCGGCGTCGAAGGCGGCCTCCGACCATCTGGTGCGCGCCTGGCACGAGACCTACGGCCTGCCAGTGGTGCTGTCCAACTGCTCGAACAATTACGGCCCCTACCACTTCCCGGAAAAGCTGATCCCGCTGGTCATCCTCAACGCGCTCGACGAGAAGCCGCTGCCCGTTTACGGCGCCGGCGCCAATGTGCGCGACTGGCTGTTCGTCGAGGATCACGCGCGGGCCCTTGAACTGGTGGCCACCAAGGGACAGCCGGGCGAGAGCTACAATGTCGGCGGCAATTCCGAGCGCACCAATCTCACCGTCGTCGAGACGATATGCGATCTTCTCGACCTGAGGCGCCCGCGCGCCGGCGGCGCGAGCTACCGCGACCTGATCACCTTCGTCACCGACCGCCCCGGCCATGACCGCCGCTATGCGATCGACGCCTCCAAGATCGCGCGCGACCTCGGCTGGGCGCCGCAGGAGAATTTCGACAGCGGCCTGGCAAGGACCGTCGACTGGTATCTCGACAACAAATGGTGGTGGGGGCCGATCCGCGAGCAGCGCTACGCCGGCGAGCGGCTGGGCCATGGTTCAATCGAGAAAAGCGCCATCGGAAACAGCCCGACCGAAAGCAGGCAGGCCGAGAGCACGAAGGTGGCCACGTGAGGCTTGTCGTTACCGGACGCGAGGGCCAGGTTGCTCAAAGCCTGATCGAGGTGGCGAGAGACCGCGACGGTGTCGAGGTGATCGCCGTCGGCCGGCCAGCGCTCGACCTGGCGCGGCCTGACACGGTGTTTGCCGCGCTCGAAGCGGCAAGGCCCGACATCGTCGTCTCGGCCGCCGCCTACACCGCCGTCGACCAGGCCGAGGACGAGAAGGACCTGGCCTTCGCCGTCAATGCCACCGGCGCCGGCAAGGTCGCCGAGGCAGCCGCCAGGCTCGGCGTTCCCGTCATCCATCTATCCACCGACTACGTCTTCGACGGCACCAAGCATGGCGCCTATGTCGAGACCGACGCGACCGCGCCGCTCGGCGTCTACGGCGCCTCCAAGTTCGCCGGCGAACAAGCCGTGGCGGCCGCCAATCCGCGCCACCTCATCCTGCGCACAGCCTGGGCCTACAGCCCATTCGGCAAGAACTTCGTCAAGACCATGCTGTGGCTCGCGGCCGATCGCGACGAGATTTCGGTTGTCGCCGACCAGTGGGGGAATCCGACCTCCGCACTCGACATCGCCGACGCGATCCAGCACGCGGCGGCCAGGCTGAGGGACGACAAGAATTTCGCCGCCTTTGGCGTCTACCATCTGACGGGAACCGGCGAGACCAATTGGAGCGGCTTTGCCCGTCATATCCTGGATACAAGCCGAGAGCTTGATGGTCCTTATGCGCGGATACGCGAAATCGCTACGGTGGATTATCCGGCCAAAGCCCGGCGTCCTGCCAACTCAAGGCTCTCGACGGCGAAATTGACCTCGGTGTTTGGATGGACCGCACCGCATTGGTGCCGCTCGACCGAAGAAATCGTATCTCGTCTTGTGCTTGGAGCGACAAGACGGGCAAGCATTCAATTGAACCAGTAGGCATCGCTGGAGGAACTCATGACTGTTCAGTTATTCGTACCAAGTTTCCGTATTGAGGAGTGTCTGTCGGAGATTCGTGAGTGCCTTGAAAAGGGATGGACGGGACTAGGGTTCAAGACCACGGAGTTTGAAACGGCGTGGAAGGACTATACCAGGATTCCGCATGCTCACTTTCTGAATTCCAATACGGTCGGACTTCATCTGGCCTTCCAGATTTTTAAGTCGAAGTACGGATGGACCAACGAAGACGAAGTTATAACAACGCCACTGACATTCGTTTCGACAAACCATGCCATTCTCTACGCTGGCCTCAAGCCGGTGTTCGCGGACGTTGACGAACATCTTTGCCTCGATCCTGAAAGCGTCGCCAAGCTCATCAGCGACAGGACAAAAGCGCTCATTTTCGTCGGCATGGGTGGGAATGTCGGCAGGTATCAGAAGATCTTGGAAATATGCCGTGCGAACGGCATCAAAGTTGTGCTCGATGCGGCTCACATGGCGGGAACCCGTGTTGACGGCAAGCACGTGGGTGGTGAAGCCGACGTGTCAGTGTTCAGCTTTCAGGCTGTCAAAAATCTCCCCACAGCCGATTCCGGAATGATTTGCTTCAAGGATGCGGAAGACGACGAGCGAGTCCGCAAGCTCACTTGGTTGGGCATCAATAAGGATACATATGCCCGCACTGCTGCTCAAGGAGCTTACAAGTGGATGTATGACGTCGAGGAGGTCGGCTATAAATTCCATGGCAACTCGATCATGGCAGCGATGGCCATTGTCCAGCTGAAGTATCTCGATATCGACAATTCCTTCCGGCGCCAGCTGGCGGTCTGGTATCGGCAGCATTTTGATGGACACAACAGGGTAAGCGTCGTGCCGACCGCCAAGGGCTGTGAGTCTGCACAGCATCTCTTGCAGATACGCGTGAAGAACCGCGATATGCTGATGCTTGCGTTGAACGAACACGGCGTTTACCCCGGCGTCCACTATCGCGACAATACCGATTATCAGATGTACGCTTTCGCCGCAGGCACGTGCCCGAATGCGGCAGCCGCAAGCCAGGAAATCATCTCCCTGCCTCTGCACCTTCGAATGCGCAAGGCGGATGTGGATTTGGTTTCTGAATTGGTTCTTAAATACGCACAATGAAGCAGCACGTCGCTCCCTTTGGGGATGGAACCGTCGTTTTGAGGCTTATGGAGGAAAGCGATCTCCAGACCATCCTCGCTTGGCGCAATCGAGACGAGGCGCGCGTTTGGTTCAAGAATTCCGGCAAGATTGCTTTCGAGGCGCACCTCGCCTGGTACAAAAGCTACCTTCAGAAGGAAGACGATTTTTTCTTTCTGGTGGAAGCGAATGGGAAGCCGGTTGGCCAATGCGGTATCTACGATATCGATAATGGAAGCGCCGAAATAGGCCGATTTCTTGTTGCGCCGGAGATGGCAGGGAACGGCTTCATTGGCCGCTCATGCGCCGAGATTATCCGTTTCAGCACGGGATTTCTGAACCTCTCCTATCTCTTTCTGGAAGTCATGGAGGAAAATGCCAGGGCCATCCGCCTTTATGAACATCACGGGTTTATCGAAGAAAGCCGCTCTGGTGGCCTGATCCGCATGGGCCTTGATCGGGGCAGCATCGTATGACGCCGCGAACACAACTTTATGCTGACGCGCTGATGGCTTTGAAGCTGTGGCGAGTGTGGACTTTCTTGGGCGTGCAGGACATCAAGGCACGTTTTCGCCGGTCCTTCATTGGCCCCTTGTGGATATTGCTCAATCTGGGGTTCTTCGTTGGTGGCGCCGGTTTTGTCTACGGTGTGATGTTCGGTCAGCCAATGGGCGAATTTTTGCCCTTTTTGATTACAGGTTTTGTGATTTGGGGGTTTTTGCTTTCATCGCTCGTGGAGGCAGGAACGGCATTCGTAGTATCTGAAGGATACATTAAGCAATTTTCTTATCCGAAGCAGATATATCTTTTACGAGCACTGGTATCGTATTCAATAAACATGGCGATAGGGCTTGTCGCGGTGATTATTATGCAAGTTGCATTTCGTAATATTGGGATTGACGGCTGGTTGATGGCTTTGCCTGGAATGGCTTTGTTGATAATTGCAGCTCTTGGCCATATTGTTATCTCCGCCTATGTAGGAACAAAGTTCAGAGATCTGCCTTTCGCGCTTGGAGGAATACTTCAAGTGGTATTTTTTGTAACGCCGATTATGTTCCCGATTGATATATTAAGGGCAAAAGGGATCGATTTCGTCTACAGATACAATCCACTTTACTATCTAATCGATATTGTAAGGCGACCTATTTTGGAAAGGGGTCTTCCCCCGGTCGAGAACTATGCCATGGCGGCTTTGTACGTCCTGTTGGTATGGGTCGTCGCAGTAGCGATTGCCCGCCGCCTCGATAATCGCGTGGTTTTTCTGCTATGAGCGAATTCGCGATCGAGCTGGACGACGTAGGAATTCGTTTTCAAGGCGAGCGCAACAGTGGAGGCTTGAAGGACTGGTTGATTGGTCGCCTGCCGGGGCGGCAGCCAGCACCATCCACATATTGTGTGGATGCGCTCCGTCACGTGAACCTCAAGATAAAAAGCGGCGAGCGTGTAGGGCTGATTGGTCTTAACGGCGCCGGCAAGAGCACGTTGCTAAAGGTCATGGCGAAGATTTACCCGCCCACATCCGGAAGGGTAGTCGTGCGGGGGCACATTTGCCCGATGTTCGAGTTTGCTACCGGCTTCGAGATGAATCAGTCCGGCCGGGACAACATTCGCATCCGCGGCCTCCTCCTCGGCATGTCTCCGCCAGAGATCGAGGAGAAACTGCCTGAGATTGCAGAATTCACCGAGCTGGGAGAATTTTTGGACTACCCGGTCCGCACCTATTCGGCAGGAATGTTTGTTCGGCTTGCCTTCGCGGTATCGACCAGCATCAACCCCGAGATATTGCTGATCGACGAGGTAATGGGCGCTGGTGACATCAAGTTTGCCGATAAGGCCAAGCGCCGTATGTACGAGTTTATGGAGCAGGGCAAAATCCTGGTCTTCGCGAGCCATGCGCAAACCCTTTTGGAATCTTTTTGCAAGCGCACGATTTGGCTTGATGCGGGCAGCATTCGCATGGATGGAGCAACATCGGAGGTTCTTGAATGCTACTCGCGCACAAACGTGCCGACTACATGATTGGCTGATACATTATGAAAGTTAAAGACCTTATCGCAGATACACTCTGGTTGCCCGGCTCCGGATACTCCGATGACCACAAGCCAGCCGTTTCCGTTTTGCTTCCGACCTTCCGGCGTGGCGCCAGCGGTCTTTTTCGTAGGACAGTCGAGTCCGTTCTCAATCAGACTCTGGACGATATTGAGCTAATAATAGTTGATGACGCGAGCGTCGACGGCACTGCTGACCAGATAGCCGAGTTCATGCATCTCGATGGGCGTGTCAGCTGCCTAAGGCATCCACGGAACATTGGTCTTCCGGCGGTGTCCGAATATGAGGCCTTCTCCAAGGCTCGGGCTAATTTCATCGGATTCGCCTTCGACGACGATTTCTTCTATCCAGATGCTTTGGACAAGCTGCTTGAACAAAGTATTCAGTATCCAAGTCAAGTTTGCTATGGGAATGCAGTATGGAGAGCTCGTGAAGCCGGAAAGCCCGGTGGGATCATCGCTCGGTTAGGGCGATCTCTCTCTTCGTTTAACTTAAAAAGCTCTAATCCGATAGCAAATTGTACGGTCCTTTTGCCAAGGCACGTTATAGACCGGGTTGGATTATACGATCCAAACGTCCTTATGGCGAGATTATGTGATTGGGATCTTTGGCGTCGCATCAGCGAATTCTACTTGCTTCAGCATATCGACATCGACGTCGCTGAGGTGACCGGCCCCGAGCAAAGTGATTCTCTCGGTAGAACCTATCCTTTGGTTTCTAGTGCTTGCGAAGAGTGGATGCGGGTTGCTACTAGAGACCTCAGGTCTGAGAACTTCAGTGATATCGACGTCTTTGAGGTTCCTCCAGGCCTCTCTCCACGCACCCGTGTTGCGATTGCCGATTTGGCCGAGAGTCACTGCTCCAAACGCACCTGGATGTCGTTGCCTAAGGCGAACCTGCCGGATCGCTTGGGCAAGAATGTATTTGTTTTATCATCTGACTATAATGCGTCGACAACTCTGTGTTTTGATTATTTGCCTCGATCGATTAGGGGCAACGTAAGAATATTTTCGCTGGATAGCGGTGCCAGTACCTTAGAGCTGGCTGAGGCATCATGTTTGATACTGGTAAGGTATTTCGATCGATATATGGCATGGGTGGATACGGCTCTCGAGTTGTCTATTCCAATTTATTACTTTGTTGACGACAATTTTACCGAGCTATCTGCAAAAGAAAAGTTGGAGATGCCAGAAGATTTTTCTCTTGCGGCGCTCAGGCGAAAGCTATCACGATTTGCCGGCGTTTTGGTACCTGCGCCCGCTTTGAAAGAGTATTATCTGGCCAACTTAATCCACAAGAATGTGTTTATTTTTCCCGTTAGCTATGCAAAGGCGCCAATCGCGCACAGGCGGGAGGAGGATCTTCATGCTGACGAATGTGAGTGGCGCGCTGATTTAACAGTAGCTTCAATCGGAGGGACCCATCGGCAGCTTGGCTTGCGGGAGAAGGTCATACCAGCGCTTCAAAGCCTTGCAAAGGAAGGCCTCCGCGTTCACTTCGTGATAGGTGGCTCCAGCGGGGATCCCAGCCTATGGCAGATTTTTCAGCAGAGCGAGAACATAAAATTTACTTTTAAAGGCGCTCAGATTGATTGGGACCGTGCAATAATACAGTTGGCGGAACATCGCCCAGATATACTGATCCATGCGCCGAGCAAAATAGTTAATAATTTATACAAGACCTTAAACGTTGCGTTATGCGCTTATCTTTTAGATGCCTTGCTCGTTGTTCCGGATGCGGAGCCATATAGCGCACCAGCGTTCGATGGAGCAGCGGTCAAGGTTACACCTGCTGAAGAACCTAGAGCTTGGCTTGAAGTTCTAACAGAGCTGATCGCAGCTCGTGAGACCTGGAGCGATTATAAGGAGGCTAACTCCTCATTCTGCCGAAGGCAGTTTTCCGGTGAACAGAACGTCGCGATATTGAATCAAATTCTGGAGACCTTACCTGGGATAAGTTCGACGCTTGTAGAATCCCGGCTCAGGAAACTGTATCTTTCTAAGGCGCGGGTTGCGGATGGCGCCCCTTCCGATGCCGAGCCGCTTAGGGTGAGCTTGCACGAACTTTCTGCGTTGAGATCAAAGATCCGGCGGTACCGCCGTTTCAGGCCTCGCTTGTCGCGCGAGGACCTCTGGCCTCAGGTGTCGCCGGTTTTCGACGACATTCGTCGATATCTGCAAGACAATAATATTCGAACTCCGGATAGCTATCTTGAGCTATCGGACGCAATTCAGAGTAAGGAGTTTGTCGAATATCTCATCCCTTTTAAACGTGGAGTGCTTGACAGTATTTCATGCGCCTTCTCCTCGGAAGGGCTCCATGAGGGAACCGTTGGGATAGAACTCGTAAGCCCGGCCGGAAGAATTGAACGCCAAGTGGCCGTTGCTCTTGACGCCACAGCGAGCCTTCAGGTTCCGATCATTTTTGATTTGAATGGTTTTGTAATTCAACAGGACGGCACATGGCGTCTTCGCTTATTTGCTCGCTCCAAGTGGCCAATCTATGCATTGGAGCTGGCAAGATATTCTTATCTTGGCTTGGTACGGCACGCCGCAGCTCCATTTGCCAAGGTCGTGTATGTCGACCAAACGCAAGTTACCGAGAGGGTTACTAAACAGAGAGATATTGCAAAAGTCTCGCCGTCGCCGATACAACAGAGACTATAGATTGCGAGCTTTGATCGAACGATTTGAATTATGTCAACTGATCCCAAAATACTGATTATAATTGAAGCGGAGATCGCCACTACGCATTTGATTGACCAGATAATGAACGCCTGCGTCTCGCACGGCGTTCATTATCGAACGCAGTTTCTCGATCGACTACGCGTCTCTGACATCGCGCCGGATACGATCCCATTGTTCATACGCTGCGCTGATCCGCTTGTCCTATCCTGGACACAAGCCCTCGTCCATGCAGGTCGACCGTATGCCTACTACATTGACGATAATTTCTGGCGTATCGAGGGGCACAGCCCTCTCGCCGCTTATTATCGGCACCCACTTGTCAGAGCTACGCTGAAGTTCGCTGTTTCGCACGCGCAATCAGTGATCACTAATTCCGTGGAATTGACGAAGTTTTTGCGTCGCTTCAACGATCGCGTGGAGGTTCTTCCAACATTTTTCGACTTCTCTCTTATTGAAAATGTACGGCCATCCGTCATGGATGAGGTTCGGATCGGCTTTGCAGGAAGCGCCTCACGCGTCGACGATCTGGAATTGATAGCACGGCTTATAGACCCTATTCTGGAGAAATACCCAAAGGCAGCATTCGAGTTTGCTGGTGTTCTTCCCAGAAGTGTTGGAATTCGAGAGCGTGTCCGCTTTTTCCCCCACATCAGCGATTACAAATCCTACATAAAGTTCCAGGCCGAAAGAAGTTGGGCGATCGGACTGGCACCGCTACTCGATCACGAGGCAAATCGCAGCAAAACTGATAATAAATACCGAGAATATGGCGCTTGCCACATTGCCGGCATCTATTCGGATATGCCGCCATATAGCAGTGTGGTGAAGCATTCGGTGACCGGAATTCTAGTGAAGAACGACAGCTCGTCCTGGTTCGAAGCGCTTGTAAGCCTCGTTGGTCGGCAGGATAAGCGGGCCGCCATAGCAGACGCCGCCTTCAAACACGTGAAAGCTCGCTATGACGTGACCCACGTTTCCTATGAGTGGGCAGAGTTCTTTAAGCGGCTGGCGGATGACAAAGCGCAGAATGTCAGGCCGCTGGATCAAAACGGTTTGGACGCGAAAAGGTTTTGGCGACGCCTTGAGCGAATAAGGCTTCTGATTGCCGTCACCTATGAGGAGGGCGGACTTCCCTTGGTAATCCGGCGCGCCCTAAGAAAAATAATAGCCATCCGCAGAAGGGCAGTCTGAACTTTGTTGCATTCAGGGGTGAAGCGTAACGACATAAGCCTGTCCCCCAGAATTGAGGCCGATCAGCTCGATATCATCTAATTTCTCCCGTCCTGCGACGTGGATGAGTTTTTGCATGTAGGAATCTGAATATCTGCGATACAAAAACCGAGTGCCGTCGATCGTTTCGTAATCTTCTACAACATCGCTGCCGTCGCTCGGCCACGTCGTGAATATACATGTCTTCTTTGCGACGCGAAGCAGTTCGCTCAAAAAGACGTTGATTCCAGGAATGTGCCCGAGTACCTCAAAGCAAAGAACAGCGTCGAACTCCCGGTCTCGAAAGACAAGTTCGTAACCGTCCCCGTAAACAAATTGCCCCTTAGGGAAATTCCGCCTGGCTATCTCGAGCATTTTAAGTGATGAATCGATACCAATGTAGTTGATACTGATTTGGTGTTTGGCGACCAGTTTTTCGTAGACAAGACCGGTTCCGCAGCCGACCTCCAAAATGGAAGTGTTAGACGCGGAAATACGGCTATGGACGAGATCGGCAAGTTGTTCGCGATGAGCATTTTCCTCATCGGAGGACAGCCAGATGGTCTGAATTTCACTGGCAATTCCGCTAACATCCCAATTCTCCCAAGCTCGGCTCATCACATGAAACTCCTGTGCCTAGAAAATTGTGCGATTGGCAAACTCGGAACCTCTAACAGGCGATTGGGGCCAATGTTGGCAAGGACCCCATTTAACAGGTTCTTGGCGGCCGCTGTGCCCGGTCGGCTATTGACGACAACCCGTTTCCTGCGCGTACCATCATGAGAGGCGACATCGAGACCTCTAAGTCCAAAAAATCTCTAGCCCTCCCGCTCTCTCCGCGCTAATGCCATAAACGGGTAACGGGGGTAGGGATTTGCAATCCAGAGTGGTGCGGACGATGGTCGATCCGGCGCCGTTCTGGTGATCATTTCCCGCATACCTGGAGTTCAGTACTACCCAATGACCGCATATGTAGAAGCCGTATCGGGACTTCGACCGAAGATGCGGCGAGCCATCATCATGGTCCAGGACCTCGTCATGGTCCTGGTCGCGGTGGCTCTTAGTCTCATCCTTTCGCAGTCGCGGCTTTCTTTCGAAGCGTTCTCCTCCGGCGGGCTGGCCTGCTGGGCGCTCATCGTGCTTGCCGCCCATCTGCTGTTTCGCCTCTGCGGCCTCTACAACACCGTGTGGCGCTTTGCCTCCACGCCCGACTTCTTCAACATCCTCAAGGGCTGCGGAAGCCTGACGGTGGTCCTCTACTTGGTCTCGCTTGCCTTCCGCTTCTTTTTCCAACCGGTCGCCGGTCTCAACGAACGCCAGTTCATCGTCTTCTTCCTGGTCTCCTTCACCATTATTTCGGCGCCCAGGCTTTACTATCGCTTTCTGCGCGACGGCGCGTCCTGGCGCATCCTGCGCCGCGCTCCCGGCGACGCACCGGTCAAGCAGGCGCTGTTCATCGGCCGGCTGAGTGAGGCCGACGTGATCGTCCGCTTCACCCGCACGGCCCAGCCTGCCGAATACGCCATTGCCGGCATCATGGCGACCGAGGCCGATGCGCCGCTCGGCACACAGATCCAGGGCGTTCCGGTCGTGGCGCTCCGTCCGCGCCTGGTCGAGGTGCTGGAGGACTATGTCAACGGCACGGAAAACCTCGACCTCGTGATCTTCGGCAACGGCGCCGAGCGCGAGATCGAGGATTATGCCGAGCTGGTGCGCGTCGCCCGTCACAGCGGCATCGCCGTCGTCCAGTTCTCCGGCCTTTCCGAATTGGGGCAGGGCGGCAAGCTGGTTCTCGATGCCGTCGAGTTGGAAACGATCATGCGCCGTTCGGCCGTTGCCACGGACATCGAGCGCATCGGCGCCTTCGTCGAAGGCAAGCGCGTGCTGGTGACGGGCGGCGCCGGCTCCATCGGCCGCGTGCTGGTCAAGCGCTCGCTGGAGCTCGGGGCCGAGGCGGTGCTGGTGGCCGACAATTCCGAGTTCGGCATTTTCCAGCTCGATCAGCTGATCGACGACAGGGACCGCGACCGGCTGACCAGCCGCATCGTCGACGTCACCGACCGACCTCACATGATGCGCCTCGTCAGCGAGTTCAAACCCTCGATCCTGTTTCATGCCGCGGCGCTGAAGCACGTGCCGCTGCTGGAAGAGAACTGGGAAGCGGCGATCGAGACGAATGTCTTCGGCACGCTCGCTTGCGCCGAGGTCGCCGCCGAATGCGGGGTGCCGCAATTCCTGCTGATCTCCAGCGACAAGGCCGTCGACCCGACTTCGGTGCTCGGCGTCACCAAGCGGGCGGCCGAGCAGATCGTCTCCTCGCTGCATGAAGCGCAGGCCGCGCCCGCGTCGTCGCATGCCGGCGCGGCGAACAGCCACCATGCCGGCACCGCGAGCGTGCCTCGTCCGGGCACCAAATTCATCGCCGTTCGCTTCGGCAACGTCTTTGGCTCCAACGGTTCGGTGGCGACCATCTTCCAGGCGCAGATCGAGGCCGGCGGGCCGGTCACCATCACCGACCGGCGCATGACCCGCTATTTCATGACCGTGGCCGAAGCGGTCGACCTCGTCATCATGTCGGCCGCCGATGCCGAGCAGCGCCAGGGCAGGGACGACTACGCCATCTATATGCTCGACATGGGCAAGCCCGTGCCCATCCTCGAAGTCGCCGAAACCATGATCCGCATGGCCGGCAAGAGCCCCTACACCGACATTCCGATCCGTTTCACCGGCATCAGGCCCGGCGAGAAGCTGCACGAGACGCTGCATGGCGCGAACGAGGAGGTCGTCAAGCTCGACATCGCCAAGATCTTCGGCCTCAGGAGCGACGTCGTGGAATGGCCCAGGATCGAGGCCGCGCTGCCGCCGCTGGTGGCCGCGATGCACGAACGGGACAAGGCCGCGGCGCTTGCCATCCTGGCCGGGCTCTACCTGGCGCAGGAAGACATCGGCGCGCGCGGGCAAGCGGTGCCGAAAACGGCCGGACAGATCGGTTAGACCTGTGCCGCCCGCCCGCAATTGGCTATTGAAGCCTGTCCGAATGCCCTGCAGGTTCTGAGACCGTGACCGGAAGAGATCAGCGCGTGGCCGTCCTCATGGGCACGAAGGATGGCGCGGCATTCATCGGTGAGCAATTGGAATCCCTCACCGCACAGTCCTGGCCTCGCGTCGATCTCTGGGTGTCCGATGACGGCTCGACGGACGCCACGGCCGCAATCGTCGAGGCATGGCGATCCCGCTGGAACAAGGGTTCCCTTACGCTGGTGGAAGGCCCGCGAAAGGGTTTTGCCGCCAATTTCCGCTCGATGATCATCGATCCCCGCATCGATGCCGATTACTATGCTTTTTGCGACCAGGACGATGTCTGGGAGCCGGACCGGCTGGAAAGCGCCATCCGCTGGATGGAGGGAGAAGATATGGAAACGCCGCTCCTGTTCTGCTCGCGCACGGCGACCATTTCGGAGGCCGGCGTCCCGGCCGGCTATTCGCCGCTGTTCCGCCGCCCGCCGTCTTTCCGCAACGCGCTGGTGCAAAGCATCGCCGGCGGCAACACCATGCTTTTCAACCGCAAGGCGCGCGACCTTCTGGCGAAAGCTTCGGCAAGGACGGAATTCGTCAGCCATGACTGGTGGGCCTATCTCATCGTCACCGCTGCCGGCGGCAAGGTCCGCTACGAGCCGCGGCCGCTGGTCAGGTACCGGCAGCATGCGGCAAACCTCGTCGGCGCCAATGTCTCGTGGAGGGCGAGGTTTTCAAGGCTCGGTCGCCTGTTCAAGGGCCAGTTCGCCACCTGGACGGACAGCAATCTTCAGGGCCTTGCCGTCAACCGGGACCTCATAGCACGCGATGCAGAACTCTGCCTCAGCCTGTTCATCAGGGCGCGCAAGGGCAGCATCTTCAGGCGCTTCGGCTTGCTTGGCAAAAGCGGCGTCTACCGGCAGACCCTGATGGGAACGCTCGGGCTCTACCTTGCTTTCCTGTCGCGCCGGATCTGAACCGTGACGGCAAAGCGGGCCCTCGATCTCAGTGTTGCGGCGGTGATGTTGGTGGCGACGTCGCCGATTGTGCTTGTCGCCATGCTGGCCATCCGGGCGACATCGCCCGGCCCCGCCATCTTCTCGCAAATCCGCGTCGGCCGGGGAGGCGCCCTCTTTGCCTGCCGCAAGCTGCGCACGATGCATCGGGAAACGCCGTCATTGCCCACCCACGAGGCGCCGGCCAGTTCGGTGACCACGGTCGGCAAGGTGCTGCGTGCAACCAAGATCGATGAATTGCCGCAGCTCTGGAACGTGCTCAAGGGTGAGATGAGCCTTGTGGGGCCGCGTCCATGCCTGCCGATGCAGACGGAACTGATCGAACGCCGCAGGGAACTGGGCGTGCTCGCCGTGCTGCCGGGCATCACCGGGCTGGCGCAGGTCAAGGGGATCGACATGTCGGATCCAAAGCTCTGCGCCGAGACCGATGCGGCCTACATCAAGGCCGCCTCCATCGGCCTGGATCTCAAGATATTGCTGGGCACGTTCTACCGCGCATAGAGCGGTTCACCGTTTCGCGGAAAACGCCGAACCGCTCTATTTCCTTGTCTTGACGCAGTTCCGCACGCTTGCACTTTTCCTGGAATTGCTAGCCGGCCTGTCGTGGTAGTTGCTGGAGCCGGCCGAGCGTGTCGGTTTCCGGCGTCCAGCCCTCCGAGACCAGCAGCGACGGGTCACAGATCTGTGTCGCCACCAAAGCCTGCCACGACGCCTGCCGGCCAACCAGCGTGGCCAGCAGCCGGAATGGCCAGGCCGGCATGGGGACAAGCCTGGCGGGCCGGCCGTATCCACGCCGGAATGCGGCGACGATTTCAGACATCGCAACGGGCGAAGCATCGCCAAGGACGTAGGTCGGGCGCGGCGGCATGGAACGGGTCAGGAGATGCGTCACGGCGCCGGCCACAGCGTCGACCGATATCAGCGAGCGAACCGCCGTCAGGGCGGCTGCGGGCAGCGGCAAGCCTGTGGCCGCGAGCCGCATCAGTCCACGCAGGTTCCCGTTCATGCCTTCGCCATAGACCGGCGGCAGCCGCAGCGCCGTCGCGCCGTCGCGTGCAGCCGCTGCAAAAGCCTCCAGCATTGCGATCTCGCCTTCGCGCTTGGAGCGCCCGTAGGCGCATTGTGGGGCAGGTGGCGTGGCCTCGTCGATTGTGCCGTTGAAGCCCGCACCCACGACGGCGCGGATCGAGGAGAGATAGATGAAGCGCCCGTCGGTGCGCGCGGCGGCCGCCTCGGCGAGCCGTCCGGTCAATGTGGCATTGACGGCGCGGAAGTCGGCCTCGCCGGCGCTGCGATCATTGTTGAGCGCCGCGCAGTGGACGACATGCGTCACGTCTCGCATCAGCCCCAGAAAGGCTTGCTGCGGCGCATCGGCGCCGGGCAGCGCAACGGCATCGTCCGCGCCGGCCAGTCCTTGCGGCAGGCGGGAGGTGATGCGCAAGTCAAATCCGGCTTCGTGCAACCGGCTGACGACCCTGCATCCAATGAGGCCTGTCGCGCCGGTGACCAGCACCTTCATGGTTGCTGGCTGGCGCCCGGCGCCGTGGAGGCCGCGCTTTTCCCGGTCGGCGCTATCGTTCGCCCGGACGCAAGATAGGTTCCCGAAACCAGGAACACCATCAGCGTCGCGTCGAGTATATCGTGGCCGATCAGGATGCCGGTCATTCCGCCGGTGAGATAGGTGATGACCGCGACAAGGACCATCGTCGCACCGAACCGCTCGACCGGATCGGCGCTGAGGCGCAGCGTCCTTGCCGCGTTCCAGACGGCAACGACGAAGATCGAGGCCAGGGCGAGCGCTCCCAGCAGGCCGGCCTCGACCAGCGCCGTCAGGAAGCCATTGTGGAAATGGCTGAAACCCTGGTCCAGGCCGAACTGGTCCTGAAACCCCTGCTTCATCAGCGCCCGGCTCGCCGAGATGCCATGGCCGAAAATCGGCATCTCGCGAAACGCGTTGAAGCCCATTTCCCACATCGCCACGCGCAGGCCGAGCGCCGTCGAATGGTCGCCATTGGCGTTCAGCGCATCCCAGTCGCTGACCAGGAAGTCGGTTCGATCCAGGATGACGCGGGAGCCGATGGCAGCAATCACCAGGGTGACCACGATGCCGATCACCGCGAAGCGCGCCACGCTGGCGTTGGTGAACCGGCGGCGATTGATGAGAAGGACGACGATGCCGGCAATCGGCACGGCCACCCAGATCATGCGCGACGCCGAATAGACGATCGCCAAGGCTCCGGCTACCGCCGCCAGAACCAGCAGCTTCCAGCGCTTCTCGATGCCTGACAGGGCGCCGGCAAGGCATAGCATGACGGCAAGGCAGGTAACGGTCGCGAAAACGATCGCATTTCCGGCGCCGCCCTCGGCCCTGGTGCCAAGCTCATAATACTGGACGATGGCCAGCCCCAGCGCGCCGAAGCAGGCCGCGGTGCTCGCCAGAATGGCGATACGCGCCAGCGTCGCCTTCTCGGTAATGCTCCAGGTCGAATAGGAAATGGGGAAGAGCAGCAAGGTGATCAGCGGCAGGAACAACCGCAGATCGGTCGCCAGCGTGCCGTTGACGATCGAAGGAGGATCATGGCCGCGCAATAGGCGTAGATCGCCACCGTCAAGGCCAGCATCGGCCGGTCGATGTTGAAGCGCCGCCGTTTCGTGGCGAGCAGCATCACCGACCACACGCCACCGGCATTGAAGGTGATGCTGACCAGCGACCCGAGCACCGGCGGCGAAAAGAAGCAGACGATCGAGAAATAGAAGTTGATCTGTGCGGGCGTGAGATGGCGCCGGAGCGTTGTAAACGGGTTCAAATGCTTGCTTCGCAATTTCCAGGTTGCGCCCGGATCCGTGATGTCAGCCAATGGCTGCCTGGACGGTCTCCGTTTGCCGCGCCTTGCCCGTTCCCCGAGCCCGTATAGCGGCTGGCGCCGTTCTGCGAAAGGGCGGCCGCCGATGTTCCGACAAAAATCCACGACCAGGGCAAAGACTGAGGTGAGATGGGGCTTGCCCGGAAAGCCACGGCTTTCTTCCCTTCCGCATTTCGAGTGCCCTGGCAGGATTTTCCGCTTTGCCGGCCTCGCTTGGAAAATTCGTTCCTTAATCACCCCGCGCCGTGCGGGTCTTGCATTGTTATCGCCTGCGCCGATCTGTTAGAACGCCCGCACGAAACACTTGTCTGAAGTGAAATTTGCGCGCGGGCGGCATAAGATTGTGCCTGCAATGCCAGATTTGCGCTCGACGGCACGAGAGAACGCTCGACAGTCCATGAATATCGCGCTCACGCATCTGCAGCGGCTCGAGGCCGAATCCATCCACATCTTCCGCGAGGTCGCGGCCTCGTTTTCCAAGCCGGTGATGCTCTATTCGGTCGGCAAGGATTCCTCCGTGCTGATGCATCTGGCGATGAAGGCCTTCTATCCCGCCAAGCCGCCTTTCCCGTTCCTCCACGTCGACACCACCTGGAAGTTCCGCGAGATGATCGCCTTTCGCGATCAGATGGCGCAGAAGCTCGGCTTCGACCTGCTCGTCCATGTCAACGAGGATGGCGTTCGTGACGGCATCAATCCCTTCGACCATGGCTCCAACACCCACACCCATGTGATGAAGACCGTGGCGCTGCGCCAGGCGCTCGACAAATACGGCTTCGACGCCGCTTTCGGCGGCGCTCGCCGCGACGAGGAGAAGTCGCGCGCCAAGGAGCGCATCTTCTCCTTCCGCAATGCCCAGCATTCCTGGGATCCGAAGAACCAGCGGCCGGAAATGTGGAAGATCTTCAACACCCGCATCGCGCCCGGCGAGTCGATCCGCGTCTTCCCGCTGTCCAACTGGACCGAGCTCGATATCTGGCAGTACATCCTGCAGGAGAACATCCCGATCGTGCCGCTCTATTTCGCCAAGGAACGGCCGGTGGTCGAACGCGACGGCATGCTGATCATGAAGGATGACGACCGCATGCAGCTTCGCCCCGGCGAGACGATCGAGAACCGCCTGGTGCGCTTCCGCACCCTGGGCTGTTACCCGCTGACCGGCGCCATCGAGTCCGACGCCGATACGCTGGAGGCGATCGTCGGCGAAATGCTGACCGCCCGCACCTCCGAGCGCCAGGGCCGCCTCATCGACCGCGACGAGGCGGGCTCGATGGAAAAGAAGAAGCGCGAGGGTTATTTCTGAGAATGCGCCACATCATGGCCAAGAGCCTCGCCCCGACCGACTCGATCCGTGACTATATGGCCGCGCAGGAGAAGAAGTCGCTGCTGCGCTTCCTCACCTGCGGCTCTGTCGACGACGGCAAGTCGACGCTGATCGGCCGCCTGCTCTCCGATACCAAGCAGATTTTCGAGGACCAGCTTGCAGCACTCGAGAAGGACTCGCGCAAGCACGGCACCACCGGCGACGACATCGACTTCGCGCTGCTGGTCGACGGGCTGGAGGCGGAGCGTGAGCAGGGCATCACCATCGACGTCGCCTACCGCTTCTTCGCCACGCCGAAGCGCAAGTTCATCGTCGCCGACACCCCCGGCCATGAGCAGTACACCCGCAACATGGCGACCGGAGCCTCGACCGCGGACCTCGCCATCGTGCTGATCGACGCGCGCCAGGGCGTGCTGCGCCAGACCAGGCGCCATTCCATCATCGCCTCGCTGCTCGGCATCCGCCACATCGTACTCGCCGTCAACAAGATCGACCTTGCCAGCTTCGACGAGGCCACGTTCGACCGGATCGTGGCGGACTACAGCGAGTTCGCAAAGGAACTGGGTTTCGTCAGCGTCGTGCCGATCCCGATGTCGGCGCGCTTCGGCGACAACGTCACCAGCCGCTCGGAGCGCACGCCCTGGTATTCCGGGCCGTCCCTCATCGAGCATCTCGAAACCGTGTCCGTCGACGAGGCTGCCGTCGAACTGCCGTTCCGCTTCCCCGTCCAATATGTGAACCGCCCGAACCTGGATTTCCGCGGCTTCGCCGGCACCATTGCCTCGGGCACCGTCTCTGAAGGAGACGAGGTCGTCGTCGCCAAGTCGGGCAAGGCGTCTCGGGTCAAGCGCATCGTCGCGCATGGCGGCGACCTCGATCAGGCGGTCGCCGGCCAGGCGATCACGCTCGTTCTCGAGGACGAGGTCGAGGTGTCGCGTGGCAATCTGCTGGTGTCGCCGGCTGCACGCCCGCAGGTCGCCGACCAGTTCGCCGCCAACATCGTCTGGTTCGACGAGCAGGCGCTGCTGCCCGGTCGCTCCTACATATTGCGCACCGAAACCGACCAGGTGAGCGCCACCGTCACCGACCTCAAATACCGGGTCAACGTCAACGATTTCGCGCATGAGGCGGCGAAGTCGCTCGACATCAACGAGGTCGGCGTCTGCAACCTGTCGACGCGGGCGCCGATCGCTTTCGATCCCTTCGCCGAGAACCGCACTACCGGCGCCTTCATCCTGATCGACCGCATCACCAACGCCACCGTCGGCGCCGGCATGATCCTGCATTCGCTGCGCCGGGCGGAAAACATCCACTGGCAGTCGCTCGACGTCGGCAAGCGCGGCCGCTCGGACCTGAAGAACCAGCGCCCGGCCGTGTTCTGGTTCACCGGGCTCTCCGGCTCCGGCAAGTCGACCATCGCGAACCTCTTCGAGAAGAAGCTGTACGCGTCCGGCCGTCACACCTACATCCTCGACGGCGACAATGTCCGCCACGGCCTCAACCGCGATCTCGGCTTCACCGATGCCGACCGCGTCGAAAACATCCGCCGCGTCGCCGAGGTGGCCAAGCTGATGGCCGATGCCGGCCTGATCGTCATCGTCTCCTTCATCTCGCCCTTCGCCGCCGAGCGGCGTGTGGCGCGCGAGCTGATGGCCGAGGGCGAGTTCGTCGAGGTGTTCGTCGACACCCCCTTCGAGGAATGCGCCCGCCGTGATCCGAAGGGCCTTTACGCGCGTGCCTTGAGCGGCGAGATCAAGAACTTCACCGGCGTCGATTCGCCTTATGAGGCGCCGCAGAATCCGGAAATCCATCTGAAGACGCTCGGCAAGAAGCCGGAAGAGATGGCGGAAGCCCTGGAGCATTGGCTGAATGAGCGCGACATTGCCGAGGACCAGTACGACAATGGCGGCGGTATCTGACGACGAGGCCATGCTCGGCATCTTCGAGCGCTTAGCGCTCGATGCCGGGCGCGAGGTGATGCGTGTCTTCCACGAAGGCTGCGCCGTCGACAGCAAGGCCGACTCCTCGCCGGTGACGGAAGCCGACCGCGAAAGCGAGAAGATCATCCTGGCCGGCCTGCGCGCCGCCTATCCGGACATCCCTTGCGTGGCTGAGGAAGAGGTTGCGGCGGGCATTGCCACGCCCGATCTCGACGGTGCTTTCTTCCTGATCGACCCGCTCGACGGCACCAAGGAATTCGTCAACCGCCGCACCGATTTCACCGTCAACATCGCGCTGGTCCGCCACGGCGTGCCGGAAGTCGGCGTCGTCTACGCGCCTTGCACCGGACGCTTTTTCTCTGGGCGGCCGGGCCGGGCGGAAGCGCTAGAAGTCGACGCCGATTATCGCATTACCGGTCGTCGGTCGATCACCGTGCGGGCAGAGGGCACGCCGCTGGCCGTCGTCGCCAGCCGCTCGCACAACACGCCGGATACGGATGCCTTCATCCGCGACCTCGGTGCAGCCGAGATCGTCTCGGTCGGTTCATCGCTGAAGTTCTGTCTGCTCGCTGCCGCCGAGGCCGACGTCTATCCGCGCTTCGGCCGCACCATGGAATGGGACACGGCGGCAGGTGATGCAGTGTTGCGCGCCGCGGGCGGCATGACGCGCACGCTGGACGGCGAGCCGCTGGTCTACGGCAAGCGCAACCAGGCCAGCGACAGCGATTTCGCCAACCCGCATTTTATCGCGACGGGGAAGGGCGCGTAGTCGCAGCGTCGCCAATTGTAGATGCTGGCGGGACAGCCCCCGTCTCTGTCCTGCCGGACATCTCCCCCTCAAGGGGGGAGATTGGCAGCTCCAGCGCTCAGCTCATTCTTTCAACGTTGAAGGTTGGCGAAAGCCCGCGTGACATCTGATCTCCCCCCTTGAGGGGGAGATGCCCGGCAGGGCAGAGAGGGGGGCTTCGAGCGGACCTTTCAGGCCGCCGCGACATGCGCCGAGTTTGACCCGATATAGTTGCGGATCGTCTCGATAATGCGGTCCTGGTCGGCTTCGCTGAGATAGGCGTGCATCGGCAGGCAGAGGATCTGCTTCGGCAATTGTTCCGAGACGGCGAGGCCGGTCGGCGTGCGCGGATAGTCCTTGTAGGCGAGCTGCTCGTGCAGCGGCTTCACATAGTAGATCACCGACGGAATGCCCTTTTCGCCGAGATGCGCCTTCAGCCCGTCGCGCTTCGGAGTCTCGATCGCATATTGCGCCCAGGCCGAGCGGCCATGGCCAAGATTGCGCGACGCCTTGACGATGTCGCCAAGTCCCTTGGCATAGCGGTCCGCGACCGCCAGGCGTGCCACCATCTCGTCCTCGAGGATGGCGAGCTTCTCGATCAGGATCGCCGCCTGCAGCGTGTCGAGGCGCGAATTGATGCCGACACGGACATTGTCGTACTGCGTCTCGCCCTTGCCGTGGAAGGCGAAGGAGCGGAGCTTGTCGGCCAAGGCGCCGTCATTGGTGAACATCGCGCCGCCGTCGCCGTAGCAGCCGAGCGGCTTTGCCGGATAGAAGCTGGTCGAGCCGACATGGCCGAAGGCGCCGCACATCTTGGCGTCGGCGGAACCGCCGATCGCCGTGCCGTCGGCGGAACCGCCCATCGACTGCGCGGCGTCCTCGATCACAAGGAGGTTCTCGCGCTTGGCGATCGCCATGATCGCCTCATAGTCGGCGGCAAGCCCGAACAGGTCGACGGGGATGATCGCCTTCGGCTTCAGCCGGCCTTCCTTCTTGATCATCTCGATCGCCGCCTCGAGGCTGGCGATGTCGATGTTGTAGGTGTCGCGGTCGACGTCGACGAAGACAGGTTCGGCCTTGGCCAGCGCCACCACTTCGGCTGTCGCGGCAAAAGTGAAGCTAGGCACGAACACCGCGTCGCCCGGGCCGATGCCAGTGGCAAACAAAGGCAGAAGCAGCGCATCGGTGCCGTTGGCGCAGGCGACCACGTGCTTGACGCCGATATAGGCCGCGAGCTTGTTCTCGAATTCGGTGACCTGTGGTCCGAGGATGTAGCGGCCTTCTTCGACGACGTGGTCGATCGCGGCCTTCAGCCGGTCGCGGATACGTTCGCGCTGCGCGCCAAGATCGATGAACTGCATGTCGGCCTCGAATGCCAATAAAACCGGGCCGCTGGTAACAGACTTGGCGCGGCTGAGAAAGCCGGCAGGGTCCGAGGCAAATTGCCTATGCGTGGCAGCCTGTTACCGATTTTGCCGGCGCAATGCCTGAAAAAGCCGGAAATCCGCGTTTTGCGAGGCGTTTGCAGCCTCTCTTCTCGCATCGTTCCATTGTCGGGAAACATAAAGTGATCGGCAGGGAAGGGCGGTTTCAGGCCCACCGCGATGCCGGATCAGGCGATTTCGTGCCGCCATGGCGGGTTGGCACCGGCCCGCGAAACTGTCACCGCGGCCGCCTTGGCGCCGAGCTCCAGCGCCTTGCGGATGGCATCTTCCGGCAGGCTGCCGATCACCGCCTTGGTGAGCAGGCCCTGCTCGTGCAGTGAGGCGAGAATGCCGGCATTGAACGTGTCGCCCGCGCCGACCGTGTCGACCACCTTCACCTTCTGCGGCATGACAGTGACCTTGTGCACCTTGCTGTAGCCGACGGCGCCTTCGCTGCCATGGGTGACGACGATCAGCTTCGGTCCGCGATCCAGCCAGTTGCGCACCACGTCCTCATGCGAGCCGGCCTCGTCGAACCATTTGAGATCCTCGTCCGAGAGCTTGACGATGTCGGCCATCGCCATCATCTCGCGAATGCGCCGCAGATGCTTGGCCTTGTCCGGGATGAAGTTGGGCCGGATGTTGGGGTCGAGCATCATCACCCGGCTCTCGTGCTCGCGCCGCATGAATTCCTCATAGGCCGATCCCGCCGGTTCCGAAATCAGGCTGATGGCGCCAAACAGCATCGCCTCGATCTCGGACCCGAGTTTCGGCAGGTCGTCGATGGTCAGCATGCGGCCGGCGGTATTCTCGTCATAGAAGGTGTAGGTCGCCTGGCCGTTGGTGAGCCGCACGAAGGCGAGCGTCGTCGGCCGCGGCGAGGTGTGCGCATAGGTGGAGCTCACCTTGCTCGCGCCGAGCGCATCGCGGAACTGGCCGCCAAACAGGTCGGAGGAGAGGCCGGAGAAGAAGCCTGCGGGGGCGCCCAGCCGGCCAAGCGCGATCGCCGAGTTGAACACCGCCCCGCCGACATAAGGCGCGAATGCGGCTTCGCCTTCCGTCGTGGTGCGCGGCAGCATGTCGATCAGGGCTTCGCCACAGCAAAGGATCATGTCGTCTTGGTCTCCGGCGGATGGATCACGCCCTTGCGGATGATGATGTTGGCAAAGAGCCTGGGTTCGCTGGTCGCGACGATCGCATAGGCGGCCTTGACGCGTGCATAGAAGTCGGGCCCGGCCAGCGCAACCACCTTGTGGCCCGGCGCGCGCCTGGCGCAGACCGCTTCCATTTCATGGTGCACCGGGTCGGCCAGCGCCGGGTCGCCCTGTACCGATGCACGGAACAGCGCCTCCGGCACCGCCTCGTCCACCGGCAGCACGCTGAGCACGGCGTCGAGGACGGCAATGACATGATGGCCGTCGGCGCGGATCAGCCGCCGCGCCTGTTCCTCAGCTGGATAATTGCCGTCGACGATCGCGATCTCGTCGCCATGGCCCATTGCGCGCAGCGTTGCCAGGAACTGTGGGCCGAGCAGGGACGGGATGCCGATGAGCATGGTCAGGCACCCCCCGACGTGTTCGGTCCGATCAGGAAACGCTCGGATAGCGGCAGGCTGGCGCCGCCCAGCGCGCGGGCATGGATGCCGACGGTTCCTTCGCGCACGAAGGGCAGTTTCAACCCCTCGGCGTCGATGCCGGCGATGGCCTGCCTGATTGCCTCGACAAGCCGGCGCCGCACGTCGAGCGGCATCCAGCCGTCGATCACCGCCGCTTCGAAATCGATGACAGACGAGGCCGCGACGATGGCATAGGCAAGCGCCC
>Ga0105238_10001444_pt1 | contig 23882 bp, 13 predicted proteins | sample KBSC34metaG_FD_81526 | JGI IMG/M metagenome (GOLD analysis project Ga0105238, IMG submission 81526) | Corn rhizosphere microbial communities from Kellogg Biological Station, Michigan, USA - KBS C3-4 metaG | ecosystem: Host-associated > Plants > Roots > Rhizosphere > Soil | place: Michigan, USA...
ACAAACACCGGAATAAAATTCGTCAACACTCTGCGCACGTTGACGTCGACGGTATCCAGCACCGGTCCGAACGATTTCAGAACTTTCAAGACCGTCGGTAACTGGACCGCGATCTGCAACACACTGCCAATCACCGATCCCCACGCCACCATCACCACGAGACGCGCATGATCTTCACCGCCGCCAAATACGATCAAGGTCGTGATGATCGCGAGGTTCCACGCGACCGGCGCCGTGTACGACAGAAAGAACCGGCGATGGCTGTTCAGCACTCCCAAACACCACGCCGACAACACGAGCAGACCCGCACCCGGAAACAGTATCTGGACCAGTCGAATCGTGAGGGCACGCGTGGCGGGATTGAAACTATATGCAAACAGATCGACGAAGTATGGCGTCGTCAAAACGCCGATGAGCACGATCACTGACGTGACCAGCACCAGCAACGTGAGCACCGCGTTCGCAACACGACTCGCTTCTTTCTCGTCGTGACCGGCGAGCAGCTTTGCATAGACCGGAATGAACGACGCGGAAAGAGCGCCTTCGCCGAACACGTTCTGAAGGAAGTTGGGAATTCTGAACGCGGCGCTGAACGCACCCGCGGCGTCGGAAGTGCCGAGGTAGTGCGCGAAGACCCGCTGCCGGATCACGCCGATTATGCGGCTGATCAGGATTCCGGCCCCGACCATCAACGCGGAACGGCTCGTACCTTCCTCGACTTTTTTCCCCGGAAGGTCTCCAGTCGCCTCGCCAACCACGGGAGTCGACTCACCCGCTACCGCCTGAGTGTCAACCTGCGCGCTGAGCCCGATTTGTTTGTTGGAGTCTTTTAGATTTGCCACAGAGAGCACAAAAACCCGAACCGCGCACCAGTTTACAGCCTTTATCCACAGATTACGCGGATTTTTTATAGGCGTCTGTGTAATCTGTGGATGACTTTTGTGCATTTTTGTGCAGGTGGCGGTGTCTGTTCTTTGAGAAGCACGAGATCGGAGTCCCAAAATTCATGAGGATCTTGCCGCGCCTCAATATGCCGACGCGCAAGGCCGCCCGACGCCTGTGGCGGAAATCGAAGGCACGATTGAATCTCAGACGGATCTATTACTCCGTCGAGCTGCTGCTTTTCGTCGTCATCTACTCCCTTGTTTTCTCCGGTAGCCGGCTCAGAACGCTCGACACTTTTGGGCGTCGCACTGACGTGATCGTCTCTCTCCTACTTATTGGGACGTTCATTCTGATTCACATCATCGCGCGCCGCCGCTTGTTGCCGAAGATCGAGCGCTACTACGCTCCCGCGCCTTACGACGAGCGCAAGATCTTCTTCGATCTCGGACAAGGCTCACAAAACGTCACCAGCATCGATCAACTTTACCAACGTGTCGCCGAGCGAGTCAGAAACGCACTCGACGCCAGCAACGCCGCGATCTTCGTCCGCGACGACGCGAGTGGAAACTTCAACCTGCGCGTGCTTTCGGCCCAGGGACGTGCGGCGCAAACAGACGTCGACGGCAAACGCTGTCAGCTCGGTAAGCGCGCGTTTGTTGTGCGACGGCTGATGAATCTTTCAACGCCACTCCTCATCGAGCCGCGCGAGATCGAGACGTGGTCGCAAGCGCTGAGTTCAGTGTTGCCGGAAACACGTGCGGAGCGTGCAGGTGAGCACGAAGTGTTGCTCGCGATCAAGTCGACACTGCTGGTGCAGATCAGACAGAAGAACGAGCTGGTAGGGATACTCTCGTTTGGACCAAGAAGCCGTGGCTTTCAATACTCTGTCGCCGATCGCGAGCTGCTGATGTCGATCGCCGCGCAGCTCGCGCTGATCATCGACAACGCGCGACTCACGGAACGTATGGTCGCGCAGGAGCGTATGCGACGTGAGCTCGCGCTCGCAGCCGAAGTGCAACAGCGACTGCTTCCCTCTGGCGCTCCGAAAGGTATCGGGATGGAAGTAGCAGGTTTTTGCGAACCGGCGCGCGGAGTCGGCGGCGATTATTACGACTTCATCAATTTCGATAACAGTCAGCTCGGCCTCGCGATCGCAGATGTGGCGGGCAAGGGAATGCCGGCGGCGTTGTTGATGTCGACAGTGCAGGCGACGTTGCGAAGTTTGACGGCCCGCAACGGCACGAGTAGCTCTGCAAGCGAATTATCTTCAATCGTGAGCAAGCTCAATCGACTGCTCTTCAACACCACGAACGGCGAACACTACGTCACGTTCTTCTATGCAACATTCGATCAGGCGACGCAGTGTCTGACGTACGTGAATGCGGGGCACAATCCGCCCCTCTACCTTCAGGCCGATGAAGATTTCGAAGTTCGCCAGCTCACTTCAGGCGGACTGGTCGCAGGCGCGTTCGAGCACTCTGTTTACGAACAAGAGACTGTGCAGATGAAGTCTAACGATCTGCTGTTTCTTTACACGGACGGTCTTAGTGAGGCGTTGAATAACGAAGGCGAAGAGTTTGGAGCGAGCAGGATCATGGACACGTTGAAGTCGATCGCCTCGCTCTCCGCCGATCAGATTCGCGACGTCGTGGCGCGGCGCGTGAAGGAATGGTGCTCGGGCATGTCGCTCTACGACGACCTCACTTTTGTAGTGATGAAAGTGAAATAGGTCCTATAGGACCAATAGGACCTATTCTTAAAAGGAGAAGCGATGAACTTCATCCAGGATCTGCGTTACGCGATTCGAATGATGGCGAAGCGGCCGGGCTTTACGATCATCGCCGCACTCACGCTCGCGCTCGGCATCGGCGCCAACACCGCAATCTTCTCCGCCGTCAATGCCGTTCTTCTCAAACCCATGCCGTTTCCCGAATCGGAACAACTCGTCGATCTTTCCGAGACGTTCAAACCCGACGGCTACGGATCCGTATCAGTGCCGTATTACGAAGACTGGAGAAACCAGAGCACTGTCTTCGCCGGCCTGTCTGCCTACTCGTTCACGAGCTTCAATCTCGAAGGCGGCGACACTCCACAGCGTATTCCCGGCATCCGCGTCAGCGCCAACTACTTCGATGTGCTCGGAGTGAAACCAACTCTGGGCCGCGCGTTTCTTCCCGGTGAAGACGTGGCCGGTCATCAGCAAGTGGTCGTGATCGGCGACGATCTCTGGCGTCGTAACTTCGCCGCAGATCCGAACATCGTCAATCAGACGATTGCTGTGAACGGACAGAAGTACACCGTCGTCGGCGTGATGCCGCGCGAGCTTTCATCACTGTATCGGACCGTGCAGATGTGGTCGCCGCTCGTCTTTCCTGAGCAGGACCGCGCGAATCGAGGCGATCACAAGTACCTCGTGATCGGACGTCTCAAGTCGGGCGTGACGCTCGCGCAGGCACGAGAGCAGATGAGCGGTATCGCACAGCGACTCGAAGAGCAGTACAAAAACGGCCGCGGCGTCAGGCTCATGCAAATCGAAGAGCTGTGGACCGCGAATGTCCGATCGCCACTCTGGATGATGATGGTCGCCGTCGGATTTGTCCTCCTGATCGCGTGTACGAACGTCGCGAATCTGCTACTCGCGCGTGCGACGGTTCGTCGACGCGAGATCGGTATTCGCATCGCGCTCGGCGCCGGGCGTGGCCGGTTGATTCAACAATTTCTTACCGAGGGATTGTTGCTTTCGGTGATCGGTGGCGCGCTGGGAATCGGACTCGCCTGGTGGACCATGAGCGTCCTCGGCAAACTCGCTTTTCCGTTTCTGCCGCGCTCGCAGGAGATCGGGATCGACTCGCGTGTGTTGCTGTTCACGTTAGGTGTGTCCGTCCTGACAAGCGTCGTGTTTGGTTTGATCCCGTCGCTGCAAGCTGGAAAGACCGACGTGCAGGAAACGCTTAAAGAAGGCGGCAACACGATGTCGATCGGCGCCGTCGGCGCATGGTTGCGTCCCGTGCTCGTGGTGGTTGAAGTCGCGGCGGCTGTAGTTTTACTGATTGGCGCCGGCCTGATGATTCGCAGCGTGATGCGCATCCGCGAAGTCCAACCTGGGCTACAGCCGCAAAACCTGCTCACGGCGAAAGTGGCTTTGCCACGCGATAAATACAAAGACATTGATTCGACGAATAATTTTTACACCACAGTGCTGGAACGGCTGAATACCTTGCCGGGCGTGGAATCAGCGGCAGTGATCTCGCATCTGCCCATCGAAGAGATGGGAACGAACGCGAACGTCACGGTGGAAGGTAAGACTTATCCGACGAACGAGTCTCCGCTCGTCGAGTTTCGCGTAGTCAGTGACAACTACTTCAATACTGCAAACATTCCTTTGCTTCGTGGGCGGCTGTTCAGCAAAGCGGCAGGCGATGATAAGCAGTCAGTCGTGGTGATTAACGAAGCGATGGCGAAGCATATATGGCCCAACGAAGATCCGATCGGAAAGCGCGTCGGTGACGGCACGCAAGTGACCGTTATCGGAGTCGTCGGCAACGTGAAAAACTATGGCTTGCTGCAGCCCGCAGCGCCGGAGATGTATGCGCTGTACACGCTGAAGACTTTCTGGGCCGAGATGCGTTGGAACATGCGACTGATGGTTCGCTCGAGTCTGGATGACAGCAACATCGCCGCGGCTGTGCGCCGCGAGGTGCAGGCGGTCGATCCGGGCCAGCCGCTTTATGCGGTGAATACGATGAATCTCGTGATCGAGAATACGGTGAAGGACAAGAGTGTGAACACGACGCTGTTGAGTGTTTTCGCCGGCGTGTCTTTGTTGCTGGCGGTGATTGGTGTTTACGGAGTGATGAGCTACACCGTCGCGCAACACACGCGTGAAATCGGTATTCGGATGGCGCTCGGTGCGCAGCCGCGATCGATACTGAAGCTCATCGTGGGTCGCGGGCTCGTGCTGGTGGGCGTTGGGGCGGTGGTTGGAGTGTTTGCGTCGTTCGGTCTGACGCGCTTCATTGAAAATATGCTCTTCGGAGTCACGCCGACCGATCCGCTCACCTTCGTGATGATCGTGACGCTGCTCGGGCTCGTCGCGTTGTTGGCGTGCCTGATTCCCGCGGGCCGCGCCATGCGCGTCGACCCCATTGTGGTGTTGCGGCACCAATAAATCTTGTAAATCCTGTGAATCATGAAATCCTGTCTAAGACTTAGACAAGATTTCAAGATTCACAGGATTTACAAGATGCGAAACCCTCGGGCAATTCAATTCGTACACGCCCCATGAGCACGGATTATTCATCCACCACCACGATCAGCGATCACGACTTAACCCTGGCTATTCCCGGCGACGTCGGGAGCGTACGGGCGCGCCTCGTCACCGCCATTCAGACGCTCGGCTACAAGGTCCTCGGCGAGCAACCTCTCTACGCAAAGCGTGGCAAGCAGTGCGCCGCTAAGTGGGACTGTTCGCTCAACGTTCTCGACTACGCCACTACGCTCACGATCTCTTTGAAACAGACAAACGACGCCGCCGTACTCGCCACCTTCAACTACGAAGTCAAGAGTTACATGGGTATGACCAAAGGCGATCGCCAAACGCTCGCGCGTGAAGCCGAGGCAATCGTCGCGTTGGCGATGGAACGCGCGGCGGCGGCAGCGTGCCGGACCTGCGGCACTCAGGCGCTGGATGAGTCGAACTTCTGTCGCCGTTGCGGAGCACCGCTAGTGCTCGATGTGCCGGAGCTCGAAGTGCTGCGTCTCACAAGAAACGTGCGCGGAAGTTATCACAACATATTTGTCGGCATCATCGCGCTGCTCCTGGCTCTGCTTATCGTATTGCCGTGGTACATCGTCATCGGCGGAAGGATTGTCACGCCAATGTTATTGGTTGGTATTCCGCTGTTCAGTTACGGATTATTTTTATTACTCAATGGCTCCCGGCAATTGCACCGTACACTTAATCCAGCCACACCAAAGACCATCGCAACCGCAGCGCATCCTGCATTCAAATCATCAGTCACGACAACCGCGCTGCCTCCTGCGCCTGTGAATTCGGTGACTGAAGTGACCACAAACCTCTTATCGTCCAAAGAGCCGGCGCCTCGCAAGAATCGCAACACCTCGGGATTAGATAGCGACCAATTGATGTAACACCGCGCGCTATGCGTTATCATGGCGCGCGATGGCGTTCATGCGGAAGACAGCGGCGTTCCTCGGTGTCGGGGCTTTGCAAAACCTCGTGTACGATTCGATGGCGATCGACATGGGATCAGCGTCGACCATCATCGCGGTGCGCGGGCGCGGTGTTGTGGTTGATGAGCCTTCGCTCGTCGCCATCGATAGTGTGACCGGCGAAGTGATCGCGATCGGGCGCGAAGCGCAGCAGAAGTATGGTCGCGAAGAACGCGGCGTTACTGTAATTGCGCCGATGCTCAACGGCGTCGTGGCGGACTTTGAAAGAACGAGGGAGATGCTGGCGCATTTCGTCGGCCAGGCGCGCGGTGGTCTCTCACATTTCAGCCGTCGCGCGTTGATGAGCGTCTTTTCTGATGTCACGCCGGTCGAGCGACGTGCGTTACTGGGGGCGGCGCAACACGCGCACGTTGGTCGTGTCGGAATGATCGAGGAAGGTCTTGCCGCGGCGTTCGGTTCGGGCGTCAGTGCGGACGAGACGCGTGCTTCGGCAGTTGTAGACATCGGCGGCGGCACAACCAATGTGGCGATCGTGGCGAATGGCAAAATCATCCGCGCACGCGCCGAGCGGATCGGAAGCTCAAATATCAATACTGCGATTATCAATCACGTTCGACGTCATCGCGGTTTGCTGATAGGTGCGAAGACGGCGGAGCGACTCAAGCTCGAGCTTGCGTCAGCAACTGTTCCCACGAACCTTGCGCAGGAGATTCCGATCAACGGTCGTGACGTGCTTACGAGGATGCCACGCTCGATCGAGATCAGTGCGGGTGAGATTTATCCGGTTGCGCAGGAAGTTGTGCGCCAGATCGTGGCGGGTGTTAGCGCGACGCTGGGAGAGCTTCCGCCTGAAGTGGCGGGAGATATTTACGATCGAGGAATTGTTCTCACGGGTGGCGGCGCGCTGTTTGGTGGATTGGACCAGTATTTACGTGACGAGACGAAACTCCCCGTGAGCGTCGCTGACGATCCGCGTTACGCGATCGTGCGCGGCCTCGAACAGATGTTCGACGCGCCACTTCTCCTACGACGCCTCATGCGCCAGGACCCGGAAGCCTTGCTCGATCTGCAAAGCGAGATGATCTAAAGCAGGTCAGCTAAAACAAGCCAGTAAAAATGGAACAAGTCAGGAAGAGGGGCTTGCCCCCGCTCTAACCCAACAAACAGCGGGGGCAAGCCCCTCTTCCTGACTTGTTCTTTTCTTGCCGGCTAAAAATCTACCTGGACTTAATTAGTCTGCATCACTCGCTGCACTTCCTTCGGCTCTTCGCCGAGCCACTCCGGATGTACCGCGGTGCCGTCGTAAATCGACGTCGTTTTGAAGAGCTCGTATTTCCCACGTGATGCAGCGTCGGCGGTTTTATCAAGAATGCTCTTCACCTGCTCGTCACTCATCGGCTTGAACGTGCGTGCGGCAGTCAGCGCCTGCTCGAGATCCTCCATGCTCTGGCAACCCGTGATCACCACCGACGTCGGTAAGTTCATCGCATACTGAAGACACTCGATCGCTGAAACAGTTTTCGACTCGAGAATCGTTCCATTCGCCAGCGTCTTCATCGCCAGCACGCCGGTGTTCTGCTTGACCAGCTCAGGCAGAACGATCTTCTCGAAGCTGCGATAGTGCGCGTCCATCACGTTGAGCGGCATCTGCACTGTGTCAAACTGAAAATCGTTTTCCCCCGCGACATCGAGCATGTACTTATGAATGCGTGGATCTTTGTGGCCGGTGAATCCGATGAAACTGATCTTCCCCGCCTCACGCGCTTCGAGCAGCGCCTCGTTCGCTCCTTCGGCGGCGAAGATGCGATGCGGATCTTCGAAACGAAGGATCTCGTGATGTTGGACCAGATCGATATGATCCGTTTGCAAGCGTTTGAGAGACTCGTCCAACTGTTTTGCAGCGTCCTTTTTCGTGCGGCCGTCGATCTTCGTCATCAGGAAGACGCGCTCGCGATAACCGTCTTTCAGCGCTTTGCCCATGCGCTCCTCACTCGCGCCTTCGTTGTAATCCCAGCAGTTGTCCATGAAGTTGATGCCGTTATCGATCGCGGTGCGAATGATGCGCACGCTCAATTCCTCGTCGATGAAGTTGAAACCAAGATGCCATCCGCCAAGACCGACGAGCGACACTTTCACTCCAGTCCGGCCGAGCGTTCGCACCGGCATTTCAGAATTCTCTTGTGACATACGTGTCCTCCGCTAAGGAGCGAACACTAGCACCATTTTTTGTGTTTTTTGTGCTAACGGATATCGAGCTGGTCGAGTTTCGCAATGACAGCATTCACGTATTTGCTAATTCCTTTGCCATATTGCTTCTGACGGAAGGCGTCGGTCATCGGTATGCTCATGCTTCTGAGGATCTCGTGTGTCAGGTGTGACTCGAGGTCGCGAGTGATTTGAACGTGCCACCTACGATCGTCGACTGAAACGAGCAATAGCAGCATGGCGACATTTTGTTCGACGCTATCCCGTTCCTTCTTGCGTTCTTGCGCCAGCCCCAGCGAATAGTCGTAGATGGGATTATCGTCAATGCTCGGAATCGTCACCACCGAGAAATCTATCTTCTTGTGTTCCTTCAACGCAGCGAGCGTAGTTTCCAACTGCTTTCGTGTGGCTTCATCGATTACGTGTGCATTGTCGGTAACGTATCCGGCGCCCATCACTGGGATTGGACTCGGAACGGCTGCTACGACTGAGCTGACCTGTTGAGTTGGGCCACTTTTACACGAAATACTAATGATGATTAAGATTAAAACGATGGCTGTTTTCTTCATTTTGTGACTTTTGTGCCTTTTGTGGCTAAAAGATCAACTTCACCGCGAACTGAAGATTTCGTGGCCCACCGCCGCCCAAAAACGGATTGCCGATGCCGACGTCCGGTGTGACCGTGATTGGTAGAAAACCCGTGCCGCGACCCGTCACAGGATCTATCGACGACGTGATATCCGCGGCGAAGCTGGGCAATAGCGGGTTCGAGAAGTTTGGGTGATTGAAGATGTTGAAGACCTCGGCTCGAAACTGAAGCCGCAGCTTCTCTGTAATGTCCGTGTCTTTGAAGATCGAGAAATCAACATTGCTGTAACCTGGCCCACGCAGTGCGTTTCGACCGAGGGAACCGAAGTGCCACGTGCCGGGAATACACGACCCGGCACTTCCATCACCGCCCGGATCGAGCGTACACGGCACTTTGAACGCCGACAAATTGATGAAGTTGTCAGGCGCGCTCGTGCCCGCGTAAGGATCGCCGATCACGTCGGGCCGCGGGAAAAACTCGCCCGTGTTGTTGTAATCGTCAAACAGCGTCAGGTGAAACGGATTGCCAGTGCGGATCGTCACGATCGTGTTTAGCTGCCAGCCTTTGCCGAGATGCGGATGCGACTCGAACAGATTTGGCAGCACATAATTCGCACTGACGACGAACCGGTGGCGACTATCGAAATTCGAGTTGGCCTTCTCGCACCTGGTGCAGTGACTGTTGTCCGGCTGCGTCGCGTTCGCCACGTAATCCTGGCCGTCAGAAGCGTTGTCGATCGAATGCGACCACGTGTAATTGACCTGTGTTGAGAAGCCTCTGCGATCGCGCACCGAGAACGTCGCTTGCAGTGCGTTGTAGTTTGAAAACGCAGTCGTCTCGAGTTGGTTAACGTAGAAGAAGGTACCGCCCGACGGTGCGAATGGCCCATTGTCAAACGGCCGCTCGGAAGAAACACTGGGGTTCAAAGGCTGGTTGATGTCGCGATAGCGAAACAGCTTCTTCCCGGTCGAGCCGACGTAGCCGACCTCGAGCACGCCATTTCTGAACAACTCACGCTGAATATTGAGATTGTAGTTCTGTATGTACGGCGTGCGCAGGTTTGGATCGACCGCGAACACGTCCGAGTCGAGAAAGTCTGTAAAGATCGGGACGTTGTTCTCGATCACCGGCTCGGTCGAAAACGAAAAAAGCACGGGCGCTGGTCCTACGGGATTGAAAGCCGGTCCGGGGTTGAAAGTATTGAACGGCAGTTGGCCCGCGAAAAAGTCCTGCGAGAAGGCGTCGTAGAACAAACCCCAACCCGCGCGCACGACAGTCCTGGCATCGCCGTTGACGTTCCACGCGAGACCAAGACGCGGCGAGAAGTTGTTCCAGTCGCGATCGTAAAGTCGCGGCAGGCCGGGCGAGCCCACTTGTACAAGGCCCACTGCCGGATCGAAGTTACTCAGCAGATTGTCTTTCTCACCAATGACGCCGAAGTAATCCCAGCGCAGTCCGAGATTGAACGTGAGCTGCGGGCTCCAGCGAAACGTGTCCTGCAAATAAGTTGCGTGCGAGTTCTGGAAGGTATTGCGGTTCGAGTCGCCGCGCGCGGCACGGCCACCGTTCAACGTGCCCGAGAGAAAGTCTTCGAGCGACGCGAAATCCAGGCGGCCGCGATATCCCGCATCAAAGAACTGGTCCACCGTCGTGCGCCGGAACTCGTAACCAAGCTTGAGGTCATGTTTGTTGAGCTTCCAGGAGAAGTTATCGATGATGTGGAAGTTGCTGTCGACACGCGCGCGTGGAACTGACAGTGTGGCGCCGATGTTGGCGATGCCGAGATTGTCCTGAATGCGAATCTGTGGCAAACCAAAGTCGCGCTCCCCTGCGATGCCGGTGTTGAGCCCAATCGTGCGCGGATCGAAATCGTTGTCTTCCGGAAAGAAGCCCTCGTCGAAGCGGTTGTAACCAAATCGAAACTCGTTGACTTTAGTTGCTGAAAGGATCTTCAAATAAGAGATCGAGACGAGATGAACCGTGGTCGGCGTCGTCGTGTTGTAACCGGGAAGGATGTTGCCTGCGAGAATGGCGAGCGGAAACGACTGCTCGCTCGTGCCGAAAAAATAGCGTCCGGTAAGCTGGTTGTCTTTGTTGAATGAGTGATCGATCTTCGCGATCAGGCTGTCGACGTCGTTGGACGCGGGCGTAGTGACGAAGAGATTAGGCTGACCACTGTCGTCGAAGAGCGGCAACGGGCGATTCGGCGCCGGCCAGGGATTGCGAGCCAGCAGGCGAGCGATGACCGGATTCGTGGGACCACCGAGCGCCGCGATCTCGCCTGAATCGGGAACATGCGCAGTTGAATTCAATCCGACTCGTTCGCGCTGACCTTCGTAAGCGAAGTAAAAGAACGTCTGGTTGCGTTTGATTGGGCCGCCGATCGAGCCGCCGAATTGATTGTTTCGAAACTGCGTTTGCGGATCGGGCTTCGGATTGAAGAAGTTGCGCGCGTCGAGCTTATTGTTCCGGAAAAACTCGAAGAGCGAGCCGTGAAAATCGTTTGTGCCTGACTTGGTGACGATGTTGACGATCGCGCCCGAGTTGCGGCCATACTCGGCTTCGAAGTTTGAGAGTATTGCTGCTTCAGAAATCGCTTCGATTGGCAGGATGGTCGCTGGTGTTCCGAAAACGCCGGCTTCGTTGATGGCAGGCAAATTTCGATAGCCGTCGTTCATGTCGGTGCCGTCGAGCAGGTAGTTGTTCGCGCGCCCGCGATTTCCGTTCGCGCTAAACAGACCGAACGATCCGGGCGAGTCAGTTGCGCCTGACGGATCGCCGGTCGCGCCGGGCACGGTGGTGAGAAACTTCGTGAAGTCGCGACCGTTGATCGGCAAGTCTTCGGCGGCTTTGGTCGTGATCGTGCCGCCGAGCGTGTTGGTAGTGGTTTCGACTTGCACGTTCGTCGCCACCAGCACGGTGGTTTGCGGAGCTGCAACTTGCAATTTCACGTCGACACGTCGCTCACTCGCTACTTCGACAGTTACATTCGAAACGAGCGAGGTGGTGAAGCCTGGCTGCTCGACACGCACTTCGTATGGGCCAACCGGCAGCTCCGGAACGGTATAGTTGCCTTCCGAGTCGGTTGTCGTCGTACGCCCGATACCGGTGCTCGTATTCTTGACCGTGATCGTTGCTCCGGCTACGACCGCGCCGTTCGGATCGGTGATCGTGCCGAGAATCGTGCCGCGAAACGTTTGTGCGGAAGCGATTACCACCATCAGCGTAATCAGCCCGAGCGCATGGACCATCTGTTTTGATTGCATAACGTGACTCCTATGGCTGGGCGATCCGTGAGAGGTGATTGGATTATAGCCTTGAAAGTTTGTGCCGACGATAGTTATTTTTAGCCGCGGATTTCAGAACATGACCACAAAAGTAATACTGCTGAGCCTGTTGCTGGTCGCGCCTTTATTTAAAGAAGTGGCGGAGCAGGTTGGACTCAAGTTTCAGCATTACAACGGCATGACCGGGAAGTTTTACCTGCCCGAGATCACGGGCAGTGGTGCGGCGCTATTTGATTTTGATAACGATGGCGATTTGGATGTGTTCATTGTTCAGGGCAATGTGTTTGACCCGAATACAAAGCCGAACAGCTCGCTGTTTGGCAAACTCTTCCGTAACGATCTAATCCCGAGCAAAATACTTTCATTCACCGACGTGACTCAGAAGAGCGGCATCGTCGCCACCGGCTACGGCATGGGCGCGGCGGTTGGCGACATAAACAACGACGGCTTGCCTGACCTGTATCTTTCGAATCTCGGACCGAACCAGATGTATCTCAATAAGGGCGACGGTAAGTTTGTCGACGTAACGAAGGAGAGTGGGACTGACGATCCGCGCTGGAGCACGAGCGCGTCGTTCTTCGATTACGATCGTGACGGCTGGCTCGATTTGATGATCGTCAACTACGCAGATTTTTCTGTTAGTAACAATCCGGCCTGCTATGCCGCTACCACCGCGAAAGACTATTGCACGCCGCGTGTCTTTCGGGCGCCCGGCAATCGTCTGTTCCATAACAAGGGCAACGGAATTTTCGAAGACGTTACCACTACGGCGGGAGTGGACAAGGAGTTTGGACATGGATTGGGCATCGTAACGGCGGACTTCAACAACGATGGTTGGATTGATATCTACGTCGCGAACGATGGAGATCAGAACCAGCTCTGGATCAATCAGAAGAACGGAAGGTTTGTGAACGATGCGCTGTTGGCGGGCTGTGCGGTCAATCGAAACGGACAAGCTGAGGCGGGAATGGGTGTCGATGCCGGAGACTTTGATGGCAACGGCACTGACGACATCTTCATCACGCACCTGATGGACGAGACGAACACGCTCTACCTGAACTTGGGGGACGGACTTTTCGAAGATCGCACACGCGAGGCGGGGCTTGGTATGCCGGGTCGTCGCTTCACGGGTTTCGGCACGTTCTTCTTTGATTACGACAATGATGGGTGGCTCGATTTGTTCGTCGCGAATGGAGCGGTGCAATTGCTGCCTGAGCTCGTGCGGCAGAAGAATCCGTTTCCGTTGGGCCAGCCGGATCAATTGTTTCGAAATACGGGGAAAGGGAGTTTTGTCGAGATCGTGGATGAGCCGGAGTTTTCATTGCTGGAAGTTGGTCGCGGCGCTGCGTTCGGTGATGTTGATAATGATGGTGACACGGATTTCCTTATCACGAATAACAATGGGCCGGCGAGGTTGTTTCTCAATCAAGTCGGAAACCGAAATCACTGGTTAGGATTGCGACTCGTTGGGAAAGCTGGTCGTGACATGTTGGGCGCGCAGGTGGAGATCGTTGTCTACGATACGAGGAAACTGCGGCGGCGAGTGAGAACTGACGGCAGTTACCTTTCCGGAAATGATCCGCGGGTACTGGTTGGGTTGGGCGCGGCGACGCGAGTGAAAGCAGTGCGTGTCCGTTGGCCGGGTGGTGCGGTGGAAGAATGGAAAGAGCTTACAGTTAACCAATACACAACACTGAAAGAGGGCATAGTGCGTTGAAGAAGCACAGAGGTGTTTTTTACGCAAAGACGCAAAGATCGGAAAGACGCAAAGGCGCGCCCGAAGCATGTGACCCGCCTTTGCGTTTTTCCGATCCTTTGCGTCTTTGCGCGAAATTCCTTCTTTTGGCCTTTGTTCTCACGCCACCACCTGTTCATTCGCAGGATCTCTCAGACCTCGAAGAAAGCGTTCGCGACCAGATCATGACTGCACAAGCCGCTCTCGCAGCTGCCGCAAAAGGCCCACCTATCGCTTTGAGCGAAGAATATGGGAAGCTCGGCCAGCTCTACCACGCTTATTCACTGTTCTCCTCGGCGCGCGATGCTTATCTGAACGCCAACCGGCTTGCCCCGAAAGACTTTCGCTGGATCTATCTCCTCGGAAAATTAGACCACCAGGAAGGCCGTTTCGACGACGCCATTCGCCGCTACCAACTCGCACGCACGCTGCGGCCTGACTACGTCGCCACGCTCGTAAACCTTGGAAACGTATTCCTCGACTTGAACCGTCTGGAAGATGCACGAGAGAGTTTCAGCGCCGCACTGGCGATCGATAAGAACAACCCTGCGGCTAATTACGGTCTCGGGCAAGTAGCAGTCTCAAAGCGCAACTACGCTGAAGCCGTGGATCATTTCGAGAAGACACTGGCGCAGGTGCCCGACGCCAATCGTGTCCACTACTCGCTGGCGATGGCTTATCGCGGACTCGGCGACGCTGAAAAAGCGAAAGCTCATCTTGCTCAGCAGGGATCGGTTGGCGTCCGTGTGGCAGATCCGCTGGTTGATGGACTAAGGGATTTGATAACAGGCGAGCGCGTGTATATTGCGCGCGGAAAAGTAGCCTTCGAGGCAAAGCGATATGCAGACGCGGTGACTGAATTTCGCAAAGCGGTTGCGTCAAAGCCCGACAGTATTACCGCGCGCATCAACCTGGGTGCCGCACTCTCGCAGGTCGGTGATCTGAACGGCGCAGTCGAGCAGTTTGAGGAAGCGCTTCGTCTCGAACCCGGAAGAGTAAACGCGCACTACAATCTCGCCGTACTCCTCGCGCGTCAAAACAAACACGAGCAGGCGATTACACATCTGCGCTCTGCTTTGCGTGTTGAAGAAAACGATCTCAACGCCAGAGTCCTTTTGGCCCAGGAGTTGAAAAACGCAGAACACCCGGATGAATCGCTGCTGGAGTACTCACGTGTGGCCTACTTACTCGCCGCCTCACCACAAACTGAACTGCGCAATGGCGCTCGAGCCCTCGATCTAGCACAACGTGTCTTCAGCGCAACCAGCGCTACACAACACGGCGCCCTCGTTACACTCGCACTCGCGGAACTCGGTCGATGCAGCGAAGCCGCCGACTGGCAACGACGAATGATCGCGGCAGCAGAGCGTGAAGGGAACACGAATTTACTCGCCAGCCTCCGCGCCGGTCTCAAGCTCTACGACAACGTCCAATCCTGCCGTCCTGCAAATGAAACCCTCGTCCGCGACTTGTTCTTCCAAAAACAAAATTAGCCAACAAGATTTCTCTGCGTAACCTCTGCGTCCTCTGCGCCTCTGCGGTGAGTGAGCAATAAAAACTGGTAAAACCGCAGAGACGCAGAGGCTACGCAGAGAGTAATTCATTGACTTGTGCGTGCTCCCGCCTTAGATTATGCGCCACGTAAAACTTACCGCGGTCTGCTGACGCGATTCTTCCACGTGACCAGCATTCCTTATTGGCCGCGAAACGCTCTATCAAATCCGTTGGCGCCCAACCAATCGCGCTAGCCCTTACCCGAGGAGACCTCCTGATGCTTACCCACTCTCGTCGATCAACTATTGCCTCGATTGTCATGTTCGCGCTGCTGTCGTCAATAGCGACTGTGCACGCTCAACAGGAAAACAAGGACCAGAACAAAAAACCAAAGGACGAAAAGACCACCCTCTCCAAACAAGAACGCAAGTGGCTCGAAGTCTATCGATTTAGCAAACAACGTTATGAGACAAACCCCGACTTTCGCCTGGAAGTCGACGAAGCCTACCGGCGTATGCAACGCGAGCATAGTGAATATGCTTTCTCAATCAACCGGCAAGACGCCAAAGGCAAGCTGGTGAAAGAGGATAAATATAAGGTAGACGGCACGACCTTATACGAGAATCCGCTCGCACAGGATTACGTAAATCGCGTCGGGCAATCCATGGCGCCGGTCGGATCTGACAAGCTCTACGCATTCAAGATCATGCTCAACCCGGTGCCCGAAGCACGATCGCTTTCTACCGGTACGATTTATGTCTCAACCGGCTTACTCGCTTCAATCGACAACGAAGCTCAACTGGCTTACGTGCTCGGACATGAGATCGCGCACGTCGAGAAGGAACATTGGAGGGATGATGTTCTGGTAGCTGAAGGAGTTGAAGATTGGAACGAAAAGAATCGGCAACAGAAAGAGAGACTTGGTTTGATAACCAAGGTCGGATTAAACATTGCCACGATGGGGATGGCAAACGCCGGAAACTTTACCGGATTCGCCAGCACCATGTTCGCTGATGCAGCAATGCCCACAATCTTCAAGCTCGCGATGCCCGATACAGTAGTCGGGTGGGATCGCCAGCAGGAGGACCAGGCAGACGAAGCGGCACTGCGTTACATGTTGGATCGCAAATACGATCCGCGCGAGGTGCCGAAGTTCTACGCTAAGCTGAAAGCACTCAGTCAGCGCGATAAGCGCGCAGGGTTAGGATTCATTGCCAGCGCCGCTCGCCTGTCAGAACGAGAACCGTTACTAACCAGCATGATTCCGCTCATGGCCGGCTCAGCTTCAACTATGCTCTTTTACGGCGCGATGAACCTCAATATGAAGAATATGCAGGACCAGATTCAAGAAACTGTGAAGGCCATGCTGCCAGAGGAGAAGGAGACCGACACCGGTAAGAAGCTTGACCCAACTGCAAATGCCGCAGGCCGCGAGCAAGCGAGTGAGACGGCTGTTACTGGCGAGTATGCCGCCCGAGTCAAAGAGTTGTTAGACGCGGGTGAGTTGATTGGTAGTAGCGCTGAGTTCCAATCAGTGATGGCTGCGATTCGACGCGACAACGGTATCCGCGCGTTCTACTACGACATGTTCAGTATGGCTCGTGAAAACCTCGAAGAGTCGATCAGAATTCGGTCGAACGATCCGGTTGCACACTACTACTACGGTGTAGTGCTCAAACTAACAGCGCGCACGTTGGGAGAGAAACAGCGAGCTCTAAATGAATTCGCACTCGCGGTCCAGTACGATCGGCGCAAGGTCCTCGCAGAGCCATATCTCCATCGCGCTCTCGCGATGATTGATAGTAGAGAATCGCACACGCGCGAGATCGTCGAGAATCTCAAAGAATACGTTCAGTTGTACCAGCGTCAGAATGCCGGCGCACTGCCTGCGAGTATGGATATGATTTACGACTACATGCAGGACGCGGGTGAGACGTCCTGGACCGCGATTCCGGCGATGAATGTCTCGACGAAGAATATCGATCCGGTTGTGGTTACGTCACCGGTTCAACGAACAGTCGCAGCGGCGGCGAGTGAGCCATTGCCGGCGCCTTCGCCCGTCACGCAGCCTAAGAAAACAACTACTCGACGGCCATAGCAGTAGGAGACAGGATTATCATGTCAATCATGTAAATCCTGTCATCCTGTCTAACATGACGATCCCAAAATGAGACAAAGAATCCTCTTAGTCCTTACTCTCGGATTGCTGCTGGTCCAGCTTGAACGTGCCCAGGACCTCAAGACGGTACCGTCCCGAGCCCCGTTCTCTCTCGAGATCCCTCAACTCAATCGCTCGGGAATCACGTCGTTGGAAGTTCGTATTGCCACGACTCAGATAAACACCGTCAAGATTCATATCGCGGAGCCTGCCGCAGATCAGATCGCGTACGAAAGGATCTACACGGTCGTTAATGCTGAGTCGGCCAATACGATTCAAACTGTAAGAGCAACTTCTACTGGTAAAGTGGTGACACTGGATTTGGAGAAGCATGAGCGGTTTCGTTTGCAACCGGGCAAGAACGTGGTCGAGATCAGCGCCGTCGATCGCGCGAAACAGGAGTTTTACGCTTCGTTTGTGATTAATGCGGGAGCTACCCCGGCAATGAAATCGACGCGCCCGGTTATATCAGCGGGTTCTTCGCAATTCGGTGGTCGTCGCTATGCGTTGGTTGTTGGAGTCTCACGTTATAAGTTCCACGAGGGTGGTCTGAACGACCTCGAGTATGCGGACGCCGACTCGCGGAGCATTGCAGACTTTCTTAAAACTCGCGCGGGTTTTAAAGACGCAGACATCAGTTATCTGGAAAATGAGAACGCGACAGTCGAGAATGTGCGTGCGGCGGTTGATCTCTTTCTCGACCGGGCGCGTGAAAACGATCTGGTGTTTTTATTCGTTGCGAGTCATGGAACGCAGGATCCGTTCGACCCGAAGAACCTGTATCTTGTACTGCACGACAGCAAAGTGACCAACATGTCGCGCACGGCGCTCAACATGTCTGAGTTGCAGACGTTGTTTACGACTCGTTTGCGGGCGAAGCGAATGGTGATTTTGATCGATGCTTGTCACAGTGGCGGTGTCGATACCGTGCCGGTGAGTGGAGCGCGCCAGCTCGAGCGTAACGAAAACAACACCTTCAACGTTTACGCCGAGAAGCTCTTCAGCGGCGAGGGGCGAGCGCTTCTGACTTCGTCTGACGTCAACGAGATCTCGCAGGAAGGGAAGAAGTGGGGCGGCGGGCATGGGGTGTTCACGTGGGCGGTGCTTGAAGGACTGGGCGGTGCGGCAGACGTTAATCGCGATCGCGTTGTTACCACTGGCGAGCTTTTTGATTTCGTCAGTGATAAGGTGCGCGAGCAGACGAACGGACGCCAGAGCCCACGCGCGCTGGCGGGGACAAACAGAGATTTTCCATTAACCACAGTGAGACGATAACTCTTATGTACAAAATTTTCTTCGGTTGTTTGATTCTAGTCGCAGCCACGTTTGTAAGCAGCCGCGCTAACATCGAAACCTCTGAAATGCGTTGCGGCTGGTTCAGCAACCCCACGCCCGGAAACGCCTCGTTACACGACCGCGACGCCGAGTGGATCATCGGCGTCCAGGGCGGCCATCAAGCCGAAGGCGACTGGCCCGAGTTCGGCCCCAAGCAATGGATCGAAACCAACGTCCATTACGGCTACGGCTGCGCCTGCATGAAGGTCCAAGTAGATCCTGACACGCACAGAGTGATTGAGATCGAGAGCGCCAAAGCCCGCCCGTTGTCCGCCTGCCGCGCCGATCGAAAGTTGAAACGCTGGGGCTTTAAGTGACGGAGTCTGATGGCTAAAAAGAATCAAAAAAAGCAAAGACTTCGAACTAATTTGAGAGTGCTAACCGAACTGCCACCAGGTGTGAAGTTAGTCCGTACACTTGAAGGGCACCAGAACATCGTCTCAAGTCTGGCTTTTGATCCGCAGGGAAACAGGATTGTCAGCGGGAGTTTCGATACAACGATGAAGTTCTGGGAGACAGATAGCGGCAAGTTGCTGCGGACGGTCAAAGGGAATCAACAGAGGATCTTGGGTTTGGCTATTGATCCGCAGGGCAATAGGATCGGAAGCGGAAGTGCAGACGGTACGGTGACGCTTTGGGCCATGCGGCGTGGCAAATTGCTTCACAGGTTTAAAGGACATCGCGACTCCATCAGGAGTCTGGCTTTCAATCCTCAGGGCGACACTCTTGCCAGCGCGAGTGATGATAAGACAGTAAAGCTCTGGGACGCTTCCACTGGAAGACTGCTGCACACACTTACAGGCCACCAAAGCCTTGTAACGACCGTGGCTTTTGGTCCACAACGCGACAGACTGGCCAGCGCGAGTATTGACAATACGGTAAAGCTTTGGGAGCCGCATCGCACCAAATTGCTATGCACCCTCGAAGCTCATCGTAACGGCGTCTTTAGTTTGGCCTTCGATGCGCAGGGCGGCGTATTGGCCACAGGAGGTGGTGACGACACAGTGAAAGTGTGGGAAACGCGCACTGCCAAACTCTTAAGGACGCTAGAAGGACACACGAACCGCATAACTAGTGTAGCGTTCTCCTCGAACGGTTTTCTTTTGGCCTCGCAAAGTGAGGACCACACCATACGACTCTGGAGTTGCGAAACATGGGAGACGGTCGCGATAATACCGGCGACAACGATCGCGTGGTTCTGGCTTTCCACTCTCACCTTTCATCCGACACTGCCGCTGCTCGCGAGTGCGAGTTCACCAACCTACGGCGCGGGATTTCCGCGTGATATCCACTTGTGGGAGCTGGATTACGGCGTGCTATTAGGTAAGCACACGAGTGAGTCGGCAGCGCTTGCAGTCCATCACACAACCGGAAAGATCGTAGTGGTCGGTGATCATAGCGTTGGCAAATCGGCACTCGGACATCGGTTGATCCATGGTGATTATAAGGAGCAGGCGTCGACGCATGGACAGCAGTTCTGGGTCTTTCCTGCTTTAAGTAAACTCCGCGAGGATGGTACGGAATGTGAGGCAATCCTGTGGGATTTTGCGGGTCAACCCGATTATCGACTAGTGCACGCGCTCTTCGTTGACAACGCTGACTTGGCGCTCGTGTTGTTCGATGCTTCGGACATTCATGATCCATTACACGGAGTCGGCTTCTGGCTCAAGCAACTGCAAACCGGACAAAGTCGCTGCCCGATCATTCTAGTAGCTGCTCAGACCGATCGTGGAACTTCACCACTCACAGCAGACGAGTTGACAGCATTTTGTACCAGTCATGGAATTGTTGGTCCGATTGCAACCAGTGCTCTAACGGGTGGTGGCATCGATGAACTCATCGACCGTATGAAGTCACTGATCCGCTGGGAGGAGAAGGCGACAACGGTCACGACTACAACGTTCAAGCGAATTAAAGACTATGTGCTCAGTCTGAAAGGAACAGAATCTCAAATTATCGTCACCCCAGACGAACTCCGTAAACGTTTAGAGGCAACCGATGCCGAATGGCAATTCACTGATGACGAATTGCTAACAGCAGTGAGCCACTCAGAGAATTACGGTTACGTAAAGCTCTTGCGAACATCCAAAGGCGAAATACGAATCCTGCTAGAACCGGAAAGGCTGAATAATCTTGCATCGTCGTTCGTGTTGGAGGCGCGCCGTAATCCGAAAGGGTTAGGTGCACTCGAAGAGAAACGACTGCTGAACGGCGGCTACGACTTCCCGGAAGTTAGAGATCTGGTTGAGTCCGAGCGCGACGTACTTCTCGATTCAGCCGCGCTGCTGTTTCTCGAACACAACGTTTGTTTCCGCGAAACGGATCCGCTGCGCATGGAGCCATACCTGGTCTTCCCCGAGCTGATCAATTTGAAGAAGCCTCTGGATAACGATGCTGTGACAGAGGACGCCGCTTCTTACACTGCTACTGGTCCAACGGAAAATGTATTTGCGTCTCTGGTTGTGTTGCTCGGTTACACACATACTTTCACCCGCACGGCCCAATGGCAGAACAACGCACGCTATGAAGTTGGTGAAAGTTTAGTATGTGGATTTCGACAGGAAGCCGAACGCGATGGTGCGTTGGATCTAGTGCTCTGCTTCGGTCCAAAGGTGGGTCAGCCAGTGCGAACGCTTTTTCAAGGATTATTCGAGAGTTTTTTGGCGCGACGCAATCTGACCGTGCAGCGTTACGAAACAGTGCGATGTAGTAACAATCACTTGTTGAATCGCGTGATCGTTCGTGAAGCGATGCAACAAGGATATGAAACTACGTTCTGTCCACGATGCGGAGAGAAACTAACACTGCCCCCTATGGCCGAACCCATCCAGCTAACACGAGAAGTACAAGACGAAGTGGAAGCGCAACGTCGTATCGCCGAGCAACGGACACGCTTCGAGCAAGCAGTCTTCCGTCTCCACGCCTACATCGAAGAGCAGAAGATTACACCGCCCGAGTGTTTTATCAGTTATGCGTGGGGTCAGCCGGATCATGAACGCTGGGTGGAAAAACGTCTCGTGGATGACTTGTTGAAAGCAGGTTTACAGATTGTTTTTGATCGCAGAGAAAACCAAATCGGCGATAGCCTCACCCGGTTTATCAGTCGCATCCCGTACTGCGCCAGTGTTGTGGTTGTCGGAACTCCTTTGTACTTTCAGAAATTTGAGAACCGGCTATCGTCGACTGGCAGTGTCGTCGCAGCAGAAGTTGATTTGATAAGCCAGCGATTGATTGCGACTCAGGAAGAAAAGCGAACGGTTAAGACGTTGCTGCTAGCGGGTGAAAAGAAGACTTCACTGCCGCCGTTGATGTGGGATGCCATCCATGCGGACTTCCGAAACGACGAATCCTATTTCACGACCGCCTTCGATCTCATTTTGAGTCTCTACGATCTGCCGCCGACACACCCGGCCGTGGCCGATCTGCGCGAGTCTCTTCAGCCACCAGGATTCGCGTTCCGAAACTAATTCTGTGATTTTTGTGCCTTTTGTGGCTAAAACTACATACTGGTTGGCGGGCGCGTGATCGTCCGCATTCGCTGCTGCCACTTGCTGTGCGGTATATCGAGCGCTTCGAACTGTTCGCTTGCATCTCTCAACGACTCGCCGCCCGCCTTTCGCGTCTTCAAATAAAGCAGCGACGCCATGATCGCAGTGATCGGAGTGACGAATACATTCAACAACTGCCACAGCGCCGACGGCCCTGACATGGAGAAGTTGAAACCAACCTGCTTCGGAGACCAGTCGTCGTGAAACTGCAGCGTGAAGTCTGTGTGCACCGCCGCCTTCCAAACTAAAACCGGCAACGCGAACTGAACTAAAGTTATAACCAAGACTGTTCCCAACGCTCTGCGACTCAGAATTCTGCTGCGCCGCAGTGTGCCGCGCACGTCTTGCTGTTCCATGATCGCCACCGGCGCGTAAAGTCCGAAGATAAGCGCAACGATCAATCCAGGTATCACAAACAAAATTGAGCCGAGCAGAATCAACATCAACACGAGCACCGATGTGAGCGCGAAGATTCGCCAGCGTCGCTTTAACGCCTTCATTGCAGTACCAATCCGTACCGCTCGCAGCGGCGCGATCGTGAGTTGCAGCACAACCGGGACAGTCGCTGCCGAAACAAAGAAGTACGCAAACAGCAGTGTGATGACCATCGTGACAAACATCATGATGGCGAAGGTCATCAATTGTGTTTGATCCAATCTTTCCCCATCAATCACGTCCAACACATTCAAGAGCGCGAGCACGGTGAACGGCGCATATCCTAAAAGCGCGATCTTGAAAAACGTCGGAAAGTGTTCGCTGTAGAGCGCGAATGCCTGTCGCATCAAGTGACTCGGCCCTTCCCAACTCGCACGCATTGCCGCCGCAAATCCGGCAGCGCTCTGCGGTCGCTCCGCAGGATCCTTAGCGAGCGTAGACATCACGATGCGCGCCATCTTTCGCGGCAGCTTGCGATTCTTTTCGCGGATAGGCGGAGGCGCAGCAGTCTTATGCAACTCGATCACATCGTGCGGCGAACCCGCAAACGGCGCCTCGCCGGTCAGCAGCCGGTACGCAATAACCCCAAGACTGTAGATGTCTGTGCGCGTATCGAGATGATCGCCACGACATTGCTCGGGCGACATGTAAACCGGCGTGCCCATCACCGATCCGACCGCCGTCAGACTGTCCGATTTGATCAGCGTCGCCGATTCCTCAGAAGAAAACTCACTCAGATCCGCGTTAATCGGCGTAGATCCGCGGCCAATTTCATCCGCGCCTCCAAGCTTCACTAACCCGAAGTCGAGCACCTTGACCGTGTAACCACCACGACCATTCGGCTCGATCCAGATATTGTCCGGCTTGAGATCCCGGTGAATGATCCCGGCACGATGCGCTTCTTCGACTGCCGCACACACCTGTTCCAGAATGTCGATCACCCAAGCGATCGGAAGCCGCCCTTCCTCTGCAACGATTTCAGCCAACGTGCAGCCATCGAGATACTCCATCACGAGAT
>Ga0105238_10001447_pt1 | contig 23857 bp, 17 predicted proteins | sample KBSC34metaG_FD_81526 | JGI IMG/M metagenome (GOLD analysis project Ga0105238, IMG submission 81526) | Corn rhizosphere microbial communities from Kellogg Biological Station, Michigan, USA - KBS C3-4 metaG | ecosystem: Host-associated > Plants > Roots > Rhizosphere > Soil | place: Michigan, USA...
GCGTACTTGCGATTCGCCGTAACGTCCGTGGGAACTCGATCGGCATTGATCGCGCGAATCGGAACTTTAACTTCTCGCATTGCCGGGGCAGCGTCGTAACCGAACACCGCTTTGAGAATCGGCAGCACTACCTCAGGCTTCTGTGCAATCGTTTCGTTTATAATGCGCTCTCTCACTGCGGGCGGCGTCGTCGGTGAAAAGAAGAACTGATTCAACAGATTCGTGGTAGCAGTCTTGAAGTCAGCCTGCATCTGCTGGAACACTGCGTCCAGTTGCTCCTGTGGTACTTTCTGCTCGACGTTCTGCAGCGTGTCGACCGGAACGATCGCCACTACGCGATCCGGCATTCGTTTTGTTGCTTCCAACGCGATCGGACCACCCATCGAGCTGCCAACCAGCACCACTCGTTTCAAATTGAGCTTCGTGACGACTGTTTTCACGTCGTCGCCATAACTCTCGACAGAATAGTTCTTCCTTCCCTGCCCCGATTCGCCGTGGCCCGGCAGATCGATCGTTACCACACGATACGTTTTGGAAAACTCGGCCACCTGGTTGTCCCAGAAGTGACGATTGCACGCCCAACAATGAATGAAGACAAGCGCCGGATCGCCCTTGCCCTGGACCGAATAATGAATCGGCACACCGTCAGAAGCGTTTACCACCTCCGACTTCGGTTGGGCCTGAGCGGCAGAAAAAGCAAACACGACGATCAACAGAATTCTCAGCAACACGTTGCACCTCACTTTCTTTGTGCCCACAAAAAAGCACAAACGGCGCTAAAAATCTAGCGCCGCTCCGTGGCTCTCTGCGTATCTCTGCGTTGAAATTACCGTTAACGCAGAGAACACAGAGATACGCTGAGAGCCGCAGAGAAGAAGCTTTTTAACTGTTACCTGGAGCTAGCCAGCGAGCGAGATTCGTGACGTAGTTTTTGATATCGGAGAGGCGCTCGGGATGGCGATGAATCTCGTCGCCCGGCGCCTCGTAAAGAAAAGTCGGACCACCCTTGGACGTGTCCCAGTTGTAATCGACAAAGTGGTGGAAACTCGACTCCGCTACGGCACGGCCCAGACGATTCCCATGACGATCGTCGCGGCGCTCGAATGCCACCACGAGGTTGAAGTCGCGGCCAGTCGCCTGGCTCACGCCCGTCGCAATCACGCGCGCGCTCTCTTCATCGTCAGGCACACCGACGCTGCCTTCATGCGGATGCGCCGGAAAGTACTCAATGCCACGCATCAACTCGTGAACCGGATCAACAGCCGTGACTTTCTGGTAGTCGCCATTCGCACCTGAGTGATAGTTGGGCCAATCGATCATGGTGTTGCCCTGATCGTCGCGGGCCCGGCGCGACTCGTCCGGCTCCTGATGTTGCGTGTGAAAGAAATGCGCGCGACCAACGCCACCGAGCGTACACAGCGATGAGCCGAGGTCTTCGTGGTCGCGCGTCGCCAGAATTCCGCCACCTCTCTGGTGAAAGCGTGTGATGCCTTCGCAGTCCGCCTTGCTCAAACCGTCACCAGTATCGACGGCGAATAGCCAAAGCTCGTCGACATCGGTCGTATCGAGAACACTCAAAACAGTGTCGTCACCCTCAGCGTTCGCTTCGCGATTGCGCGTTGTGACTTTGTAATCACCAAGCGAAGCAAGATGGTCACGCAGCAAAGAAAATCGATCGATATTCCAGTCGTCTTCGACGTTCGGAATCGTGGTTTGCAATAGAATGTGAATCGGATTACCCATGCTGAGATTTTAACGATCCGCAATCATCCGCGTAAATCCGCGGCTACTGCTTTTTCACCTTTCAAGAACGCCAGCAGATCTGCATTGATGTCATCCTTGTGTGTCTGACACATTCCGTGCGGATATCCCGGATAGACTTTCAAAATCGATCCTTTGACGATTTTCGACGACAACAACGCCGCGGCCTGGATCGGAACGATCTGATCGTCGTCGCCGTGCAGGATGAGCGTGGGAACATCAAACTTCTTTAGATCCTCGGTGAGATCCGTCTCAGAAAACGCCTTGATGCATTCGTAAGCTGCCGGGAATCCACACAACATGCTTTGCAGCCAGAAAGAGTCGCGCAGCCCTTGCGAAACCTGCGCGCCCGGTCGATTCGCACCATAGAACGGAGCGCTCAGATCCTTGAAGTACTGTCCGCGATCTGTTTACGAATTTCGTCAAACACTTCGATCGGCGTGCCTGCGGGATTCGCATCAGTCTTCAACATTAGCGGCGGTATCGCGCCGATCAGCACCGCTTTCGCAACTCGCGAAGTGCCATGACGACCGATATAACGTGCGACTTCGCCACCGCCGGTCGAGTGACCAACATGAACCGCGTCTTTCAAATCGAGCGCTTCGACGAGCTCGGCGAGATCGTCAGCGTAAGTGTCCAGGTCGTTTCCGTTCGACGGCTGGCTCGAGCGTCCGTGACCGCGTCGATCGTGTGCGATGCAGCGAAACCCGCGCGCTGCGAGAAAGAACATTTGATCTTCGAAAGCGTCGGCCGATAACGGCCAGCCGTGACTGAAAACTACAGGTTGGCCGGCGCCCCAGTCTTTGTAATAGATCTCTGTACCGTCCTTAGTTGTGATCGTGCCCATAAAACCTCCAGTAAAATTGTTTGTGTCATTGTCATTGAATGAGACGCCCGCGGGCATCACGCAATCGGAGACTTTTTTGCTACCACTATTGAGGTAGTGAGGGTTTAAAGAAGACTGCTAGATTTGGTGGTGTTTCTCTGCGTTGAGATTTGCACGATTCACCGGATGGGGGATAATCGTCTCATCATGATCCCGCGTCGTATTGGTCCAGCGATCGGTGTAGTGTGTCTATTGATCGTTCTGACTGGTTGTGCTGTTTCGTCAAGTGTACAACCGTCGATCGAGATTACGACCGTGCCGGCGGCTGAGAAAGGTGGTGGACGCGAGCTCGACGAGATCAAAGGACGCGTCAGAGGCGCGAGCAGTGAGCAAAAAATCGTTTTGTATGCACGCAGTGGAGCCTGGTACGTGCAGCCTTTTGCCGATCAGCCGTTTACCAGGATCGAAGCGGACTCGACGTGGATTAATACAACACATCTCGGCACCGAATACGCTGCCCTCCTCGTGGAATCCGATTACGCGCCCGCGCCTATAACATCCACACTGCCCGCGCCTGGTCATGGTGTTGTTGCGGTGGCGATCGTCGAAGGCCGGCCGCCGTTCTGGCGTACGCGCTGGTTTCGACTCTCACTCGTCTTAGCGGGAATCCTGGCTTTGTTCGCTCTTTACCGTTGGCGTCTGCACCAGGTTCACACCCAGCTCACACTCCGTTTCGAAGAACGACTCGCCGAACGCACACGCATCGCACAGGATCTTCACGACACGCTCTTGCAGGGACTCGTCAGCGCGTCGATGCAGTTACACGTCGCCAACGATCAGCTCGCGGAAGACTCTCCCGCCAAGCCGCTCGTCGGTCGTGTGATGCAGTTGATGACCCAGGTAATCGACGAGGGACGCGACGCGGTTCGGGGTCTTCGTTCGACGAGTGGCAACGCTGACGGTTTGGAAACGGCTTTCTCGCGAACCGCACAGGAGTTTGGCAACGTACAAGTGAAAGACTACCGCGTGATCGTCGAAGGCGCGCCGCGCGAGCTGCACCCGATCATTCGCGACGAAGCTTATCGTATCGGCCGCGAGGCTTTGGCAAACGCGTTTCGTCATTCGCACGCGAGTAAGATCGAAGTCGAGCTCGAATATTCAACGAAGCACTTGCGCATCCTCGTCCGTGACGACGGCGCCGGGATCGATCAGCAAGTGCTGCAAACTGGTAAAGACGGGCATTGGGGGCTTGCAGGCATGCGCGAGCGTGCGGAAAGCATTGGCGCGCGGCTGAAAGTTTTGAGCCGCACGAATGCGGGAACAGAAGTCGAATTATTGATTCCGAGCCACGTCGCGTTTAAGAAAGCGAAGAAAGACCATGAGCAATAAACAATCGATTCGAGTCTTCAGTGTTGACGATCATCCGTTACTGCGTGAAGGCATCGCCACACTCGTAAACAATCAACCGGACATGGTGCTGGTTGGCGAAGCGTCGACAGGCGCTGAAGCGATTCAACAGTTCAAGCAACACATGCCGGACGTGACTTTGCTGGACCTGCGACTGCCTGACATGAGTGGCATCGACGTTCTGATTGCGATCCGCAGTGAGTTTCCCGAAGCGCGCATCGTGATGCTCACGACTTTCGAAGGCGACGTCGAGGTCCAACGTGCGCTGCAAGCAGGCGCGCGCGGTTACCTGCTGAAAAACATGCCACCCGTAGAACTGCTGGATGTGATTCGCCAGGTCCATGATGGGAAGAAACGAATCCCGCCTGAGATAGCGTCTCAACTGCTCGAACACCTGAGTGACGAAGGTCTGACGGAGCGTGAAGTCGAGGTGCTGCGTGAAGTCGCGGATGGCAATCGAAACCGTGAGATCGCTGAGAGGCTTTTTATCTCAGAAGAGACAGTGAAAGTTCACATCAAACACATCATGGAAAAACTCGGCGCAGCCGATCGCACACAGGCCGTCGCGATTGGTGTGCGCCGCGGCATCATCCACTTATAGGAATTTCTCTGTGCTCTCTGCGTATCTCAGCGTTCTCTGCGTTAAATACCAACTTTACGCAGAGGACGCTGAGATACGCAGAGAACCGCAGAGAATTTGTCCTACTTTGCGGCATAACACCAAAGTGGTATCCAAAGTTACCTGCATTGCTGGATTCATCGTTTCTTCAGAACCGATAGAGTTTACGGTGAAGGAGATACTCATCTGCAACGGTTCTTTTCCGCGTTTCCCGACAGATGGCCGGGTTTTGGCTTACTGCTACTGCGCGTGCTCGTTGCTGTATTGGTGATCGTGCAGACGACTGCTTACCTCCGAGCAGCAGAGACTTTGGCAGGCTGGACGATCGTTGTGCTGCTCCTCGCAAGCGCTGCGTGTCTGTTGCTTGGTTTTATTACTCCAGTCGCAGCAGTGTTGATTGGACTTACTTCGCTCGGGCTCGCCTTGTGGACCACGTCTTATCCGATTCAGGAGCTCGAAGTCGTGGTGCTTGCGACCGTGATCGCATTACTTGGCCCAGGCGCATTCTCGATCGACGCACGCATGTTCGGCCGCCGCGAAATCCTCATCCCCGTAACGCGTCGACAATAGACTTTGACCACAGCGGCAGTGGCTTGGCAGCGCTACTGTTGTATTTTGCGGCGGCCTCGTTGTACGTCGCGAGTAGCTTACGCTGATCGCAGAAACATTCGATTAACTTTGGGCGGCCGAAGGTCTTCTCGATCACCACCGACATCTTCCACCCTACCGTGTACCACGGGCCCTGGACGCCGAAGAATGAATACGCAGTCTTCTGAATTTGATCTTCCGTCAACTTGTTGCCAAGGATATCGAAGAAAAACTGTTCCACCTTCTTCAAATCAGCATCGAAGTTGGCGACGTCCTTGTCCCAACGTGCGCGTTCGTCCGCGCCACTGACTGCGTGTGGATGAACATCCGGACCACCCGCGGCAGCGAGCATCGCAAAACCTTCACCGAATCCGCCCACCCACGTGAGCGCCATCTGCACATTCGCCGGCAACTTCTTGATCTCCTCTGCGGTGCTCGTTGCCGGACACCTGCCGCCGTAGCCAATATGGTGAAGCTCATGCGCGAGCGTGTTCTCAAACTTCTTTTGACCCACCGCCGGATCGAGATAAAGAAAGATCGCCGGATCCTCTTTCACTTCAAACACGAAACTGTTTTCGCGCGGCTTGATCACGGGATAAATCTTTGCGCGAATCTGCGCGTCTTTCGGTAAATAGGCGAGCGCCAGTCGCGCCGCTCCGGAAACATCAGCGCTCTTCCAACGCGCAAGCGTCTCTTCGAGCGACGGCAAGCGCTCCGCCAGCTTGTCAGACAAAACGAAGGTCTTGAAGTCAGCGTCTTCGAACGAACGTTGCATCGAAGTCTCACGCTTCTTCAGTCGCACGTAACCTTCGCTCTGAAAAATACGCTGCCAGTCAGTTTCGGTGATAGTCTGATTCGCCTTACGTTTTGCGAGCGCGCTGAGTACGGCTTCGGCTTCGTCAGTCACCAGCCTTACGTTGACTTGCGCAGCGGCTGAAGAAAACGCAATCAGAACAATGAAAAAAACTCTTAGAACCATACACCTTCCCTTTTCGTCACAGCATCAGGCCACTTCGTCACATGTTTACCACAAAAATCCACGCGGAGGTGTTTCTACGCTACAGGAGCCAAAAAAACATGTTTGATTCAACACGACGAAATTTCCTTCGCCAGACCTCGCTCGGACTCGCTGCGACCGGCGTGTCGGGACTCGTTCTGTGCTCACACGCACAGCCCACGCAGCAAGTAAGTCGCGACGCTTCAAACGGCGTGTTTATTCAGATGGGACCGGCGCAACAGGAGATCGCGCCCAAAGGCGAGCTAAAGAAAGTCACACCGCAACCGTATGGACCTTTCTATCGAACGGGCGCGCCATTCCGCGGCAAGCTGAGCGTGCCCGGCGAGCCCGGCAGAACATTCATACTCTCCGGCCGCGTCTGGGCCTACGATACAAAGCGACCGCTGCCGGGAGTCGTACTCGACTTCTGGCACGTCGACATGACAGAAAAGTATTCAAACGGCACTACAGACTTTCGCAATCGTGGACGAATCATCTCTTCGGAGTCTGGCCTGTATGAACTCGAGAGTATCCGGCCGATTCCCTATCGACCCAATCCCAACGGAAATTTTTGGCGCTGCGCACATTATCATCTCGTCGCTGTCTGTCCCGGTTATCAACCACTCGTGACAGAGATTCATTTCCAGGGCGATGCTCACAAAGACGATCCGATGTATCGAATAGAGAACGCGATCGCAGCTGAAGACCGTGAAGTGAATGGCCAGAAGTTTCAAACTGGCGTCTTCGACATCGTTCTCGAACGCGCCACGAAGTAAAGAAAGCACCCGGGCGGCCACGGAGGGCCGCCCCTACAGTTGTTGCTCATCTGGCGCATTCGACGAACTGGCGCGAAGAGGAACAACTGTAGGGGCGGCCCTCCGTGGCCGCCCGGGTGTCAAAAGGTGATTCGTCCAACGACGAATTTAAATCCGTCGTCTTCGTTTTAGTTTGCGTGCAAATGCGCCGGCTGCCGCCAGGCCCGTGCCCAACAGCACCATCGCGGTTGGTTCTGGATTCTGTGAAACACTCGTCGAAACGGGCGGTCTCACAATCCCGAGTATCGGTCCACGATTTACAGCCGTCATGCTAAATCCAAGGTGCTTTCCATTATTGTTTTCAAAATGCGCCGCGTAGAGATACCCAGTTTCCGCAAGTTGCATATCAAACACGGTCAAATTGTGTCTCTCCGCATAAAACAGCTTCTCGAGTAGCATGTCTGGATGCAGACTGTCGGCCCGGACCGACGAGACCAGCGTGAGACAAAATGCAGCACCAATGAGGCTGGTGAAGATTCGCGATCTGCTCATACTTCCCCCTTCGAAACCGAAGCTTCGTCTTTAGAAGGTTAATTTTGGGAACCGTTTGACGCTTTGGGTGATTGTCGGCGGACTTTATAAGCAGAGTGTCCCGAAAATGTCACTTGAACAGCACATGAATGTAACAATAGACCGCCTGGGCCATCATTGAGCCAGACGTTCGCCAGTCTTAACGACGAACTCGAGCTTTCGTGGGCCGGGGTTGTAGCTGCCTTCAACCGGTCCAGTCGACACGGTAATTCCGCGCGGTCCACGTCGGGCGGTTAAAGTGGTCCGGCGGAAAGCGCCGGCTTTATAGGCTGGGCTCAGACCATCGTCTTCGTACAGTGTTCCCGACGCCGAGCCGGAATCGTCAGGATAAATATTAAAGGTAACCGCATCGATCGGCTTTTCGCCAATGTAATTGAGCGACGGCCAGACCGAAATCATCGCGCCGGCGCGCACAAACATCGGCACGACATCGAGCGGAGCATCGACGCTGATCATCGTCCCGCCAACATACTTCTTGCTGGTCCAATAATCATACCAATTGCCGGCGGGCAGATAGACCAAACGACGTGTCACGTCAGGCTTCATAATCGGCGCGACGAGCAGATCGTTGCCGACCATAAACTGGTCGTCCAGATTGTAAGTGCTGGGATCGTCCTGGTAATTGAGCAACAAGGGCCGAAAGGGCGGCACGCCTGTGCGATGCGCTTCCTCCAAAGTCGTATAGAGGTATGGCAGGAGGGCGTAGCGGAGTTTTAGATACTTGCGAATGATGTCTTCGTAATACTTTCCGAAGCGCCAAGGCTCCTGATCGTAACCATCGATCACTTTATGGTTACGACAAAACGGCGCGAGGAAACTCACTTGATACGATCGCACCAATAGCTCACCGTTGCCACGACCGATAAATCCACCAACATCGCTGCCAACAAACGGCTCGCCCGACAAACCAAGCGACGTAAACATTGGAATATTGAGCCCGAGCGCGTCCCACGTGCTGTTCGTGTCCCCAGTCCACATCGTCGCGTAACGCTGAATGCCCGCATACGCCGCGCGCGTGATCACGTACGGCCGGCGGTCGGGTCGCAGTCGTTCGAGTCCTTCGTACGTCGCGCGCGACATCAATAAAGCAAACGTGTTTCGATTCTTCGCGTGCGTTGATTTCTCGCCTTCGTCGTAGCTGACCACGTCAAGCTGGTTCTTGCCGGTCTGGTCGACGAAGTCAGACGGCTCATTCATGTCATTCCAAATGCCCGCTATGCCGTTGTCCGTGTAAATGCGATGCAAGTCGCCCCACCAGCGACGCGCCTCGGGCATCGTGTAATCGACGAAAACACTCTCGCCGGGCCAAACGCGCGGCACAAACAGATCACCATTGCGACGTCGTTGGAAGTAGTTCTTCTCCAACCCTTGATCGAATGCGTGATAGCGCTCGTTCTTATCGGTCGGATGCTTGACGCCGGGATCGACGATCGTCACGACCTTCACGCCCTGACGCGCTAGCTTGTCTGTCAGTGCTTTCGGATCGGGAAATCGATCTTTGTCGAAAGTGAAGACTCGATAACCGTGCATGTAATCGATGTCGAGGTGCACGACGTCGAGCGGCAAGTCGCGCTTGCGGTACTCGTTCACCACTTCTTCAACCATCGTGTCGGGATAATAACTCCACCGACTCTGTTGATTGCCGAGCGCCCAGAGCGGCGGCAGCGGCATGTGGCCCGTGAGATCGGCGTAGCGGCCGAGAATCTTTTTTATCGATGGCCCATGGAAGAAGTAGTAGTTCATCTCGCCGCCTTCAGCGCCAAACCAGGCGCGCTGCTGCGACGACTTCCCGAAATCAAAATAACTGCGATAACTGTTGTCGAAAAAGATGCCGTAAGCCATACCACGCTGGAGGCCGATGTAGAACGGGATCGTCTGGTAGATCGGATCTCTGCCTTCCATGTAACCGGGCGTGTCTGAATTCCAGTTGGCGAAGGAGCTGCGGCGCTTGTCGAGACGAGAAGCTTTTTCGCCGAGGCCGTAGAAGTGTTCGTCGAAGCCGAGCTTCTTCGAGGCGGCGACGAATGGTCCGGCTTTGGGATCGAACATGATGCCTGCGAGTTTCGCGTTAGCGTCGTAGGACATCGGGCGCTCGTCGGCGTTGAGTAGTTGATGAGTGCGCGCGTCGCGAAAGGAGATTAATAAAGGGGAACGCTGGATCGTGACTTCGAGCTCGTCGGTGGATAGGGTAATGGCAGTTTGTGACTCGGTGACTGTCCAGCGTGGTGTGGACCAGTCGTTCCTGGCGATAGCCCACGAATGATCTTTTGCGGGGATCGGTTTGGTGAATGATGTGCGGACGCGAATGAGATCCGGGGCGAGGATTGTTAGTTGAACTTGCGAGTTGTCATTGCAATGCAACGTGACGGACTTGTCGGTCTTGCTGAGACTAACAACATCGCCAATCTTCTCCAGCGTCGTGATGTCCTGCGCGAAGACCGAGGTCGTCAACAGCAATGTGAGTATGAGAAGACGAATCATATGTTTTACAGGATTTACAAGATTAGACACGATTCACATGTTAATCCTGAAACATCTTGTAAATCCTGTCTAAAATTAATCCGGAAACGCGAGGCGCGCAGCCCCAAGCAGGCCCGCATCATCCCCGCACTTAGCACGCACGATCTTCACGCGCGCGGCCAGCAACGGAAACGCTCGCTCCTCGACCTGCTGGTGCATGTGCTTCTCGAACAACGCCCAACCATTCACCACCCCACCACCAACCACGATCATCTCGGGATTCAGGATATTGATCAGATTCGCCAACCCTATCCCAAGATAAACACCCATGCGTCTAAAAACCTCCAGCGCCAGCTCGTCACCCTGCTGTCCGGCTTCGAAAATCATCTTCGCAGTGCGATCCTCTCTCCCCTGCAAGATCGAATCCGGATAGCGTGGACTCGCCTCACACGTCATTCGCACGATCGCCGTCGCCGACGCAAAAACTTCCAGACAACCACGACTGCCACACGTACACGCAACACCGCCAAAAGGATCGACACACATGTGTCCAATCTCAGCCGCAGCGCCATCAACGCCACGCCACAACTTGCCGTCGAGAATGATGCCGCCGCCCACACCCGTCCCGAGCGTCAGACAGACGATCGTCTTGCAACCAACCGCTGCACCCTGCCACATCTCACCGACTGCCGCAGCGTTCGCATCGTTCTCCAATGTCGCTGGAAGATCGAGCCGGCTCGACAAAGCCGCAGCCAGCCGAAACCCATCGAGACACGGAAGGTTCGGCGCCTTCACTACCGCCCCTTCCTCAACCTTCACCGTTCCCGGCACAACCAGTGACACGGCAGAGATCTCAGTCTCTTTTTGAAATTCATGAACTGCGGCGACGATCGCATCGACAATCGCATTAGCGTCTGCAACCTGCGGCGTGTTCTGCTTGAACCTGGAGTGTATCTTCCCTTTCGAGTCGACAGTGGCCGCACGCAGGTGCGTGCCACCAAGATCAGCAGCGAAGATCAGTTTTTTATCTGTGTTATCCGCGGCTGCCATAACGCTCCCACACGACTCTCGGTGTCTCCACATTCCGCACGCGCTCGATACTCATCCCGAGTCGAATAAACTGCGCCATGGACCACGCCAATGGCGTCGCCGATCCGGTTCCCGCGCCAAAACGAAGACTCGGCGCCGGACTCTCCTCTCGATCCCAAACCTGCTCCGGAATCATCAATCCATCGTTTGCAAAACCCGCGAGCGTATCGAGTCGCTTGCGCGCCGACGCGATATCACCTGCAGCCAGCTCATACTCACCACGCTCGCCCGTCAACAAGGTCCAGAGCCTTCCGACACCGTTGCGCCCATCGTACTTGCCGCCGTCCGGCGTCTCGCCATACGCGTCGTGATTGTAGCGGTACCACGCCTCGCCGGCGGGCGTCTTAACTTTTATTAATTGATCGATAAGCTTCAGCGACTCGACGATCAGCGGATCGCGTGGCGCTTTGATACCGAGCCGTACGAGCTCCAGGAAACCCGCATCGAGGATCTTTCGCTCGTCAACGACACGAGTGCTGCTGTTGATCTCCATCGTCGCGCCGTCGTTTGGATCATTGTTAGCAGTGATGCGCAGGTAGTAGCCGCTCGCGCCGTCGCCTTTGGTGACCGTCCACTTCTCGATGTTCTTCACCCAGTTGTCTGCCGTATCGAGATATCTTTTGGCTGACGCATCGTCACGATTGGCTTTTGCAATCTCTGCCGCACACACCAAGCCGGCGATCTGCGCAGCGAGACTGGAAGGCGAGTAGCCCGACTTCTCTTCCCAGCGGTCCTGATCGGTGCGCGGTCCATTCCGCACGATGAAATCAGCGGCGGGCTTGATGTGACTGACCCAGGTCGTTCTGTCATTGCGACCGAGTTGATAAGCCAGCACGAGCGGCAACGCCACCTGATCCATCTGCAATCCGTCGCCTACGGTGCGTCCATCGACGAACGAATTTTGCGGGAAGCTGCCGTCGAGCTTCTGCTGCACACGAAATAGGTAGTTGAGCAGTCGATTGGCAGTTATGCGATCGCCCATCGCGTCGAACGCAGTCGCGACGTGATAAAGATCGCGCGACCAAACAGAGTGATATCCAGTCGTGTTCGGCTCGTTGGCGTTTGGCCCACCACCCCACGGCGTTGACGGCGAGGCGATAACGGCTCCGCGGGTGGTCGCGTCTTCGAGAGCTCTCAGGACCATTGCGGCCATGTTGAACTGTTGCTGGTGTTTGGCAATACGTGGTAAGCGCGAAACGTATCTGGCCCACCCGGTTTCATACTCAGCGCGCGTGGTTTCAAAGCCTCTGGCGAGTGACGCTCGCGCCGTCTCCAACGCCTCAGTCGTGGTTTTGCCAAAGGCGAGCGCGATAATGCATCGATTCTTCTTCAATGTACCGGATTGAACAACGTTGCCCTTCTGCGTCACCGTATCCGCATTCACAAAGCCACAACTCGGAACCAGCGCTGAAGCTATATCTCCATCCGTGGCCAGCAAGCCATTGGCATCGGTCCAACCTCTATCGTGCATCCCGCTGTTGTTCAGCGACGGATCGTAATAGACGTTTAGCTGCGCGTTGGTTTGAGCCTGGAGATCGACTTCGATTAGCACCGTGTTACGGTGCGGATCAGTAATGTAAGTCTTCGTGATCGTGTAGGCGCCACTCTTCGCGCGGTTGATTTGCCGGAAGGTAAGGGACGCTGGATTCGGCAGCTCGAGCCGATGCACGGTGTCATCAACTTCATCCTCAATCTTCTTGCCCATCACAACCTGAAACTGGAGCATCTGCACGTTCGGCATGTCGACCGTGGGATAAAAGACTTCCGTCATCACGCCATCAGCGAGGGTGAACCAGACCTTCGACGCGAGCGTGTTCGACGTCCCAAACCCATTCTTCGCCGCAGTGGCCCAATGCGCATCCTGCGCCATCACCACGTGGCAACCAAATAAAATTAGTAAAACAATCCGTGTCATCTGTGGTTTGAAATGCGGTAAGCCCACGCATTCAGTGATACTTTCCGTCCGGCGACAGATCCTAAAAACGGCCGGCTGGAAAAGTTAATCGCTACTAAAACTTCCTCACCCCCAGCGCGACGAAGAAACGACACCACCCGCGCTTCATCGGAGTTCCGTACCCACGCGAGCGTCCCCCTTCGCAGCGCCAGACTCGATCGCCGCAGCGCCATCATATCTTTGTAAAATTTCGGAAACTCCTTGCGACGCTCAGCAAACGCCCAGAAGATCGGTAACTTCTCAAACAACGCCGGCGCGCCAGACTCAGTCGTATCACCAACCTCCATGCCGTTGTAGATCATCGGCACGCCGTCAAGCGTGAATACAAAAGCAGACGCCGCGAGCGCCGCCGGCTCACCAAACCGCGCGATCGCGCGTCGCTCGTCATGGTTATCAGAGAACCGCATGTGCAACGCGCCCTTGGGCCACTCTTTGACTTCCTTTTCCCACTCGGCACGCAAATCCGAAGCGGGCTTTCGTCCCTGCAAGACATCAGTTAACGCACTATGCAGCGGCCAAGAGTAGTCGAGATCGAACGCCTTCACTTGCAGCTCAGCTTTGTGCGCTTCGGCAAGCATCACGATGTCAGGCTTGATCTGCTCGAGCTCGCGACGCGCGTTCTCCCAGAAGTCGGTCGGCACTTCTCCCGCCACATCACAACGAAACCCATCGAGATCAAACTCGCGGATCCAGTGCTTGAGCATGTCAGTCATGTAGCGCCGCAACTCCTGGTTGCCGTAATTCAACGCAGCGATGTCATACCAGTCGTACGGATAAGTGATGTTGCCCTTCGCATCGTGCTTATAAAACTCCGGATGCTTCATTAGCACGCTGTCCCACGACGTATGGTTCGCAACGATATCGATGATGACTTTCAGCCCGCGTGCATGTGCCTCACGCACGAGTCGTTTCAGATCCGCAGCAGTGCCATAGTCCGGATTAATCCCATAATAGTCGCGAACAGCGTACGGACTTCCGATTGTTCCCTTCTTCTTCTCCTGCCCGATCGGATGGATCGGCATCAACCAGAGTATCGTGACGCCAAGCTCTTTGAGCTCATCAAGCCGCGCCGTGATCGCATTAAAATTACCCTGCTGCGAAAACGCGCGCGGATAGATCTCATAAATCACACTATCACGCACCCAATCACGCACCGGCCGCTGCGCGAAGCATTCAGACGTCGCGATCAAACACGCGATCAATCCGCAAACAATCCGTCTAATCCGTGACCTATGTTTCACGATGAGCATCTCGCACACTCAATACTGTCGCAGCCGCTATCAACAGACTGATCCCTCCAAGCACGACCACATTTCTCGGATCGCCACCCAGCACGTTGTTGTAAATCCTCGACACGATGAGTGATTCCACGATCTGCGGAATCACGATGAACAGATTGAACACGCCCATGTAAACACCCATGCGCGCCGGCGGCACCGCCGTCGACAAAATCACGTACGGCATAGACAGGATCGACGCCCACGCGATCCCGACGCCCGCCATGCTCGCGAACAACATAAATTTATTCGTTATAAACAAAACCGAGATCAGACCGATGCCACCACATAACAACGCGATGATGTGTACAACTTTCCGACTCGTTGCGTTCACAAACGACGGCAACATGAACGCGACGAGGAAACAGACCACGTTGTAAACAGCGAAACACAGCCCACCCCACTCCGTGCCCTGCGCAAACAGCGGCGACGTCTCACTCGGCGCACCAAACACGTGTCTCGCCACCGCTATACCAAAGAACTGCCACATGCACGGCAACGCAAACCACGTGAAGAACTGGACCACCGCGAGCTGCTTCATCGTCGCCGGCATTTCTGCAATCGACGAAAAGATCTCCGCGAATCCTGCAAGAATTCCTTTCTTCTCGCGTCGCATGCGCTCGAACGCTTCCAGGTCTTCCGGCGGATATTCCTTCGTCGTCAAAACAGTCCAGAGCACAGCAACAAGAAACACTATCGCGCCGATCTTGAACGAGTAGTCGACCGAAAGCGGAATTCCAGTCGCCATTACGCCGACCACGCCGAGCATGGTGAACAAGTAAGGCAAAGCATTCGCGAGCGTCTGGCCGATGCCGATGAAGAAACTCTGCATCACGAAGCCGAGCGTGCGTTGTTCTTCCGGCAGCTTGTCGGCGACGAACGCGCGAAACGGTTCCATCGTGATATTGATGCTCGCGTCGAGTATCCAAAGCAGTCCCGCAGCCATCCACACTGCGGATGAATCGGGCATGAAGAAGAGCGCAACACTGGCGAGAATTGCACCGGCAAGAAAATAAGGACGGCGACGACCAAGCTTGTTCCAGGTGCGATCGCTCATCGAGCCGATGATGGGTTGAATGATTAACCCCGTGATTGGGCCAGCGAGCCACAGATACGGAAGCGAGCTCTCCTCGGCGTGCAGATATTTGTAAATCGGGCTCATGTTTGCGAGCTGCAAACCCCAGCCAAACTGAATGCCGAGAAATCCGAAACTCATGTTCCAGATCTGCCAAAAGCTCAAGCGTGGTTTCTGCATCATGTTCCCTTAAACTCTCTCTGCGTTCTCTGCGTATCTTTGCGGCCCTCTGCGTTAAGAATTATTTCAACGCAGAGAACGCAGAGGTACGCAGAGGGCCGCAGAGGGATTACCTGACAAAGATTGCCGCGGATCGTTTTGGTAAACTTACACGCATCTTGCCATCATCGATCTGCACGGGCTGACTTACACCGAGTTGATCTTTGAAAACTCCGCCAGTTGCGACACGTGAGACGTCAAACTCCATCGAGGCCGCGTCATTATCATTGTTGATTACGACGATAACCGCGCCACTCGGTCCACGACGCGCGTACGCGTATTGCTGTTCAGACACGTAAAGGTTCACCAGCTCCCCGGTTCTCAGGACTTCGTACTCGCGGCGAAGAGTCGTTAAACGTTTGATGTATTCAAACAACTGCTGTTGGTCTTTAGTGCGACCCCCGGCGGAGAAGGCGTTTCTTGCATCGCCCCCAAACCCGCCGGGGAAGTCGCCTCGCGTGGTCGGTTCGTCACCACCTTCCAGCGCAAGCTCATCTCCGTAGTAAAGCTGTGGCACGCCGCGCGTCGTCAACACAAACGCATTCGCGAGTTTCAACCCAGCGATCGTCGCACCCTTCTCACTCATGAAGCGACCATCGTCGTGACCTCCGAGTAATGTGACGAGTATCTCGGGTTTCGTGTAGAGATAGTCTTTCGCGAGCGTCTTCGGAATCTCATCGATTGGCTTGCCTTCGGCGAACGCGTGTCGAATCGGATAGAAGAGCGGAAAGTCGAGCAACGAATCGAGTCCGGAATCGACTCCGTCAAAACGAACTTTGCCGCCCTGAAAGAATGATGTGTGGACCACATCGCCGTCTTTCACCTCGCCGACGACCTTGAAATTCGGAAACTCGCGTTTCAACGCCCGCGTCCAGTCGCGCCAGAAGGAATTCGGCACGTATTGCCACGTGTCCATGCGAATGCCGTCGAGTCCGGTCACGCCAATCCACCAGAGTGTGTTTTGAACCAGGTATCGTGAGACTTCTTCGTCGTGCTGGTTGAGATCCGGGAGGAAGTCGAGAAACCAGCCTTCCATCGTTTCGCGTTTCAACGACTCAACCGCGCGCGGATCGTGTAGCGCCCACGTTTGAAAAACGTTCTTCAGATGCTTTGACTTGGTCCCGTTGAACCACGTCGGCGTGGGTGGATCGGCGACCCACGGATGATATGGACCGGTGTGATTCATCACCTGGTCCTGGATGATCTTTATGCCCGAGCGATGCGCAAACTCAACCAGCTCACGCAGCTTCGCGAGCGACCCGAAGTGTTCCTCGACCGTGTAGAAGTCCTGCGGGTTGTAGCCGTGAAACCCGGTACTTGGGCTATCTTCCTTCAGCTCGATCTGGTTGAGGCGATCGTAGTTATCGTACCAGGGCGTCAGCCAGATAGCAGTGACGCCGAGCTCCTTCAAATAAGGCAGGTGATCGATCACGCCCTGAAGATCGCCGCCGTGGTAATAAAACTTGTTCTTCCGATCGTAGATACCACCGTTGTTTGAAGGATCGCCGTCAGCAAAACGATCGATCATAATCAGGTACATCACATCGTTCGGCGAGAACCCCTGAAAACGCCCGGCGCGATTCAGTGGTGCAAGCACTTCGAATGAAGCGTTAGCTGAGCCACGCGGCGTCGTGACTGATATCGAGCGCTTAGCCGGTGGTGTATTCGGTGGAATGAAGACTTCTGCGAAGATGTAGGTTCCACGTTCGTTGATCTTCGGTGTGTTGATGATCCGAAGCCCCTGTACATCAACGCGCGCATTCTGAAGATTGCGCCCGTGAATCATCAGGCGCACGGGATTAACCGTGCTTCGGGTCCACCAACCAGGCGGATCCACCTTGAGGATCTCTGGGGCCTGCGCTGCAACAGTAAGAGTTAGCCACAGATGTACACAGATAACACGGATCATTAGTTTCTACCGTACAACTCGCTTAACTTTTTGAGTCGAGTTCCGATTTTGTCCGTCAACGCTCCGGGCTTATATCTCCACGCCCAGTTTCCCTCCGTGCTGTTCGGGAGGTTCATGCGCGCCTCAGTCCCCAGGCCTAAAAGGTCTTGTAAGGGAACGATCGCGGTATTGGCGACGGACCCTAAAACTCCGCGAATGAAGTCCCAATGGATCTCTTCCCCGTCAGTATTCAGATAGTCCATGCAAAACTTCCGCTCGCGCTCGATCTGTTCCGCGGTGCGCGTTGAGCCCTCGCCTGCGACACTCTGAAACCAGCCGACAGTCGTGTCGTTATCGTGCGTGCCTGTGTAAGCGACGACGTTCGGAACGTAGTTGTGCGGCAGATCGATGTTCTTCGAGTCGCCGCCGAAGCCGAATTGAAGAATCCGCATTCCCGGAAAACCAAACTCTTCGCGCAACGCCACCACGTCAGGCGTGATCACGCCGAGATCTTCAGCGATGATCGGTAGCTCACCGAGTGTCTTGCGAATAGCGGTGAACAGTTCCTTTCCTGGCGCTTCGACCCATTGGCCGCGCTCGGCTGTTTTGTCGCCGCCGGGAATTTCCCAACACGCCGCGAAGCCGCGAAAGTGATCGACGCGCGCGATGTCGACGACAGTGAGCGTCGCCCGCACGCGCTCGATCCACCATTTAAAGCCGTCGGCGAGCATGCGTTCCCAGTTATAGAGTGGATTGCCCCAGAGCTGTCCCGTGCTGCTGAAGTAATCAGGCGGCACGCCCGCGACGACGATCGGCTTGCCGTTTTTGTCGAGCTTGAACTGATCGGGGTTGGTCCAGACGTCGGCAGAGTCCTGCGCGACAAAGATTGGGAGATCGCCGACGATCTTAATGCCGCGCTCATTCGCGTATGTCTTCAAAGCAAACCAATGCCGGAAGAACAGAAACTGGTAGAACATGTGCGCTTCGACTTCTTCGTGAAGCTCGTCACGCGCGCGCTCGAGTGCTGCGGGCGTGCGACGTACAAGCGCGGGTTCCCACTCATTCCACGCAACGCCGCGGTGCGCGTCTTTCAAAGCGCGGAAGAGCGCGTAATCTTCGAGCCATTTGGCATGTTGTTGGGCGAACGTTTCGAACGCACTGCGCAGAGATGTATCGGTGGTTTTGGTGTAGCTCTCATAAGCATTGCGCAGTACTTGCTCTTTATGTTGGTGCACTTCTCCGAAATTGATTCTCTGCGTAACCGCTGCGTCCTCTGCGTCTCTGTGGTGAGTGAGATCCTGTTCACCGCCGAGGCGCAGAGGACGCAGAGGAAACGCAGAGTCCAGCAAGCCTTCGTTCACCAAACGTTCCGGGCTGACGAGGAGTGTGTTGCCGGCGAAAGCCGAGTAGCATGCGTAAGGCGAGTCACCATAGCCCGTTGGTCCAAGCGGCAACACCTGCCAGAGACTTTGACCCGCTGCTGCCAGGAAATCGACGAACTTGTACGCCTCCGGCCCGAGATCGCCAATCCCGTACGGCCCCGGAAACGACGTCGGGTGAAGCAAAACTCCAGACAATCTTTTCTTGTTAATCATGAAAGATCTTTGTAAATCCTGTCTAAAGAGCTTTCAACGCCACTGCCGTATGTGCAGGCAGTGTGAGCGTAGTCTCACCCTTCTCAACTCGTGCGCTTGTATCACCAATCAGCGGTCTCAGCGTCATCTCCAAGGGGATCACTACCTGCTTCTGTTTATTCTCTCGATTGAACGCAACCACAATCGTCTCTTCTCCAAGCTGCCGCGCGAACACGTACGTCTCATCATCAACAAACAGATCGATCAACTTCCCTGAGCGCATCGCCGCATGATCGCGCCGCAATCTGATCCAAGAGCGCGTCCAGTCAAACATCTCGCGCTCTCTCGGCTTGCGCCCCTCAGCCCTGAACGCAGCACTCGGAAAATCACGACGATTGTCCGGGTCTTCCTTTCCTTCCATCGCGATCTCTTCACCCGCATAAAGCTGCGGAATCCCGCGCACACTCAACACGAAAGCGACATGCATCATTGAGCCTGCTGTCGTAGCGGCTTCAAGCGACATGAACCGCATCGTGTCGTGATTGTTCGCGAGGACTGTGACTCTCGACGGATCGGGATAAAGCGCATCGTATTTCAACTGCTGCGGCAGAGATCGCACCGGCGCCTTGTTCGTGAACACAAGCAGCGACGCATTCCACAACGCAAAATCGAAAACAGAATCCAGCTTCGTATCCACGCCATCCCAACCTATGTGACCGCCAATGAAGAACGCCGTATGCGCAGCATCGCGCTCAAACACCTCGCCAACCATCCACAGCTTTGGATACTGCCGGTGCAACGCGTTCGAAAGATCGCGAATGAAGAAGCGCGGCATGTACTGGATCGTATCCTGGCGAATGCCGTCGATGCCGGTCATGCCCACCCACCACAACGAGTTCTGGATCTCGTAGCGCGCGACTTCCGGCTCATCCTGGTTCATGTCTGGAAGATCGTCGCTGAACCAGCCATCGAGCGTGTTGCGAACGTCGCGTAGGCTTGAGTGCGGCGAGAGCAGCGCGGCGTTATGAAACTTGTTGAGCTGGTGCTGCGCGAGCGTGCCGTGGAACCAGTTCGGCAGTGGCGGATCCTTGACCCACGGGTGCTGCGAGCCGACGTGATTCGCCACCTGGTCCTGAATGATCTTGATGCCGAGCGCGTGAGCTTTTTGCACTAGCTCACGCAACGTCGTGAGATTACCGAAACGATCTTCGACCGCGTAGTAATCGATCGCGTGATAACCGTGATAGTAGGTGTTTGGGCACCACGGTTTGTCGCAACGGTTCACGCCATTCCAGTTGTCGTACCACGGCGTTAACCAGAGGGTAGTAATGCCGAGATCTTTCAGGTATGGAAGATGGTTGATGACGCCACGCAAGTCGCCGCCGTGAAAGCTGCGTGGGTTGTTGCGATCGTTTGCTTCGGGCGGCGAGTCCTTCGGATTGTTATTCGACTGATCGCCGTCAGCAAATCGATCGGTCATGATCAGGTAGATCACATCGTCAGTCGTGATTCCCTGAAAGTTGCTTTGCGTATCGAGCGGCGCTTCAAGCCGGAAGGGGATCATCGTGCTTCCACTCGCACTCTCGACTAGCAACGGATACGCGCCCGGTTTGAGCGAAGGACTGATCTCTACATCGACAAAAAGATATGTACCTCGCTCGTTGACTGAGACTCCCGATACGCGCATCTCCGGATTCAGAGGACGTACACGCGCACCGCGGAGATTCGCGCCACGCACCAAAAGTCTGATCGGACTGATCGTATGTTTGGCCCACCATGAAGGCGGATCGACCTTTGTGACTATCGGATTTTGCGCATTCGTCGTCGAGCAAAAACCGGCCACAAAAAGGCACAAAAAGCACAAAACACTTGCTGAAAATCTTCTGTGCTTTTTTGTGGCTGTCATCAGTTGTTTGGTGTGCGGGGCTTGGCGCTGTCACCGGCCGCAACAACTGGCAGCGGTGGTAAAGTCTCGCCGTCCTTCATCGGTGTCAACGGCGTCGCGCCATGCTGGTTAACTTCATCCAGACGCTTGAACTCCGCGAGTTCCTTGTCGGCCTCGTCCTTTCGCTTCAACCTCGAGTACGCGAGAAATAGTTGATAGTGAACGCCCGGATCTTTCGCATTCAACTCAACACCACGCGCCAGCAATGGCACCGCCTCTTCATATCTCTTCAACTTCACGAGCAGCCGCCCGAGATCGTGATACGGCGGAAAATTTTTCGGCTCGAGCTCGATCGCGCGCCTCAACAAACGCTCAGCTTCGACGCTCTCGCCGCGCTGGCTCGCAATGTAACCAAGATTGCCAAGCACGTCCGGGTTATCAGGCTGTGACTTGAGCGCCTTTTGAAACGCATCGACTGCGAGGTCATACTGCCCCTCAGCTCGCGCCGCGTAGCCGAGCAGAAAATACAGATTTGCATTGTCCGGATAACGTTGCAGCGCTTGCGTGAAGACGTCGCGCGCACGCTCATAACGCTGCGCACGTACGTTCGCCACGCCGAGCCGTAGGAAATACACGAGCTGTCCCTGCGCCTGCTCGAGCGCTTTCTCGTAGAACGGGACCGACTTCTCCGCGAGTTGCCTCTTGAGCAACTCCTCACCGATCATGAAGTTGACTTCAGGAAACACAGGCCGCAACTCGAGCGCTTTGGACCAATGCATCAACGCTGTCTTCGTGTCGTCCTGCGCCGAGGCGATCAAGCCGAGACGGTAATACGGTTCCGCTTCGCCAGACTTTAATGCCGACGCTGACTGCAACGCTTGTTTTGCTTCGTCGAGGCGGTCGAGGTTGTAAAACGCAATGCCAAGGTTGTAGAGGACTTCATAAGTCTGCGGCCGCAGCTCATTTGTTCGCTGGAACAGTCGCACTGCCTCAGCGTACTGGTGCGCTTCTGCGAGGCGCAGCGCGACAGTGAAAAGCATCCTTGGATCCTGGCCGGCGGCTTTTTCCAACAGCGGCGCCGCGCGTTTGTAATCTCCACGAGCGGCGTACAATGCTCCGAGGTTGAAGATCGCACCCTCGTGTTTCGGATCGATCTGAAGCACTTCTTCAAACTTCGCGATCGCCTCAGTCGTGCGATTCGTCTTCGCGAGCAACACGCCGAGATTCGACAACGCACTCACGAGCTTCGGCTGCAAACGCAAGGCGGCGCCGTATTCTTTCTCAGCATCAGCAGTCGCACCACGCTGATCGAGAATCACTCCCAACAAACTGTGCGCTTCAGCATTGCGTGGATTACTCGTGAGAATCTTGCGCGTCGCGGCTTCTGCTTCGGCGAGTTTCCCAGCCTGGACCAGGGCGCCCGCCTCGCTCAACAGCGTATCGGCATTCCGCTGCGGCGTACCAAAGGCCGTGAGCGCCGACGTAAGCAGAAGTAGACAACGAAGTAAAACCATTTGAAAGTCCTTCATCCACAGATTACACAGATAAATTGAATCTGTGTAATCCGTGGATGAGTAAGACGCTGTGCCTTTTTATGGGCGATAAATCGTTAGAAAATAAATCTGAGGGAGAACTCCATCTGCCGCCGTCGCTGCTCGCTGGTGTCACGCGCGAAGTCACCGTTATTGAAGTCTCCATTCGGGAACGAACGATTCACACGGTTCAGCACGTTATAAGCCGAGAAACGAAATTGAATATTGAAAGCTTCACTGATCGCACTGACGGGGAAGTTCTTGTACAGCGACGAGTCCCAGTAAAACTGTGGCCGGCCGTGGAAAACGTTCCGACCCAGCGTACCGATCTTCGGAGACGGCGTGCCATTGGCGAAGGTATCCGGATCTCCCGCAAAAACTCTCGTGGTCGCACATCTAAACGCATTGCGATTGAGCTCGAGGCCCTGATCCTGCTGCGCCTGCGTCGGATTCGGATCGCCGATGAGATCAACGCGCCCGCCATTACACGTAACATTGAACACCGGGCCAGTCTGCCAGGTGATGATGTTGTTGAATTGCCAGCCACCGACAACCGCATCGAGGCCCTTGTTCATGTCCGCGCCATAACGCCGGTTACGTCCAATCGGGAGATCCCAAACATTCGAGAACGTAAAGCGATGCCTGACGTCTGTGTCTGCATTACCTCGATCGATGTCGAGCCTGGTCGGGTCATCAGGACCACAGTCTCGTAATCCGGCGCCGTTCCCACAGACAGCGCCCGGAGTGTTATCGATGCCATGCGCCCACGTGTAAGAGCTCAGGATCGATAGTCCCTTGGCAAAGCGCTTCTCGAGCTTCGTCTGCAACGCGTTGTAACTCGAGCTGCCAATATAGCGCGTCGCCGTGATTGAATTCGAATTGGAAACGTTAACGAGCACAACCTCACGCGATCCTGGTCCACCCTGATCGTTGCCGGTACCGATGTTCTGAAGGATCAGGAGGTTGCGGCCAAGCGAGCCTACGTAACCAACTTCAGCGAGCCAGCCCGGCCGAAACTCGTCCTGGATCGTGAAGTTGTACTGGTGATACATCTCATCCTTGTGATTCGGATCGTTGAAAAGAATGAGACCGCCATTTGCCGGCGCAGCGAAACTCGAACCCGGCGCGGCCACGGTAAATGGCGCGGTCGGCACTCCGTTATCGAAAGGATTGCGGGCTCGAAAAACCGCCGGGCAACCCGCCGGACTGGTTATCGGCGTGCACGCATAACTGGCGGCGCCAGTGCCCGGATTTGAAGTGAGCGGTTGAGTGAGATTGGAGTCGACCGCGAACAACAGCCCGTAACCACCGCGCAGCACGAGGGTCTTATCCGCTTTCAATCCAGCGTAAGCAAATCCGA
>Ga0105238_10001449_pt1 | contig 23800 bp, 30 predicted proteins | sample KBSC34metaG_FD_81526 | JGI IMG/M metagenome (GOLD analysis project Ga0105238, IMG submission 81526) | Corn rhizosphere microbial communities from Kellogg Biological Station, Michigan, USA - KBS C3-4 metaG | ecosystem: Host-associated > Plants > Roots > Rhizosphere > Soil | place: Michigan, USA...
GCGAACCGTCGAGGCCACATGGCGACGCATCGGAAACCTGCTCAATCACTTCAGCCCAGACGAATGCGCAAACTACGTCCGAGGCGCAGGATATGCGTCAATCTGAATCAGATCGACTCTAGTCCGCCGTGGCAGGGAGGATCGCCTTGCGATCGCGCCAGCTGACCTGGACTCTCAGCAGCGCGATCCGGCGTTGGTCACCTTGGTCTTGAAGGCGCTCGATGCGCGCAGGCTGTTGCTGGGCGAGGGATCAGCCGGACTGATCGATGCCGGGTTCCATCAGCGCTATGTCGAACGGCTCGCGCGGCTGGGGTTCCTTGCGCCCGACATCGTCTCGGCCATCCTCAAGGGCAGGCAACCCAAGGCGCTCACCGCACGCAAGCTTCTCCGAGCGCCCAATCTCCCGATCAGCTGGAATGAGCAGCGCCGCCTTCTCGGATTCGCCTGAGCGCGCCCATCAGCGCCACTATCATTAACGCAGTCAGACCAACCCGTTCTGACTCCACGGACTTATTCTCATCCATCTTCCGAAGCGTCCCATGCATCCGCGAAGCCACTTTTTCGGGGGTCTGAGATAAATGCCGGATTTGGCGATATCGGCGGCGCCAAAACAGTCTCTGGCCACGCACTTTGGTAGGGGGCCAGGCCAAGTCCCGGAAAAGCAGGGGAATTTATCGAGACTTCGGCAACCCGTCGCAGACCGCGAAATCGCGGACTGTTTGGCGCCCCGCGCAGGATAAACATAACGAATATGTATCGCCGTTCGTACTATTATAGAACCGCTGCTTGGCGACGGCTGCCGACGTGCGCCGCACCGCAGTGCCACCAGTCCTACGAACGGCAAAGCTTGGCCGAAAGGCAACCGTCGCCGCTTGGGCCAGCCAAGCAGGAAAGCGTCCTTTCCCGCGCCGCGGCCCTCAGTGGGCTAACTTGAGCGTGATGACGCCGGCGATGATGAGATCCTCGCTGTCGCGCTTATCTTCGCGATCTGCCCGACCCCGTGCCGGGTAAACATTTGATCGTAGCTGAACGCCGCTGCCTCGCGCGAAGCTCCCGGGCCAAGTGCCGAAGTGGACCGGCAGCTTTCAGACGGACGACAAGAAAAACCGGACAATCTGCGCCGCGCGGCGATCCTTTGAGGCCGACGCGACGTTGTTCTCCGGAGGCATATGCTGGAGGAAGAGACGAGGAGGCAGTCATGGACACTGATGTGCGACACCATCGCGTCACGGTCCTGGGCGTCGATACATTCTATCGCGAAGCAGGACCGGAAGATGCCCCCGTGGTTGTGCTCCCACACGGCTATCCTTGCTCGTCTTATGAGTTTCGCAACCTCATGCCGCGACTGGCCGACCGCTGGCGGCTGCTCGCGCCGGACTATCCTGGTGCCGGCTATAGCGCGACCCCAGACGACTTCGACTACAGCTTCGACGGCTACGCCGACTTCCTCGACGGCTTCGTTCGGGCGCTAGGCGTCGAACGCTTTGTTCTATATCTGCACGATTTCGGATCACCGATCGGCGCACGGCTTGCGATAAAGGCGCCGGAGCGTGTGGCTGCGCTAATCATCCAGAACGGCGACGTTCCTTACGAGGATGCGCTGGGCCCGAAATATGCCGAGATCGAGAAGACCTGGAAGCTGCCATCGTCCGAGATGCGGCAGAAGCTGGCCGAAGCGATTACCGAGGAGACGTTCAGGGATGAGTTCCTGAACGACGTGGGCCCTGAACTCGCGGCACGCATCCCACCCGATTTGTGGAAGCTGCATTGGCTGTTGATCACTCCGAAGCGCAGAGAGATCGCGGTCGACCTGATCGCTGGCCTGAAGGAAAACCGAGCCTGGTTCCCGCAACACCGGGCCTACCTCAGCGAACACCGACCGCCAGCGCTGATCATATGGGGACCGCAGGACGGCTATATGCCTGAGAAGTCGGCGCGCGCCTATCTTCGCGATTTGCCCGACGCTGAACTCCATCTGCTCGGTGGGGGTCACTGGCTGTTGGAGACCCATCTCGACGAGGTGGTCGCGCTCGTCCGCGACTTTCTCAGTCGAGTTCATATGCAAAGAGACCAATGACCGATTTGCTGAAGTTGTCGTCCCGGCCGATCAGGCGCTGGAACGCGCTAGCTCTTGCGGTGGTAGCGACTGGCACGGCTGAACGATCGAAGCCCTGAAGTCTAAGACGCAAACCTGCGGTCTCCCATTGCCATCAACATCTGAGCTTGACCGGCTTAACGGATGGCGAAGGTTAACTTGAGATGTACGGACTGGCGCGTCTATTCGGAAGGGATGCGGCCGATCCCAAACTCATTGCCATCGGGGTCATCGTACATAACCTTGCGCACATTGTCCGCAGGCGTCTCCTCCCGGTGGAAGTGGACGCCCCGCTGAGAAATCTGCTCAATCACCGATTCAAGGTCATCGCACATGACCGTTAACACCGAGCCGCCAGCACGTTCTGGGTCCACGATGATATAGATCCAACGATGTTCGGCCAATGCCCAAACCGCCTCATGGTCGTTCGGGAAGAAGCTCGGAGGGCTTCCGAATAAGCGCTGATACCATTCCAGAGAGGTTCGGAAATCGCTGACAGGAATGCCTGCAAATACGTCGGTTCCTCGTCCGCCAAACGCAATCTTATCATCCGGCACAAACACTCCTCTTCTTCTCGATTTATCTACAATGTATTTGCATTCATACATTCCACTAAACCTGCTCCCACCGGATTTCTCTTCGCACAGGATTCTCCCTAAGAACGCCTTGGTAGCCTTTGCTGGAGAGAATGATTTCGTTGAATCCCCCTAAACCGGCTCTATCCTGGCACCAAACATTCCAGGGCTGTATTGCCATTAAATCGGTCGTTGGCACAAACATTGTCGTGCAATGCAACTGGCTTATTGCAGCGTCGTCGTTTGGTACCGCTGCAATAAACTGGCGAGCAATATCTAACTCGAAGAGTTCGCCCGCGCCCCAGTCATACACGCCGTCTTGGAACAGCAACATGTCGGACTCCGATGCGGAGCTGAGGTCGGCCGCACGGACAGTTGCATAGAATTCAAGAAATGCCGCTATAACTCGATCTAAGGGGGCGGACTCCGCGTCAACGCCTATATCACTCAAAAACTGCATCAGCGTTCCGGGCGAGTCGGATGGAAGCATGGTAAGATGGACCTTTGCTCAACCGCGATTGCTCTCAAAATTCCGCAGTCTGGCGTGGTAGCTTGGTTTCATCCACGCGCGGAAACATCGTTATAACTCAAAAGCGCTATTTGAAATTTGAAGCAATTCCCGCAGAGTAGGTTTTCGCCGTAAAATTGTCGTACCGGAACTGCTGGTCCATTGCGCCTAACGGCGCATGCCCACGATCATCCTCCACTCACTGAACGATTGTTGCCTTGTAGGACACACTTGAGCGCACAGTAAGCGCTGGTTCTCACAACGCGCCGCTGGGAACCAACACGTCACCGCTTCAATCCGACACGCCTTTTGACATCCATCGCACCTGGACCTACTTCAGCGTCTGCGGCCCGGGCCCCTCTGGCGGGTGCTCCTTAAAGCCCCGTGATGTCGGACCGCATCGGATAATCCGATGCTTCGACGGCGGCCCGAAGTCCCATCTCCCCGCCTCCATTGAGAAGCCATCGGATCCTCCGATCAGACGTTGGTTTGAACAAGAGGAGACAAGACGTGCATCCGCGACTGTACCGGCTGACCGAGGTGCATCAGCGCATCGATCAGGCGCTTCGCCGCAAGCAGGGACGGCGTTATCCCGACCCGTTCGCGCTCAAGCGGCTCAAGAAGCTGAAACTGGCGATCAAGGACCGGCTATTCGTGCTGACCCACAAATTGGGGAGGGCGTGAGGCCATGGAACAGCCCTATGACATCCATCCGGCCACGCGCACCAGCGCGCCCGTGGCGACCTATGACCCGGGACTGCGCCGACACATGCTCGGCATTTACAACACCATGGCGCTCGGCCTGGCGATCGCCGGTGTCGTCGCGTTCGGCGTTGCGGCGACCCCGGCGATCTCCGGCCCGATCTTCAACACCCCCCTCAAGTGGGTTGCGATGTTGGCACCACTGGCGTTCGTCTTTTTTCATCTCGTTGCGCATAGAACGGCTGAGCTTTGCATCGGCGCGAACCGCCTTCTTCGCCTTCGCGGCGGTACACGACGAAGAAGGAATCGGCCCGGACCGGGACGACGATCGCTTGGCCGGCGTCGAGATCGGCGGACATCCTTTGGCTCGCGAGATGTTCGCGTTCAGAGCGGATGATGACGTGGCGCAGCTCGCCACGCTCCGGGCTGGGCTCGGTATCGGCGCCTGTCAACGCTGCATTGCCGAGCGGGACCGGCCAAAACGCTGGACAAGCGTTGCGGCGGAGAGCCCCGCTAGGCGAGTCCGCGCATTGCGGCCCAGCGCCGCAGGCCCAAAGGGAAGCAACGCCCCCCGACCTCAGCCTGACGCCATCGCGGTTCATCAAGGCGCCCGGCCAACTCGAGTGGCGCGCTTGCGCAGACGCCGCAACAGGCAGATTTATGCTGGTTCATCGGCCCGCGATCAGCTTGCATCCTAGTTGCCGAAGCGCGGCGACAAGCTGGTCCACAGGGACTCCTGGCAAATCACGGGTCCGCCACGCCACGAAGCCATCGGGCCGGACAAGGATGGCGCCGCCATCACCGATGCCGAAAGCATCGGCCAGATTGCCTTCTCCGTCCGCAACGACGTCGACGCCAATCTGGATGAAACGCAGTCCAAGTCCATTGTTTGACAGTTCAGTTGCGGCTGCGCGCCAGCGGTTGGAAGCACTGAGCAAGACGAACTGTCGGTCGATGAGGTCCAGTGACGAGCATTTTACCCCTTGCAGCAAGATTGGTACATGCGGCATGCGGGTCCCCGGCACGCCAGAGAGGGCTGCGTGCTCCGCGAATTCGGGGTTTGGATTCCCTTCTTCCGCAACAATAGCGCCGTCGCGATAGCGCTGACCGAAAACGACATCATAATCGGGTACAATCGGCACTGGTTGAGGCAGACGTCCGCTGGTGTCCTGAAACCAGCGCTGGAGGCGGGCAAGTGATTGCGCCAAGGTGGACTCGATCACCGGACGACGCTCGCTATCGTAGCTGTCCAGAAGGCTGTCAGTCGCAGCACCGTCGAGGACATGGGCCAGCTTCCAGGCGAGATTGTGCGCGTCGTGGATGCCGGAGTTGCCGCCAAAGGCGCCGGTTGGCGGCATCAGGTGCGCCGCATCGCCGATCATGAAGCAGCGGCCTGAGCGGAAACGATCGGCCACGAAGCCGGCAACTTCCCATGCCCGGGCATCGACGCGGTCGGCGCGGATGTCGGCCTTGCCCGCACCCTTGATGACCAAATCCCGGCAGCGAGCGGCGTCGAAATCTTCCGGTCGCTCTCCCCTGCCGGGGTCATACTGCAAAGCCAGAAGCCAACGCCCGCCTTCGCGCGGTGTGAGAGTCGCATTGATGTCGGTAACGAAGCACGACGTGAAACGCCGGCCGTTGAGCGTCGGCGGCATGTCGGTATCGAAGACAACGTTCATCCAGTGCTGGAGTACGCCAGGTCCATGCCGGCCGATACCAAGTCCCTCACGTGTGGTCCCATTTGCACCGTCGGCTGCGACGAGATAATCGGCTTCAACGGTCACCATTTGACCGGTTGTCCGGCTTCGCAGCATTGCCGCCACGCCGCCGTCATGCGGATCGAACGACAGCAGATCGGTGTTGAACCGGACATCCGCGCCAAGCGCCTCAGCACGCTGGCGCAAGATCGGTTCTAGAACGTGCTGATCGCACGTTGCCGGCTGTGTCGGACTGAACGGCGACGCGTCTGGCCATGCGGCGCCACTCCACTGGAGGTCAGGATCGGCAAGGGTGCTCCCGCGAGCGATCTCGCCGCCTTGCTGATCGCCCGTCCGCCGCGCGCGAATCTCGTTTTCGATGCCGAGCCCGCGAAAGATCTCCATGCTGCGGGGTGAAATACCGGCGAACTTGTATTGGATCGAGGTTTTGGCGTGGTGCTCAGCGAGAACGCATTCAACCCCGTGATGCGCCAAAAGCGCAGCCATGGTCAGGCCATTGAGACCGCCGCCAACGATGAGAACCTTTGTCTTATCAACCATGGGACACCTCTGTGCTCTTTGATTTGACAAATCATATTATTTTATCTATCAAATTATAATCAAGTGGCGAGGCGGAGTTTTTTTCATTCGCGCTGGAACGAGAGCCCGGTCGGTCGGATCGAATATGGATTGCTGCCGGGAGACGCTTGAGGGAGCAGTTTGAATGACGAAGGGCTCGGGAATGCGCGACGATGCCTCTGCCAAGGCCTGGCGGATGATGTTCGATTTCCTGATGCGCTCGGCGCCGCAGCGCATGGAGAGTCTGGAACAACGCAGCCTGACCGCGAACGACGCGCGGGCGTTGTTTTCGCTGGAGCTTGGCGAAGGCCGACCGATCGGAACTTGGGCGCGTGAATGGGGCCTCGATCCCTCCACTGCGACCTGGCTCGTCGATCGCCTGGAACGCGCCGAACTGGCCGAACGGCTCCCCTCGCAGACCGATCGCCGTGTAAAGCTGATCCGGGCAACGCCGAAGGGGGCATCGACAAAGGAGGAGCTGATGCAGGAATATTACCGGCCGCCGCGGGAACTCGGCAACCTTTCGTCCGAAGAAACGAGGACTCTCATCGCACTGATGGAGAAGCTTGCTGGCGGATGAGATAGAGGCACGGCGTACCGCTGTTATCAGCGCGTAGACGATTGCCGGTCGCCGGATTCTCAATCCAAGGATCGATTTAGTTGGGAAAGGAGCGTTTTCAATGAAACCACGGATTTCCGTTCTCACGATCGGTGTGGCCGACCTCGATCGTTCGCTCCAATTCTATCGCGATGGTCTGGGACTGCCGACCGAGGGCATCGTCGGCCGCGAATTCAAACATGGCGCGGTCGCTTTCTTCGAGCTGTCGGGCGGTCTCAAGCTCGCGATTTGGGCACAGGACGACATCGCCCACGACACCGGCCTGTCGAAAACCCCGGCCAGCTCGACCTCATTCACGATCGGCCACAATGTCGAGCACCGCGACGACGTCGATCAGGTGATGGACGAGGCTGCACGAGCCGGAGCCGAAATCGTCAAGCCTGCCCAGGATACGTTCTATGGCGGCTATGCGGGATATTTCCGCGATCCGAACGGGCATCTGTGGGAGGTCGTCTGGAACCCCGCCAACATTCCTTCAGATACTTTCGGATGAATTCGCGAGGAGTGAATTAACTGACGAATCTAGCCGCCTTTTCGAACGCTCGGCTCACTTGCCTATGTCAGAGCTTCCATCATCGGCTCAAGCCATGCATCGCGCTTGATGATGTCGAGATGTGTTGTCCCCGGCAGAACGGCCAAGCGACCATTGGCTACTAGGTGCGCCATCCGCTCCGCGTGTTCCAGACGTACGAAATCATTGTCACCGATCGCGACGAGCATCGGCGCGCCGATGCTCCGCATTTCGTCGTCAGACCAGCCCGGCCAGGTGGCGAGCATGGTGTTTAAGCGTTCGAGAATCCGCTCATAAGTTTTCGGTTCGGGCGCAACCCGCTCAAAGCTCGCCCGCCAACTGGCGTAATCTGTCTCGGTCGGCAGTATCTTGACCAGCTCTGGAGAGGGCGAGAGCGTGGGATCGCGCTGAAGGCGCACGAGTTCGTCTCTAAACCCTTCGAGACGGTAGGGCGTACCAAGCGTCGTGATACTCCTGACCATAGCCGGATGACGGATCGACAGCCCTGTCGCAACAATTCCTCCGAGGCTGTGGCCCAGTAGGTCCGCTTGGCGGACCCTCAGATGAGACAGGACTCCGGCCGTGTCCCTGACCAACTGCTCGACGGTGATCGGCCGCTCTGGCCGGTCGGGCGTATGTCCGTGCCCCTGCTGTTCGATCGCGATCACTGGGCGCGTGCGCGCAAAGCGGGCAATCAGTCCGGGCGAGAACGCAGCTTCGATAGTGAGCGCGCCGCCATGCAGCAGCACCAGCGGCACAGTCCGTCCGTCGAGCGGTGAGCCGTGGATTTCATAGTAAACGCCAATACCATCGAGCGGAACCAACCCGCTCTGGCGCCCTCGCTCAGCTGCTTTCACACCTTCGCTTGCAATTAGGGTCGTTGTGACAATCATGGCACCGCACAACGCCTCTCTCCGGCTGCAGTGAACCCCGGTCATCGGTTGGTCCCCGCCTGGACACCACCATTTTCGACCAACGTCGCCAGTTGCTCGATAACCGTGCCCCAGCCGTCGTGAAAGCCCAGCTCCTCGTGCTTTTCCCGATCGGCCCGGTTGCCGTGCATCACATAGGAGACATACTCGGTGCCATGGGGATGGTCATTGAAGGTGATCGTTGCGGTCAAGGGTGCCGGAAAGAAGGCGTCCGCAGGGCGCCATCCGCCCAGCAAGGTGTTGGTGAAGACGATGCGTTCTGCTTCGATAACGTCCAGAAAGCATGCGGACAGATGTGGAGCAAACGGACCGTCGTTTTCGCTCATTCGGGTCTCGAACCCACCGCCAGGACGCATATCCATGGTCACGACTTCGCACTTGAGGGGCGCCGGAATCCACCATTGCGCAAAGCTGGCCGGATTAGCCCAAGCGCTCCACACAACCCGGCGCGGTGCCTTGATTACCCGCGATATGGTGAGGTCCATCTCAGCGTTTCTATCCTGCATCATTTCAGCTCTCCTTGCTTCTGCATCTGTTCGACGAACTGTTCGAGGCGATCTGCCCGGCCTTCCCAGAGCGCACGCTGCTGCGCGAGCCAGTCTTCGGCCGCAGCGAACTGCGTCCGCTCGACCCGACAAGTCCGGACCCGGCCCGTCTTGCGAGTCGTAATCAGGCCGCATCCCTCCAAGAAACGGATGTGCTTCATGAAGGAGGGCAGCGCCATTTCGAACGGCGCTGCAAGATCGGTGACGCTCGCCGGCCCCTGACCCAGGCGCGCAATGACGGCCCGGCGCGTAGGGTCGGCAAGCGCTTGAAAAACACTGCTCAGCCCATCTCGATACTGTTCCATAAGGCTAAGTATTAGGATCGGACACTTAGCTCAAGAGCTAATTTTTTATGGTGGCGAGAGTCGGCGTTGCACATGGGCTCTCTGAACGCAGAAGCGACCAGCTTTCAAAATTCAGCATGCATGTCGCGATAAAGCCCGGGCGCAACGCCGAAACGGCGCTCGAAGGCCTCTGAAAGGCGCACAGCCGGGAACAATCCGACCTGCGCGGCGACCGATTTGAGCGAATGACCGCGCGAAAGCAGCATGCGCGCAGCATCGAGCCGGGCGATCTCGACGAAGCGGGCAGGCGTCAAACCGGTTGCTGCCGCGAACTTGCGATGGAAGGTGCGTTCGGTGAGGTGGGCGCGAGCGGCCAGCGACGGTACGTCCAATGGTGAGTCGAGGTTTGACTGCATCCACCCGATCAGATCGGCGAACGGGTTGTCCCCCCTTACCTGCGCATTCAGGACCGGGCTGAACTGGGACTGGTGGCCGGGCCGTCGGGCATAGAGGATCAGCCGTTGCGCCACCTCGCCAGCGACCATTGCATTGACGTCGTGTGCGACCATCGCCAGCGCCATGTCGATCCCGGTCGTCACGCCGGCCGAAGTCCACAGCTGTCGATCGACCACATAGAGCGCGTCCGGATCGACGGTGACGGCAGGAAAGGTATCAGCGAGCGGCTTGCAGGAATCCCAGTGGGCCGCAACCCGATAGCCATCGAGGAGCCCGAGTGCCGCGAGCAGGAAACCCCCGCTACAAACCGAACCGAAGCGCTCCGCCTTTGCCGCTAGTCCTGGAAGCGCCGTCCGAAGGATGGGATCCGCGACGGCTGGCAGGAGTTGCTCCCGTTCAGCACCTGCGACCAGCACGGTCTGTGCTTCGCCGGACCCAAGTTCGCCGATGCGCCGCGTCTCTACCGCAACGCCACTGCTGCTTTCAACGGTACCGCCTTTGGCAGACAGGAGTCCAATCTCGTAAAACGTCGGCTTTCCTTGCTGGGCCAGGGTGCGATTGGCGCCGTTGAAGACGGATGCCGGTCCCGCCATGTCGAGCAGTTCGAAACCGGGGAATACGACGAAGGCGACGTTATGCATTGGCAGAAAATACGATGTTTTTGTCATTTCTGCCACGGGTAGCGCCAGATAGGTTTCAACCAGACACGGACTGCGCTGTTCGGCTGACGGCTCGTCCATTCGTTCCACTGAAGAGATCGCGGCTATGTCGAAATCCATCGTCGTTTGGGGCATTGTCGCAGTCGTTATCCTTAGCATGGCCGGCTTCGCCGGCTGGATCTTCAGACTGCCGCCGACTCCGAGCGGCGTCGAAGCGCCGCCGGTCGCTGCGGCCGAAACAAAGGCCATGCTGGCTGCCCTGAAGCCGCCGAAGCGGCAGCGACCGCTCGTCGCCGTCATTGGCATCAACGATGCCACCGAGACGACCGACTATCTCCTGCCGACCGGCATCCTGCGGCGCGCGAACATCGCCGATGTGACCATGGTGGCGACCGGCCAAGGGCCGGTGCAACTTTTTCCCGCTCTCAAGGTCGAGCCGGACGCGACCATTGCTGCCTTCGACGCGGCCCACCCCAAAGGCGCCGACTACGTTATTGTTCCCGCTATGAGCCGCGACGATGATCCCGCAGCGCTCGCCTGGCTCAGAAGCCAGGCGCGAAAGGGTGCCAAGATCATCGGCATCTGCGCCGGCGCCAAGGTAGTCGGGGCTGCGGGTTTGCTCGATGGCCGTCGCGCGACCACCCACTGGTACTATGTTAGCCAAATGCTGAAGCGGAGCCCCACCATCGACTATGTCGCCGACCGGCGCATGGTGTCGGATGGCGGCGTGACGACGACGACCGGCATCACCGCATCCATGCCCATGATGCTGACGCTCATCGAGGCCATCGCTGGGAGAGCCAAGGCAGAGTCGGTCGCCCGTGACCTCGGTCTGGAGCAGTGGGATGCGCGGCACGCGAGCGGCGCCTTCAAGGTCACCCGCCCGTTCGCAACGACTGTGCTGCTGAACAGGCTGGCGTTCTGGAACCGTGAGGATCTTGCCATCTGGCTCGAACCGGGCATGGACGAGGTGTCGCTTGCTCTCACCGCCGATGCCTGGTCGAGGACCTACAAGTCCGCCGCCACGACCTTCACGGGCTCGCCCGAACACGTGGAAACACGCAACGGAGTGCGCGTCATTCCTGATCTACGAGGATTGAACTGGCCCCAAGCCCGGCGCATCTCAACCTTTCCCGACAGCAGGCCAGCGGCAGCGCTTGATCGGACGCTGACGGCGATCGCCGCCCGCTACGACGAGCGCACCACCGACATAGTTGCCATGCAGCTCGAATACCCTCGTTGATCGCACGCGCGCACCTTGTTCGTGCCGATCTCGATCCCCCGCCCATACACTCGACGTCCATTTGGTAGGCGGCGGAAGGCCACCCTCCGAGTATACTAAACGAATGGATGTGGTCGGATGACATGGGGACATTGTTGGTCGAGAGGGCATTCCATTTAAGCTGACCCGGAGAGGACAAATGCCGCTACACAAAATCTACACTTTCTTGCTTACCGCTGACCTCGCGGCCGCCGAGGCCTGGTATACGAAATTACTCGGTCGCGGGCCGGATAACAGGCCGATGGACACGCTGGTGCAATGGGAGGCTTTCAATCAGGCCGGGGTGGGGCTTTCGACTGACGATGAAATCGCCCGCAGGGGCGCGATATTCCTTGTCGTGGATGATGTGGCGGCTGAGCGTCATAGGCTGCGACGCCTGGGGATCATGTTGGGCGACGATATCGCGGGTGACTATTCGACGCTGGCACAGGTGCATGATGCCGACGGCAACCTGATTACGTTCGCGACGCCGCCCTCGCCGAACTATCCGCCAGCATAAGTTCATTGGAAGAGAAAAGAAGTTCGAGGCGTGGAACGCGGGAGCCATTGAACGCAAGAGCCAATGAAAATTGGTTTTCAGTATCGGCGAGGAACTGGTCAGTGACTGGGATAGGGCCGCAAGCAGTCATCTCGCTTATTCATGCAACTCGTTGTCGCTTACAGATCCACGCGGCCAGACATCTTTCGGTTTATCGCCCATCCGGCTTTTGCCGCTCGCGTATCGCCGCCCGCATACGCGTTGAACCAGCCGGTCAACTTGACGCCCGTGTCACCGTCGGGACCCCTGCTCCGTCGAATACCGCATTGAACCTATCTATCGGCATGATCTGCTCGAAATAGAAGTCTTCAGCTTCATGCCACTGTTGCTCCCAGCGGCCGATCATCCTCTCCCGTTGGCGGAGTCGGGCCACTCGATCCTGCTGCGGTAATGAGACGATGATGGCAAAGTCGACAATGTCGCGCAGTTCGGGCCGTGCCGAATAAACCCCCTCCACAATGAGAACCGGTCTGGCAGCAAGTGCGGTCGGCTTTTCGCACAGGCGTCCGTCGAAAGCCTCCCAGTCGAAGGCGCGCCAGACGGCCTCCTGATCTTTGCGCAACGCCGTCACCACCGCGCGGAGTCGCGTCCAGTCGATGCAAGCACCTGCCCGGTCGGCGGGGCTATCGTCGCGCACCGTAACCCCGCCCGCGTAGAAATCGTCGCCTTCGATCACGGCCGCATCCAGCATTGCGGCAAGCACCGCCGCCAGCGTCGACTTGCCCACGCCGCTGCATCCGTCGATCGCCACGACAAAGGGCCGTCTGCCATTCACGGTTCTTGCTCTCGCTGCGACGATCTCGGCCAACTCTTCAACATTGGTAGGCTGGCACATTACTTTCTCCGCCATATCGTCCGTTCCCTGGCTGCTCGGCATGACAGATCGCCTTTCCTCGTTCATTCCGTGCTTGATGGCCAACGTGCAATAGAATAGTTGCACTAATCGCGTAAAGAGCTAAGCTGCAATCAAATGGTTGCATGAGAGGCGGCGCGATGAGCAATTATGATCGGATCGAAAAGGAGCTTGTGCTGCATGCTCCGATCGAACGCGTCTGGCGGGCTATCACCGATATCGCCCAGTTCTCGGAATGGTTCGGCATCTGGTTGGACCAGCCCTTTGCTCCGGGCCGGACCGTGACGGGGACTTTCGCGCAAGAATTCGATGAGTTGGGTATCCGGGCCTACCATACGTCGCTTGGAATCGAACCGACGGGTATTCGCCGGCCGAAGCCCAACGACGTATTCTGCACGGTCGAACAGATGAAGGAGCCTCATTTGTTCAGCTTCCGCTGGGTTCCCTACGGCCTCGATATCGAATGCGACCCGGAGCGCGAACCGACCACGCTGGTTGAGTTCAACCTCGAATCGGTTGTCGGAGGGACGCGGTTGAAAATTACCGAAACTGGCTTTGAAGGCGTGCCGGCGCACCGCCGTCAGCGCGCCTTCCTGATGAATGACGGTGGTTGGAGCGCGCAGATCGAGAACATCAGGCGTCATGTCGAGCGGGACTGAGCGCGATCTGGCCGGCGTGTTCGCGGCCCTGGGCGATGCGACGCGCCTGTCGCTCGTAATGCGCCTCTTGGCTACCGGCGCGCTGTCGGCAACTGCCCTTGCGGAAGGACAGGAGATCAGCCGGCAGGCGATCGTGAAGCATCTGCAAGTACTGGAAGCGGCGGAGCTAGTGGGGCATGAGCGCCGCGGCAAGGAAGTACTTTACGCGCTCGATGCGTGCCGCTTCGAGGAGGCGCGCGCATTCCTAGGTGCAATATCTGATGGGTGGGATCGAGCGCTGGTGCGCCTCCAATCACTGGTCGAGGGGGACCAGTCTTGATGCGCTGCCATGTTCCGGGCAGGATGATTCGGGACCAAGCAGTGCCTTGCGGCCGCCAAGTTTGTTACCTGAAAGAACCGAGTATGTCCTGGAAGCCGAAAACGCACTGGGGAATGCCGTCTGTAACAGCGTTGCATGGGCGACATTCTCACCGGATGCCACTCGAACGCGGTAATGACCGCGGCCATCCGGCTCGTGACGCCCGAGATCAACCAATAGGTGTGCACTTACCTATCTGTGCCCAATAGCGGTGCAAGGAATGCTGTAATGAGCGTCTTCCTACGAGCGGCCGATTTAGCGCCTGCCGGCCGAAGCCAACACGCTGGCTTAGTGCTTCCTGGCGGAAGCCGGCGGCCCCGCGAAGGGCGACTCAGTCACAGAGATCAATACTGTCAATCGCAGGCCTCGGCGCGGGCGAGGAGAAATGCCTTTTCCCGCGCGTTGTGAGAGAGATTGGCTGCGGCCTTGAATTCGGAACGGGCCTCGACCAGTCGACCGGCTCGAAACAGGAAATCGCCCTTAGCCGCTGGCAAGGGCGCATAATTGCGCAGAACCGCATCCTCAGCGATCTCATCTACCAACCGCAGGCCAGCTTCAGGACCAAACGCCATGCTGTGGGCGATCGCTCGATTGAGATCGACCACTGGCGAGGGCAGCACGTCACGCAACCGGTCATAGAGCAGTGCGATGCGATGCCAGTCGGTATCTACCGCTTTCCGCGCGCGCGCATGGCAAGCAGCGATGGCGGCTTGCAGTGCATAAGGGCCATCGGCGCCACCGATTGCTTCGGCGCGGGCCAGCGCATCAAGGCCCCTATGGATCAGCAGTTGATCCCAGCGTGCGCGGTTCTGCTCGGTCAACCGTACGAAGGCACCGTCCGGCGCGGTACGGGCTGAAAGGCGAGAGGCCTGGATCTCCATAAGCGCGAGTAGGCCGAAGACCTCGGACTCCTCCGGCATAAGGGCAGCCAGGATTCGGCCCAGCCGCTGTGCTTCGGCGCAGAGCGATGGCCGGACCAGATCTTCGCCCGCAGTAGCCGCATAACCTTCGTTGAAGATGAGGTAAATGACCTCGAGGACTGAGGCGAGACGGCCCGCGCGGTCAGTTCCACGAGGCACCTCGAAGGAGAGGCCAGCATCGCCAAGCGTCTTCTTGGCGCGGACAATGCGTTGGGCGATCGTCGCCTCGCTGGACAGGAAAGCTCGGGCAATTTCCCCGGTCGTCAGCCCACCGACAAGGCGCAAGGTGAGCGCGGTACGCGCCTCGCGCGAGATGATCGGATGGCACGCCGTGAAGATTAGGCCGAGCAATTCGTCGCCAAGATCGTCGTCCATGACCGCTTCGATGTCTTCAACAGTGGTGTCGCGCTCATCGTTCAGATCGCTGGCGATCTCGGCATGTTTGCGCTCACGCATTCTGTCGCGGCGAATGCCGTCGATCGCGCGGCGCTTGGCGGCTACCATCAGCCACGCCCCGGGATTCTGTGGAACGCCGCTCTTCGGCCATTCGGAAAGCGCGATCAACAAGGCGTCCTGCGCAAGCTCCTCGGCTAGATCGACATTCCGCGTCATGCGGACCAGGCCGCCGATCAGCCTGGCCCGCTCGATCCGGAAAACCGCCTCGATCGCCTGGTGGGTTTCGGGCTGGGTCGTTTGCGCCGCCATGCCCGTCTTGTCGGAAAATGTCCCGGACAAGGCAAGTGGGACGGCGACGATCGACTTCAGCGCCGGGCCAGCCGATCGCGCAGTTGTTCCTCACGGCCGGCGATCTCGGGCGTCATGTTGTCCCCGAAATCTTCCAACTCGACGAAGGGGCGGATCTCGAGTTCGCTCGGACCGGGCATCGGGTTGGGACAGCGCTTGGCCCAGGCGATCGCCTCGTCCATGTCCTTGACTTCCCATAGCCAAAAGCCGGCGACCAGTTCGCGGGTCTCGGCAAAGGGGCCGTCGATCACGGTGCGGCTGGGGCCGTCGAAGGCGATGCGCTTGCCGAACGACGAGGGCTTCAGACCATCGCCGCCGACCAAGATGCCGGCGTTGACCAGCTCCTCATTGTACTTGCCCATGGCTTCGAGCATCTCGGTCGTGGGGATGCTGTCGCCCCGTTCGCTGTCTTCTGTCGCCTTCACAAACACGATTACACGCATGATCTTTCTCCTTGTTCGGGAGCCACTAGAAAGTTGCCTCCGTGCTGACGACGAAGCAGCTGGGCCAAAATCGACATCCCCGCGCAAATTTTTTTCCGCGCCAGGTTATGAGGCCGTTGAGTCAAAAGTGCGCAATCAGAAGCGTTCGATCTGATTGGCGGCCTTTCTAAACGATGATACCGACACTTCGACACCACTGCTCCAGCACCGCTCGGATCGCGGTTTCTGGATCGCGGTCACGCCTGAAGGCCCACCAGATAGCCCCGCCCTGCCACATGGCGAGCATCTGCCATCCCAGCTGCTCCGTTGCCTCTCCTTCAAACGTAAGACGCCTCCCCAGCGCGTCAGCCAGATATTGGCCCCATGCGGCCCCGCGCGCACGGAGCGCGGGGCTTCGCAGATCTTCGCGCAATAGAAGCAGCCCATCGGTGTAATTGTATTCGGCCTCGCTGGCAGGCATGAGGTGGAGCAGGAGGGCGATTGCGCCGTCCGGCGTCATCGGAAACTCTTTGTTTGCTGTAAGTGTGAGGGCATCCAATCGATCCCATGCATGCATCAGCACCGCCTCGACCATCGCATCCCGGTTGCGAAAGCGCTGCACGAGCGTGGCTGAGGAAAGACCGACTGCAGCCGACGCCTTCGAGAAGCTCAGTCCGCCTGGCCCCAACGCCTCCATGGCGCCCAGCAGACCATTTAGCACGGCTTCGTCGGAAACGGTCTTGATCCTGCCCATGAAAATTATATAAACGACCGGTTGGTTATATTTCAAGGAAAAAGCATGGCCCGCATCGTCGGCTACATAGCTTCGAGCCTGGACGGCTTCATCGCGACGGAGGATGACAGCCTCGATTGGTTGTTCGCATACGATGGCCTCGACCTCGGCGAGCATGATTATCGCCAATTCCTCAAGAGCATCCGGACCGTCGTGATGGGTCGAGGGACTTACGACTTTCTGGAGCGAGATGGCTCCCCTTGGTCCTACGGCGAGCAGCGGGTGTTAGTGGTCACTTCGCGACCGATACCAAACCCGAAAGGAGCCCTTGAGATACGTGGTGACATCGGCAGCCTGATCTCGGAACTGCGCGATCTCCGCGATGGAGATGTCTGGATCCTGGGTGGGGGCAAGTTGCAGATGACATTCATCGAGCGCGGCGCGCTCGATGAAATCGAAATCTATGTGATGCCGGAACTACTCGGTGGCGGAAAACCCTTGTTCCCGTCGACAGGCTTTCGAGCCAGCTTGCGCTTGATCGAAGCCGGCCATCTCGATCGGGGGTGCGTTCGTCTCCATTACGACTTCGACAGCTCCACCGAAGGCAGAAGGTTGCGTGCCGTTTGACATCCGTCAGCTTCGATACGCAATTGCCGCGGCTGATCATGGCAGCTTCTACCGCGCGGCACGCGCGCTCGACATTGAGCAATCGACGCTGAGCCGCGCCATCCTAAAACTGGAGCGCGCGATCGGGATGCCGATCTTCGAGCGCTCACGCGCAGGTGTCACAATGACGCTGGCGGGAAACACTTTTATCCGCGGCGCAAAGCCGATGGTAGCCACGGCAGACAGGCTCGTGACGATGATGCGCGCTGCCGGCCAGGGCCGCGCCGGCGGATTGGTGCTCGGGCACAACAGTTCGGTCTCCGCAGGCAATCTTCGAGCGACCCTGATGGGTTGGCGCGAAGCGCATCCCGACGTCGAAGTCGAATGCGTCGAAGCTGACCGAAGTGTCCTGCTCGCTGGCCTCGACACCGGCGAGGTTGATCTCGCCATCCTGATGGGGGCTGCGAGCCATAATGGCTTTCGCTGCGAACCGCTTTGGAGCGAGCGGATGCTCGTCGCGTTACCTGTTTCCCACCCACTGGCGGAAGGCTCAGGACGCCGGAATGACGGACGAAGTGTTAGGCGGCGTGGACAAATTGGTTGACGGTTAGTCGTCGATGCATGCTGGCAGCAGACTGATCTGATCTCGGCTGTCGCCATCGATGAAGCTCACAGCTTGCCTCCACCCGATTAACGGGTTGATTCTACTGTATTTTGCTCGACTTGGCTTGGGGGTTTCGGGAAAGGCTTAGCATCGCGTTGGAACGCCGTGCTGGTCTTGATCTTAGTGGTGAACGGTGCAGGTCATCTAGCCGCTGCGCTCCGCGCCGCCGCGAAGACCTCGCGAGCGGACGTCGTTCCGGCGACATGCTCCGTACCTTCGACCCCAAGGTTCATCCAGCCGGCGTTGATGGCCTCGAACATGGCTTCGGCCGCGCCGGTCTGGCCCTTCGGAATGCCGAACTGTTCGAACGCGGCGGGCCACCCGGCCCGTGGGACGGCGAACGCCTTGACCTCCCGCTGCATAACTTCGCCCAGCTGAGCCGCGACTTCATCCGCGCTGACCATTGAGCCCAGCTCGATGATGCGGCGCCCTGACCACGCCGGCCCGATTAGCAGCCTCGCCACCTCGGCCCCGATGTCGTTTGTTGCGACCATGGTCGATTTCCGGTCGGTCGGACTGTAGTAGACGGGCAGCGTGCCGCCCTGGGCGACGTGCAGGCCATAGAGGAAATTCTCGAAGAATCCGCCGGCGCGCACGAAGGCGATTGGCGACGCTAGCTCATGCAAGCCCTGCTCCAGTAGCGCCAGAGCCGTGATCATCCCCAGCCCGCTGGTTCTGTTCGCCCCCATCGACGAGAGCGCGACGACCCGTGGCGGCGGGGCCGCGGTGAGCGCCCGGGCATAGTTCGCGATCACACCCTTGGCTTCCCTGAAATCAGGCGAAGGGGCCCAGACGGCCGGCAACATGACAAACGCGCCGTCGACGCCATCAAGCGCGCGCTCGATGGCCGCCGCGTCGTTCCAGTCGCCGTCGATGAGGTCCACGCCCTGGTCCGCCCAGATCGCCGCCTTTTTGCGGTCGCGGACCAGTGCGCGCACGGACTTGCCTTGCGCCAGCAAATGCCTCGCCGTGGCGCCGCCCACGTTTCCCGTGATTCCCATGACCAAAAACATGTGATTACTCCTGATGTAGGGGCGGAGCGCCGCCCCGGTTGATTCAGCGGATGAGCGGCAGAAGGGCCCGGACACGGGCATCGCGCGCGTAGAGGCCCCCCCACGTCAGCGCGCCCAGCAGCAGAGCGATGAGTTCCGGCGGCGATCCCAACTCGCCGATGCGGACATGGGCGCAGATGGCGCCGCCGAGGAAGCCCGTCACCAGGATCGCGCCGAGGACGGCGGTGCGCGGGATGGCGTAGAGGATGGCGCAGGCGAGTACGATCGGACCTAGGACCTGGGTCAGGTCCATCGCGAACCCGGTCTCCCGCAACATGCCCGCGATCTGCGTGGGCGCGAAAAGCTGAATGGTCCCGTCCGCCGCCAGGGAGGCGACGACGACTGTGCTCATGACCCGGCCGGCCCAAAGGGGGCGATTGAAGGTCGTGGCTCTCGGCGCCTGATGAAGGTTCATGGTTTCAGACATTTGGCGTTCTCCGAGGAGGCCACTTCGTTTTGACGCCCTCTACTTACTGTGCCTCACGAGTGTGATAAACGCCGACAAATCGAACGCACTGTTCCAGAATGGGGGAACAATGAGCAGGCGATAGAATGCAGAACCTCGAACCCATCCTCATCTTCGTCACAGTCGCGGAAATGGGCAGCTTCACCCGCGCGGCCGACAGCTTGGGCATCCGGAAAGGCAGAGCTTCGATGGCCGTCCGGAAGCTGGAAGACGGCCTCGGCGTCCGGCTCCTGCACCGGACGACGCGCAGCGTGCAGCTGACGGAGGACGGACGCGCCTTCCACGCCCGGGCTCGCGATCTGCTGGCTGAAGTCGACGACCTGCACTCGATGTTCGCGGGCAATCGCGTAGCGCTTCGAGGGCGTTTACGGGTCGATCTTCCGACCGAGGTGGCGCGCGCGACGGTCGTGCCGGCCTTGCCGGACTTCCTGGCGGCCCATCCGGAGTTGGAGCTGGAGATGTCGAGCACGGATCGGCAGGTCGATCTGGTCCAAGAGGGGTTCGACTGTGTGTTGCGGCTTGGACCCATCCGCGACGAGACGCTGATTGCCCGCCCGCTTGGCAAGCTGCGCATGGTCAACGCCGCCAGCCCCGCCTATCTGTCGCGCCATGGCGTCCCTCGATCGCTGGAAGACCTCCAGCATCAGGGCCATCGGACGATTCACTTTTCGACCATGCTGGGCGCGAAGCCCCATGGATGGGAATATCCGGATGGCGACGGCTACGCGACGCTTCAGTTGCCCGGTGCACTACACGTCAACAGCGCTCAGACCTACGAAGCCGCCGCCCTTGCCGGCCTCGGCCTGATCCAGGCGCCGCTCATGGGGATAGGCCCATACCTGCAAAGCGGCGCGCTCGTGGAAATCATCCCCGACCTTCGCCGCCGCCCGCTCGACGTGTCCCTCGTCGTCGCGCATCGGCGCAATCTGTCGCGGCGGGTCCGCGCCTTCATGAAATGGATCGAGGACGTGCTGGCGCCGTACCTTGAATAGCGAGGCGAACACCTTCAGCCGACCCGAATTTGGTGAGTTTTGGCACAGCCTGGGGGGCTCCGCCCCTGCAGAAGGGGTACGGCCAGACCGCGGCTGGCCGTCAGGGGAAGCTTTCCCCTCCGATCTTAAATCCCACCACAACGGCAATCCCGACGCCGAGCGTACAAACGCGGCGCCCATATTGACACATGACGTGCATTTCTGCGCAGTAAGCGCATGAGTGCACTTCCTCTTCCTGCGGGTATTCCTGCTATCCGCCGCTACGGTCCTGGCGACCGTCTGCCGGTTCAAGCACAACGCATTTGGCTTATTCTCTCGGGTCACGTCAGCGGTCGCGACATTGCGCTACCGCAAAATGCCCGCACAATTACCTATGGCGAGTTGGCGTTGCGGATGGGCTACGCCGACACGCGCGCTGGCCACATGCTTTCGCGCCAATTGGGAATTGTCGGGCATTATTGCCTGATGAACGATCTGCCGGCGCTCAACGCAATCGTGGTGAATGCGACGACCAAGGAGCCCGGCGGCGATGTAGTGCTGACGCCGGGCAGAAGTTTCCGAGAGGAATTACGCGCCGTCTACCGTCAGGATTGGTACGAGGTCGGCGTCCCGACCACCGGCACTCTGCGCAAAGTGTGGGAGGCCATGTGACCGCCGCAAACCCCTATCTGCGCTACGCCGAGCGAGACGCTTTGCATCGGACTTCGTCGCGCGGCAGCATGTCGGGATGGCCCTTCCGCGCAAGCTCCGCCGCCGCACCCCTCGTCGCTGGGCCGAATGCCCGGATGACCTGCATGACTATACCAACCGCGTCGCGCCGCGCCGGGCTTCGCGCCGGTCGCGCGAGGATGACGGGCAGATCGTCGTCACCGATGATTGGCCCGAGCAGGTTCCGATCGGCGACGCCGAGCTGCGCACGATCGAAGGCTATATGCGGCAAGAGCTGGACAAGCTGTTCGGACCGCTGCCGTGAAGCGAGGAGCGAAGCGTCATGACCAGCGCCGGCCTGCAACGAGATGAGGATGAGGCGCCGGTCGTGGCGACCGCCCGCGCCGCGCTCTACCTGCGGGTCTCGACCGGCCGGCAGGCCGAGAGCGACCTGTCGATTCCCGACCAGCGCCGCCAGATCGAAGGCTATTGCCTATCGCGCGGCTGGGAAGTCGCGGCCGAGTTCGTCGAGCCGGGCAACACGGCGACCGACGATCGCCGACCCGCCTTTCAAGCCATGATCGACGCGGCGATGACAAAGCCGCCGACGTTCACTGTCATCGTCGTCCACAGCTTCTCGCGGTTCTTTCGCGACCAGTTCCAGTTCGAGTTCTACGTCCGCAAGCTGGCGAAGAACGGGGTCAAGCTCGTCTCGATCACCCAAGACCTGGGCGACGATCCGATGAGCATCATGATGCGCCAGATCATGACGCTGTTTGACGAGTATCAGTCGAAAGAGAACGGCAAGCACACGCTGCGGGCGATGAAGGAAAACGCCCGGCAAGGTTTCTGGAACGGCGCGCGAGCGCCAATCGGCTATCGCGTGGTCGCAGCCGGCGAGCGCGGCGCGAAGATCAAGAAGAAGCTGGAGATCGACCCGATCCAGGCGGAGACGGTGCGCCGCATCTACCGCATGGCCTTGAACGGCGTCGAGAACAGCGGGCCGATGGGTCTCAAGTCGATCGCGACGTGGCTCAACGAGAACAACATCCGCACCCGCGACGGCGGGCGCTGGGGCTTGGGCGTGGTTCATCAGGTTCTCACCCGCACGACCTATATCGGCCAGCACCGGTTCAACACTCGCGATCACAAGACGAAGACGCCGAAGCCCGAGAGCGAACACGCCGTCATGGAAGTGCCCGCGATCGTCACGGAAACGGAGTTCGAGGCGGTCCAGCGCTCGCTCAAGGCGCGCAGCCCGAAGATGATGGCGCCGATGGCGGTCGGCGGCCCGACACTGCTCACCGGTATCTGCTTCTGCACGTGCTGCGGCGGCGCGATGACGCTACGCACCGGCACCAGCAGCGTCGGGCGCGAATATCGCTACTACACCTGCTCGACGAAGGCGCGGCAGGGCGCGACGGGCTGTCCCGGCATCACCGTGCCGATGGACCGGCTCAACGAGGCGGTGGTCGATCATCTCGAAGCCCGGCTGCTCGATCCGGCGCGGCTTGAAGCTCTGATGGATCAGATCCTCGAACGACGCGACGAATGGGTGAACCAGCGCCGCGAGCATGTCGCCGATCTTGAGCGGCGGGCGACCGAGGCCGAAGCGAAGCTCAAGCGGCTCTATGACGCGATTGAGAACGGCGTGATCGACGTAAGTGACCCGTCGCTAAAAGATCGCATCGCCGAGCTGACCGCGACTCGCGACCAGGCCAAGGGCGACGCCGAGCGCGCGATGGCGCATATCGTGAAGATCGGACCGGCGATCACGCCGGAGAGCTTGCGCGCGTTTGCGGCGGCCCTCCGCAAGAAGCTGCGTAACGGCGACGGAACGTTCGCCCGCGATCAAGTTCGGGCGGTCGCCCAGCGGGTGGAAGTGGTCAGCCGGAAGGAGGTTCGTATCCGTGGGCTGCGGAGCGAACTGCTCCGAACGCTAACCGCCGCCTCTGGCGTAGAGGCGGCGGTGCTAGGCGTTCGTGCCTTTGAACCGAAATGGCGCACCCGAAGGGATTCGAACCCCTGGCCTTTGCCTTCGGAGGGCAACGCTCTATCCAGCTGAGCTACGGGTGCGTTGCAGCGCGCTTAGCAAAGCATGCTGTCCGCCGCCAGTCTATTCCGGCCCACTTTATTCCGGCCATTTAATTCCAGCGGGGTCTCGCGCGCTTATTTGCCGGCGCCGGTCACCGGCTGGAACTGGCCGAGCCCGCAGCTTGCGCCGCGCATCAGCCCCGGCCCTTCCTGCAGCACGGTGATGATATCGGTGGAGCACAGCTCCGAAAGCGAGGTCTTGTAGGCGAAGCGCTTCTCGAAGCCCAGCTGCGGACAGCTGTTGGGCAAGGAGCTGCGATAGACCTTGCCGCCATTCATATAGAAATCGATTGTCTGATCATCGCGCACGCGGCTTTCGCGGATCTGCGTGAGCGGGATGCAGCTCACCGGCTTGCCGGCCGGTTGGGCGGCTTTCCAGGCATCCTTGTCAGCCTTGGCGTCCGCCTGCGCGCCGAGCGCCAGCGTCCCGAGCAGGGCGAGTAAGGGCAGATGCTTTCTCATTTCCGTCTCCATCGGTCGGGGCTTGCGCCGCCTTGCCATCAGGCGCGGGCGTCTTGGGCCTGAACGCGCAAAGATCGGCAACGATGCATCGCCAGCATTCGGGCCGCCGCGCTTTGCAGATATAGCGGCCATGCAGGATTAACCA
>Ga0105238_10001452_pt1 | contig 23791 bp, 22 predicted proteins | sample KBSC34metaG_FD_81526 | JGI IMG/M metagenome (GOLD analysis project Ga0105238, IMG submission 81526) | Corn rhizosphere microbial communities from Kellogg Biological Station, Michigan, USA - KBS C3-4 metaG | ecosystem: Host-associated > Plants > Roots > Rhizosphere > Soil | place: Michigan, USA...
CAGGCGCATAGCGTGCGCGGCTTCGTCTCTGGCACCGTCAGCAAGAAGCTGGGCTTGGCTGTCACTTCGGCCAAGGTCGAGAGTGGGGAACGCTCCTACTCCGTCAAAGCCTAACTTTCGCCCATCGCTTCGACTTCGCGCCGCCGGGTTCGACACTGGCGGCGTTCCTCATCTTGCAGGATGCGGAGTTCTGCCGACCAATCCGATAAGGCGAGGCACAGCCCCTGCAGATCCGGATTGCCGGCGAGGGTCTCCGCCTGGATAGCCATGATCTCCCGCCGGCAGCGTTCCATTCACGCCGGTGCTCCCGCGCGTTCTAGCCCAACTTCCTCGAACGTATGGCCTTCGCCGTCGAGCACAGCTTGTTTGCCCGTGTACTCCTGATAGCGGCGCACGATGCAGTCAGCGTATTTTGGATCGATCTCCATCAGCCGCGCTTGGCGGTCGCGGCGCTCGCAACCGATTAGTGTTGACCCAGAGCCTCCGAAGAGGTCGGCGACCACGGCACCCGATTTGCTGCTGTTTAGGAGAGCACGCTCGATGAGTTCGACGGGCTTTGCCGTTGGATGAATCCGGTTCGCCGCGGGCTTCTTCTCGTGCCACAGCGTCGATTGGGTTTTGTCGCCATACCAGGAGTCCTTCTCGCCAGCGACGTGGCAGTAGAACATCGGCTCGTGCTGGAATTTGTAACGACCAAAGCCCCAAGCGAACGTGTTTTTTGCCCAAATGATCTGGCAACGAACCTCGAAGCCAGCCACCTCCAAAGCGTCCTGAAACTCGCGTTGCCACGAAGACGAATGGCACAGGTACATCGAGGCGCCGGGCTTCACGACCGTTCGGTAAGAGCGAAATGCGGCTTCCAGGAACTTCTTGAAGTCGGCGTCTGACATACGATCGCCTTTGATCTTCAGTCGCTCTTCGGTGTAGCCCTCGTAATCGACGTTGTAAGGCGGGTCTGTGAACACCAGGTCGGCTGGCGCTCCGGCCATCAGCCTCTCGACAGCATCGGTATCGGTTGCGTCTCCCACGAGAAGCCTGTGGTCGCCGAGGATCCAAAGGTCCCCGAGCGTCGAAATTGGCGTTTCAGGAAGTTCTGGAACCGCGTCCTCATCAGTGAGCCCTTCGGCAGCATCCTGCGCGGCGAGCAAACGCGCGAGTTCTTGATCCTCAAAGCCGATCAGGTCGAGATTGAAATCCTCGTTTTGCAGCGCCGTCAGTTCTGCCGCGAGCAACGTATCGTCCCAGCCTGCGTTCAGCGCGAGCTGATTATCAGCAAGTATGTAGGCGCGCTTCTGAGCCTCGGTGAGATGATCCAAAACAATTATGGGAACTTCGGCGAGTTGCAGCTTGCGCGCGGCCAAAAGCCGACCGTGGCCGGCGATGATGCCCGCCTTGGTGTCAACAAGAATTGGGTTGTTGAATCCAAAGGCTGCAATGCTGGCTGCGATCTGGGCGTCCTGGGCGTCAGAATGCGTTCGCGGATTCCGCGTATACGGGATCAGATTTTCGAGCGGCCAGTGCTCGATGCGCCGCGCCATTGGAGTAGGGAGCATGGAGGTTTGCCCCTGAATACCAGTTCAAGGTTTCAGTCGTCAACAGTCGAGTGAAGTTTTGAAGCTGGGGAAACCAAATGTCGGGTTTCTTGTTCGATTTGTCGGGTTGCATGTCGGGTTTTCGGTGGTACCCGACATGGGGCAGGGAAGTCGAGTCAGTAGCTTACATGCCAAATGTCGGGAGTGTCAGGTTTGTAGAGGAGTAGAGAGTCCCGAGGAAAGCAGAGGAGTGAACTCGATACTTCCGAATCAATACTGTCTCCGACGGTGCGCGGCGTCCATTTTGGACTCCAATTGGACGCCAAGGAGAGGGTCTAGAAGATTTCCGTGGCTGTAAGTCTTTGCAGACTTTGGTCGGGCCGCCGGGATTTGAACCCGGGACCTCTTGCACCCCAAGCAAGCGCGCTAGCCAGGCTGCGCCACGGCCCGATTTGTAACCCATTTTAACACAAAGGGTTCGGGTAACTACTGGGATTCTGTATTTCACGGAAGCAGGTATCCGTTTTTGGCGAGAATCGCCCGGCCCTCGGCCCCCGCGAGAAACGCCTGAAACTTCCTCGCTTCTTCAATATGCGCTGACGATGCGATGATTGCCATCGCTTGCTCAATCGGATGATACAGATGGGGATCAATCCTTAATACTGTCCCTTGCTCGCGTAGGACCAGGGAATAAGCCGTGAAGGCAGCCTCTGCATTGCCCGATGACGCCAGTTGCTTGGCCATGTTCACGCTATTGGCGTACACGATTTTTGGCTGCACACGATCCCAGAGGCCGGCGTTCTTGAGGGCCTCGACGGCCGCGAAGCCGTACGGCGCCAGTTCCGGTTGGGCGACGGCGATGAAGCGGATTTGGGGCGCGACTAGATCCTTCAGTTCTCGAAGCTCGTTTTGTCTCGCACTTGGAATCCACAGCGCGAGTTGGCCCAGAGCGTAGACCCTCCGGCTCTCGCCCACCAGCTTCCCGGTCAAAACCAGATCGTCTACATGTTTCGTATCCGCCGCAGCAAAAAGATCAAACGGAGCGCCGTTGTCTATCTGTTGGGCGAGTTGTGCGGTCGCGCCGTAGCTGAAGACTACCTCTACGCCGGTTCGCGCTTTGAACGCCGGGCCCACCTCACTGAAAAAATCCGTCAGATTAGCAGCGGCAGCGATTGTTAAACCACTACCGGCGGGCTCAGGACCCTGCCGCGTAGCGCAAGATCCCAGCAGCGCGACTGCCCCGAGAAGCCAAATGATATGTCGAGAGAACATATGGCTGTAGTGTTAATTATACGCCGTACCGTGGACTTTACAGCTCCCCCCAAGGGTCGTGTTAAGATAACTGTGTTCTTCTGACGTGACACTATGTCGAGATTGACACGGCGGCTGTTTTTCTCCATATCCTGTCTATTTCTGGCGCCGGCCATTACTTTCGGACAAGCCGGGCGGGCGGAATTGTTTGGCACTGTTCAGGACCCTGCCGGCCTTGCAATCGTCGGCGCCAAGGTAGAAGCGCAATACCAGACTACCCAGGATCGCTACGCAACCACGTCCGATGAACATGGCACATATCACTTATTGGGGCTGCCGGTTGGGGCTTATACCCTGACCGTGGAAGCCAAGGGCTTTCGCACATTGCACCAAGCAGGCTTGACGCTGCGCATCGGGGACCAGACCGAGCTCAGCATGACATTGCAGATCGGGCAAGCCTCCGAAACAGTGGAGGTAAACGGAGAAGCTCCCTTGCTGCAAGCCGCCAGCGGAGCCGTGAGTTTTGCCGTCGATCAGACTAAGGTTGTGATGCTGCCCCTCGACGGGCGCAATTTTATACCGCTAGTGGCGCTCTCCCCCGGTGTTGCGCTTCCCGGCGGCGGCTCCCTGCTGCCGCGCATCAATGGCAGCCGCCCGCGCACCAATGAGTATATGTACGACGGCATCAGCGTGCTGCAGCCGGAGCCAGGCCAGGTGGCGTTCTATCCCATCATTGACGGCATAGAAGAATTCAAATTGAACATCAACGCCTACTCGCCGGAATACGGTCGCTCCAACGGCGGCATGGTGATGGTGATCGGCAAATCCGGCGGGAATCAGTTTCACGGAACGCTGTTCGAGTTTTTTCGCAACGAAGATCTGAACGCGCGTAACTTCTTCGCGCAGCCGGGGCCAAATCCAGAGTTCCGCCGCAATCAATACGGGCTGGCAATCGGCGGCCCCATACGCAAGAACCACACCTTCTTTTTTGCTGACTGGCAAGGCACCCGCCTGCGTACCGGCATTACGCGTTTCAGCACCGTGCCCACCGACGCGCAGCGCAACGGAAATTTCAGCAGTGCAATCAAAGATCCCGCCAGTAATTTCCAAAACAATTTCGCGAACAACATGATTCCACCGACTCAGTTCGATCCTGTCGCCAAACTGATTCTGGCCCATTATCCGCATGCCAATTTGCCGGGCACGGCTAACAATTTCGTTCGAACCGGCATCGAGCCGGATAATCAGGATCAGTTCGACGGGCGCGTTGATCACTACTTCGATACACGGCACCGCGTCTTCGTCCGCTATTCGCACTTGCAGGACGATGACACGCCGGTGACGCCGCTGCCCGACGGCAGCGGAACCATCTCATCGGGAGTCATCGGGCACGCACTCACCCGTGGCGACGGCATTTCCAGCGAGTACGACTGGACTGTGTCTCCCACGACACTCAACCAGGCGCGCTTCGGGTACACGCGGCGCAGCCTCACCCAAACGGCGCTGCAAAATGGCGACGTTGCTATATCTGGTTTACCCGCAAACTCGTTCTCTTCGGTGCTGCCGACGGTTCTAGTCGCGGGGTTTCAACAGATCGGCCCGAGCACCGGGGCCAACAGCGACTTTACGACTTCGGTCACGGAATATCTCGACACCTTTTCCATGGTGCGCGGCCGGCACACCTTCAAGTTCGGTGTGGACTGGCGGCGCGAGGCGCTGGATGTAGTCAATCCGCCGAACCCCACGGGGGCGTTTACCTTTAATACTTCGGGCACCGGCAACGCCATCGCTTCGCTGCTACTGGGGCAGGTCAACGCCTTTACCATCGACATTCAGAAGCAAGCGCTGCAAGAGCGTGCGCACATCGCAGAGTTTTTCGCGGGCGATGAATGGCGCGTCAGCAATCGTCTGCAAGTGAATATGGGAACCCGTTACACGCTGAACTTCCCGTCGACGGAAGTGAACGGCCAGGGCGCGGTCTTCAATCTGCAAACCAAAGTCCTGGATTTTCCTAAGACAGGGCGCAATCTGGATTGCTGCGACTTCGGTCCGCGTGCGGGTCTGGTTTACCGCATCGGCGATTCTTTAGCGCTGCGCGCGGGCTACGGCATGATGTGGTTCGAGCAGAGTGGCATCACCACTCCGTTCACGCTGCCGCAATTTCCGTTCGTGCAGACGGTAGGCCTGCAGTCGCAGGACAACATTCATCCCGCGTTCTTGCTGGCGAACGGGCCCTCCGTGACCGTCACCGCACCCAATCCGAATTCCGGCCTGGGCCAGGGAGTCTTCAGCACTGACCGCAACACTCCGTCGGGCTACTCGCAGCAATGGAATTTCACCATACAAAAGACGGTGGGCTCGAACCTGAACTTCGAGGTCGGCTACCTGGGTTCTAAGAACACGCATCTCGGCATACCCGATCCGAATATCAATCAATTGCCGGACAACTACCTCGCGTTGGGGTCGGCGCTGCTTAACAAGGTTGCCAATCCTTTCTTAGGGATCATTCCGGCGTCGTCGTCGATTGGCGGCGCGACGATCACCGCACAGCAGCTGCTGCGGCCCTATCCACAATTCACCAACGTCGCCTTGTTCCGCAACAACATCGGAAATTCAAGCTACGAAGCTCTGCAAGCCAAGGTCGAGAAGCGGTTCAGTCACGGTCTGACCTTCACCGGCGGGTACACCTTCTCTAAACTGATCGACGACGCGTCGAGCGTATTCTCCAACACCATCTTTACGGGTCCGATCGCTAATACCGGCGTGGCGGATGCGAACAATTTGCGTATGGAGCGCTCGCTCTCCACCGGCGACATCCCGCAAGTGTTCTCGGCCGGTTGGGTCTATCAGATTCCGCGGTTGTGGAAGATCTCCGGCTGGCAAATCGCGGGATTGGTTCGCATCCAGGCCGGTGACATGATCATCGTTTCGCAGGCGACCAATTCGAACTCGAATCTGGGGTACGGCGTACAACGGCCCAATCTGATTGCGGATCCGAATGTACCGGCGACACGCAGCGTCGCTCAATGGTTCAACACTGCTGCCTTTGTGACGGCGCCGCAATTCACTCTGGGGAACGCGTCGCGCAATCCAGTGCGCGGACCGGGCCTGCAAGATGCGGATCTAATGATCGGGAAAACTTTTCGCGTCACGGAGAGTGTCAACGCGGAGTTCCGTGCAGAAGTGTTCAACGTCAGCAATACGACTCCGCTGAACGATCCCAACGGGACCTGCTGCCGGCCAACGTCGGCGGCTTTCGGCTCGATCACGAGCGCTGGCAATCCCCGCGATTTCGAGTTGGCTGTCAAGGTCCACTTCTAGTGAAGTACAGCCTACAATGTGAGGTAGTCATGTATACACGACGCGCTGTGGTTGTGGGATTACTCGCGGCGGGATTCCTCGCCGCGCAGGACGCGTCGCCCACGATCCAGGTCGCGGGAGCTGTTAAACGGCAGCTAGCACTCTCCGCCGGCGATCTCGCGACGATGCCGCGCGCAACCCTTCGCGTTTCGAACAATGGTATGGAGACCGTCTACGAGGGCGCCTGGCTTCATGAAGTGCTGAAAGTGGCCGGCGTCCCGCAGGCCAGCCAACTCCGCGGCAAGGCGCTGGCGGGTGCACAAGCGCGATTTCGGTTAGTGGTCCCGAAGGACAGAGTCGCGGCACGCTCGATTCGCATGCTGACGAAACTCGAAGTCGTTCAACTCAGGAAGTGACTGCCTTGAAGCCACACGTCGAAAATCGTCTCGCCCAGATTCGCAAGAGCAGAGGTGTGGGCGCGTCGGATCTGGCGCGGCGCGTGCGCGTGAGCCGGCAGACGATTTACGCCATCGAGGCCGGGACCTATGTTCCCAATACCGAAGTTGCCTTGAACTTGGCGCGTGAATTGGAAGTGACGGTCGACGAGTTATTCTCGCTGCAAGAAGGCGCCCAGAAGTCGCCCGCATCTCTCGCTACCGAATTGCTGAGCGCGGAGACTCCCGCGAAAGGCCAGCCGGTCCGGATCTGTCAAATCGGAACGCGCTGGATCAGCGTACCAGTGAGCGCGTCTCCTTATTACATGCCGGAGGCCGATGGCATTATCCAGCGCGCCGGCCGGACCAATGGTCGTGCAGACTTGGTTGTGTTCGCCAAAGAAGAAGCGGCGCAGAAGCGGCTGGTACTGGCGGGGTGCGACCCCGCCACCGGTCTCCTGTCGAGAATGGTGGAGAAGATCAGCGGCGTGGAGGTGGTCTCCGCCGCAGCCTCCAGCAAACTCGCGCTCACCTGGCTCAGCGAAGGCAAAGTTCACATCGCCGGCTCGCATCTGGAAGATCCGAAAACCGGAGAATTTAACCTTCCCTACATCCGCAAGCAATTTCCGGGTGAGGACTTTAGTGTAGTCACGTTTGCACGCTGGGAGGAAGGATTAGTCATCGCCGCTGGAAATCCCAAGGGCGTGCGGAAGATCGAAGACCTGGCCCGAAAGAACATCAAATTTGTGAATCGCGAATCCGGTTCGGGAAGCCGCGGTCTGCTGGACAAGCTTCTCGAGAAGGCCGGTATGGATGCACAAAAGGTCCAAGGGTATGACCGGATCGCATTCGGACACCTAGCGGCTGCGTACTGCGTGATATCGGGCGATGCCGACGTGTGCCTCGCTACCCGTTCCGCCGCTCAGACATTTGGACTAGATTTTCTTCCGCTCCGCAGCGAACGCTACGACTTGGTGATGCGCAAGCGCACCACCGACCTGCCCGCCGTCAAAGCATTCTTAGACGTTTTGCAGCGCGCAACGCTACGTCGGAAACTAGAGGTGTTGGCGGGCTATGACACGTCGCAAACCGGCACGCTAGTCGCTTAAACGAGTCACTTCTCGAGCATGACTTCGGTGGATTTAATCACCACGGTGACCTTGTCACCTTTTTTGAGACCAAGTTGCTCCGCGCTGCGACGGGTGATGACGCTTTCGATCTGGCCCTTGCCGACGCGAACCACCACATGCGCCATGATGTCGCCTAAGGTGACCTCCACTACTTTTCCTTCCAACTGGTTTCTGGCTGAAATAGGCATAATCTAAGGATGCCACGGACTCACGCTTCGCTGAGCCAGTAAATAAACGCAACTGTAGGGAACGCCGCGCCGGTCATAACCACCGCCGGCCATCCGCCGTGACTGTAGGCTAGACCGGCCAGCGCCGAGCCAATGGCGGCGCCGCTCATGAACATGGCGATGAATAAGGTATTGATGCGGCTGCGCTCCGCCGCGTTCAGTTCGTAAATAGCCTGCTGACCTGTAACCAGGTTGGAATTCACGGCCAAGTCCAGCAAAATCGCTCCACTCACCAGCGCCCACAATTGATTTTCCAGCAGCGTCAAGGCTAACGCTCCGATCGCCAGCAGCAATGCAACGCAAGTGATCCAGCGGCCATATCCACGATCGGCCCAGTGTCCCGCGACGGAAGTAAACAGCGCGCCCACCGCGCCGGCTAGCGCGAACAGTCCGATCTGCGTTTGTGAAAAGTGCCACCTTGGTCCGGAGAGCAGGAATGTGACACCCGTCCAAAAAATGCTGAACGACGCGAGCATGCAAGCCTGATAGATGCCGCGCCGCCGCAGCACCGGCTGCGTTCGGAAAACATTCGCCAACGATAAGATCAACGATCCGTAACTCTGCTGTAGAGCCGGTTCGCGTTCGGGAAGGCGAAGCCGCAGGATCACAATCATGGCCCCCACCAAAGTCGCGGACGCGACGTATACGGTGCGCCAGCCGAAGGCTCCCGAAACGATCCCGGCGAACGCCCGCGCGAGCAAGATGCCCATCAGCAGGCCGCTCATCACTCTACCGACGATCTGCCCGCGCTTTTCGGGCGGCGCCAGGTGAGCCGCGAACGGGACCAGCATTTGCGCGATCACGCTGCTGAATCCCAGCGTGAACGCCGCTGCCAGAAGCGCCGCGAAAGATGTCACGGACACCATCGCGAGTGCCGAAATCACCGCGCCCGAGAAGATGACGGTGATGGTCCGCCGGTTTTCCAGCAAATCGCCCAAAGGAGCCAGCAGGAACAGCCCGAACACGTATCCCAGTTGCGTCAGCGTCACGACCGTGCTGGACTGCGCATCGCCCACGTGAAATTCCCGGCCGATAACGCGTGTGAGCGGTTGCGCGTAATAGATGTTGGCGACAGCCAGCCCGCAGCCCACGGCGAAAGTGGCCACCAGCGCCGGAGTGAGCGGCGCAGGCTTGGCAGGGGGCGCCTGTATCCGCATGGGCATGAACTGTTATGATACCTGGACGATGGAGGGAATTAACATGACAATACAACGTAGGTATTTCGCGCTGGCTGCGTTGGCCGCAACGGCCGCGTTCGCCCAAGCCCAGGGACAGCCGGACTTTTCCAAGGTAGAGATTAAGTCCACCAAGCTGGCCGATAATTTCTATACGCTCGATGGCCAAGGCGGCACCATTGGCGTGCTCACCGGCCCCGACGGCGTGTTCATGGTGGATAGCCAGTTCGCGCCGCTAAGCGGCAAGATCGCGGCGAAGATTAAAGAGATTTCCGGCGGCGCGCCGATCAAGTTCATGATCAACACGCACGTGCACGGGGATCACACTGGCGGTGACGAGAACTTCGGCAAGATGGGCGTCACTATCATCTCGCGTCCTGAGCTGCGCAATCGCCTGGCGCATCCGAATCCAGGTCCGAACGGCCAGCCGGGAACGCCCATGCCGGCCGCGGGACTCCCCTTGCTCACCTACACGGGTAACTTGACCTTCAATATGGATGGCGAAGAAGTGCACGTGATCGCGATTCCGCGCGCGCATACCGACGGCGACACGATCGTGCAGTTTGTGAATGCCGACGTCATCATGACCGGCGACTTCTACCGCTCCGTGCAATTCCCCAACATCGATCGCGCCAACGGCGGCTCCCTGCGCGGCCTCGAAGATGGGCTATCCCGTGTAGTCGCGATGAGCGGTCCCAACACGCGCATCGTGCCGGGTCACGGAGCCATCGTCGATCGCAGCGCCGTCATGGCGCATCGTGACATCGTCATCGCGGTCCACAAGAAAGTGGCGGATTTGATCAAGCAGGGCAAGAGTCAAGACGAAGTGATTGCTGCCAAGCCCGCCGCTGAGTTCACTTCCAAGATCAAGGAAGTGGGCATGACCGAAGACCGTTTCGTCGGCCAGGTTTACGCGGAACTGAAGGCGAACTAGGCCGCGGTCAAAGCCAAGATCAACTCTTCCATTACAATCCGGTCATCGGGCCGCGCGTCGCGAAGCGCGCGGTCCGCTTCAAACAGTTTCCCCACCGCCCGCTCCAGCTTCCCTTTGGAAAACGCTCCCACGGTCTGCTCGATCTGCCGCGCGCGTTCCGGCCACATCCGCGCCCCTAGTTTGCTGAAGTGCGCTTGAATCTGCGAAGCGTTGCGTAATCCCGCTTCGCGCGCCGCCAGCGCCGTGCGGAATTGTGTCGCCAGGAACGTCAAGGCCAGCGGCATATACTCGCCCTCGCGCGCTAACGTATCCAGAGTCTCAAGCGCGCGCGTGCGGTCGCCTCGGCCCAATGCGGCTACCAGCGCGAAGATGGTGGTGGCCTGCGCATCTGGCACCAGTGCGGCGATGTCGTCAGCCGTCACCTTGCGTGCGCCGCCCGTGAACAAGTGCAGCTTCTCGATCTCGACGGCGATACGCGACGCGTCGCCGCCGGTGGCATCGAGCAGCAGCGCGAGTTCCGCTAGTCCCAATTGCAACCCGACCTGCTTTGCCAAGGTCTGTGCCAGCGACCGCGCGGCCTCGGGCGAGAATGAACGGAACTCCACCTGCGCCGGTATCGCCGCAAAGTATTTCTGGATTCGCTCGATCCTGGCTTTGTCCTCGCCTTCGAATCCGTAGCGGCTCGATTCAAGCACCACCACCGTTCCCGGCGTCGGCTCGCGCAGGTAGGTGGAAAGCTGATCCGCGTCGCCCGCATCGCCAGTTTCGTCCGACTCCGCCGCAGCCACCCGCCCGCGCGGCAACACCGCCTCTGCGCTACCGATCCAGATCACGCGGCACGACGCGAATAACGACAGCGCGCGGGCATCGTCCAGCGCCGCCGCCAGCGGAACCTCGCTCAGATCGACGCGCGTCAAACCGCTTTCCCTATCCTCAGGCTCTATGCCCAGTACCGCGTCCAGCAACGCCCGCCGGCACCGCTCGCGCTGATACGGTTCCGGCCCCAGGAACAGATATACCGGCGCGGTACCGTTCTTGTCGAGGCTGGCTAGAAATTGATCCGGAGTCATTTTGGCTCCGCTCCCTTTGGTCGCGGTTCTGTGCCAACCGCCGATAGCATCCACCAGTGGCCGCACAGAACCGCGCGCGATAGCAAGCGGATTTGGAACATCACGCTAAAAATTATCCAAAATCGAAGAGACCACTTGTTGTGCCGTTTGTTGACTGGCTCGCGCCAGCGCCGCGTCGCTTTCTTCAAAAAACGCGGCGGGGTCGATCGAAATCTGATAGCGCTCGCGCATTTCGAAGTTGGGCCGCGTATACAGGGTCTTGCCGGTGGCGCGCTCCACCAAATTCAAGCGCATGGTCACGTGCACTTCGACAGAACTGGCACGGCCAGTGGTGGGGTCGAAAACCGTCGGAAACGAAGTATAGGTCAGAACGCTACCCGTGAGAACCGCGTCCGCGGCATTCTGGTCGGCCACAATGCGATAGCGCGTACGCGAAATGAATTCCCGGGCGATGGCTTCAGGCAACTGGTCAGTCAGTTTGTAGCGGGTAGTCTGGTTGGTGAACGCCGGAATCGCAATCGTATGAACCGTCTTCGGAACCAGATCCGCGTGGCCAGCGGTATGGTACCCGCAAGAGGTGGCCAGCAGCACCACGGAGACCGCAAACGCTCTCATCGCAGGAACCCCTTCGCCACCGCCAGCGCGTTTTCGGCCGATAACCGCAAGTTGTCCGACACCATCCACATCCAACACGCCCTCGCCTGGTTCGGATCTACCGCAATCGCGCCCACGCTAAGCCCACTCATTCCCGCGATGCTGACGTTGGTGGGCGGATCGTCGGAGCGCACGTCGAAACCCGCCGCTGCCAGCCCCTCGGCCAGCGTCACAGCGCCCGGATTTTCTTCAAACTCCACCCATACGGAAAAGCTATGGCCGTGAAACACCGGCGCCTGAATCAACCGCAGCGACGGCATGGGAATCGCCGGATACAGCGCCAGCAGCGACGCGACGTGCCGGACGATGCGCTCCTCCACGCCTTCGAGCGGCTCTTCCGCCTCCTCGCCATAGCGCGCCAATAAGTTGAACCCTAACTGCGCGTCGAACACATCCATCTTCAATTTCTGAAACGAAAGAACGCCCACTGTTTGCTGCCGCAGCTCATCCAGTCCCTTTTTGCCGCGCTCGCTGGCCGGCTCGAACACATGAATAATTGATCTGCGCACATTGCCAAGCTTTGCCAACGCCGCCAACAGCATCGCGCACGCTATCGCCGCAGGATGCGCGATCACCGGAATCAAACCGGGCTCGGGCAGGGAACGCGTAGGCTCGGCCGAAGGAGCCCGCAAGCGCGCGTGCGGCTGATCTTCAAGGGCTCCGGTCAAATCAATCAGCACCGGCCCGTCAGCCGGATTGAGTTTAAGCGCCCGCCGGCTGGATGCCTCCGACCCCGCCAGAAACGCTACTTTCGACCCCGCCAGGCTCTGCGTTGTTAGCGGCACCAGCGCCAGCACTTCCTCGTCATCCACTCCCAGCATGCTGGCATTTTCGGCGGCGGCCGAAATCAATTCAATATGTGGCGCGGGTTTCGCTGCTTCCAGCAATTCGCGCACTTCCTTGGCTAGCAGGGAATCGCCGCCCACCAGCGCCACTCGCGATCGAGCCGTCTTATCAGCCAACTTGGTGCTCCGGTTCCTGCGGAGGCTCCGCGTGCGGCCGCAACCGCCGCCGTATGATGCCGCCGATGCGAATGGCGATGCCGACGAGTACGTAGCTAACAGCCAGCACCAGCAGCACGGGCTTCGAGAAATTCCACACTAGAAAAATGAGCACGCCCATCAATACGATCGTCAGCGGCGAGCGTGGATGCGTCAGACTCAAATCCTTGAAGCTGGGATAGCGCCAAGTGCTTACCATCAGGAACGACAGCAGCCCCAGCATCGCCAGCCACAATGCCGAAGTAATCCAAGAATGGACCGGTTCGCTCCCCGCCGCGTAGATCACCGCCGCCACCGCAGCGGCCGCCGCGGGAATCGGCAGGCCGACGAAATATTTGCGGTCAGGACGCCCGGGATTTTTCGGGACGGGGTTCTTCTGGATGTTGAAGCGCGCCAGGCGGGCGGCTCCGCACAATAAAAATAGGAACGCCAGGAAGTAGCCGGCGCTGTGCAGATACTCGATAATCCTAGCGTCCACCGCAGGGTCGACGAACTGCACGCCCCAGGAAAACGCCAGCACCGCCGGTGCGATTCCGAAACTCATCGAATCGGCCAGCGAATCCATCTCGCGGCCGAACTCGCTCACCGTATTGGTCAGACGCGCGATGCGCCCGTCTAAACCGTCGAGAAATACCGACCATCCAATCGCCACCGCGGCGTTTTGAAAATGGTGCGGCGCAGCGGCCGCGTCATTGATCATCGCCATCGACGCCTGAAAGCTCTCGATCAGCGCGTAGAAACCCAGAAACACGTTGCCCGCCGTGAACATCGTCGGCAAAGCGTACGCCGCGCGTCGCGGACGGCGATCCGGCGATCGCGGATCGATCAATCGGTCACGCCAGCTCTGCTTGATCATGCGGCTCCTTTAAAGCGGGCCAATATGCCCGATCCGCCGGTCACCCGCTGCCCGGCTTTCACTAACACTTCCCATTCCGGCCCCAAAATTACATCCATACGCGAGCCGAATTTCATCATGCCGATGCGCTGGCCCGTCTCCACCACGCTGCCTGCCTGCACGTAGCACAAAAGCCGCCGCGCAATCAGCCCGGCGATCTGTTTGAACACCACGCGCGTCGGCTGCCCTTCGATCACGCCATCCACGGTAATCACGTTCTGCTCGTTGGCCGCGCTCGCATCTTCCTTACTCGCCACTAGAAACTGACCCTTCTTATAAGTCACGCACGCGACCTTGCCCCCAATCGGCGTACGGTTCACATGCACGTCGAACACGTTCAGGAAGATGCTGATGCGATGCCCGCCCGCGTCGTCTGCTTTCACAGCCATGACCCTTCCATCAGCCGGCGAGACCGCGAACGGCCCCGCTGGGACTTCGCGATCCGGATCGCGAAAGAAGTTCAGGCAAAATGCCGCCAGCAGGTAGAACGGAACGGCGAACGGCCAGCTTAACAGCCACGTCACCACGACTCCTGCTGCGCACAACCCCAGCGCGTAGTAAATGCCGTAGGAAACCATTTCCACTTACTATTGTCGCATTCCGGCCCGCTGGGTTCTATATAATCATTGGGGATACGATGCCATACACCTTGAAAACGCTCCTGGCGGTGCTGGCAACCGGCCTGATTCCGGCCGCATCCGCCAGCGATGCCATGCCCGCGGCGCAGCAAACCGCCTTGGTGCAAAAATATTGCGGCGTCTGCCACAGCGACGCGCACGTGAACGGCGGCCTGTCGCTCGAACACTTTGACGCGGCGCGTCCCGATCCGGGCGTGGCGGCCATGCTTGTCAGCAAGCTGACGAACGGACTCTCGCCCAAGCAGGTTATAGCGTTGCAGCACGATCCCAGCAGAGCGGCGCTGATCGCCAATAAGATGCAAGTCGGCGCCATGGGCGCGGCCGGCCTACCTGTTCCCGATAGATCGACGCAAGACGCACTGGTCAGTGCGCTATCGGCGGATGCCGCCGGCTACAGCGAGTGGACTGTGAGCATGCAAGCGCCGATACTCACCGCGAGCATTGTGCGGGAGGTGCCATCGCCGAAAAACGTAGGAGACACCGACCTGTACCGGTTGACCCTTACCTGTCATGCCGATGCTCACGAAGCCCAGATGGTGCTGGCATGGGCGCCGGGTGCATCGCCGAAGGGGCAAACGGTGTCTGCCGCTATCGACGGCAAACCGCCATTTACATTCCGCGTGGACGGTAGCGAAAAGATGTTCAAAGGAACGTTTGGGACTATGGGGACCGGTGCTACAATCCTCTCCGCCACTTCGTTGCCTGAACAGACGCTCACTATCATGAACCTCTTCCCGGATGAGATGGTGGTGTTTCCTTTCGGCGACCTCGCGCATACCGCGCGTCAAGAGTTGTCAGCGTGTTTCACCTCATCTTCTTCAAAACTTCGTCCGGAATCACCACCCGCGTCGGAGCCTGCCGCAGGTTTGCCGTAAAGGTCCGTTCGTCGCCTGCCGTTCGCACCCATATAGTCTGCGGAGGACCCTTCGCGAATTGCACCTCCACCGGCGTATCCAGCGCAAAGTCCTCGCCTACACCGGATTGCCCCAAGGTTCCTGAAAGCTTCACCGCCGGCGCCACTCCCTTAACCGTGTAGCGCAGCTTCAGCGCCGGAATCCCAGTCGAATACACCCAGTTGTCGAAGAACGTGTCGATCACTTCCGGTGCCATGCCCTTAGGCCGTAGCTCACGCGCCAGCGCCTGGAAATCCGGGGTCGTCACCGCTTTGAACTCGTAGCGACGCCGCAACTCGGCCAGCAATTTGAAAAAAGCGTCATCGCCCAGGCGCCGGCGTAACATGTGCAAAATCCAAGTCCCTTTGCCATAGCTGATCACGCGCCACGCGCCGTTCGTGGGCCACCCTGGCAGTCGCTCCCCCCAGATGATAGGACCCGCCGATTCATACACCTCTCCCTCCGCGTCCTTGCTCAACAACTCCGCGCGGTAGGACTCGAGCACGCTCGCCATTTCCTTCACGCCCTTCTTTTTCTCCATCCACAGCAAGGAAGAATAATTCGCCAGCGCTTCGAGCAGCCATTCATCCTCGACCCGCCGCGACTCGATAATGCTGCCCCACCACTGGTGCGCTACTTCATGTGGCACCATCAAGTCCGAGAAAAAGACCTGTTCGCGCGCGCTCCGCAAAGCCGCGGGCCGCGAGAGTGGATCGATGTACGCAAAGGTGGACAGATACACCAGCCCGGGAAACCCCTGCCCGAACGTGCCTGGGATCGGCGCCACCGTCAGCGTCTTCATCACCGGAGGCCCGAACAGTCCGCTGAAAAACTCGAGCGACGCCGCGACATCGCTGGCCACGGTTCGCAACCTTGCCAGAGGGTCCGGCGGGAGCACCACCGGTAGCGGAGTCTCCGGGGCGCGCGGGCTGCGGGAGCGCATCAATCCGCTGGGCGCAGTGCTTACGTCGGGGCTCGAGAACACCACCGGCGGGCGCAACGATTGCTCTAGGTTCCGGTTTCCGTATACTTCAAAGCTGACTCCTGCTGCGGTGCCCGTGACCTTTTCGTACACGCCCAAGTTGAATCCGGCGGCGGCGACGGCCACCGTCATGTTGCGTCGTGCGATACGCCAGTCGCCATCGGTGCGGTCTTCCACTGGATCGCCACCCGCTACCAGCGTCAAGCGCTTGGGATAGCGGAAAGTGAGATCGAAAGTGGCGAACTGCCCCGTTGCGTGTGGATACCAGGAACCGCGCGCGCTCACGAAATAAACTCCATCTCCGCGCGTAGCGATCACATTGCCCTGATGTTCGAATTCGAATTCATGCTCGCTCTCCGGGGAGAGTTCGGCCGGCGCCACCGCCAGAAACTCTAACTCTTCGCCGTTGCCGGTGATGCGGCCGCGCGGCGATTCGTCGCGCATCAGCTCGGCGGGCATGCCGTCGATCCGCACCGCGTTTACTTGCATAGCGCGGGCTATTTCAAAGGGAAACACCCGCATGGCATCGCGCCCCGTCCGCAGGGTCACGCGCGTGACCGCCTTTACCGCCAAATCGCTGCTGATTTCCGCGTCGATCCGATAGTGAGACAGCTTGAATTCCTGCGTCGGCGGGGCGCCCAGTGCCTTGGGATTCTCGCGCGAGAATCGCCGTGGGATGAAATCCGTCCACACATTGAAGTCGTCGCGCCCCTCGCGTTCCACGTGCTGCCGCACTATCAGCCGGTGGTTGGCCCGGGCGTCAGACAGAATATCGAAGTTTCCCAGGGTCCTGCCGCTCACCGCAAAAAATGCGATCCCTGTGTCGCTGGCTCGCGCGGACCATAAGTCTGCCACCAACCGCATCTGCATCGGGCCCGATATATTGCTGACCACCGGACCCCATTGCTCGGCCAGCACCGTCCCCATCTCAGGAGCCTTCTTCGCGCCCGGTTCCTGTTCCACGCTCTGCAGCAAGCGCGCCACCGAACCCTCCGTCGAAATCATGAGCACCGCGTGGAAGTGTTCGTCGAGATTGGGCGATTGCGTGAAGCCCGCCAGCGATTGCCGCTCGCTGCGCGTTGGCGGAATCACGATCGCCTCGCCATCGCCGCCCTCGACATCGGTGCTGAACACTGCCGACAGCCGCTGCCCCAGAACGGGCTTCGAAAAAATCAGGTAGCCGTCATTTAGATAGAGCTTAATGTCGTCTTTGACGAAGCTCAGATCTCGAACGCGATAGCATTCGGCGGGGTCAAGCCCCGTTTCACGAATGGTTCGCGCGAGGACCGCTGCCGATCCGCCTGGAGAAGGGGAGTTGGACTGGTACCCGTTGAGGACACCAAGCGCGAATAGGAGTAACGCTAAACGTAACACGCAACTCTATTTTACTGGAGGGCCGCTGCTTCCCAAGCGAAGCGGTCCAGCCGCCTGCAGCGGCGAGGGCTCGCGGCTAGGTCATTCTGAGAACGATGATGGCGACGGCGGCGAGCAAAATAGCTCCGCCTCCGATCCGCAGGCAAGTTCCGGTCACGTTTGACATGCGGGACTGCGACTTAAAGAAACGCAACCCGCAGTGGTCGCAGGTAGGCGAAGAAAAACTATTCACGGTCCGGCAACTGGGACATTGTCTCATGCACAACCCCCTCCAAGGGTCGGCCATCCGTCCTCGAAATGGCCCAATATCCTAATAATCCTGTCGATGTTGTCCTCATCGCAGGACTCTATTAACTACGCCTATCAGCTTATACCCGGCTTATTGGAATTGCAAGAAAAACTAAGTGGTTCATCCGTACTGAATTACCTGGCACCCCACCTGTGAGTCCCCATTACGCCGCTCTCCTTTCAACGGCAAGCAATTGGAGTATAAGATTTTAGGCCGAAGGGTACCCACGAGTACCAAACCTATTGGCAGCACGGTGGGTAACTCGCCAAGATTAAGGAAAGTTTCTCTACGCCAGCATCGGCCCCGCGTGTTCGGATTTTCAGACCCCGCGTGATATATTGGGGGTCCCGGGGCCCGTAGCTCAGTTGGTTAGAGCGCCTGCTTGACACGCAGGAGGTCACAGATTCGAGTTCTGTCGGGCCCACCACTTAGATCCCCGTCAAGAGGCATTTTTTGGGGCCAGAGAACCAACTGCGGCGTCATCAGGGTGTAATAATCCCCTTGCGCACTGCGTACAGGACGATTTCTGCGGTGTTGTGGAGTCCCAATTTTTGCATCATATTGGTGCGATGTGTCTCGACGGTATAGGGACTGAGGCTGAGAACGGCAGCCGCTTCCTTATTCGATTTTCCCTCCGCCAGGAGCTGCAGAATTTCGCGTTCCCTCTCCGTCAACAAATCATAAGAATCCTGGACGCCCCGCTTCCGCATCAAGCGTATGTCATCTGCGAGCAATGCCCGGGCAATCGCCGGAGAAAAGTATGGTCTTCCGGCCGCGACCGCGCGGATGGCGTGCTCGATGTCTTCGTCGGCATTGTCCTTAAGCAGGTAGCCGCGAGCTCCGGCATCCAGCGCTTTCAGGATGTAGCTTTCGTCGGTGTGCATGGTGACGAAGATCACGCCTGTCGGTGCGTTCTGCCGGATCACCTGCGCCGCCTGCAAGCCGTTCAGCAATGGCATCGCGATGTCCATGATCACAATGTCCGGTTGCAACTCCGCGGCCAGACGCACAGCTTCACGGCCATCCGCCGCTTCTCCAACCACTTCCATCTCGGAGATGCGGTCAAGCAGAAGTTTCAACCCGGTCCGTACGATCCCGTGATCGTCCGCGATCAGGATGCGAATCATCGCGCGTCTCCTTTGCCGTTTCTTTCACTGCGATTCGCTCTTTCGCCATCGGCATGGGCAGACGGAATTCGGTCCTGGTGCCTTGCCCTACTGTAGAGATCACTCGAAGATGTCCGCCAAGCTCCCGTACCCGTTCTTCCATACCGATGAGGCCTAACCCATCCCGCCGGACGGCTCCCGTGTCAAAACGGCAGCCATCATCCGCGATTGTCCCGATCACCCATCCACCGGTCGCGTTCAGCGAGACTTCGACTCTATGCGCTCCCGAATGCTTGGAGATGTTGGTGAGGGCCTCCTGAACCACCCTGTAAAGGCAGGTGCGATGCGTGTCGGGAAGATGATCGAGCACGGGATCCAAGGCAGCCTCGATTTCCATGCCGCTCGATCGCGAAATTTCCCTGATCAGCCACGCCAAGGCTGGAGTCAGGCCCAGATCGTCGAGCATGGAGGGCCGCAGCAGCATGGCAATGTCGCGAACCACACGAAGAGTCTGCTCGACGATGCTCATTGCATGCGCAATCCGCGACGGAAACTCATTCCCGGAATCGCCGCACGCTCGCGCCATGCTCGACAATTCCATGCGCAGGCCAGTGAGCATTTGACCGACCTGATCGTGCAATTCACGCGACAGGTATTTTCGCTCTTGCTCTTGGGCTGTGCGCACCTGCGCGGACAAGCGCCGCAGTTCCGATTCGGCCGCTTGGGAATGGCGTTCGAGGGCAAGCATACGCGCCAGTGTCACGCCAGCAATCCCAATTCCAAGCAGCAGAGCCAAGCCGGTGGTCCAGGCCAGCGAGGCGCGAAAGTCCTGGTCGGCTTTGGTTACCCGTTCTCTCTCCCGGGAGAAGTTTTCGGTCACCATCTGCTCAACTTGGCCGGCGAGGGCTACGATCTCCTCGCGGCGGCGCAGCCTTTCCTTCAGAAATTCCGCGCGGCGGGCGTTCTTCTCCGCTAGAGTCAAATCCAGGGCAATGCGTGTGGGATCCAGGTAGGTTTCGACTTCGAGGCGAAGACGCCCTAGAGCTGCTTTCTCCTGATCGCCTTGAGCTGATGCCGTTAAGATCCGGAAGCTATCATCAGTGCTGACCCGAATCTTTACAAACTGGTCGGCGTATTGTCTCGCATGGTTCGGATCCGCGTCAAGCAAGTAATCGCGCGTCAGGATTGCGGTGAGATAAACGTCGGAGCGGAGGGCGGAAAGCGCGTTTCCGGCCTCTAGATGGGCGTTGTGAAGCGCCGCGACGCGGAATTGGGCAGTCTCATCGCGCGTTTGCTCCTTTCATAAGTGTTCCGCAGTGCCAAAAAAGCCTCTCTCCGGAACCTGCGCTGGAGCCCGGAGAGAGGGGATGCCTTAGGAGAACCATTAGCGGGAGGCCGTAATGTGAGCCCTGCGGTTCTTCTGCCAGCAAGCTTCGGTCTGATCCGTACAGACGGGGTGGTCCTTACCGTAGCTGATGACCATCAGTTGCCCGTCAGGAATGCCCATCGTAGTCAGAAATTCCTCCGCCGCGCGAGCCCGCTTGTCGCCCAGCGCGACGTTGTATTCTTCCGAACCGCGCTCATCGGCGTGGCCCTCGATCACCAGCTTTTGACTGGGATAGCTGGCCAGGATGCCGCGGATCACACCGACGTCGTCCTTAAGCACGGTGGTCGCATCGGACCGGATAGTTGCCTTGTCGTAGTCAAACAGGGCATCTTCCAAGCGGGTGAGCCGATCATTGAGTGTCGCGCGCTCTTGTGGGGTCATGGTTGCCGGACTGGTAGTTTGCGCCGTTGTTTGGCTGGGAGTCACACTCACAGACGGGGGCCTGGGCGTCGCCCTGGAAGCTGGCGCTGACGCAGCCGCTGACACTGGAGCGGGCGGCGTCGGCCGGGAGGCCACAGGAACCGCCTTATGGCAAGCGGCGATGGATAGGGCCCCCACCAAGCCGGAAGCTATTAAGATTTGCCTCATCATTTGATTAAGTTCCTCTTAAGGCCGGGTTGCCCGATTATCATGCCTGACCTCGATCGAATCACCAGCAACCCAAGCTATTTGTCTATATCCATCAGACATGAATAGATCGGGTTGCACCATCACGTAGAGGCGCTAAATACATGATTGAGACTCCCAGAATCTGAGGCGTTTTCCGCGATTGGCCCGTTGTAAACCAGAGGCGTAGCAAGTTGGCAGTGCGCCGCTGGTGCTTCAAATGATTCTTCCCCGCCGTAAGGGCGCCGCTACTTCCCTGCGTTCGAAGTCCCCTTGAACGTCAGCTTTTGCAGCCCGCGGTTGGTGAGCGCAATATAGAGATTGCCTTTCGAATCGGTTTGCATCTGGTGCCCGCCGCCCATCACGCCGCCGCCCTGAATGGTGGTCACGATCTCCATAGTCTTGCGATTGACCACTACCACATCCGTGCCGCCGCCCACGTACAGGAACTGCTGATTCGGATCGGGCGAAAGCGCCAGATCGCGTGCGAATGGATCCGAGCCCCGTACCAGTTGGTGGATGAATTTTCCATCCAACGTAAATGTCTGCACCCGCCGGTTTTCGCGGTCGGCCACATACACGATGCCGTCGTTTGAAACGCGAATGGCATGCACGATGCTGAACTGATCAGGTCCGGGGCCGTCGGGTACACTGTTCAAACTCGGGGGCGGGCATTGGTCTTTGTCCACTGGCTGATTACCGAACGCGCCCCACATGCGCTTGAAAGCTCCGCTGTCCGCATCCATTACGATGACGCGATGATTGCCATAACCGTCGGCAACGAACACTTCGTTGGTCTTCGGATACACCACCGCGTCGGCGGGCTGATGAAAATTCTTGGTGTCCGCATTACCCTTGCTCTGCGTGCTGCGGCCGATTTGCTTGACGAATTTGCCGTCTTGCGTGAATTTCAAAAGCTGATCGTCGCCGCGGGGCTGCAAGCCAGGCAGAGCGCGCGCCGGACAATTGTTGCCGCCGATCCATACGTAACCCTTGGAATCGATATGAATGCCATGTTCGCGTTCCGGCCATTCGTAACCGCTGCCGACGCCGCCCCAACCTTTGACGAAATTACCGGCGCGATCGAACACCATCACCGGCGGCGCCGCCATGGCCGACTGGTTGGCCGGCAAAGTGCGCGGACGGTGCAGCACCCACACGTTGTCCTGCGCGTCGACCGCGATACTGGACGCGTCGCCCAGCTTCCATTTCGCTGGAACCTTCGGCCACGATGGGTCTACTTCGAACACCGGCACCACGGCGGCACTTGCGATCCCGATAAATGCTGCGGTCAGGATCACGCTTCGTAGAATGTTGGACATCATGCTTCAGCCCCTTTGGGAGTCCATTCTACGCCATCCGCTGGCGTCCGGGCTTAGGGATAATGAGGCAGGTGGCCTCCTCGCCAAACATCTACATCGCCGATGTGGGTTTCGCCACGCGTTTGTGGAGCCGCCTGCGCGCCGCCTTCCAGGTCTCCTATGAGGAGAACTGCTTCGGCATCGCCAAGGGCGCTGCGTATTCCTCGCTGCTAGCGTTCTTTCCCGTCATTACCACCATCGCAGCCGTGCTGGTGCAAGCCAACGCCGACGCCGTAGCACGAACCATTGCCCGCCTGCTCTACGACGTCATCCCTCCCGGCACCGAAAACATCGTGCGTGACTTGTTCATTGTCAAAGGAAGCCGGCCCACCACTCTTTTGGTGGGTGCGGTACTGCTGGCAGTGTGGGCCAGTTCGGGCGTGATGATGAGCCTGCAAGAAGGATTCCAGGCCATCTACCAAATCCCCAGCGGCCGCTCCTTCGTCAAGGAGCGCGCCGTGGCGTTGTGGCTGGTGCTGGCCGCCGCGATTCCCCTGCTGGGCGCCTCCGCGCTGATCGTGTTCGGCAACCGGACGCGGCGCTCGGCCATCGCCTGGCTGGGACTGACGGACGGCCGCGACGATCTGCGTGGCTGGGTCAATCTCGCGGGGCAAGCGTTAAGTTTCGCCATCGCCTTGGTTGCCATCGTCGTCATCATGGCCCTGGTTTACTATTTCGGCCCCAACCGCAGGCAAACCTTTCGAGGTGTATTACCCGGCGCATTTTTGGCAACGATTCTGTGGTTGCTCTCCACCTTGGCGGTGGGCTGGTACCTGCGCGATATCGCCAATTACAACGTGCTCTACGGCGGCGTCGGCGCAGGACTCGCCTTGTTGGTGTGGAGCTATGTGTTGTCGGTCATCACGCTGTTTGGCTGCGCCTACAACGCAGTTTACGAACGGCGTTAGCATGAAGGCAATGCCCCCTCCACTCTCCCGCGAAGAGCTTCACCGTCTCGACGCACACTGGCGCGCGGCCAACTATCTGTCGGTCGGACAGATCTACCTCTACGCCAACCCCCTGCTGACCGAGCCGCTGCGCATCGAACACATCAAGCCCCGCCTGCTGGGACACTGGGGCACCACTCCCGGCCTGAACTTCATCTACACCCACGCCAACCGCCTGATCCAAAAATATGACCTGAACATGATCTACATCTGCGGCCCGGGTCACGGCGGGCCGGGCATGGTCGCCAACACCTGGCTCGAAGGCAGCTACACCGAGCGTTTTCCCAACATCACGCGGGATGCCGAAGGGATGCAGCGCCTGTTCACTCAATTCTCATTTCCCGGAGGCATTCCCAGCCACGCCGCACCCGAAACGCCTGGTTCCATCCATGAGGGCGGGGAACTGGGTTATTCGCTGCTGCACGCCCACGGCGCAGTGTTCGACAATCCGGATCTTCTCGCGCTCTGCGTCATCGGCGACGGCGAAGCTGAGACCGGAGCGCTCGCCGCCAGTTGGCATTCCAACAAATTTCTCGATCCGGTATGCGACGGTGCGGTGATTCCCATCCTGCATCTCAACGGCTACAAGATCGCCGGCCCCACCG
>Ga0105238_10001455_pt1 | contig 23763 bp, 17 predicted proteins | sample KBSC34metaG_FD_81526 | JGI IMG/M metagenome (GOLD analysis project Ga0105238, IMG submission 81526) | Corn rhizosphere microbial communities from Kellogg Biological Station, Michigan, USA - KBS C3-4 metaG | ecosystem: Host-associated > Plants > Roots > Rhizosphere > Soil | place: Michigan, USA...
AAGCGCGGACTTCGCAAGGCTCACCATCTCTGCTGGTGTGAAGGTGAAGTATGCACTGGCGAAGACAAAGATGAGTATCCCGAACAGAGCAGGGAAGATGCGGCGGACCCGTCGCTCGTAGAACTTCACGATTGAGAAAGTATTTGTCGATTGTTCACGCAGCAGAATGCCGCTGATAAGAAAGCCGGATATGACAAAAAACACATCAACACCGATGAACCCCCCTTGGGGACCCTTGATGAGATGGAAGGCTAGAGTGTGGGAGATGTGTTTGCCAATCCAGAGAACCAACGGAAGAGGCATTAGCCCTGTCTGCATGTGAAAGCCGACTACAAGCAGAACGGCGATGGCCCGCAGGCCATCAATGTCTGCACGATAGCGTATTTCTTTGGAATGTTTGGCTATTATCGAATCCGGCATGTGGCCAGCCTTACTTCTGCCCCCAATCGCAATTGGATCTGAAGATTGATCAACTACAGTTGCAGACAGACTATCGGCCACTCGATTAGTGCTCCGGCTGATCGCTCGATCGATTCCATTCTATTCCAAAGCGATGAGATTTCAGTTTTCAATTCCCGTCATTGAACGCGTCGTAGTGGTTGGGCTCCTTGAGGATTTGCGATGTTTTTCTTGAAGTTCCACTTCCCTGAAAAGCTACGAGATTTGTGCTCATGACTCAGCACGCAAGGGCGGAGCGTGTGCGTCGCAGATGGAAGTTGAAGGAATGTAAAGATGATGGCCAGGGCAATAGCTATCAGCGCCTGCGAGGCAATCGCAGTACAAGCTCCGCGCATCGGGCTGCCTAAAGCGTATGTAGCAAAGCGGGGAAAGCGCGTTTTCGTCGGCTGCATGCGGATGCGTCGCAATCGGAATCGCATGCTGTCCTCGATTACCACGACATCAAAAAAAGATTGACAAGGTGAACGCCCTTTGAGATGGTGAATCCATCCTTCGCCAGCATTGAAGCCTAAATTGGCTGCACGTGAATGCTTGTAGTCAGCATTGGATGATCGACTGCTCTTCGACGTGCTGATCGCGTGGCTACCTGCTGGGTGACCTACGATTCGGCCCACCTTCTCTTGTGGAGTTTTACGGTGAGCTTGTTCTGGGGTCCAAGTCGCTATCCATTCTCCCAATCTGGATATTTACCATCCACTAGTCCTGCGCAGGCGCGGGGCTGTACCCATGCCATGTTTAAACCTCAACACGCAACGCGCCGAGGGATATCGCGGTTCCGGACTTGGAGTGAGGAAGTACTATGCTAGACGCCCAATTCAATAGCTGCCGACGGCATGTAATGAGAGCAGCGATACAACTTGCGATTGTGTTCGGCGCCACGTGTATGCCCGCATTTGCACAGCTCAACCTTGCAGGGGCCTATCACCGTACGATTACCATCGACCACACCAAGGTCGCTGGTTCCGGTCAGGTTAATTTCCCAGTTCTGATTTCCGGGACGTATTCATACCTTGCAGGGACGGCCAATGGGGGGCAGGTTCAGAGTCCCAATGGATACGACATCCTGTTCAGCTCTGATGCTGCTGGCCAAAATCTGCTGAACTACGAGATCGAGAGCTACGACTCCGCCACAGGAGCTATCACAGCCTGGGTTCAGATTCCAAACCTCTCGTCTACTGACGACACCACGATCTACATGACGTACGGCATTTCGGGCATTACGAGTTTTCAGGGAAATGCCGCGGGGACGTGGAACAGCAACTATGCTGGGGTGTGGCATCTGGGTTCGAGCGGAGGGACGCTCAACACAAATGACTCCACTGTCAACGGGAACAATGGAGTAAACACAAATGTAACGTCGGTACCGGGTCAGATTGGGAGCGCGGGATCCTTCGACGGCACGTCCGCATCTATTGGGCTTGGAAGCGCGAACCTCTGGCCAAGTGGCGTCGGCACCGCCTCGGTCTGGGCGAAAATGGCCTCAACAGGCGTAGCGAACAACTACCTGCTCGCTTACGGGGACGATAACGGAGCGCAGTCCTGGGGCATCGACGTTATCCCCCAGGGCAACTCCAGCTCGACCAATGTTGCTTTTCTTTACGGAAGTGCGAGATGGGTTGGAAGCACAGCTAATTTCGATCCGACGGCATGGCACTTATACACAGTAGTGGCCACTGCCTCCAACGCTCAATACGTTTACGTAGACGACACTCTGATCAGTTCGGGAACCGATAGCGTCATCTCTCCTGCAAGTGGCATGGGGATGAATATCGGAACGACAGATCGGGGTGCCCCCTATTCGTACCTCACGAATGGCAATCTGGATGAAGTACACGTTCTTACGACCCCGCTCTCCTCTTCGTGGATAGCAACCGAATACGCTAATCAATCGTCGCCGAGCACCTTTTACAGCGTCGGCTCGCAGTCACGTGGGCAGCTACGTACGATTACCATCGACCACACCAAGGTCGCTGGTTCCGGTCAGGTTAATTTCCCGGTTCTGATTTCCGGGACATATTCATACCTTGCAGGGACGGCCAATGGAGGACAGGTTCAGAGCTCCAATGGATATGACATCCTGTTCAGCTCTGATCCTGCTGGCCAAAATCTGCTGAATTACGAGATCGAGAGCTACGACTCCACCACAGGAGCTATCACGGCCTGGGTTCAGATTCCAAACCTTTCGTCTACAGCCGATACCACAATCTACATGACGTACGGCATTTCGGGGGTGACGAGTTTTCAGGGAAATGCTGCAGCGACCTGGAACAGCAACTACGCTGGGGTGTGGCATCTGGGTTCGAGTGGAGGGGCACTCAATACAAATGATTCCACTACCAACGGGAACAATGGAGCAAACACAAATGTAACGTCGGTATCCGGTCAGATTGGGAGCGCTGGATCCTTCGACGGCACGTCCGCATCTATTGGGCTTGGAAGTGCGAACCTCTGGCCAAGTGGTGTCGGCACCGCTTCCGTCTGGGCGAAGATGGCCTCAACGGGCGTAGCGAACAATTACCTGCTCGCTTACGGGGACGATAACGGAGCGCAGTCCTGGGGCATCGATGTTATTCCCCAAGGCACCTCCAACTCAACCGCAGTCGCTTTTCTTTATGGAAGTGCGAGATGGGTTGGAAGTACCGCTAATTTCGATCCAACAGCATGGCACTTATACACAGTAGTGGCCACTGCTTCCAACACTCAATCCGTTTATGTAGACGGCACTCTGGTCAGCTCGGGAACCGATAGTGTCATCTCCCCTGCAACTGGCATGGGGATGAATATCGGAAAGACAGATCGAGCCTCCCCTTATCAGTACTTCACGAATGGCAATCTAGATGAAGTGCACGTTCTGACTGCGCCGCTTTCCTCTTCATGGATAGCAACCGAATACGCTAACCAATCATCGCCAGGAACCTTTTACAGCGTCGCAAATGCCGCGGGATCTTCTGCCGGACCTTCGATCAATCCTCTGGGCGTAGCGGTCGCAGTTGGAAACTCCCTAACAATTAGTGGATCTTCGCTTGGATCTTCTGGTACTGTGACGTTTTCGGGTAGCGCACCCGTAGCTGCTTCCAATTGGAGTTCTAATACCATTACCGTCACCGTTCCTGCCACGGCAATTACGGGACCAGTCTACATCACAACAGCCAGCGGAGCGGCCAGCAATCGTAGTTTTGTGACTATTATCCCAGCGCCCCCCCCCGCATTGTCCTGGAATCCCCCAACGACGATCGCATACGGGGTGCCCTTATCTAATGTCCAGTTGAATGCTACCGCAGGAGTTCAAGGCATATTTACATATAGCCCGAACATCGGCTATGTATTCCCGTCCGTAGGGTTTGCACATCTTACTGCGATATTCACGCCTATCGACACAGCCCATTATGCGACAAGCACCCTGACAGCAACACTTACGGTAACAAAAGGTACTCCGACAATCACATGGGCAACGCCAAACCCGATAGCTGGCGGCACCCCGCTCACAGGTGCTCAATTGAACGCCACCGCAAATGTTCCTGGAAACTTTACCTACAGCCCAGCCGCGGGCACTATGCCGACCGCCCATTCGGAGACATTGACGGTAGTCTTCACCCCCGACGATCAAGTTGATTACACGACGGCGACAGCCAGCGTAGTTTTGACTACCACTGGAGCCTTGAACGATATCGTCCAAGTTGTAGCTGGCGACGGAATCACTGGTGACACGAACGATGGTGGACCTGCACTGCAAGCCGAAATTTCTACCGGGCCATTTACGAGAGATTCTAATGGGAACCTCTATTTCATAGATCCTCAGCGCAGTGTCGTTCGCATGGTCGATACTTCGGGAAAAATTACCGTCGTGGCTGGCAATGGCCAAGGAGGAACGCATCCGAATGGTTCCCCTGACGGCCCGACAGCTCTTCAAACCGAGTTGGACAACCCAGTTTCCATCGCGGCTGATAGTTCAGGCAACATCTATATCTCGGAGCAATGGGGATGTCTCCTGCGCAAGGTCAACCCATCGACTGGCTTCGTTCAAACAATTTCTGCCACATCCGGGTGCCTGGGCGGCACGCCTCTTGCAGCAGACATCCAGGGGAACATATATGGCTGGCAGCTATCAACGCCATCGTGGGCATGCAATCAGAACATTTCTAATCCCGGTGTCTGCCTTTATCAACTTAATACTGTGACCAACCAAATGGAAATAGTCGCCGGGAATGGTGCGGCTGGTTATTCCCAGGACGGAACCTTGGCCACAAATGCATCTCTCAGTTTAGGAGGCAGCATTGCGGTAGATGGCAACGGCAATATCTATTTTATTGACAATGGACCTAACCAAAATCAAGTTCTTCGTAGGATTGATCATATAACAAAGACGATTTCTACAGTTGGACCATCTCTCTGCAGTGGTTTTTGCCGAACCATGGGTCCGGAGGCGATGACAATAGATTCATCTGGAAATATTTGGTTCACCCAATATAACGGACAGCAGACATTCCTGGACAAGATCAACGTGACAACCGGCATCGAGACTCTTATGGCTGGGGCAATAAGTGGTGCGTCACCAGTGACCGGGATCGATTACAGATCGCTCGATTACGGGAATGTGACTGCCATGGCATTCGATAGCTCGAATGATTTATATGTTGCGGACGGTAATGTGATCTTCAATGTTGCCAATCCGAAAGCATCTACGATGATTACGTGGCCAGCTCCGCCAACTCCTGTAAATCAAACCGTATTAACTGGCGCTCAATTAGACGCAACTGCTACAGGAGGAGCCACAGTGCTTAACGCCGCTTCGCCCGTGGCTGGAACCATGATGTATTCGCCGCCGGCTGGGACAGTGATAACCACTCTCCCGTTTCCGCTGTCAGTGAACTTTGTTCCCGATGACCCCGGTACATTCGAGCCATCGAACGCAACGCAAACCATCGGGCCAGGCGCGAACCAATGGACTCCAGTTATCTCATGGTCTCCAGCGGCACTCACATACGGCGCGCCAATCTCGGTAGCCCAACTAAATGCTACTGCATATTACCCTGCGTATCCCACTTCTCCAATGCCCGGATCGTATGTCTACTCTGTGGCGGAAGGTACGAAGTTGAACGTAGGTACGTACATAGTAACCCTGACATTCACGCCAGACTATTCATACTACGGTCCGGTCTACGTCTCTGCACAGATCGCGGTCGCTCAAGCAACCCCGGCCATTTCATGGCCACCTCCTAGACCAATACGATCGGGAGAGCCGCTGACTTCCACCCAGTTGGATGCAACGGCGAGCGTTCCAGGGACCTTTACATACAGTCCGACATTAGGAACAGTTCCACCACAAGGATTAAACACTCTTTCGGTGACATTTACTCCGAATGACAATAACTACCAGTCAACATCAACAACAACTACGTTGACGGTTAACAGTGCCATGCCAGCGCCTGTAATCAGAAATATTACGCCCGATCCGGTTGCCGTCGGAAGCACCGTCACCATCACCGGGAGCGGCTTCGGTGCTACGCAAGGGGTGAGCACGGTCATGTTTAAGGGGTATTTGGGTGCGCCGACCTCGTGGAGCGACAACGAGATTATCGTCCCTGTCCCTGCTGGAGCTAGCACTGGGAACGTCGTCGTGTGGAACGGAAATAATCCAAGCAATAATTTCCTCCTGATGATATCGGCTGTCTGCCCATAACAAGACTAAACGCATCCCATTCGCAGTAAGAGGTAATAAGAGAGCTGTGATGATTAGACTTCACAAATGTTTATTGTTGTCTTTAGCTGTCACCACCCTTTTGTCAAGAGCGGCAGGGGCTCAGGTCGCTCCTCACGCGCGACTCGAGCAGTCACTTGACAAGATCTTTCCCTACCCAGTTGTCGAAGGCGCGCAAGGCCAAAGAGACGCTGCAGCGATGAAGGAATTCGCCGAGTCTGCGGCAGCATCGATCCCCGATGGATGGCTTGGGATTCAGGCCTCTGGGACAGCGATGGCCGGAGCCACCACCCGTGAATGTTCAGCGACTTTGGATGTTGCGCGAAAGAATAAACTGCGGCTCGACTGCGAGTCCGCAGCCGGCAGAAGTAGTCTTCGAATTCAGGCCAGTAAAGGAGTGTTGGTAAAAGAGGACGGGACAATAAAGTCTCTGGGAATATCGCCGATGGGAGGCCCATTTCCCATGATTTTTGATCTCTGGACGATCGCCCAACTGCCATCCGTATCAGTAGTCGACGATGGGGGGGCGCAGGTGGCTGGGAAGGAATTACACAAAATTACTTTGATCTACCCAGCACCATCGGGCAGTGACAGCTCTGGCCGCCAAGCCATCGCCCTCTACTTTGACCCAGCAAATCATCTTCTAATTCATGTAGTTCGCTCTGATCGATCAACGGCGAACACCGCGCACATGCTCGTGCACGTCTCTACCTATGGAGACTATCGCGCCGTTGAGAATGCACAGGTTCCATTCTTCTTTATGGAGACCGAGGACGGCCATCTGGGCCTTCGCTTCCAGGCGACAAATGTTGTTCCTGAAGTCGAACACGACGATTCGTACTTTCACTTCTAGTTAGGATGCACAAATGCAAATACTTGCGTGGTTCCGCCAGACAGCCTTGATTTATAGTTTCGTGTTTTTCTGCGTAAGCGCCTCTCAAAGTGTATTGGCGCAGTCAGGCCTAGACAGCGTCGGAATCCCGCAGGCCACAACAACATTTCCTGTTGAGCATGGATTAATTAATCTCGCAAATGGAAGTCTCCATATTGAGATACCTATTGAAAGCTTCCCGCAACGAGGCGACTTAAAGCAATCTGCCACTTTGACCTACGATAGCAGCATCTGGCGCGTGAAAGGAACGTGTGCGGGCTGCGCGTATTGGGCGCCTGCCGACGGTACGCCAAACGGCTCACAATCTCCCTTGAGCGCCTCTACGACCTCTGGGTGGAGGTTGCAATACGGGGAAGGCGGTTTTATTCGTTATTATGGGAACGGCATCTATTGCGATCCTCACAATTTTCTCTTTCCGCCTACCACATCTGCGGGAGGGGCGCTAACCTGGACGGATTCCCATGGGACAGTTCACGTATTTCCTGATTATGTAACTCAGGTTCCATATGGGTTAGAAGACTGTGGGTGGTCCGACGGGCAAACACACACCGACGTGTCAACCTCCGCAGCGTATGCGACCGACGCAAGCGGGTACTATGCTACGGTTACCAATTATACGAATGTGAAAATATGGGATCCTCGTGGCGCTTTGGTAGCGAACATTGATGGCAGTTACCTTGCCGACGGTAAGGTTGTTCCAATAGGCAGTCCGATCGACCGCAATGGCAACTATATGCCACTGGACGGGACCGACACACTTGGTCGCCAGAATCTGGTCGACACAGTTGTTCCGCCCACAGGGACGGACCCCGTTACGACGGAATACCTTGATGTTCCTTTAGCACAAGGACAAACGGGTCGATACACCATTACCTACGAAACAATTCCGGTAAGTACCAATTTCAACTGGCCTGCAAGTACCAGTTTCAGTATTCCAGATGAAGAATACACCGGCACGCTTACTGTAATCAAGAGCTTACAGTTACCTGACGGTACATCCTACAAGTTTGGCTATGAGCCGACTTATGGAGAACTCAACTCTATCACGCTTCCTCACGGAGGAATGGAGACATTGAGCTATACCAATTCACCTGGTACAGCAACTGACAGCCCTATTCGGTGGGTACAATCACATAATGGCGCAGATGGTCTGACTACATTCGCGTGGGCCCAGACGCCGAATCCACTCCCAACCGGGTTCCAAAGAGCCCTCGGCCCGGCCGCTTGCAGCACGATTACAAACTCCACCAACTCTGCATCGGGGGAAACGGCATATACATTTGGGCTATGCGGTGGGTCCGTATTTCCAGTTCAGGTAAAGCATGGGACCGCTAATCTTACAAAGATTGATGCGATCGAGCTCTACAGCAATGACACCACTAACCCATGTCCAGTGTTTGGGCAATTTCATGTGTGTGAGGGGTTTCAATGGAGAAATATTACAGGTAAGACAACCATCATTCCCACTACAGGTGACCAAGCTCTCATTACAGATATTCAGTACGCCTATCAAGTTCCTGGAGCCGGAATTCCGACGACCGTCAAACAGTGGGACTACTATACCGGTGCAGTGTCCACCACCCTCCCCGATTCGCCTCCCGGTCTTCCAGCACAAGAAGTGGACCAAGTACTCGGGTACTCTGTAAACAATGCCATCTTTACAACGTCAGTCACGACCAAGGATTCCACAGGCGTAGCGCGAGCGACGGTTACATATGCTTATGATGAGCCAGGCTATATAAGCCCATCCCCCTCGACGGTCCCTAACCACGATAATCACCTCGTAACGGGTAATCGTGGCAATATAACAACAGTTCAGGCCTGCTGTGGCTTCGATAGCAATGGAAACTCGGTACCGTCGAAAATACACATGTACTACGACGATGCTGGTGCTATAACCAAAGTAGTCGACGCCTTAGGATACGCGACGACACTTGCATACGACCCTACTGATACGTTTCCTCAGACTATTACGGCACCTCAAACAACGACAAGTACCTCGCAGGTTGTATCCCATGTAGTCAGTAAAACATACGACCCAGCGACCGGGCAGCTTGCGAGCTTTACGGATGAAAATGGGCAAACAATTAGTTACACATACGATCAGTACGGCAGGGAGTTTACGATTTCGTATTCTAACGGGGGCACACCTGTAACGTTGAAAACTACAACCTACCCTTCGGCAAACGAGGTCGACATCGCTTCACTGCAGAGCGACAATAAAACTATTAATTCATCCATAAGTCTTGATTCATATGGCAGAACAAGGCAGGTCAAACAGGGCGGCGTATCTGTCGATACCACTTACGATTCCAGTGGCCGAGTATATCGCGTGAGCAATCCGCATCGAGCCACGGCGGCAGCCACAGACGGCGAGACGGTTTATTCTTATGATGAGCTCGGCAGAATGCAGTCAGTCCAGATGCCTTCTGGCGGTGGAAGCATCAATTACTCGTACGTTTCTAATACCGTGAAGGTGACCGATCCTCTTCAACATTACAAAATATATTCGATGGATTCTTTTGGTAATATTACTTCGGTGCAAGAGATGAACCCGTTGGATCCGAATACTCCCCTAATCACCGCCTACCAGTATTTGGGGCCTTCAGGCGAGCTTACTGAAATCGACCAAAAAGGTGGAAGTGCCTCGGCGGCGTCGTGGAGAACAAGACAATTTAATTACGACGGCTTTGGCCAACTGGTCTCGCAGACGACACCAGAGTCCGGAACCACGCACTATGTTTATGACCTCAACGGAAATCTGATTCGGTCCCTAAATGCTAATCCAACGAACAATAGCACGTTGTTTGGCTATGACGCGGACAACAGGCTAGTCGCCGAGACAATTCAGGGCGGTCCATCGTACAGTTATGTCTACGACGGAGCGGATGCATCTGGCGATAGGTTTGGAATGGGGCAACTTACAAGTATGAGCAATGGATCCACCGTGCAGGCGAGGTATACGCACGATGCGTTCGGCAGAGTTGTCTCTGCAAAGTATTGTCTACCTAGCGATTGCTCGTTTGGCTATACGGTACAGGCAGCATACGATTTCCAGGATAACTTAACCTCGCTGACCTACCCCGATGGAAGGCAACTGGCGCTATCGTATGATCAATTAAACAGGCCGATTAGCGAAACGTTGGTGCGCTTAGGTTCTACGTCAATGAATACGCCTTACATTTCTAATATCTCTTATACGCCCACCGGACTTTTACAGCAAGCGACATATGGAAACGGTGTTCAGGTGGGCGCTACATACGATCCAAACCAAAATATCACTTCGTTGGTTTACTTCGCGAATGATATAGCGGTTAGTGCTAAGACTTATACGTGGGATGTTAACGGGGCAAATTTGAGATCAGTTGTTGATTCCTCGTCCGGGAGAACACAAACGTTCTCGTACGATCAACTGGATAGGATTGCCAGTGTAGGCGATAGCGGATCAACTTCACGTGCCTGCGTAGTGGGATTGCCGGTGATACCAGCGGCATCTGAGACATATTCAATCGATGGCTGGGGAAATACGCAACAAACTGGAACCTGGAACTTTAATCAACTAACTGGCGCAGACAATCGGGTGCAAGGCATCGGCTACAATTACGATTCGGCCGGAGATATGACTCAAGATGCCCTGGGCAAGTCTTACAACTTCCAGGCAGACGGATTGTTGTCATCGAGTAATGGCACGACCTACGCATATGATGGATTCGGGCAGAGGGTCCGCAAGGAAGGGTCGTCGACCGGTTCAAACGAATATATCTACTTCGGTGACCAACCGTTAGCGATGCGCGATCCATCGACTGGAATCTGGACAGACAGGATCTATGGCCCAACTGGGGCTCTTGCCCACGCAACCAATGATCAGACGACCTATCGGATTAGCGACCACTTGGGTTCGTTGGCGAATCTTATGGATGGCTCTGCTAGTGTCCTTAGCGTCACAGCAACACTTCCCTATGGGCAGCTTGTAGCTGACACCAGTGGCGATTCATTTGTCTTCACCGACCACGAACGTGACGGTGAGAACCAGACGGACCATACTGAGTTCCGGCAATTTTCAGTGGCTCAGGGGAGGTGGCTCTCGCCTGACCCGTCTCTCGACAGCTATGATCTCACTGATCCGCAGAGCCTCAATCGATACACCTACCTCTCAAACCGTCCGGTGGCTTCAACGGATCCTCTTGGGTTGGATGATGATTTTGGGGGTGATGACCTCTATGGAGGCGGCTTTGATCTTACATTCGGGTGGGACGGTTCAGCCGGAATTGGCGTTAATTCTGGATGGGGAGCTGATGGTTCCCTGAACTGGAGCGGTGATCAATACTATTGGCCTAGTGGACCATCCGCGTTCAGTGCAGTGGATGCTGGTTTGTCGAATGGCCTGGACTCCTTACAGGTGGGGCTGCATCTTCCAGGGGTGACAGCACAACAGAATAGCTTTTCAGCCGGTCCTCAGACGGTCAGCCCGCAAGGGCAGCACTTTATAAAAATGCACGAGACCATAGGAGGAAAACCGAATCTAACTGTTTACACGGATACGTCGGGAATTAAGACAATCGGCTATGGGCATATGGTTCTAAAGGGTGAAGATTTTTCTAAAGGGATCGACGCAACCCAAGCGGAGGCGATCTTCCAGGCCGACCTCGCGAAGCACACCAAAATCGTAAAGAGAGCGTTGATGTTCATGCATGTTCCGCAAAACCAGTTTGATGCCCTTGTCGACGTGGCATTCAATTCTCCCAGAGCCGTGCGCAGCCTAATCGTGAGCATGCAATTGGGCGTCACGCCTAATGAGCTAATGTTTAGAAGTACTCTGCCTCGTCCAAACAAAGGCTTGTTGAACCGCCGCTATGATGAGGCTATCTACTTCATGTATGGAGTTCCGAAGGAATGGGATTTGTACAAGTGGATGCGTTAATCCAAGTAGCTTATCTATCTATCCACGTCGGGGTCACGTATATATGAGAAGTATTACCATGGTCGTCGTATTACTTGCTATTGGATACCGTAGTTATGCGCAGAATTCACCAATATATGGTGACTGCGTAGCCAAATCGCAGGCACAATCCGAACTTAACAAGTGTGCTAGCGACGAAGCAGCCCGAGCAGACTCCGAACTCAATGCCGCGTATAAGGGATTGCTTGCCGTAATGAAGGGCTATCCGCTTGCCACCGCTAAAACCAGGGAAGCCGAGAGAGCATGGCTGCATTACAGGGATGCGTACATCGAGGCAGTTTACCCGGCTAACGACAAACAATTGGCTTACGGAACCGAATATCCAATGGACGTCAATCTTCTCCGAGCAAAACTCACGCGAGAACACGTGATCGCCTTGAAGTATTTACTAAATGAGTATCACCCTTCTGAATAGTGCACTACTATTATCCATAGTCGACCGAAACTATTACTGCTATTTCACTTACAAATGTAATATCAGAGAACTATGACTTAGGTCTAGATGCAACAGGCGAGTTTATGACAGGCATGTTTCCGAGGATGGGGCTGGTAGTCGTGCTGTCACTCCTTACTTCCAGCCAATCAGTTGCGCAGGACTATACAAGTCGTTCTGATTCACACGGGTCGATTGATAAATGGCTAACCAGTTGTGAATCAAATGAATGTCTAATGCGCACAGAAATATTACGCGGAGATTCCGGGGATCCGGCCGATTCTGGCGATTCCAGGAATTATATAGGCATAAGTATTGCCTTGGACAAAGCAGCTAGACAGCTGGATTATGTAGAATTATCAGTTGACCCACGAGCGACCCAGCATCAGGGGATATTTATTGGGTTTGTCAAATCGATCAAAAAAGGCAATGATTGGAACATGCAACTCGATGATGGTGCTTTGCCAATTCCTCTCGTGAGTTGCACGAAAGTGAGATGCCTCGCGCGAGTTTCAAAGGGCACCAATGCTAGGTCTTCCACGGGCATGAGGATCAACATTCTGAGTAAGTTTTTGGTGTGCGATGGTGTCTTGATTTTGTATGTAGAGAATGGGAAAGCCTATCGAACGATGATTCCTCTAGATTCTTTTCATCGGGATTACCAGAAGATATTTGCCAGAGATGTGACACCATCTCAACCTCATCCCCCTCATGGATCTAGGTGATCCTTACGTTAGCGGCGGGGGTGAGGATGTCTTCGTCTTCGCACTGTGCCAGCGGCCGGTGCAATACACATGAGCCTGGATACCGGCCGGGGAGCAAAGTCCCAGAAGACGTACCATGTCGATAAAGATGATTCGAGAAGTTCGAGATTAAACTAAGTGATCACTGCTGGCCCTGATACGGTCATCAGGTCATCAGGTCATCAGGTCGGCAGTGGCAGGTCATGCAGCACGCCGTGGGCAACGCGGACAGATACTGTCTGCGAAGCGGCTTGGCTAGCGCTAGTCGAGTTAGGCGTGACTACGAAGTGCTCTTGGTGCGTCCCCGGCGGTCCTTATTGGGCCAAGAAAGATGAAGGAGCTTGGACAGTGCCGAAGGGCGAATACGAGGAGGACGAAGAGGCACTTCGATCAGCGCGGCTTGAGTTTATCGAGCAGACAGGGTTCACCGCACTCGGTCCATTTCTCGAACTCGGTTCGGTGCGGCAGAAGAGCGGCAAAGTCGTGCAGGCATGGGCCTTCGCTGGTGACTGCGATCCCGTGCGGCTCGTGAGCAATAGATGTGAGATCGAATGGCCGCCGAAATCGAACCGTAACATTACGATCCCTGAGGTCGATCGTGGCGCATGGTTCCGATCTGCTGCCGCGGCCAAGTTCATTCGCGAGGAACAAAGACCGTTCCTTGAACGGCTAGAGGAACTGCTGCGAAGCCAATAGAGGCGCATTATTCAGATCGACAGTCTCTTCACTGTCCAATTTAAAGTTACTGAGCCCGACTCCTACCAGGCGATAGAGCTGTTGAGGCGCCAAATCCACTCTTCCGCAGAGACCCAGTGCTATGTCCGTGAGTACATCCGAGGTTGGGACCGGATGATCGGAGGTCAGGCTGCGCGTCAGGGACTGAAACTCTTTGGTCTTTAGCTTGAGTACCACCGTCCTGGCTCCCCGCACATTGTTCTTCGAGGCGCTCCAGACCTTTTCGGCGAGGCGACGGATATGCGTCTCGCACTCGCTCAAGGGGATGTCTTCGGGGAAGGTATCTTCTGCGGAAATCTGTTTGCGGATGCGATTTGCCACCACCGGGCTTGCGTCGACACCACGGGCCAGTTCATAGAGTCGCTGCGCGTAGCTGCCGAACTCCTGTTCAAGCTTTGCAGGATCCATCGCATAGATATCGCCGACCAGCTTGATGCCAATTTGCGCCATGCCCGCCTCCGTGACCTTTCCTACGCCAGGGAGCCGCCCGACCGGTAGCGGATATAAAAACTGTTGGACCTCGTGAGGCTGGATGACGAAGAGACCATTCGGCTTTCTCCAGTCCGATGCAATCTTCGCCAGAAACTTGTTCGGAGCGACGCCGGCAGAGGCTGTCAGATTTAGCTCGTCCCAAATCTGTTGCCGGATGGTCTTTGCGACGAGTGTGGCAGTCGGTAGCCCTGTCTTGTTTTCCGTCACGTCCAGGTAGGCTTCGTCAAGCGACAAAGGCTCGATCGCGTCGGTGTGTCGCTGCAGAATCCCGCCAACGGCCAGCGACACGGCTTTGTACCGCACGAAGTCCGGGCCTACAAAGACTGCCTCTGGACACAATCGCTCTGCCGTCACGGCCGGCATCGCCGAGCGGACGCCAAACTTTCTCGCCTCGTAGGAGGCGGCACAGACCACGGACCGCTTTCCCTTCCACGCGACCACTACCGGCCTGCCGCGCAAGGCGGGATCGTCCCGCTGCTCGACGGAGGCGAAGAAGGCGTCCATATCGATGTGAACGATCTTTTTTAATGCTTGCGCTTCACTCATCGCTCACGGGGTATTGTTCGCCTCCTGTTCGCCTAGTATAAAGAGTGAGCGGATGAGCGGAACATCAAATGTTGAGATTTCGAGTGGAATCGGGCTGCGGACCGAACTGAGCCTCCGCGCCTTAGGATTCGCGCGAGATCGTCAACTCTGCATTCAACAAACAGACGGTGATGTGCCGGGCGTGATCTTCTGCCAGGACGGGTCAGTGCGGCACGGCAACTTTCATCCATCCTCTTATCCGAGAATCGTTGGCAATCCGCAGTGGGCGCGACGGCTCAACAAGGTTCATACCTCATTCAAGAGATCCAGGGCGCGTGCGGACTGGAATTGGCGGGAGTTGGATTGCGCTCACAGCTCGGATGCATTGTTAATGAACGTCTTCTGTCATCCGCGAACATTGTCATCAGATCGCCTCCGTGGCCTCTTGGGGATTGAATCGACGGCACAACCCGACTTCGGATTCAAGCCGAGGACGCCGCTGGTGAATGGCAGGCACGAGTGCACTGAGATCGATATGAAAGTCGGCCAGATCCTGGTCGAAGCCAAGCTGACCGAGACCGATTTCCAATCGGCCAGAATTGGACTGATCTCTCGATACCGAGATCTAGAGACAGTGTTCGATATCTCAGAGCTCCCGCAACAAAACGGAAAGTCCTGTAGCTATCAATTAATACGCGGAGTGCTTGCAGCATATGCGATCGGCTGCTTCTTCTACGTTTTCTGTGATGCTCGGCGTCCGGATCTGATTGAGTCCTGGTATCGGATTCTCCGAGCAGTTCGACCTTTCGATCTGCGCTATCGGCTGAAATTGCTGACTTGGCAGGAACTGTCAGCTGCCCTTCCTGATGATTTACAGAGCTTTCTCGACTGCAAATATGGCATCCATTCGGGCTAACTCCAACGGAGAAAAGGCTTATTGGAAATGCGGCAGACTCAATTTCCGGTTGGTCTGTCATCCGGGTACCGGCCGTATCACCTCCGATTGGCTGACTTCTTGGTACTGGCCACCTTCTGAGAGTTAGCGTGAACCACTTGCTTCGGCTTGCTGGATGAGGATCGCACCAAGTGGGGAAGCGAGGGCGGGAGCCGGAAACTCAAGTGGCCTGCCCGCTAAGAGCGGTGTCGCCGGCGGCATCTCCCGCAAGGGACTAGGCCGCGTCGTCTTTCTTGATTTCAAGGTTCGCGACCGAGCGCAATACGGACCGCTTGAAGTCTTGCACCACCGGATCTTCTTGCGATATGTCGGGATCTGATTGCAGTTTGCGTAGTGTTGCCCGCAAGACGGCCAGCACTTTCGGTGATGGGGATGCGGCCATTCGTGGACAGATGCACATATCGCCGCAGGCGATGCTTGTGACCAAAGTTCTGGTGACAGACGGAATTACTTTGTTACATTCTTATGCAACCGCCTGCACTTAGGGGCGGCTCCCCGGAAAGACGCGCACGATGCAACAACAGGCCACAGCACAAGCATTCAGACATGTAGAAATCGCAGTCGGCAAATGGGTGTCGATCTGCACCAAATGCTTCCGTACCGCGGCGCAGGGACTGGTTGAAGAATCCTTAACTCAGGACGAAGCCAAACACGACTGTCTGGGAGATTTGCGGCAGTCCACGCCACGCTACATCGCGGGAACCGACGGAGATGGTTCGCATAGGTGACCCAGCAAGAATCCAATCATGGCTTCTGGAAACAACACGGCTGATGGCTGACCATCCAGATGATGTACGGGTCGAAGTGATTTCCTCGGACGCCTTACGGTTGACTGTTCACGCATCAGACATCGGAAAGATGATCGGCAAGCAGGGGCGCACGGCGCGGTCGCTCAGAACGATCCTTGGAGCCATTGGTATGGCTCATGGCACCCGCTACTCTCTGGATATTGTGGAGCGCTAGGGGTCGCTTCAATCGCACACCCCGAGACGCGCCCACATCGTGGTCAGGAATGAACTCAAAACTCGGAGGAAGAAGTCCCCGTAGAGCCGAGATGATGAGCTAAATCATCCATGCTGCATTTATGGGATTCTTCATCGCTGTTCAAGGACGATTCGACCTCACGTCTCCCAACCGTGCGGTAGCAGCGTAAACAGATCGAATCGTAAGAATCGTCTGCGTTCACCCGGTGAACAAACTTGCACGTATCTTGCAACGGCATTGTGGCACCTGCTTTCACCTACTCGAAAGCCGACCCCGACCGGGGCGAAGTTTAGCAATAACGACCTATGTTTGGCGAGGTCAAAATCCCCTAGACTCGTCAAGCTTTTTCCTGCCTGAATGCCTGTAGCATGACTGGCATGAGTGACCCCACACCCAAGAACTTTTCCAGCAAAGAACATGCAGTAATGCTTGCCGAATTTCTAGCCAAGCATATTCACGCAATGGGTTTGGACTTATACGAAACGCAGACCCAGCACTATGGATGGAAGTGGAAGGTGTCCGTTACCCGGCTTGAGCGGGCTGTCTAGAGCCATCTGGACACGCCACCATGATGAGAGCAGGTGCCCTGTCTATGTTGGCTGAAGCTGTAGGAACCGTCGCGGCAGACAGCGGTCGCACCTTGGGGCACCGACGGTGCCTTCGCTGGCGAGTGAACAACATTCCCATCGCTGTTCGTATAGTGATTGTCGTTGCTGAGAGGAACCGGCTTTGCTGGAGTCGCAGCCGGGGTGGTGGATGCAGGTGTCGCGGGCTTCGCCGCTGGTGCGTTATGGTGTACGACCGGAGGCGGTGGCGTTGCCAGTGGGGTCTGGGTCTGCTGACTCGACGCACCCTGAATGCCCAAAGCAAATAGGGCACAAGCGAGAACTCTGATAAATCGCTTCATCAATCACCTCGTACAGCTTCGCGGCCAGTTTACTTGTACGAGGGCACCAAAGACCACACCAACTCCGCTTCGAGAATGCGCTTGCTTTATCTGACCGGCGATAATAGCGACCGCACGTGGTGATTCTATTTGGGGCCAAAAAACACCGTTACATCCGCGATCTTCTCGCCGTCAACACGGAAGACCTCCACGTTTCGTATCTGAGGGCCACGGTCGCGCGTGACACGGTACAGCACCATTACGCGGTCGCCGTGAGAACACACCATCTCGAAATTGAATTTTGGGTGGGCATTATGGAATGGCCAGCAACGCTCGAAATAACCACGGCGGTCGAGGTTTGGATCGGGCGGGGCGTGGAATGTGAAATCGGCCGCGAGCACCGATTCAATGAGGTCTCTATCTCCGGTCTCGTATGCAGCAAAACACTTGCGGACTATCGCTTCGTTATTTAGGTTCATCGTGCGCGTCCTTGTTCATTCGTTTAGCGCCCGAAGTCCTCTTCATTTTTTCATCCAGAGCTTCGCGAGACTTTTTCTCCCCGGCCTCTTCGGATTCGCTTCCCTCGCGTTGTACTGTTCCTGGTGTCTGAGTTACTCCGGGCGGATTTTGTTTGTTGTTGGGCATACGAAGTGCTCCATCCGTTAGATGCAGGGTAGCTGCCTCTTTGGAATCAGAATTCCGGCAATAGCGGCTGGATGGCCCTGCCGAAGTTCAATATGCATGCAACTCCTGGATGGTCAACAATCCGGAAGCCGATGTTTCGCCGCAGTCAGTGTGCAGCTAACCCGCCATTGGGCATCTCTTCAATTCTCCGTGGGCGTCTCGTTCACGTGATCGATCACCAGCATCTGAACAGGCCGCTTTTGCTTGACAAGCTTGACACCCATCTCCTTCTGCACGGCGTCGAAGAGCGAGACGGCGGGATTGGGGTCGGAAGCTCCCTCGGATGAGCTGTCGACCGGCTGCCGGGTGAGCATGCCGGCACCGGAGAAGGCGATCGTGAAGTCGTAAGCGCCGGTGAGACCGGTGCGGTCAAGAACCGGCGACTTGATGTAGCCGCTGGCGTTGATACGTAGCATCTCTGCGAACTGTGCCATGGTCATGTTCTGGCAGGTCATGAGTCGGGTGAGCGCGCGGTTGGCGAGGCGTGGGTCTTTACCGTCGGCGCCGGGGCCTTCATGGCAGCCCGTACGGTTGTCAGGGTCCGCCTTAGCCATATGGGGGTTGGCGGCGACCAGCGTGTAAGCGTCGGCGGGACGGTCTTCGGTGTGTACCTTGAGGCCGAACCGCTCGGCAAGCAGCTTCTTAACCATCTCCGTCTGTTCTTGATCACTCATCTCCCGGACGCGGTTCGTGCTTCCGTTGGCCGGATCGTGAGCGAGTTTGGCGACGAGGTCCCAGCGGTTCTTGTCCAGCCAAGGAGGCGCGTCAGCCAGCATGTCGTCAGCAATGTCCCAGGTGTTGGTGATAAGCCAGCGCAGCGTCACCCCACGAAGGATGAATTGATCGCTGGACGGGTCATAGTCGTAGTTAGGACCGCGGGTGCCGGGTGCGCTGAGCCTAAAAGTGGCGACCTCGACCTCAACGGACCGGGGAGCGAGGACTTTGTCCAGACCAGGGGCGTTCGGCGTGGGCTTCTCGTGGACGGAGTCTACGTAGAGGACAGGCAGGGGCGCGGGCTTGGGTTCCAGTTTGAGGCCGAGCTGCTTGTCGAGGGCATCGAAGAGTGTGATGCCATCGCTCCCGAGGCGTATGAGTTGAGGGCGCGGAGTCCACTTAAATTCGAAGTCATAGGCGCCAGCGAGACCTGTTTGATCTACGACGGCCGCAGAGAGATAGTCGTTCGTGCCCCCAGCGAAACCGTAAATAGGCAAAGCGGCGGCAAATTCCGCCATGCTTGCGCTTCTGCAGTGCGCCAGCTTGTATGGCGGTGACGACTCCATCAGAACTGCATCGCATCCAGTGTCTGTAGCCGTGCCTTCTGCAGGCTTGGAGGCCGGCTTGAGCTTCGGGCCACCCTTCCCGACAGACAGGACGTACGCCGGCATCAGTTTTGTACCGGTGTGGACGACGAGCCCGAAGCGCTCCGTAAGGAGTGTGCGGAGCATGAGGCGCATGTCGTCCTGGGAACTGCCGTGCGGAGCGGTTGCAGCGATGTCGAACCGGTCGAAGTCCAACCATGACGGGCCACCGAGAATGCGGTTACGGTCAGGAGTCCATGCATTCCAGGCGGAGCGGATGAGTTCGAGCAAGGTAGCCTGACGGACGTAGAACCGGCTGCTGCCCGTCATGTACTCGAAGTTCGTGTTGGGATGATTGGCAAAGGGGCTAGATTGGATCGTGGCCTGGTCGAAATGCGGGGGAGCCGCAGGCGACGTAGACGTGGATGTGGGAGCCTCGGCTGCGGTTGATGTCTCAGCAGACACGAGGGCCGTTACATCACCGCCCGATGTCGCCGCCGAAGTCACGATTGCCCGCGCGCCACTTTGCGCCAGCTTCGGCGCAGGCTGGATGGCACCCGGTATCATCTGCTCCACCTTGGCCTGTCCTAAAACCATCGGAGCAGCAGCGATGCATGCCGCAGCAGTCGCCAGCAACGGCGCTTTGGAACACGTGATCTTATGTACTTTCACGGTGACGGCAGCATATCACTCAGGTCCCAAATCTTTTCGACCCAGTTCCCGCTTAGTCGGCAAACCGAAGCTGAGCCGGGGGAGACTATAGAAAGACTCGGTGCGGTACTGATTACTATCTAAAAGATAGAATGGACTACTAACATCGAGTAGGTATTCAGCAACAGGAGCCTTTGTGAATCTCGAAGCTATTCTTGCAGGAATTGATGAAGAAATTGCACGGCTGACCAGTGCACGTCAGCTTTTGACTGGAATTCCGACCAAGCGTCGTCCCGGCCGCCCGAAATCTAGTGCTGCTTCGGTCGCTGCTCCTAAGAAGCGCAAGCGTCGGCGCATGAGCGCTGAGGGAAGAGCACGAATTGCAGCAGCACAAAAGGCCCGTTGGGATAAAGCGAGGAAAGCGGCAGCGAAGTAAAGACTCCCGGTGGCCGCCGTCCAAGCGGCGGTCACAGAGAAGCGGTTTGGCCCCGACAGCTTAAACGGCCGACTTTCCCGAGTGGTTTGCTTAATCGTCGCCTAGCAAGGCTTCCTCGTCCATGTCAATTCCTTTAGCAATCGCCCATAGCTCAGCGTCCGTCATATTCAGGATGTCCTCATACTCGCAACTTCGCTTTTTGCGTTGCGCGGCCTTATTCTCCTGAGCTGCCATGATTAGGTTGAATAGAAAGCGCAATGCCGGCAGATTGCCGGATAAGCCCCTGGCGACCAATTGCTTCGTAAGTCCCTCAGCTTTCTTGATCGACGTCTTGCGCCCGTTTTCACTGATGACTACTTTTTTGTCGATCTCCCGCAGTAGCCGTGAGGCGAGATCCGAAGGCTTTTTCGGTCGCCCAGAGGGGTTTCCTGACGCCCCTTTTTTGAATCGAGTAGCTTTCGGTGGCCTCTTGTAGCCCACCGAATCGTCGTCATGACTTCGCTTGCTCATCTTCCCTGGCCCCTTATTTGCTTATTGTTGAGTCGTTGGATTCGTTCCGCGTGACGCCTCTAGGGCGGCGAAGCTCTGGCCCGATTCCACGTGGACGGCATCCCGTTTGATATGGCGCTGCCAACGTCGAATGATCACGTCAACATAAAGCGGATCAAGCTCCATTCCGTAGCAGACCCGGCCGACACGATCCGCCGCGATGATTGAAGTCCCCGACCCCATAAATGGGTCGAGGACCAGCGCTCCGCGTGTAGTCGAATCTTTGATCGCATCGGCTATGAGAGCAACAGGCTTAGGAGTGGGGTGGGATGCCAGGAGGTCGCCGTCCGGGCCTGATCGTGAGAATGTATTCGCGGCGGGATAGTTCCAGACGTTTGTTCGGCTGCGCCCGAACTTACCGAGCTGGATATTGTTCCGATGTGAGCCGACGCCGTTCTTGAAGAGGAAGATCAGTTCATGGGCACTACGATAAAAGCTTCCCATGCCTGCATTGTTTTTGGCCCAGACACAAAGGTTCATCGGCTCGCCATAGACAGCAGCGCCAGAGGCCAAAAGGTGCTTCATATGTCGCCAGTCCATGAAGTAGTAAGCAAGTGATCCCGGCTGACTCCATTGCGCGGACAAAGTCATGGTCTTGCGCAAGAACTCAATGAACTCCTCGGAACTCATTTCACCGGATGCCATAGCAAACTCCCGGTGATGCACTTTGCCTAGACCGCTGGAGTGACCATCGATGACGACGTTGTACGGCGGATCGGTGATTACTAAGTCCGCTCTTTCGGCGCCCATTACGTTTGATCGCTGAGTTCGACGGCCTCTTGATGGCGACACTGCGAGTATGGGATCCGCTCGGAGTATTCGTTGGAAAGTATCGACCAGATGCGCGCCGCATGTCGTTGGCACGGAGAATTTGCCAGAGTTTCGAAGTGAAACGGTTGGCCCGCCAACTATCAGCGGTCTCGAAACGGGACTTCCAACGCTCGGCACACGTTCTCGCATTTCTGCATCGGGTCTCGCCGCGCAAATTTCAAGCGGTTGCAGGAGAGATTGATCTTGATCGAATCGACGAGGCCCTCCGGGACGAATGGCAAAACATGAAGCACGACGCCGAAATCTTGCTCGGAGTCCTCTTCACAGCGAAGAGTGCGCGCGATCAGGTCGTCAAGTTGATTGATCGAAACTTCGCTAGAATCAAGCGATTTCCTCCACGACTAGCGCTTATGGCGCCTGAGACCGCCCTGCGGTACGTCGATGGCGGGGGAACCATCGCCTTGGTCAATTTCGATCATGTTGACTGGCGGTTCGGGCCCACTGTCCTTGCCTTGTTCGCGGAACAACGCAAGGAGCTCTTGCAAACGCTCGTTCGTCCCTGCGAGAGCGCCGTAGCGGCATCCCTCTCGCAAGCCCATCCAAGCTGGTATGGAGAAGCTTCTCACTTTCTTACGCTGCTTGAAAGAGAGTGTCCCGAAAGCATCCAACGCATCCTCACATTGATGGATGTTGAGAAAGCCCGAGTTGGTTGGACCGCATGTCTCAAAGACAAAACCGGCGCCCGACGCACCGCTTCAATCCTGATTCAGGCAGCCTATGGACGAGACGACTCCATCGGTCAGCTTGCGAGAGAACTACGATCCCATTTCCCTAGAGCTTCGACGTTCTCGCCAGCTTCGAGTAGATAGTGTGCAACTAGAGAGAATCTCCGAGTTTCACGTTCGAGCGGCGTAAAGCTCGCCAGACTCACACCGTGGCCCGGCCTCGCTGGGCGACATTCCGGCGAATGAACAAATTCTCTAGGTGCAGCGCCGTGGCCCGGGGGCGACGATGATGCGCATATGATCCCTGCGCTAGGGGAACATTGCCACCAAGATCACGACAGAGAAACGTGCTGCGCCAACCCGACATCCAGACTGTGTAGTGGTTTTCTCGAGACGGAACTTTGGGGGCTGGCTTTCGCCAAATTCTGGAATTTTCCGCCTCTTTCCAGCAAAGTTCAGTTAGAGACGCAAAAACCAAAGACTGTATGGCGGGCATGGTGACATTCGAACTTCGCGTAGAGATTTCTCTCTACCGAGAGTTCGAATCTACCGATCCTCTCGATCGGCATACAAACTCTCAGTAGAGCTTTAGCAGAGAGCGGTGCGGCCACGACGGAGCAGAGAATCGCCGCGTGGCGACTGGGTTTTGTACTCTCTGGTTTCTCTCTCAATCTCTCTCTGACCAAATGAAAGTCGCCCAATTCAGCGGGAATGTGGGCGATTGCTCGATTATAAGTGGTGTATTATCAAGTACTTAGAAGATGATGGCGGAGAGTGGGGGATTCGAACCCCCGATAGAACTTTTGGTCCTATAACGGTTTAGCAAACCGCCGCCTTCAGCCTCTCGGCCAACTCTCCGCACCTGCCCCCGCAACTCCTTACACCTG
>Ga0105238_10001459_pt1 | contig 23739 bp, 13 predicted proteins | sample KBSC34metaG_FD_81526 | JGI IMG/M metagenome (GOLD analysis project Ga0105238, IMG submission 81526) | Corn rhizosphere microbial communities from Kellogg Biological Station, Michigan, USA - KBS C3-4 metaG | ecosystem: Host-associated > Plants > Roots > Rhizosphere > Soil | place: Michigan, USA...
CCGCCCCCGGAGGTGGCTCTGAGAGACGCATGGTGCGTTTCCCCGGGCCGCCTCCCTTCCGCTTCGAAGGAGACGACAGATGGAGACGAGATCGGCATTCATGACCGCGGGCGGGGTGGGCATCGCCCGCGCCGTCACCGAGCTGCCCTATGGAGACGCCACCGCGCAGGTGCTGGAGGCGCTGGACCAGCGGCGCGGCGTCCTGCTCGGGTCCTCGTACGAATACCCCGGCCGCTACGCCCGCTACGACGTCGCGTTCGTGGATCCCCCGCTGGCGCTCGAGACACGGGGACAGCTGACGCGCCTGGTGGCGCTCAACGCTCGCGGGCGGGTGCTGTTGCCCGCTCTCTCCACCACGCTGGCGTCGCTGTCCGAGGTGAGGTCCGTCGACGCCGACGAGGAGGCGGGAACGCTGGAGGTGCGCTTGCACCTGCCCGCCGCCGACTTCCCCGAGGAAGAGCGCAGCCGCCAGCCCAGCGTGTTCTCGTTGCTGCGAGCGCTGCTGAAGCTGTTCGCCTGCGACGACGCCCACCTGGGCTTCTACGGGGCCTTCGGCTACGACCTGGCGTTGCAGTTCGAGCCGCTGCGCCTGCGGGCGCCCCGCGCCCCGGAGGCTCGCGATCTGGTGCTGTACCTGCCGGACGAGGTGATCGCGGTGGATCACCGTCGCGAGACCGCGCAGCTCATCCGCTACGACTTCTCGTACTCGGGGCGCAGCACGGCGGCGCTGCCGCGCACGCCGGTCATGGGTGGCAGCGGGGCCGGGGCGACGCGACCGCCGGCGCCGCCCGCACCAGGCGCGTTCGCGCGCGTGGTGCGCGAGGCCAAGGAGCACTTTCGACGCGGGGATCTGTTCGAGGTCACGCCCAGCTACACGATGCGCGAGGCCTGTGACACCGCGCCCTCGGAGCTTTACCGCCGGCTTCGCGCGCGCAACCCGGCGCCGTACGGCTTCTTCATGAACCTGGGAGAGGGCGAGCACCTGATCGGCGCCTCGCCCGAGATGTACGTGCGCGTGCAGGGCGATCGCGTCGAGACCTGTCCCATCGCCGGCACCATCGCCCGCGGGGCCACGCCGCTCGGCGACGCCGAGCAGATCCGGCGCCTGCTCGACTCGCGCAAGGACGAGGCCGAGCTGACGATGTGCACCGACGTCGATCGCAACGACAAGTCTCGGGTGTGCGTGCCGGGGTCGGTGCGCGTCCTCGGTCGCCGGCAGATCGAGCTGTACGCGCGGTTGATCCACACCGTCGATCACGTGGAAGGACGGCTGCGCCCCGAGTTCGACGCGCTGGACGCCTTCCTGACGCACACCTGGGCGGTCACGGTGACCGGCGCGCCGAAGATCGCCGCCATGCAGTTCATCGAGGACCACGAGGCGGACGCGCGCCGGTGGTACGGGGGCGCCGTGGGGCGCCTGGGGGTGAACGGCCAGCTCAGCACCGGCATCACGTTGCGCACCATTCGCCTGCAAGACGGCGTGGCCGAGGTGCGCGTGGGAGCCACCTTGCTCAGCGATTCGGAGCCCGACGAGGAAGAGCGTGAGACCGAGTTGAAGGCCTCGGCGCTGCTGGACGTGCTGCGCCGGGCCGTCCAGAACCGCATCGAGCCGGTGGGCCCGACCCCCACCGGGGCGCGCCCGCCGCGCGTCCTGGTGGTGGATCACGCCGACTCCTTCGTGCACACGCTGGGCAGCTACTTCCGGCAGCTGGGCGCCGAGGTGGTCACGCGGCGGGCCGGCATGCCGCCCGCGGTGCTGGCCCAGTTGCTGGACCACGACCGGCCCGACCTGCTGGTGCTGTCGCCGGGTCCGGGTCGACCCGGCGACTTCGCGATGTCGGCGCTGCTGGACGCCGCCATCTCCCGCGGCATCCCCGTCTTCGGCGTCTGCCTGGGCCTGCAGGGCATGATCGAGCACTTCGGCGGACGCCTGCACGTGCTGGCCGAGCCGATGCACGGCAAGCCCTCGCCGGTGGTGGCGCGTCCCGGGCGGCTGTTCGCGGGTCTGCCGCTCAGCTTTCAGGCCGGCCGCTATCACTCGCTGCACGCGAAGATCGGCGAGGTGCCAGCCGCGCTGGACGTCACCGCGCAGACCGAGGACGGCGTGGTCATGGCCGTCGAGCACCGCACGTTGCCGCTGTCGGCGGTGCAGTTCCACCCCGAGTCGATCCTGACCAGCGAGGGCGACCTCGGCCTGTCGCTGATCGGGAACGTGCTGGCCGGCGCGCGGGGAAGCGCCAGGGCGTTCGCGTGAAGGGCAGGGTCAGCGGCGGGCGGTGCGTCCCACCGCGCTGCCGGCCAGCGCCAGCAGCGCCAGCGCCATCACGGCCACGCCGTACTCGCGCGCGGCCGACAGCAGGCCGTGGCCGTAGACCACGCGCAGGCCACCCAGCACCGCGGGCAAGCCCATGGCCAGGTAGCAGACCACGTACAGCGCCGACAGCACGCCGGCCCGTTCCTGCGGGCCGGCCAGCGGCACGACCATGCGGATGGCGCCCTGAAAGCCGGCGCCGAACCCGAGGCCCGCCAGGCTGGCGCCCAGGAAGAACACCGGCGCCGATCCGAGGTCGATGGCCGCCAGCGTGAGCCCGACGCCGACCAGCAACGCCACGGAGCCCACCGCCATAACCGCGCGCGCCGGCCGCGACCGCACCACGAACACCGTCAGCGCGCCGCTGCCCGCGAGCACGAACACCGCCAGCCCACCCAGGGCCAGCGAGTGCGAGTGCAGGATCTGCCGCACCAGCGTCGGTCCGAGCGATCCGTAGAACCCCGCCAGCGCCCAGGTCGCGACCAGGGCCGGAATCGCCAGCAACATCGGTCGGCGCAAGGCAGCCGGCACGCGAACGTGCGGCCTCAACGATGCCAGCGCGCCGGGGCGCGGCGTCGCCGTCTCGGCCATCAGCATTACGCCCGCGGCCTGCGCCAGGAACAGGCCCAGCAGCACCAGGTAGACCAGATGGGTGGGGGCGGGCAGGTACTGGATCATCAGGCCCGACAGCAGGCCACCCGTCGCGGTGCCGGTCATCGGTCCGACGGCGTTGGCGATGGTGCCCTTCTGCCGGTCGATGTCGAGCAGACCCGCGCCCAGCGCCCCCATCGCGGCGCCGGTGGCCAGGCCCTGGATGACTCGGGCCAGGATCAGCGCCGGTACGCCACCGGCGGTGGCGAAGATCAGCATGGTCACGGCCTGGGCCAGCGTCGCGACCAGTAGCACGGGGCGGCGGCCCACGTGATCCGACAGCGCGCCGGCCACCAGCAGCGCCGACAGCACGGCCACCGCGTAGATGCCGAACACCACGGTGATGGTCACGGGCGAGAACCCCCAGGCTGCCTGATAGACGGAGTAGAGCGGCGTGGGAGCGATGGAGCCCGCCAGGAACGACACGATCATCGAGGCCTGCAGATAGAACGCGGCGGTCACCGACAGGCGCGCGCGGCGGTGCGGCAGGGCGGTCAGCGGCGCGACGGTGGTCAGCGGAAACGGTGTGCTCGAGCTCATGACGGTCTCCTCCTGGTGCGAATCCGATCGGCCAAACAGACAGGTCTGTCTGACTTGGCCTTGATATAGACAGACCGGTCTGTTAATGTCAACGATCATGCCGACGAAATCGCCTGATCCTGGCTCCTCGGCTCGCGACCGGCTGCTCTCGGCGGCGAACGAGCTCTTCTATGACGAGGGGGTCCGCGCCGTGGGCATCGACCGGGTCATCGAGCGGGCCGGTGTCGCAAAAGCGTCTCTTTACAGTAGCTTCGGCAGCAAGGAAGAGCTGGTCCGGTCGTATCTGGCCGCCCGCCACGACGCCCGCCGGGCCCGCCTGGAGCGGAAGCTGGCCACCTGTTCCACCCCACGGGACAAGCTGCTGGGGGTCTTCGACCTGCTGGCCGAGGTGACGGCCGAGCCGACCTTCCGAGGTTGCGCTTTCCAGAGGGCGGACGCCGAGATGTTGCCGGGGAGCGCCGTGAAGGAGATGACCGATCTGTCGCGCGGGTGGCTGCGGGGCGTGCTGGTTTCGCTGTGCCGGGAGGCCGGCGCCGCGGAGCCCGAGCGTCTGGCCGGGCGGCTGGTGCTGCTTTATGACGGCGCCATCGTGGCGGTGCAGATGGACGGCAATCGCGACGCGGCCGGCGAGGCGCGGGCGGTCGCCGCCGCGCTGATGGCCGCCGCGCTTCCGGTGTGAGCGCGCTCAGCTGGTGGCGTAGAGCCGGCGGGTCTCGCGCGGCGCGTGCACAGTCAACCATTGCGGATCGACGGGCTCGTTTCGTTCGCGGTAGACCCAGTGTTCGCCGTTCCAGGTGAAGCCGTTGTGCCGGTACACCTCGCGGCAGGGGCGGTTGTGAGCGGTGGTGGTCATGTGCCCGACGATGGGCTGTCCTTCGTGGCGCCGGTAGGTCCGCTTGACGTGGTTGATCACGGCGTGCTCGATGCCAAAACCGAACACGCGGCAGCTCAGCACGAAGCAGGGGATCGTGATCTCGTCCGGCGACGTCTCGAGCAGCATCACTGCCACGGTGCCGTTCGAACCGAATTTGTCCGAGGCATCCACCAGCAGCACGTGCCGGTTGCTGGCGGCGCGCCAGGCGGCCAGCTCTTGCACGGTGGTGCGGCTGCCACAGGTGTTGAACTGATTCGTGCGATTGATCAGCTCGGCGGCGCGGGGCAGGTCGTCCCGGTCGGCCCCGCGAATGTGGACGTGAATGTCGAGGCGCGAGAACAGCTCGCGGGGATCCTCGACGCTCACCTGGGCGTCGACGAAGCGCTGGCGCTGCTCGCGCTGCCGGTACAGCGCCGTGCGATCGGTGTCGGTGTTTGCCCCGAGCATGTCGGCCCAGGTGCCCAGCAGGCGCCAGCAGCGCTGATCACCGGCATCCAGCGGGTGGATCTGTGGAACCGCCAGCCGCACCAGCTCGCGCTGGTCGGCCTCGTCGTCTACGAACACGAAGTCGTCGAAGCGCAGGTTCAGCGCCTGCTGGATGCGCCGCATGTTCTCGGCCTTGTGGTCCCAGTTGATCTCGGCGTGGACGAAGTCCTCGGGGTCCAGCACCGCGCCCTTCCACTGCACGAGGCCGGGATCGTTCTTCGAGTTGACGGCCAGCAGCACGCCCCGGTCGCGCAGGCGGCGCAACGTCGACTGGCGGCCCACGTCGTGCCGGATCGCCCCCTCGCCGGTGACCCCGTGCCACAGAGTGTTGTCCAGATCGGCGACCACCACCTTTCGCCCCAGCAGGTGCGCCGCCACGTAGATGCGGTCGCGGTAGATGCTGGCCAGCCGAACACCCAGCACGGCCGGGCGGTGCAGGGGCGACCAGTTCAGGGTGCGGCCCAGCTCCTCGTCGGTGTCCTGGGCCAACAGTCGGGTCTCGTCAATCAAGCCGAGCGGGCGCCCGCTGGCCGCCCCGTGCTGGGCCAGCAACGCCTCGATGCCGGCGTTCACCTCGTCCCGCGCGCGCCGGCGCAGCGGCAAGGTGACCGCGTTCTTCAGCAGATCCTTGGGCCCGCCCTCGTGACGGCGCACGGCCACGGTGTTGTGCACGAAGATCGGGCACTCGCGGTGGGCCGTCAGCAGGCCCAGCATGACGTCGATCTCGTGCAGCGTCTGACCGATCATCTCCTGAAAGGCCGCGCCCGACAGGGTGGCGTTGCGCCACTCCAGGACCTGCCGGAAGGGCGCCGCCTGCTCGTAGCTGAGGGGGCTGTAGAAGACGGCATCGAACTTGGCCTGCCGATCGATCACCTGCTGCCGGGCCCGCTGAGGCTCCTGGGCGTCGATGAACGACGTTTGCAACTGCAGGCCGTCTTCCAGGCATTCTTCTTCCAGCGTGGAGAGGATGTCCTGGAACAGGCCGTCCCCGATCAGCAACACGCGAAAGGGCTTGCCGCCGGTAGTGGTCACCGACTGCTCAACTTCGTCGAAGAACGACGCCGCCCGATCGACGACCCCGGAAGACGGTCCCTCGCGAAGGGTATCGAGCGCGCGCGCACGCAGCTGGGCCACGGCCCGGGCTGCCTCCTCGCGGCGCTGCTCCGGGCTCGCCGACTCCGCTCTGAAGCGGCTTTTCAACGTCGCGGCGAACAGCCGGCGGTAGAGCGGATCGCCGGTCTGCAGATAAAGACGCAGCAGGTCGACATAGCTGCCCGCGGCTTCGACCGGCGAGGTGCCACCCCGCGGATCGGCCGGACCGTCCCCTCCCGCGAGCACCGTCAGAAGTCTGTCGCCGGTGCCGTTGAAGACGTCGGTCACCGAAGGATTGGCCACCCCACCACCAGAAAGACGCATGCGCCCGACAGAATGTGTCGCACCGGCTGACAGTTAAGGGAATTTTTTAGCTGGGTTCTCTTTCTTCATTCGCTGGCGGGGGGCCGATAGCCAAGGAACCGGCGCGCCTTGATCATCTGACAGACCTCTTCGGGCACCATGGTCTCCCAGGCCCTGTCCCCCGTCCGGATCTTCGCCAGCACCTCGCGCGAGAAGATCTTCAGGTAGTCGCGATTGAAGCTGTCGAGCGGCTTGATCAAGCCGTTGTCCACCAGGTACCCGTACAGCTTTCGCAGCGGCGGGGCGACCTGCAGCGTCTCGGCCGTCACCAGCTCGCCCGACTTCTCGAGCAGGGGATAGATATAAAGACGCAGGTCGTTCTTGAACAGCCGCCCGAACGACTCGAGGATGCCCCCCTCCAGGCCAGCGTAGTACTTCTCCTCGAACAGGTCGCGCAGGCTGGGGACGCCCATCGTCAGCGCGATCTTCATCTTCGTGTAGCGGCCCAGGTACGCCGCCAGCCGGTAGTACTCGAAGTAGTCCGAGATGAGCACGATCTTGCCCAGCGCCGCCAGCATGTCGGCGCGCGCCAGGAAGTCGCGCCGATCGACCATTCCCCCCTCGTCGCGCAGGTTGCGCGTGGTCAGCTCAAGCAGCTCCACGATCTCGCCCGGCGGTTCGTCCTTGCTGGACGACTCCAGATCGCGCACGAAGCTGGCGCGGGCGTTGTTCAGCATGTCGATGTTGACGTGGCAGACGGGCTTGAAGCTGCCCCGCTCGACCAGCACGTTCTTCTTGTACAGGACCTCGGACGGCTGCAGGACCGTGCCCCGGGGATCGAACATGGCGGCCCCGGAAAGACCGACCTGCACCAGCTTCAGGCTCATCAACCGGTTGTCGACCTGCCGGAACTCGATGCCGGAGAACTCGATCATGTCGACCTCGATCCGCTGGGTGGTCAGGCCGTCCAGCAGGGACTCGATCAACAGCTCGGGCTCGTTGCTGAGGAAGAACGCGCCGAACAGCAGGTTCACGCCCACGATGCCCAGCGCCTCTTGTTGCAGCGCGTTCTCGCTGTCGAGCATCCGCACGTGGATGATGATCTGGCTGTCCTGATCGCGCGGGCGCGACTGAAACTTCACGCCCATCCAGCCGTGACACTCGCTGGAGCCACGGTAGCTGCGGGCCGACACGGTGTCGGCGAATGCGAAGAAGGCCGTAGATTCGCCGCGTGAATCGGCCAGCCGGGCCAGGTTCAGGCCGTGCTCGTGGTCGAGCATCGACTGCAGGCGGGGGCGGCAGACGTAGCGCTCGGCCTTGCCGTAGATGGCGTCGCTGACCGCCATGTCGTAGGCCGACATGCTCTTGGCGATGGTGGCCGAGGCGCCGCGGGCCCGGAAGAACCAGCGGACCACCTCTTGCCCCGCCCCGATCTCGGCGAACGTACCGTACCGGCGCGCATCCTGATTGATCTGCAGCGCCTTGGTGTGCGTATCGACGGTGCGATCCTGCAGCTTGGACGGGATCATGAGACGGGCATCCAGGTGAAAATGGTGCCGCTACTCTAAACCCCCACGCGCCGCGCCGTGAAACGATTCGGCACCGCCCCTCGCCGGGGGCCCGCCGAAGGCGAATCCCCTGCGTTGTCCCCGTTGCGCGCCGTCCTCGTCGGCGGCAGGGGGGACCATTCCCCCCTGCCGCTGCCCGAACACCAATGCACGTTTTCTGCCATCCAAAAAAAGTAATTAGAATCACCAAAACCACGGCATCGGGTGCGGTCTGGCGGGTGGGAGCGTTGCCCGCGGATCAACGATCTGTTGCCGGCCAGGCAACGTCGCGGCGCCACGGCCGCCCACACCGCCGTCCACCGCCACGAACGGTCGTTTTCTCCCACACCTGCGCCTCAATTCCCCCCTCGATTTGTCGATGTCTCTGGCCGCTTGTCCGCCTCCTCGACCATTCACGACGCCGAGACGCCACCGGCGCTGGACCGTGGCTCGTCGCTGGGCCGGTACGTTGTGCTGGGCCTGGTGGGCCGCGGCGCCATGGGTGAGGTGTACGCCGCGTACGACCCCGAGCTGGACCGCAAGGTCGCCATCAAGCTGCTGCGCATGGGCCGCACCGGTGACGACGGGCGGGTGCGGCTGCTGCGCGAGGCCCAGGCGATAGCGAAGCTGTCCGACCCCAACGTGGTGGTGGTGTACGACGTCGGCACGCTGGGCGAACAGATCTTCATCGCGATGGAGTTCGTCGAGGGGCACACGCTGAACTACTGGATGCTCGCCGGCGAGCGCGTCTGGTCCGAGGTGCTGAAGATCTTCGCCGACGCGGGCCGCGGTCTGGTGGCAGCGCACGAGAAGGGCCTCGTCCACCGCGACTTCAAGCCAGACAACGTGATGGTGGGGTTCGACGGGCACGTGCGCGTCATGGACTTCGGGCTGGCCCGCAACGTGAAGGACGAGAAAGCGGAGAAGTCCGACAAGGTCCGGGCGGCGACGGAAGGTCCAGCGGACTCGAAGATGGACCCTGGTGCTCCGGACGACCTGTCGGCGAGCCGCTCGATGGGCCGCCGCACGCCTCCGTCGTTCGACACGGTGGACATCGACTCGACGATGGCGCTGGCGTCGCCCGCCCCGGCGACGCCGCGCGCCGGCGTGCCGTTGTCGCTGGATCTGACCTTGACGGGCGAGATGCTGGGGACGCCCGCCTACATGGCGCCGGAGCAGTTTCGGGGTCACGCCACCGACGCCAAGACCGACCAGTTCAGCTTCTGCGTGGCCCTGTACGAGGCGCTGTACGGCGAGCGGCCGTTCTACGGTTCGTCGTTCGGCGCGCTGTCGGACGCCGTGCTGAAAGGCGCCGTCCGCGAGCCCCCACCCGACCGCGAGGTCCCGGTCGGCATTCGCGAAGCCCTGCTACGTGGCCTCAGCGTCGATCCCAACGACCGCTGGCCCACGATGAAGGCCCTGCTGGCCGAGCTGGAGAACGACCGCCTGGTGGCGGGCCGCGATCGGTTCGTCGCCGGCGCCGCCGCCAAGCTGGCTGACGTCTGGGAGGTGCCCGCGCGCGGGCAGGTGGGCGAGACGCTCGCCAAGGCCCAGACGCGGCGCGCTTTTCTCTCGAGCGGCAAGAGCTACGCCGCCAACACCTTCGAGACCGTGACGCGCATGCTGGACGAATACGCGCGCGCCTGGTCGGACATGTACATCGACGCCTGCGAGGCCACCCACTTGCGTGGTGAGCAGTCGTCCGAGATCCTGGACTTGAAGATGGCGTTCTTGAACGAACGCCTCGAGGAGCTGCGGGTGCTCTGTCGCGTGTTCCGCAACGCCACGCCCGACGTCGTCGAGAACGCCGTCACCGCGGCGGGGGCGCTGCGCGGCCTCGATCGCGGGCTGGACGTGAAGCTCCTGCGGGCCGTGGTCAAGCCTCCCGACGACGCGCGCACCCAGTCCGCCGTCGAGGTCCAGCGGGCCCGGCTGGCCGAAGGCCGCGTGCTGGGGCAGGTCGGCCATCTGGCAGATGCGCTGAGCCTGCTGACCAGCGTCGAGAGCACGGCCCGCGAGATTGGCTACGGCCCCTTGCTGGCCGAGGTCATGCTGGAGGTCGGCAAGCAGCACGCCGATCGCCTGGAGGGCGAAGCGGCGGTGCGCGCCCTGGAAGAGTCGCTGTGGGCCGCGGAGATCAACCGCCACGACGAGGTGGCCGCCGAGGCGGCTGTCTGCCTGGTCTACATGTCGGGCGACACCCTGATGCGCTTCGAGGCCGGGGAGATCTGGGCCCGGCACGCCGAGGCGGTGCTTCGTCGCATGGGGGGACACGACCGATTGTGGGGCTGGCTGTTCAACAACCGCAGCGCCATGCGCCAGCGCCAGGGGCGCATGAACGACGCGCTGGCCGACGCGCGCGCGGCGGTGGCGATCAAGGAGAAGTCCGCGGGACCGGACAGCCCCGACACCGGTCAGTCGCTGAACAACGTCGCGCTGTACCTGGCCGAGCTCGATCAGCTGAGCGAGGCCGAGAATTACGCCCGGCGGGCGGTCGAGATCACCGAGGCCGGCCTGGGGCCGGCGCACCCGCGCACCGCCATCGTGCTGTCCAACTACGGCGAGGTGCTGAACCGGCTGAAGCGCTTTCCGACCGCGCGCGAGGTTTCCCGGCGGGCGCTGGAGATCCTCGAGGGCAACGTGGCCCCCGACGGGCTGATCCTCGCCTATCCGTTGACCGTGCTGGGCGTCGGCCACCTGGACGACGGAATGCCGGAGCAGGCGCTGCCCATGCTCGAGCGCGCGGTGCGCATTCGTGAGGCCAGCGAGAGTGAGCCGGCGTTGCGGGGCGAGGTGCACTTCGCGCTGGCCCGCGCGTTGCGTGCCACCAACGGGGACACGCTGCGCGCGGCGGCGCTGGCTCAGACCGCGCTGGGTGAGTTCTCGCGCGCCCTGCACGTGCCTGGCGCCCGTCGTGAGATCGGGCGCCTGCAGGAGTGGCTGGACGGGATTCGCGTCGACGAGGCGCTGGTTCCCGGTGTTGGCCGGCGGGCAACGATTGATGCGCTTCTGGCAACGGGCGTAGCGCGCGCGAAACGGTGAATTGTCAGCAAGTTCACCAAAAACAGCGTAATTCGGAATACAAACCTTGGCGCGGTTAATGCTGAGGTAGAGGTCGATGCGCAACACGACCCCCCCTCGTGCCACCTCGCCTTTCTTTTCTTTGGCCTCGTTCAGCCTGCTCCTTGCCGCGCCCTGGGCCGTTACGGGATGTAACGGCACCGCGGAGGATGTCACGCCGCCGAACGTCTCGGACGAGGCAATCTCCAGCTCGAATGGCCTGGCGGCGATCAACGGTCTGGCCGCCATCAATGGGCTGGCGGCGATCAACGGTCTGGCCGCCATCAATGGGCTGGCGGCGATCAACGGCCTGAAGAGCACGGCGCCGCTCATCGACACCGCGGACGGCCGCACGACGATGTCCTATCTGGTCCGCTGCGCGCTCCCCACCGGACACAGCGTGACGCTGAAGGATCAGAGCGGCACGTCGTACTCGTTCAACGGTCAGATCGGCCTGACTCCGCAGTGGGAGAGCGGGAGCTGCAACAGCGACTGCCAGGAGCAGATCTCGGCCTGCGTGATGGCCCACGTGAACACGACCGGCCAGCACATCGCGCTGTGGATGGTCAGCGACAACCCGGCCCTCGGCTGGGGTCTGTCGCCGAGCTACCCGTATCAGGAAGGGTCCTTCTTCGGAAACATCTTCGCCTCGCCGCCCCAGGCTTATTACTGCGACGGGGAAGGCTACGACCTGGCGGTGGTGCCGGGGCGCCTGGGCGTGTACCAGAGCGGCGCCCCTTACACCGATCCGTTCGGCGTGAACGCGCCCTGCAAGAAGTCCTGCAAGTCGCCCCCGGGGCCGAATGGCGCCAGCGGATATTCGTCGTGCGGCTCCTTCAAGCACGTCGTCACCGTGTACCGCGACTGGGATCAGTACACGCCGTACAAGGTCTGCTCACGCACGACGGGCGCGTGCATGACCGCCGCCTCTTCCGATGGAGGCAAGCTCACCCTGACCGCCGCCTCGGGCTCGTCGGACCAGCGGTTCCACATCACGCGGGTCAACCCTGGCCAGTATCGCGTGTGCGCGCAGAACGGGCAGTGCCTGGTGCCGGGCACCGGCCCCGCGGCGCCCCTGACGCAGGCCGCAGACAATGGCGCCGCCAACCAGCTCTGGGCCATCGCCCCCGCTGACAGCGTGTATGGCTCCTACACCGTCTGCTCGACTCAGGGTGGTTCGTGCGCGACGGTCGCGGGCAGCGCGCCGGGGACGCTCGAGACCGACAGTCTCAGCGGGGCGTCCGCTCAGCAGTGGGCCATCACTCTGCAGTAGCGACGGGAAAACGGCAGTCTTCGTCGCTGCACTGATAAGAAATTCTTATCTTCGACGGCAAGGTTATTTATTGGAATTATAATCCAGGGAGGCCCAGAATCCGACGAAGTCTCTTCCTAGGAGCCTCGTCCCCATGATCTCCCGTCCCGCCTCCAAGTACCGGCCGTCTGCCACGGTCGCGCTCGCCGATAGAACCTGGCCCTCCCGCGTCATCACGCAGGCCCCGCTCTGGTGCAGCTCCGACCTGCGAGACGGCAACCAGGCCCTGATCGAGCCGATGGACCGGCGGCGCAAGCAGCGCATGTTCGAGCTGCTGGTCGCCATCGGGTTCAAGGAGATCGAGGTGGCCTTCCCCTCGGCGTCCCAGACGGACTTCGACTTCGTCCGGGCGTTGATCGAGGAGGGACGCATACCGGACGACGTGACCATCCAGGTGCTGACGCCCGCGCGGGAAGATCTCATCGCGCGCACGTTCGAGGCGGTGCGGGGCGCCAAGCGCTGCACGATGCACTTCTACAACGCGACCTCGCCGCTGTTCCGCCGGGTGGTGTTCCGGCGTGATCGCGATGGCGTGGTCGAGATCGCGACCGCCGCCGCCCGGCAGATCAAGCAGCTGGCGGACGCGCAGCCTGGGACGGAGTGGTCCTTCGAGTACAGCCCCGAGACGTTCACCGCGACCGAGCTCGACTACTCGAAGGTCATCTGCGACGCCGTCACCGAGATCTGGCAGCCCACGCCCGAGCACAAGGCGATCCTGAACTTGCCGGCCACGGTCGAGATCGCCACCCCCAACGTCTACGCGGATCAGATCGAGTGGATGCACCGCCACCTGGCGCGCCGGGATTCCATCATCCTGAGCGTGCATCCCCACAACGACCGCGGCACCGGCGTGGCGGCGGCCGAGCTGGCGGTGATGGCCGGCGCGGACCGGGTCGAGGGCTGCCTGTTCGGCAACGGCGAGCGCACCGGGAACGTCGATCTGGTGACCCTGGCGCTGAACCTTTACAGCCAGGGCGTCGACCCAGGGCTGGATTTCTCGGACATCGATCGGGTGCGCCGCGAGGTGGAGGTCTGCAATCAGCTCCCCGTTCATCCCCGGCATCCCTACGTGGGGGATCTGGTCTTCACGGCCTTCTCGGGCTCGCATCAGGACGCCATCAAGAAGGGCTTCGCCGAGGCGGCCGCCGCCACCGGTGATGCCGCCGAGAAGTGGGACATCCCTTACCTGCCCATCGACCCCGCCGACCTCGGCAGGAGCTACGACGCCGTCATCCGCGTCAACAGCCAGTCGGGCAAGGGGGGTGTGGCCTATCTGCTGTCGGCCGAGTACGGCTTCGAGCTGCCGCGCCGGCTGCAGATCGAGCTGGCGCGCCTGGTTCAGGAGGTGACCGACGCGTCGGGCAAGGAGATCGGCGCCGCCGACATCCATGCGATCTTGCAGCGCGAGTATCTCGACCGGACGGCCCCGCATCGGTACCTCGGCCACCAGATCGCGCCCAGCGAGGTGGGCAGCGCGGTGAACCTGACCCTCGAGCTGGAGATGGCGGGGACGCAGCGGGTCTCGCGCGGCAGCGGCAGCGATGCCCTGGCGGCGGCCGTGGACGCGTTGAAGGCGGTCGCGGGGCGGCTGATCGTGCTCGATCAAAGCCAGCACCTGCGCACCGGACGCGGCGCGACGGCGGGCGACGCCGTCTCGTACGTCGAGCTGCGGGTGGAGGGCGAGCGGGGCGCCCCGGTGCAAGGGGTGGGCACCGACCGCGACGCCACGGCGGCGCTGGTGAAATCGTTGCTGAGCGCGCTGAACCGAGACGCGGCGGCGCGCCTCGCCCACGCGGCGGCATCGTAGGAGCGAGGACGCGGGCCGGACGTTTCCGAGCCTTGGCGGTGTGGTAGTTTGCGCCTCACGCCATGGCACGGATCAACACCAACTACCAGAAGCTGCAGGCCGGTTACCTGTTCCCCGAGATCGGCAAGCGCGTGCGCGCGTTCGCCGCGCAGAATCCCGCCGCGAAGATCATCCGCCTGGGCATCGGCGACGTCGTGCTGCCGCTGCCGCCGCCCATCGTCGAGGCGTTGAAGGCGGGCGCTGACGAGCTGGCGCGCAAGGAGACCTTCAAGGGCTACGGGCCCGAGCAGGGCTACGACTTCCTGCTGTCAGCCATCGCCGGCCACTATCGCGAGCAGGGCGCGCAGGTCCAGCCCGACGAGGTGTTCGTGTCGGACGGCTCGAAGTGCGACACGGCGAACATCCAGGAGATCTTCGCCGCGGACTCGCTGATCGCCGTCACCGATCCCGTGTACCCGGTCTACGTCGACACCAACGTCATGGCCGGACGCACCGGGGCCGCCGACGCCAGCGGCCGCTACGCCGGTCTGACTTATCTGCCCACCACGGCCGAGAACGGCTTCGATCCCCCGTTGCCCCCCAGCCGCGTCGATCTCGTCTATCTGTGCTCGCCGAACAATCCCACCGGCGCCGTCATGTCGCGCGAGAGCTTGACCCGCTGGGTGGCCTGGGCCAAGGCGAACAAGGCGGTGATCCTGTTCGACGCCGCCTACGAGGCGTTCATCCGCGAGCCCGGCCTGCCCCACACGATCTACGAGATCCCGGGCGCGCGCGAGGTGGCCATCGAGTTCCGCAGCCTGTCGAAGACGGCCGGCTTCACCGGCACGCGCTGCGCGTACATCGTGGTGCCGAAGGAGCTGAAGGGCTTCGACGCTTCCGGCGCCGAGGTCCCCCTGCACGGCCTGTGGAACCGCCGCCACACCACGAAGTTCAACGGCGTGTCGTACCCGATCCAGCGCGCAGCGGCCGCCGTCTTCTCGCCGGAGGGCCGCGCCGCCGTGCGGGCCAACATCGACGCGTACATGGACAACGCGCGGCTGATCCGGGAAGGGTTGACCACGGCCGGCTACACCGTCCACGGCGGCAAGAACGCGCCCTACGTCTGGTTGAAGGTGCCGGGCGGCCTCACCTCCTGGCAGTTCTTCGACAAGCTGCTGGGGGAGGCGAACGTCGTCGGCACGCCCGGCTCGGGCTTCGGCTCGTGTGGCGAGGGGTACTTCCGCCTGTCCGCCTTCGGCTTCAAGGAGAACGTGGAAGAGGCCGTCGCGCGCATCGCCGCCAAGCTGCCCGCGCGCTGAAACGCCGCCCGTCCCCGGGCGCGGTGACCACGCCCGGGGAGCCTGATGACTCCCCGGAGCGGGGTGCGCTAGCGGCAGCGCGCCTGGAGGGTGAGCGCCTTGTTGGCGCCGAAGCACGGATCGTCGCCGAACGTCTGCGTGACGACGTTGACCACGCACGACGACTGACCGAGACAGGCCGCCTCGACCACCGATCGCGAGGTGGTCGCGTCGCAGGACGACAGCGCGAAGCTGCCGCAGGTCCCCGTCGCGGTGCCGAAGCTGACGAAGTCCAGCGAGGTGATGGTCTGACCGGGCGGGCAGGTCAGGATGGGCCTGTTGATCGTGTACTCGGGCCACACCGCGCAGATCGCGCAGTCGACGGCCACGTTGGTGATGTTCGCCCCCGCCACCGGACCGGTGCCGTTCGCGGTGACGGAGCAGAGCTGATCGGGCGGTGAGGCGGCCACCGAGACGGCGTAGTTGCTGCCGGTGGCGAGCGCGGTGGCGAACATGAAGCTGGTGCTGGACATCGGCACGGGCAGGTCATCGACGCCGTTGTCGCGCAGGATCAGGCCTGTTCCCACCAGGCCGGTCACGGTGCCCGCGATGGTGTGGGGACCGGCGCAATCGACCAGCACGGTCACGTTGCCCGTGACATTGCCGGTGGCCGGCGCGACCACGCACGTCTGGGCGGTGGGCTGGGTCAGGACGGTGACGTTGAACGTCTGCGCGCTCGACAGCCCGGTCGCGAAGGGGACGGTGACGTTGCCGGCGACCGGCAGGTTGTCGGCGCCGTTGTCTTGCAGCACCAGCCCCGAGCCGGTCAGCCCGATCACGCGCGCGCTGACGGTGTACAGCGTCGTGGTGCAGGTGATCACCACCCCCGTCACGTCTCCGTTGCCGACCATCCCCATGTTGGCGGAGGGCGTGCAGACCTGGTTGGGAGCGGTCGGCTGAGTCCTGACCGACACGTTGTACATGCCCCCGCTGACGACCGGGGTGCTGAACATGAACCCGGCGGCCCCGGCGGTGACGGGGGTGTCGTTGCCGAGGTTGTTCTGCAGGACGAGACCGGTGCCCGTCAGGCCTGTGATCATGCCCGTTACCCGGAACGAGTTCGTCGAGCACGAGACGGAGACCAGCGCGTCCGAGCCGCCTACCACGGCCGGCGCCGCCGGCAGGACGACGCAGGTCTGGCTGGGGCTGACCGGCTGCTGCGCGACCGTGACCTGATAGGTGGCACCGCTCAACACCTTGGTGGGCATGTTGAACGTGCTCGAACCGGCCACCGGGACGCTGTCCGCGCCGCTTTGCAAGGTCAGCCCCGAGCCGACCAGACCCGAGACCGTGACCCGGACGTTGTAGGAGTTGGTCACGCACGTGACCGCGACGGTGACGTCACCGGCGCCGACCACGCCGGCGGCGTTCGCCCCCACGGTGCAGGTCTGGCTGGGCAGGGTGGGTGGAGCCGCGACCACCAGCGCGTAGCTGTTGCCGCTGAGCACGGTGGTGGGGAAGGTGACCATGCCCGGCATGTTCACCAGCACCGGTTCGAGGTTGTTCCGCAGGATCAGGCCGTTGCCGGTCAACCCGGTGACGACCGCCAGCACGTGAAACGAGTTGGTGGTGCAAGCGACCATCACGTTCGTGACGTTGGCGCTGGCGATCGCGCCGGCGCCGTTCGTCACCACGCAGGTCTGGCTGGGGCTGGTGGGCTGCGCGACGACGGTGACCGTGTACGTGGCGCCGGTGGGTAGCGGCGTCGGGAAGGCGAACATGCCGTCGGCCGACACCGTCTGGTTCTCGCTGCCGTTGCGCAGGACGACCGGCCCGCGCAGGCCGCTGATCTGGCCGCCGACCGTGAACCTGTCGCCCGAGCAGTTGACGACGACGCTGGTGACCGGGGCCGAGCCGATCGTGCCGGCGCCGCCGCTGACCACGCAGCTCTGGACCGGGTTCGAGGGCTGGGTGAGGACGGTGACCGCGAAGGCGCTACCGCTCGGCAGCGGCTTGGCGAACGTGAAGGTGGTCGCGTTCGCGGCGATGGTCAGGTTGTCGCCTGCATTGTCCTGCAGCACGAGGCCCGAGCCGGTCAGACCGGAGATCGTGCCGCCCACGCTGAACGTCTTGGTGGAGCAGGCGATCGTCACCGACGCGACGTCCACCGCGCCGACGGTGCCGCTGCCGGCGGTGACGGTGCAGGTCTGCGCGGGAGCCGTCGGCTGTGCCAGCACGGTGACCGCGTAGGCGCTGCCGCTGGCGACCGGCGTGGCGAAGGTGAACGTGGTGGCGCCCGGGGCGACGGTCAGGTTGTCACCCGCGTTGTCCTGCAATACCAGCCCCGTTCCAGTCAGGCCGGTGATGGTGCCGCCCACATTGAACGTCCTGGCGACGCAGGTGATGACGACGTCGGTGACGCCGGTCGTCCCCACCGTGCCCGTGCCCGCCTCGACCGAGCAGACCTGAGACGGCTGGCCCGGCTGGGTCGACACGGTGACCGCATACGGATTGCCCGACGCGACGGGGGTGGCGAAGGTGAATGTGGTGGCGCCCGCGGCCACCACCAGATCATCGCCGGCATTATCCTGCAGCACCAGGCCGGTGCCGGTCAGGCCGGTGATGATGCCGCCCACGGTGAAGGCGTCGGACACGCAATTAACCACCACGGAGGCGATGTTCGCCCCCGCGATGACCCCGGCGCCCGCCGTGACCGTGCAGGCCTGCTGGGGCGACGAGGGTTGCGCCGCCACCGAGACCGAGTAAGCGGCGCCTGTGCCGAGCAGCGTCGGGAAGACGAACGTCGTCGCGCCGGCCGGGATCACCAGATCGTCGGCGCCGTTGTTGCGAAGGATCAGGCCCGTGCCCTTCAGACCCACGATGGCGCCGCTGACCGCGAACGTCGGGGTCGCGCTGTCGGTGGGCAGATCGGGCATATCGCCCGCAGAGGCGTCCATGGGCAACGTGCCGCCACCATGTCCGCCCGCCGCACCACCTGCTCCGCCTCCACCGCCGCGACCACCGCCTCCGCCGTTGGCCGCGGGGTGATTGTTGTCGCTGCACGCGGCAGCGGTACACAGGACCAGAGCGAGGAGAATCCTAGGCTTATTCATCGGTGCAAATCCCCCAATAGGTGGTCCCCAAGGGTAACCAATCCCACCTATTTGGAAAGCATTTGCTCCGCCGCCCGCCTTTCCCCGTCCCCGTCCTCGTCCTCGTCCTCGTCCTCGTCCTCGTCCTCGTCCCCGTCCTCCGTCACTCCGTCTGCGTCGTCTCCCCCGCCGCCTTCGCCTCCTGCCCGTGCTCCTTGTTCTCCGCGCTCTCGCCCCGTCCCCCGATACCGTGCTCTTCCAGCTTCGCGTACAGCAAGGGCCGCCCGATCCCCAGCAGCCGCGCCGCCGCCGAGCGGTTGCCCTTCGCCTGCTCCAGCGCTTGCACGATCAATGAGCGCTCCAGGCGGGCCACGGAGGGACGGAGCGCCAGGTCGGTCGCCCCGACGGGCGTGCCGCGCCGGCCCGCGCCATCGCCGGTGGCCGCGCTGGCGCGAATCGACTCGGGCAGGTTCCCCGCGTCGATGACCTCGCCGCCCGTCAGCACCGCGGCCCGCTCGATGACGTGGAACAGCTCGCGCACGTTTCCCGGCCAGCCGTACGCCACCAGCCGCTCCATCGCCTCTTCCGAGACGGCGCGGGCGGGCGTGCCGCGCAGCGCGTGCGCCACCAGCAGGGGGATGTCACTGCGCCGCGCTCGCAGGGGCGGCACCTCGATCTCGATGACCGCCAGCCGGTAGTACAGGTCGTCGCGCAGGGCCGCGCCGGTGACGCCCGGCCGCACCGGCCGGCTGGTGGCGGCGATGATGCGGACCTGGCTGGCCACCACGTCGTCGCCACCCACCCGCTCGTAGGTGCCTTCCTGCACCACGCGCAGCAGCTTCGTCTGCAGCGGCATGTCCAGATCCCCGATCTCGTCGAGGAACAGCGTGCCCTGGGTGGCCGCCTCGAAGCGGCCGGCGCGCCGCACCGCCGCGCCGGTGAAGGCGCCCCGCTCGTGCCCGAAGAGCTCGCTCTCGATCAGGGTGGGCGGCAAGGCGGCCAGGTTCACCGCGACGAAGGGATGCCGCGAGCGGGCCGAGTGGCCATGGATGGCGCGCGCCACCACCTCCTTGCCCGTCCCGGTCTCGCCGGTGATCAGCACCGGGGCGGACGACGAGGCGGCGCGGCCGATCAGCTTCCATACCGCCAGCATGGCGGCGCTGGTGCCGACCAGCTCGCCCCGCTGCTCTCCGGGTGTCACCACGGTAGCGGTGGCGCGGGTCAGCACGCGCTGGCGGATGGCCCGATCGACGGTGGCGCGCAGGGCGGTCAGGTCGAAGGGCTTGGTCAGGTAGTCGAACGCCCCGTCGCGCATGGCGCGGATGGTTCGCTCGCTGTCACCGTAGGCGGTGGCGATGATCACCGGCACGTCGGGCGCCGCGCCCTCGCGCAGCTCTTCCAGGTAGGCCAGGCCGTCGCCGTCGCGCAGCCGGATGTCCAGCAGCACGCAGTCGATGGGATGCTCGGCCAGGGCGACCCGGGCCTCGCCGATGCCGGCCGCGGGCCAGGCTTCGTGGCCCATGGCCCCGACGACTTCCACCAGCCCCTGGCGCAACCCGGGCTCATCTTCGACAATCAGGACTCCGCTCATGCTGCTCCTCGTGCGGTTTCGCCTGCGCGCTCCACGGCGGGCAGCGCCGGCAGGGTCAGTTCGAAGCGCGTCACATCGGCGCCGCGCGCATAGGTGAGATCTCCGCCGTGCGCGCGGGCGATGCCGCGCGAGATGGCCAGGCCCAGGCCGGTGCCGTCCGCCTTGGTCGTGAAGAAGGGCTCGAACAGCTCGACGGCCCGCGTGGGGGCCACGCCCGCGCCGCGATCCTCGACGCCGATGCGCAGGCTGGGAGCGCCGTCGGGACCGGCGTCCTCCTCGATCCTCGCCTCGACCAGGGCCCCCCGCACCGACGCTTCGACGGCGTTCCGCAGCAGGTTGTCGATGGCCCGCGCCAGCGCGTCCGCGTCGGCGTTCACGCGCCCGTCGCCCCCACAGCGCAGGACCACGCCCTTCTCGGCCGCCCAGGGGGCCAGCACCTCTACGCGGGAGCGCAGAAGCTCGCCCACCCCGATGGTGCGCCGCGGGCCGAGCGGCCGCCCCGAGACGATCAGCAGATCCGCCACCAGGCGGTCGAGCCGCGCGATCTCGGACGACGCGTGTTCGATGGCGCGCTTCAGATCGTCGGACAGCGCGCCCGCGTTCGTCATGGCCAGGTCCAGCCGCAGCTTGATCGAGGCGAGCGGATTCCGCACTTCATGTGCCACTCCTGCAACCACACGACCCAGTGCCGCCAGCCGCTCCTGCCGGGCCAGATCGCGCCCCAGGCGCTCCTGGATGCGGCGGGCCTCGGCCAGGTGGCGCGCCAGGCTGGCGATGCCGTCGGCGATGTCTCCGAACTCGCGCACGGACGACGGGGGGATCGAGGCCGACAGGTCACGGGCCAGCGCGTTCAGCGCGCCTTGCAACGCCCCCGTGCCCCGTTTCACGGTGATGAGAGCGTCGGCGGCGCACAGCACCAGCAGCAGTGACGACACGGTCAGCTCGACCACCAGGACTCGCCAGCTTTGCAGCGTCGGCGACGGCTTCACCACCATCGCGGCCCAGGCGTAGCGCCCCCCCGAGGCTGGCTCGATGCGGGCGACCAGATGCCCGCCCGGCAGGCTGATCTCTCCGTCGGCGGCCCCGGCGGCGGCGCGCGCCGTCATGGCGGTCATGAACGGCTGCCACAGGGCGGGCACGTGGGGAGAGATGTCGTTCAGGCTGGCGGTGATCCCGGCGCGCATCCCCACGACGTACGAGGCATCCAGCGAGCTGCCGTCCGCTTGCAGGTGGGACAGCTCTTCCTGGATCGCCTCGCGCGCGCGCTCGATGCGCTGGATCGTGGTGGTGTTGATGGCCCGATACAGGGCGTCCGCCGACAGCGCGGCGGTGCCCACGCCCAGGGCGGCGATCAGCAACAGGCGCGAACGTATGGGACGACGGGTGGCCACGGGAAATACGGCGCGCGGATCTTCAGCAAGGCCGGTGCCGCTCATGAACCCGTCCGATGTCCGCGAATTCCGTGGAAAACATGCCACCCTTCGCGACAGTTGTCCCGAATCGATACAGGTGGGAGCCTTCGCGGGCCGTGGACTCTGCGCCGGTCCACGGAGCCCTGATGGTCCGGGATTTGGCCCGGGACTTGCGGCGGGCGCGGTTCGCGTTCCATCAAGCCATGCCCAAAGCGATCAGTTTCTTTCATGTTCCCTCCCCGCGACACGCCCGCCGTCGCGCGGGCACCAGACACCTCGTCGCCGTCGTCACGATCGCCGGCGTGTCGGCCATTCTGACTCATGCGGTGCGCGCCGACGACCTGACCCCGGGCGAGCCAGGCGGCAAGCTGTCCCTGGCCCGCGCCGAGGCGCTCGCCATCCAGCACCAGCCGAACGTGGCCGTGGCGGCCGGGCAGACCGAAGCGTCCGAGGGGCGGGTCGAGCAGGCCCGGGCGGGGTATCTGCCGCAGGCCGCGATCACCGGCGTCTACCAGCGCACGACCGGGAACTTCGCGCCGCGGCCCGGTGGTCTACCGTCGACCGCGATCGATCCCGCGACGGGGATGTCGATCGTCAGAGCGACGTCCAGCTGGTCGTCCCAGACGTACAACTACTTCAACTTCGGCGCCAGCGCGTCGCAGCTGCTGTACGACTTCGGGCAGACGAACGGAAAGTGGCACGCGGCCCAGGCCAGCCGAGACGCCGCGCGCGAGAACGAGCGCACCGTCCGGGTCCAGACGCTGTTCGGGGTGCGGCGCGCTTACTTGCAGGCCCGGGCCCAGGCCGAGCTGCTGGGGGTGGCCCAGGACACCGTCAAGAACCAAGAGAAGCACGTGAACCAGACGCAAGGCTTCGTGCGCGCCGGCATCCGGCCGGACATCGATCTCGCCACCGTGCGCACCGAGCTGGCGAACGCGAAGGTGCAGCTGGTGATGGCGAACAACAACCTGCTGCTGGCGCGGGCGACCCTGAACCAGTCGATGGGGATCCCGGGGACCACGCGCTACGACCTGGGTGACGACGACGTCGCGCCGATCGACGGCGAGGACCGGTCGATCGACGACCTGGTGAACCAGGCGGTGAAGAGCCGGCCCGAGCTGGCGAACCTGGCCGATCAGCGGCGCGCCCAGGAGTTGACCGTCCATGCCTTGAAGGGCGGCTACGGCCCGGCGCTGGGCGCCACGGCCGGCGCGACCGAGGCAGGGACTCAGGTCGACAACATGGTCCCCAACTGGTACGTCGGCCTGTCGCTGGCCTGGCCCATCCTGCAAGGGGGCCTGACGCGTGGACAGGTGCGCGAGGCGAACGGCACCTTGCGCGCGCTCACGGCGAACGAAGAGGCCCTGCTGCTGCAGATCCGCATCGACGTCGAGACGGCGCAGCTGGCGGTGATGGCGGCGAAGTCGACGATCGCGGCGGCGGAGGAGGCGCTGGCCAATGCGCGCGATCAGCTTCGCCTGGCGGAGCGGCGCTACGAGACGGGGCTGGGCAGCGCGATCGAGCTCGGTGATGCGCAGGTCGCGGCCACGGCAGCCGCGGCCCAGGAAGTGACCGCTCGCTTCAGTCTGGGCACGGCGCGCGCGCAGCTTCTTGCCGCTCTGGGGGTCGTATGAGCACGAAGTCGTCCGAAGAATCCATCCGCGACAGTCAGGTCCGTTCCCAGGTCGCCACCAGCCGCCCGGCCGGAAAGGACGGGGCCGCGCTGGCGCCGGTCCCGGTGCAGGAACAGGGGCCGGGACGGACCGGGACCGCGCCGGAGCCGCCGCCCGGCGGCCATCGCGCGCGCTGGATCCTGGGACTGCTCGGCGTGGCGCTGCTGGCGGTCGGGGTCTACCGGTGGCGGGCCAAAGATCAGGCCCAGACGGCCGCCGGAGGGGCGGCCGCGAAGAACGCCGCCGATCGGCCGGTGCCGGTGCTGGTGGCGGCCGCCCAGCAACGTGACGTGCCCATCTACCTGGAAGGCCTGGGCAGCGTCGTCGCCTACAAGACCGTCAACGTCCACACGCTGGTCGACGGCCGGCTGATGCGGGTGGCCTTCAAGGAAGGCCAGGCGGTGAAGCGAGGCGAGCTGCTGGCCGAGGTCGATCCGCGCCCCTTCACCATCCAGCTTCACCAGGCCGAGGCGGCGCTGGCCCGCGACGACGCGCAGCTGAAGGGCGCCGAGAAGAACCTGGAGCGCTACGCGGCGGTCAGCGCCGAGCACCTGATTCCCCAGCAGCAGACCGACGATCAGCGCGCCCTGGTCGAGCAGCTGCGCTGCACCACGCTGAACGATCGGGCCACCATCGAGAACGCCAAGCTGCTGCTCGACTACGCGCGCATCACCTCGCCCATCGACGGCATCGTGGGCGTGCGGCAGGTCG
>Ga0105238_10001462_pt1 | contig 23720 bp, 24 predicted proteins | sample KBSC34metaG_FD_81526 | JGI IMG/M metagenome (GOLD analysis project Ga0105238, IMG submission 81526) | Corn rhizosphere microbial communities from Kellogg Biological Station, Michigan, USA - KBS C3-4 metaG | ecosystem: Host-associated > Plants > Roots > Rhizosphere > Soil | place: Michigan, USA...
CACCGTCGATACCGGCAGCGGCTCGAGCGGCGCGAGGACGGCGAACTCTCCGTCGTGGCGGAAGCGGCCGGCGCGGCCGGCGATCTGCGCGAGCTCCGCGTCCTCCAGCGCCCTCACCTGCCGGCCGTCGAACTTCGCGAGATCGGCGAACGCCACCAGATCGACGTCCAGGTTCAGGCCCATGCCGATGGCGTCGGTCGCCACCAGCGTGTCGACCTCGCCGGACTGGTACAGGGCCACCTGGGCGTTGCGGGCCCGTGGCGACAGCGCCCCCAGCACCACCGCGGCGCCGCCCCTCCGGGCCCGCATGCGCTCGGCCAGCTCGTAGACCCGCTGGGCCGAGAAGGCCACGATCGCGCTCCGGGGAGGCAGCTCGCGCAGCGACAAACGGCCGGCGCTGCGCAGGGTCGACAGCCGGGGGCGCGACTCGAGCTCGACGCCCGGCACCAGCTCGCGCACCAGGGGCCGGATGGTGTCGGCGCCCAGCAGCCACGTCTCCAGGCGGCCGCGCGCCGATAGCAGGCGATCGGTGAAGACATAGCCGCGCTCGCGGTGCGCGCCCAGCTGGACCTCGTCGATGGCCAGGAAATCCACCGGGCGATCGAGCGGCATCGCCTCGACGGTGCAGATCCAGTAGCGCGGCCGCGCCGGCACGCGCTTCTCCTCCCCGGTGACCAGGGCCACCGCCGCCTCGCCGAGCTGCGCGCTCACCCGGTCGTAGATCTCTCGCGCCAGCAGCCGCAGCGGCAGGCCCATCATCCCCGTGGCGTGGGTCAGCATCCGCTCGACCGCCAGATGCGTCTTGCCCGTGTTCGTGGGCCCGAGCAACGCCAAGATCCGCGACGGGATCCGCGACGGGATCCGCGACGGGACCCGCGACGGCGTCACCGGCGGCGATGAACGCATGAAGGACAACCTTAGCAGGCAGCGCCGGGACCTTCCCGGACCGGGAATCGCTTTGCGCTACCGCGGAGACGGCGCCTGCTGCAGCTGGAACAGCGCCACCGCGCCCGCGGTCGCGACGTTCAGCGAGTCGGCGCCCGGCGCCATGGGGATGGTGACCAGCCGATCGCAGGCGGCGCGCGCGGCGGCCGACAGCCCCGGCCCCTCGGCGCCGAGCATCAGCGCCACCTTGGGAGGGCGGCGCACGGTGGCGAGCGGGGTGGCGTCCGCGTCGACGACCGCGCCATAGATCGCGAAGCCGCGCTGTTTAAGCGCCGCCAGACCGTCGGGCCAGGTTTCCAGCCGGAGAATGGGGAGCTGGAAGACGGCGCCGATCGAGACGCGCACGGCCTTGCGGTAGTAGGGATCGGCGGCGCGCGGCGACAGCACCAGCGCGTCCGCGCCGAAGGCGGCGGCGTTGCGCGCGGTGGCGCCGATGTTGTCGGCGCTGACGAGATCTTCCAGCACCACCAGGGTGCGGGCGTTCGCCGGCAGCTCGACGTGCGCGGGGCGCTGGCCGATCGCCAGGCAGCCGCGATGGACGTGAAAGCCGGTGATGGCGTCCAGCACCGCCTGCGACGCGCAGAAGACGGGGCAGGTCACGCCGGCGAGCGCGTCCCCCAGCGCCTGCAAGCGCACCGGCGTGGCCAGCACCGACAGCACAGGCAGCCCGCTGCCCAGCAGGCGGCGCACCACCAGCTCGCTCTCCGCGACGAAGCGCCCGCCCTCGGCGCTGAGGTCGCGGTCCTTCATGTGCCGGTAGTCGCCGAGCCGCGGATCGGCGGGATCGGTCACCGTCTCGACGGTGGGGGAACTCATGACCGCCGCCTCACGCGAGGGCGCGGCCGAAGATCTCACCGAACGCCGCGCGCGTCCGGTCCTTCACGGCGGCCATGTCCACCGCGCCCCCGGTCACGCTGCTGAGCGAGCCCATCACGTTCGCCTCCAGCCCGCACGGGTTGATGGTCGTGAACTGCGACAGATCGGTCGAGACGTTCAGCGCGAACCCGTGCATCGTCACCCACTTCTTCACCGCCACGCCGATCGAGGCGAGCTTGCGCTTGTCGCCGGTTCGCGGGTCGTCCGCCCACACGCCCGTCCACCCGGGGTTGCGCGTGCCCGCCACGCCGAACGGGGCGATGCCACGGATCAGGCTCTCCTCCAGGTTGCGCAGGTACTGGTGCAGGTCGCGCTCGTCCGGGCGCAGCAGGAAGATGGGATAACCGACCAGCTGCCCCGGGCCGTGGTACGTGACGTCGCCCCCCCGCTCGATCTCGAACGTGGGGATGTCGCCGACCGCCACCAGGTTCTCCCGATGGGTTCCCCGCCCCAGCGTGATCACGTGTGGGTGCTCGACGAAGACCAGCGTGTCGGGGATCTCGTCGCGCTGCCGGGCGCCCAGCAGCTCTTTTTGTAGCGCCCAGACCTCGCCGTATTCGCGGGTTCCGAGATCCAGCAGTCGTGCGTCATGGGCCACCGGGACAATCTAGCAAACGACCGGGCGAAGCTGCCGGCGGCGTCCCGACGGGGCTCAGGCCGGCGCAGAGCGGTTCAGGATGTGGATCGCCTCGCCCAGGCTGGCCTTCGCCGCCTCCATGATCGCCTCGGGCAGGGTGGGGTGGGCGTGGATGGTCAGCGACAGGTCGTCGGCCAGCGCGCCCATCTCGATGGACAGCGCCGCCTCGGCGATGATGTCCGAGGCGCCGTTGCCGACCACGTGGATGCCCAGCACCTCCTTGGTGCCGGCATCGATGACCACCTTCACGAAGCCGTCGGTGTCGGCGTTGGCCACCGCGCGGCCGAGCGCCGTGAACGGGAACTTGCCGATCTTGACCTTGCGCCCGCGGGCCTCCGCCTCGGCGGCGGTGATGCCGGCGGTGGCGATCTCGGGATCGCTGAAGATGACGGCCGGGATGCAGCGGACGTCCATCTCGGCGCGGTGGCCGGCGATGACCTCGGCCACCACCTCGGCCTCGTGCGAGGCCTTGTGGGCCAGCATGGGCTGTCCCACCAGATCGCCGATGGCGTAGATGCTGGCCACGTTCGTCTTCAGCTGCTTGTCGACCGGCACGAAGCCGCGCTCGACCTTCACGCCCACCGTCTCGAGGCCCAGGTTCTCCGAGTTCGGCTTGCGGCCCACCGCCACCAGCACCTTGTCGGCGTCGATGGTCGCGGTCTCGCCCTTGTCGCCCACCTCGACGGTGACGACGGCGCGGTCGCCCTTCTCGGCCCAGGACTTCGCCTTGGCGCCCGTCAGCACCTCGACGCCCAGCTTCTTCAGCTTCTTGCTGACGACCTGCGCCAGCTCGGGATCGTTGCCGGCCAGGATGCCGGGCAGCGCCTCGACCACGGTCACCCGGGCGCCCAGCTTCGCGTACAGCGTGGCCATCTCGATGCCGATGTAGCCGCCGCCGATGACGACGAAGCGGCCTGGGATCTGGTCGAACGCCAGCGCGCCCGTCGAGTCGACGATGCGGTTGCCGTCGAACTTGAAGCCGGGGATCTCGATGGGCCGCGATCCGGTGGCCAGGATGATGTTGTCGGCCGTGATGGTGGTCTTCGTCTTGCCGTCGTCCAGCTCGACGGTGCGCGGGCCGGTGATGCGGGCGGTGCCGGAGCGATAGTCGCAGCCGTTGCTCTTCAGCAGCGAGCGGACGCCGCCGGTCATCTTGGCGACGACCTCGCCCTTCCACGTCTGCATCCGCTTCATGTCGACGCGGAGATTGTCGGCCAGGATGCCGATCTCCGCGCCGTGCTTGGCCTTGTCGAACACCTTCGAGGCGTTGATCAGCGCCTTCGAGGGGATGCAGCCGACGTTCAGGCAGATGCCGCCGGGCTGGTCCTTCTCGACGACCAGGGTCTTGATCTTCAGTTGGGCGAGGCGGATGCCGGCGACGTAGCCGCCGGGGCCGGAGCCGATGACGAGCGCTTGGACCTGCAGAGATTCGGTAGCCATGATTGTCTTTTGATGCCGGGGGTTAGGGTTTCGCTATCTTGTGAAGGTCGATCTGAGCCGTGAAGATGCACGGGGTCAGCTTCTGGAGATTGCCGTTCTGATCGGCGAGCGTGACGGCCGCGGCGGCGGTCCCGACGATCTGGGCGGTGGGCGCCTCGCCCGTCACCGGCGCCAGCAGCTTGAAGGTCCAGACCGGCGTCGCGTTCGGGGCGAGCACGACGTTGCTGCCGTCCGTGCCCAGGTTCAGCGGGCAGGTCGGGTCCTTTCCGGTGTAGGGGTCGGTGGTGGGCATCGTCGCGATCTTGCCCATCACGTTGTAGTTGAAGCGGCAGGGGGTGTCGGTCTCGACCAGGTCGGTCAGCACGCCGGCTTCGATGGTCACGGTCGAGTTCACGATGGTGAAGGGGACGTCGTCCAGGCCCACTTCCATCGGGCAGGTGATCGACGAGTTGTCGTCGCCGTCGCTGATGGCCCACACGCCCTCGAACTCGGGGAAGGGCTGCCCGTCCGTGGAGCTGCTGCTGCCGCAACCGGCGGCCGAGACGACCCCGGCGGCCAGGCACAAGAACAGACCAGCCCGGCGAGCCAACGCCTTGGACACGAGCACGAACCGCGACGGGTCACTGGTTGTCATGTTGGCCTTTCTAAAGCGCAGGGCGGCGATGCGGCAGGAGCGTACCGCACCCGGCCCGCCGGGCACCACAGCTGACGCACGCGCCAGCGGGAGAAATATGCCCGGGAGCGCTTGGCCAAATCGGCCCCGGCGGGCCTGGGCCGGCGCCTACTTGCCGCCGCGGATTCGCTGCAGCTCGGCGAGCTGAGCTTCCAGGGTCGCCGGCGGGTTTACGTAGACGTCTTCGATCAGCGACCGCAGAGGCGGGGCGGCCACCTTTTCCTCGGCCGTGATGGCGGCGCGGATGCTGGCGTTCAGCTCGTCGTCCAGGGCGCGCGCCTTGGTGTCGTCGAGCTGGCCGGTGGCCTTCAGCCAGGCGCCCAGCCGCTTCATCGGGTCGCGGGCGGTCCAGGTGGCCACCTCCTCCTCGGAGCGATAACGGCGGCCGTCGTCGGCGGCGTTGTGACCGCCCAGGCGGTAGGTCACCGCCTCGATCAGGGTCGGGCCGTCGCCGCGGCGGGCGCGGTCGACCGCCTCGCGGGTGGCGGCGTACAGGGCGAACACGTCGTTGCCGTCCACGCGCACGCCGGGCAGGCCGTAGGCCAGCGCCTTGACGGCGAAGGTCTCGGACCCGCTCTGCTCCTTGGCCGGCGTGGCACCGGCCCACCCGTTGTTCACGCACAGGAACACGGCGGGAACCCTGAAGACGGCGGCGAAGTTCACGCCGGTGTGGAAGTCCTCGGCGCTGGTGGCCCCCTCGCCCAGGTAGGCCAGGACGACCGTCTTGTCCTTCTTGATCTTCGCCGCCCAGGCCAGGCCGGTGGCCTGGGGAAGCTGCGTCGCCGCGCACCAGGACATCGGCAGCACGCGCAGCTCGCGCGGGGTGACCGGGTGGGCCGGCATCTGCCGCCCCTTGCCGAGATCGTGGGCGTTGCCGAGCTGCTGCGCCACGAAGGCCGGCAGCGGCAAGCCGCGCAGCAGGGCCGCCCCCGCCTCGCGGTGGGCCGGCACGATCCAGTCGCTCTTCTCCAGCGCGGCCAGCGGCGCCGCCACCGTCGCCTCTTGCCCGCGGGCGTCGGCGTAGAAGCTCAGCCGGCCCTCGCGCTGCAGCGCCGTCATGCGCTCGTCCAGCAGGCGCACCAGGCGCATCTCGCGGTAGATGCGCAGCCAGTCGGCGGCGGGCAGCGCCGGGATCTGCGCCTTGTCGGCGCGCCCCTCGGCGTCGAGGATGGTCCACAGGCCGGTGGCGCGCGCGTGGTCGGCGTCGCTCCACACCTCGACCAGCTCGGACGTCATGTCGCCCATGCCGGCGCGGACCTTCTCGCGCACGGCGGGCGCGGGAGCGGCGGCTGTCGGCTTCTGCGCCATCAGAGCAGATCCACCATCAGCAGACCGGGGTTCTCCAGCAGCGCCTTGATCTCGGCCACCAGGCGGGCGGCGTCGTAGCCGTCGACGATCCGGTGATCCACGGAGATGGACAGGTTCATCATGTCGCGGGCGACGATCTTGTCCCCGGCGGCGACCACCGGTCGCCGGGAGATCTTGTGCACACCCAGGATCGCCACCTCGGGGAAGTTGATGATGGGCGTGGCGCCCAGGCCTCCCAGCGTCCCCAGGCTGGTGATGGTGAACGTCGAGCCCGACAGCTCCTCGCGCGTGGCCTTGTTGGTGCGCGTCGCCTCGGCCAGCCGTTCGATCTCGCGCGCCAGCTCGAGCAGCGTCTTGTTCGTGGCGTCGCGGATGACCGGCACGATCAGGCCGTTGTCGGTGGCGGTGGCCAGCCCGATGTGGTGGGCGCCCCGCTGCACGATCTCGCCCGCCTTCTCGTCCAGCGTCGCGTTCAGCTGGGGGAACTTCGCCAGCGCCGCCGTCGTCGCCTTGATGATGAAGGGCAGGTACGAAATCTTCACGCCGCGCGCGGAAAGCTTCTCGTTCGTCTTGGCGCGGACCTGCACCAGATCGGTGCAGTCGACCTCTTCCCAGTACGAGAAGTGGGCGGCGGTGTGCTTCGAGTGGACCAGGTGCTCGGCGATCTTCTTGCGCACGCCCCGGAACGGGATGCGTACATCGCCCGCCTGGCCCGCCTGGCCCGCCTGGCCCGCCGGCGAGGGGCTGGCCGGCTTCGCGGCCTGAGGTGGGGCAGCGGCCGCGCCGCCGTGGTGGCGCACGTCGTCCGAGGTGATCCGTCCGCCCCGGCCCGTCCCCACGACCACGCGGATGTCGATGCGCAGCTCGCGCGCCAGCTTTCGCGTGGCGGGCGTGGCCAGCACCATCGTGTGGGCAACGGTCGGGACGCTGGGTGCGGAGGCCACTGGGGAGACCGCCGCGGTAGCTTTCGGCGTCTCTTTGGTCGCTTCCTTGGGCGCCGCCGCGTCGAGCTCGATCGTCAGCAGGACCTTGCCCACCGGGCAGATCTCGCCCTCGGCGAACATGCGCTTGCCGACGCGACCGGCGCGCGGCGCGGGGATCTCGACCGTCGCCTTGTCGGTCATCACCTCGACCAGCGGCTGGTCCTCGCGGACGGTGTCGCCCTCCTTGACCAGCCAGCGCACCACCTCACCCTCGACGACGCCTTCGCCGATGTCGGGCAGTTTGAACTCGTAGGTCATGCGGGCGGGCCTAGAAGTTCACCACGCGCTCGACCGCGTCCAGGATGCGGGCGGCGTCGGGCAGGTACTCGTGCTCCAGCGTGTACGGGAACGGCGTGTCGAAGCCGGTCACGCGCAGGATGGGCGCCTCCAGGTGCAGGATGGCGCGCTCTTGAATGGTGGCGGCAAGCTCGGCGCCGAAGCCGCAGGTGCGCGGCGCCTCGTGAACGATCACCACGCGGCCGGTCTTCTGCACCGAGGTCAGGATCGCCTCGACGTCGAACGGCAGCAGCGTGCGCAGGTCGATGACCTCCAGATCGTAGCCGACCTGCGCGCCCTGTTCGGCCGCCTCCAGGCAGGTGTGGACCATCGCGCCCCAGGCCAGGATCGTCACCTGGTCACCCGGGCGCACCGTCTTGGCCACGCCCAGCGGGATCGTGTAGTCCTCGAGCGGCACGTCGCCCTTGGCGGCGCGGTAGACACGCTTCGGCTCCATGAAGATGACGGGATCGTCATCCCGAATGCTGGAAAGCAGCAGTCCCTTGGCGTCGACCGGGTTCGAGGGGATGACCACCTTCAGGCCGGGCACGTGGATGAACAGCGCCTCGGGCGACTGCGAGTGGTAGTGGCCGCCCTTGATGCCGCCGCCCACGGGGGTGCGGATGACCAGCGGCGCCGGATACTCGCCGCCCGAGCGGTAGCGCATCTTCGCCAGCTCGTTCACGATCTGGTCGTACGCCGGATAGATGAAGTCGGCGAACTGGATCTCGGGGACCGGCCGCAGGCCGTACAGCGCCATGCCGATGGCGGTGCCGATGATGCCCGACTCGGCCAGCGGCGTGTCCACGCAGCGTTCGGCGCCGAACTCCTCGTAGAGGCCCGTGGTGGCACGGAAGACCCCGCCGAACCGGCCCACGTCTTCCCCCATCACGAGCACGCGCGGATCGCGGTGCATCTCCAGCTTCAGGGCGTCGTTGACGGCCTGGATGATGTTCATTTCGGGCATGCAGCTCTCGTTCGTTTTCTCGTGGGATGACGCAGCAGGGGGGCCGCGCGGACAGGGGATACGTCAAGCCAGGCCCGGAATCAAGACGCATCGGTCGAGGGCGGCGCTACGATTGGACCCCCCCCCGTTGACGGCCCTGGCCGGCGACGCAAACCGTCCTGAAGCGGAAAGCGAGAGATGTTGCAGATGACGGCACTTCAGACCAGCACGACGCGGGTCACCCGCCACTTCAAGGCGCCACGGGCCCAGGTTTACGCCGCGCTGACCAGCGCCGGGGCGATAGCCAAGTGGAAGGTCCCCGACGGGATGAGCTTCAAGATGCTCGCCTTCAACGGCCATCCGGGCGGTGGCTTCCGTGTCTCGCTGACGTACGATTTACCCGGGCCGGCAGGCAAGACGACCGCCCACACCGACACGTACCAGGGCCGGTTCGTGGAGCTGGTGCCGAACGAGCGGGTCGTCGAGGTCGACACGTTCGAGACCGACGACCCCGCCCTACGGGGGGAGATGACCATCACCATCACGCTCCGCGACGCCGACGGGGGGACCGACCTGGTGGCGGTGCACGAAGGCGTCCCGCCGGGGGTGCCCCCCGCCGACAACGAGACCGGGTGGAACATGGCGCTGGCCAAGCTGGCCGCGCTGGTGGAACAGAGCTGACCCGGGGCGCCCGGTACCGGTACGGACGTTGCAGCCTTCGCCGTCTGTTCGCCGTTACCCAAAAGGAGCCACCATGATCAACCGACAAGCCATCCACGGCGCCGACGCGAAGTCCGCGACCGCCAAAACCTCGACGAAGACCTCGAAGACGACACCGCGCACGAAGCCGACGCAGGAAGAAGGGGCCCGGACCAAGGGCAAGGCCAAGGGACATACGGACACCGCGGAGCGCGCCGCCGCGCCGCGAGGCGGGGCCTGGCATGGCGACGAGGTGTCGCCCTCGCCGCTGGTGGCGTCGTCCGCCGAGGAGGCGGCCGCCCGCGCCGAGGGGAACGAGCCCATCCGCGCCGACCTGGAGGCGCGGGACCCCGATCACGGGACGTACACCGAGAAGGGGCCGCGGAGGCGTCCGAAGGCCAGCGATCCCGACGCTGACGAGAACGCGGAGGAGAAGCGGCAGAGCGCGGTCGAGGAGCACGCCGCGCTGCCCAGTCGCCACTTTCCCCACGGCAGACTCTGAAACGCGCGGCGGCACCGGCGTAACGCCTCCGGATCGCGGAGGCTGCGCCCGCTGGCGTCCGAATCGACGGATCGGACCTTGCAGTCGACGTGGTGGACAGCCTTGGGGCTCGAGGCGGGCCCGAGGGCGAAAGGAGGCCCATCATGGAACGGGGAAATAGCCGGCTGAAGCCGGGCAGCTGGTCCGCTGCGCACCCCAACGAGGGTGATGACGAGCGATGGAAGGGCAGTCCCACCACCGAGACGACGGGAGATAAGGGCGCGAACGCCCAGGTGGCAGCCGAGCGCGCCCGCGGCGAAAACGTCCCCAGCCGCGGCAAGTCGCGAGCGCCGCGTGCGCGTTCGACGCGCCCGCGTCCCGCGCGTGCCTCGGAGTCATCTCAGCGCGCGCCGACGCGGCACTGATCGCGGCTTCGCTCGCGGCCCGAGGCTCGGGCTGGTACCTGGGACGGTCAGAAGGCAAACTCGCTTCCGTAAGGGACGGAAGCGATGCCGTACGATCTGCATCCCGGGGAGAAGCTGGCGCACGCGCTGAAGCGTGTGAGCCGCGGCGAGCTGCGCAAAGGCCGCAAGGCGCTGGTGGCCCGGAAGGCGTCCTCAAGAGCGACGGCACTCGCCACCGCAGCCAGGGACGCGCACGCGCTGCGCGTGGCGACCAAGAAGGTGCGGGCGATGGCTCGCCTGGTCGCACCGGTGATGGGTGGGAAGGCGCGTCGCGCTGATCGCGCGATCGGAGAGTGTGCGGCTCTGGTGGCGCCGCTGCGTGACGCCGACGTCGCGGTGCGGACGTTCGGGAAGCTGCGGGCGTCCCTTCCTGCTCGCATGCGGTCCGGGACGGACGTGGCGCGGGCCGCGCTGGTCGAGCGCCTGCGGCACGAGAGCCAGCAGGCGGTCGCGCCGCGCGGCCTGGGCAAGCTGACGCGCGCCTTGCGCCGGCAGCAGCAGCAGGTGGCCAGGTGGACGCCCGACGGCAATGGCTGGAAGAACGTAGGGCCGGGGCTGGCGCTCGGTTACCAGCGCGCCCGCAAGGCGATGCACCGGGCCTATCGAAAGCCGACGGGCGAAACCTTTCATGCCTGGCGACGCGCCGTGAAGGCACACCGGTTCCAGATGCGCTTCGCGGCCGCGTGGTCACCCGTCGAGCTGAACGAACGCGCCGAGGAGCTGGCCATCCTGGCCCAGCACCTGGGCGATGAGCACGATCTGACCATGCTGCGACGCACGTTGCGGGCGAACCGGTTCTGGTTCGGCGAGGAGGGCGACACTTATTACGAGGTGCTCCGCCGCATCGATCGGCAGCGGCGCGAAAAGCGCATGAACGCCCAACCCCTGGGCGAGCGTCTGTTCGCGGAGCCAGCCCGCGCGCTGCTGAAGCGAATCCGCCAGGGCTTCCGCGATTTCCGCCGCGCCCGGCCCGCGGCCTGAAGCGTCCTTGACACGGCGACGGCCACTCGCAAGTTGTGGAGGCCGCCATGGCGAATGCATCGACTCCCGTGCTGATCGTGGGCGCGGGCCCATCCGGCCTGGCCCTGGCGCTGTGGCTGGCCCGTTCCCGCATCAGGCCCCGCATCATCGAGCGGGAGCCGCAGCGGCCCACCACCTCGCGGGCCATCGCCGTTCAGGCGCGCACGCTGGAGCTGTACCGGCAGCTCGGCATCGCCGAGCAGGCCGTCGCGCGCGGGCTGAGGCTGGACGCGCTGAACTTCTGGGTGGCGGGACAGAAGGTGACGCGCCTGCCTTTCGGCGAGCTGGCCCGCGGCAAGAGCCCCTACCCGTTCATCCTCATGCTGGCCCAGGACCAGCACGAGCGACTGCTGGAGGAGGCGCTCGGCCGCGCGGGCGTGAAGGTGGAACGAGGTGTCGCGCTGGAGACGTTCGAGGTCGGTCCCGCGGGCGTGCACGCGACGCTGAGGAAGGCAGACGCCGAGGCCGAGAGCTGCGAGGCGAGCTACCTGATCGGTTGTGATGGGGCGCGCTCGGCGGTGCGGCACGGACTGCGGGCAGACTTTCCCGGCGGCACCTACGAGCACCTGTTCTACGTGGCCGACCTGGAGGCGAGCGGCCCGGGCGCCGACGGCGAGCTGCACGTCGCGCTGGATGACGCCGGCTTCCTGGCGGCGTTCCCCTTGCGCGGCGACGGGACGCCGCACCCGGGGCAAGGACGCGTGCGCCTGATTGGCACGGTTCGCTCTCCCGCCTCTTCGGACCCGGCGGCCGAGGGCGCGAACTTCACCTGGGCCGACGTCGATCGGGCCGCCCTGGCCCGCGTCGGCGTCACCGTGCACGACGTGCGCTGGTTCTCGACCTATCGGGTGCACCACCGGGTGGTCGATCGTTTTCGCTCCGGTCCCGTCTTTCTGGTGGGCGACGCCGCGCACATCCACAGTCCCGTCGGTGGGCAGGGCATGAACACCGGCATCGGCGACGCGGTGAACCTGGGCTGGAAGCTGGCGGAGGTGCTGCACGGTCGCGCCCCCGCGGCGCTGCTGGACAGCTACGAGCCCGAGCGGCGCGCCTTCGCCACCCGGCTGGTCGCCACGACCGATCGCCTGTTTCAGGTCGCCACCCGCGAGGGGGCGCTGGCGCGGTGGACGCGCACGCGCGTCGTGCCCAGCGTCGTGCCGCGTCTGTTCGACACGGCGGCCGGCCGCACGTACCTCTTCGCGACGGTCTCGCAGACGCGCATCCGGTACCGGGCCAGCCCGCTGTCGGAGGGGCGGGCGGGGCCGCTGCACGCGGGCGACCGCTGGCCCTGGGTGGACGCCGGGGACGGCGCGGACGACAGCTTCTCGACGCTGGACGAGCGGCGCTGGCAGGGCTTCGTCCACGGCGCGGCGTCCGCCACCCTGGATGACGTGCGGTCCGTGTGCGGCCGGCGTGGAATCGCGGTGCATGTCTTGCCATGGCGGCCCGAGGCCCACGCCGCCAACCTGGAGCAGGACGCCCTTTACCTGGTGCGACCGGATGGCTATCTGGGGTTCGTCGATCGTCACCTGCATCCGGATTCCGTCGACGGGTACCTGACGCGACATTGCACGTCACCCCCCGCCTGACGCCCGGATTTCCCCGTGGTGAACAGAACGCAAGTCGACCGTCGTTTCACAGAAAGGAAGTCGCCATGCCAGAAGTGAAGACCCTCGAACGCGCCCATCGCGACGAGGAACAAGGCAAGTCGCCCAGCACGCAGGCCGGTGAGTTCGTGCGCGAGGAGATTGAACACATCCGCGAGGGAAAGCACGGCGCGCGCTCGTCGAAGCAGGCGATCGCGATCGGTCTGTCCAAGGCCCGCCGCGCCGGCGTGAAGCTGGCGCCCCCCAAGGAGGGCAGGCAGCCGTCATCGGTCCGCAAGCGGGCCGCCAGCGATCTGCGCAAGGGCGCGGCGCCCGCTTCGACGAAGGCTCCCTCTCGGACCCGCTCGCGCGCCACCGAGAAGGCGCTGAAGCGGGAAGGACACAGCGCCGCGTCCCGGCCGGCCCTGGCTCGTCAGGCGCGCGCGTCCGCCAGCAAGCGCGGCGCGGCCGCGCGCCAGGCCGCGGGTCGGAAGGCGGCGGCGACGCGCAAGCGGGCCCGGCGCGCCTGAGCCCGGCAAAACGGCTCCCCGCGGTCACGGACCGGGGATGCGGCGGCGCACCCGCCAGACGATGGCGAGCGGTATCAGCTCGACCAGCGCCGCCGCGCGAAACGCCGGACCCACGTCGTGGAACAGATCCATCAGCAGGCCGGTGGCGTGATAGCCGATCAGGCTGCCCAGCCCCAGCATGGCCCCGAGGTACAGCGCCTGGCCGGTCGCCCGCACCGAGGGCGGCACGATCTCGTTCAGCAGCGAGATGCCGGTGATCCAGAACAGCCCGAACGTCAGGCCGTGCAAGGCCTGCAGGGCCACCATCCAGAACGCCGAGCCGACCCACGACACCAGCGCCCAGCGCAGCACGGTCGCGGCGAACGCCGCGCACAGCAGCGTCTCCAGCCGGAACGCGCGGCGCAGGTTGCTGAACCAGTACATGATCGCGCCCTCGGCGATCACGCCCACCGCGAACGCCGCCCCGCCCACCGCCGGAGAGAGGTGACGGTTTCGCAGCAACAGCCCGAAGAACACGTTGTAGGGCGCCAGCGCCATCCAGTGCAGCGCCGCGATCAGCAGCAGCAGGCGGAACCGGCGATCGCGCCACAGCGCGGCCACGTCGGCCAGATGAGGTTTCGGTCGATGGGCCTGCGGATTTCTGCGAATGGCGAACGACATGGCCCCCGTCGCGCACAGCCCGCACAGCATCATCAGCGGCACCAGTGGGTCGGCCGGGCGGCCCCCGCGCACCGCCAGCACGACGCCGCCCAGCGCCGCCGCCACCAGGAAGCCGAACGAGCCGAACAGGCGCACCCGTCCGTAGCCGCGGCCCTGGGGTGACGACGCGACCGCCAGCGTGTCCACCACCGGTCCGATGCCGACGTTGAAGACGGCGAACACGGCGTAGGCCGGCCACGCCGTCCGGAAGCTGGTGGCGCGCGCCAGCAGCGCCACGCCCAGCGCGCTGCCGAACGAGGCCACGCGCAGCACGCGATCGTGACGGTGGGTGCGGTCGGCGATCCACCCCCACAGGAGCGGCACCCCCAGATTGCAGATGGGGGTCAGCGACAGGACGGTCGCGATCTGGCTGCCGGATAGACCCAGGTCGCTGAGGTAGGGGGACAGATACGGCGTCGCGATGCCGACGGAGATGAACGCGCAGATGTAGAACGCCGCCAGCAGCCGCGTCGACGTCGCAGGGATGGCTGCCGGCGGGTCGGCGCCCAGGGAAGGAGGGGCCGCGGGTGAAGCCGCTTCGGTCACGCTGCCGCCGCGCTTCCCATGACCAAGGGAACGCTCATGCGCGCCAGCGCTGCGGCGCCGTGCGCATCGTCGTCACGCCCAGCAGGTCGCACCAGGACTCGAACGCGGGCCGGGGCACCCCCTGGAAGCGCAGGTCGTCTAGCGACTCGGCGAGCGGCACCGTCTCGACCAGCGTCGCCAGCTTCCGGTACAGCATGGCGTCCTGACGTTGCGCCGCCAGCGTGCTCGCCAGCTGCAGCGCCCCGCGCGGTTTCACCTTCCACTGGTGGGCGTGGTCGGGGATGTTCTCCAGGTGCTCGTAGGCGCCCAGCAGCATCCCGGCCCCCTTCTCGCCGAAGCCTGGTAGTCCGGGGATGCCGTCCGCGGTGTCGCCGGTCAGGGCCAGGAAGTCGGGCATGCTGCGCGGGCCGAACCCGCGCAGGGTCCGGAAGGCCGGTTCGTCGATGACCTTGCGCTGGCGGCGATCCACCTGCACGACGCGATCGCCGCGCAGCGACTGCCCCAGATCCTTGTCGGGCGTCATGATGCGCACCTGCTCGGTCGCCTCGCCGTAGCGGGCGGCCGCGGTGGCCAGCGCGTCGTCGGCCTCGTACTCGTTCATCGACCAGACCACCACCCCCAGCGCGCGCACCGCGGCCTCGACCGTGTCGAACTGCGCGTGCAGCTCGGGCGGCACGCCCTCGTCGCTCTTGTAAAACGGGAACAGGTCGTTCCGGAACGAGCGGATGGGGTTGTCGAACGCCACCGCCAGGTGGGTCACCGCTTCGCCCGGGTCGTGCAGCAGCGCCAGCAACGACGACACCACGCCCACGGTGGCCTTGGCGTCCCACCCGGCGGGCGCGCGGTGGTCGGGCCGCGGCGAGTAGTGCGCCCGGTAAAGCTCGTAAGTTCCGTCGACGACGTGCAACCGCACCAGCTGACTATATCGAGCTTTGCACCACCAAGGGGGGACCGATCGGCGCGCCATCCCTGATTCCGCTTGCGCCGGTGGGAGGGAATGCTCTGATACGGTCGTGACGACGGGCGACGCGCATCGGTCCATCGAGGCCGTCATCGAAACGGTCTTTCGCATCGAGTCGCCGCGCCTGATAGCGGGGCTGGCGCGGCTGACGGGCGACGTGGGCGTGGCCGAGGAGCTGGCGCAGGAGGCGCTGGTCACGGCGCTCGAGCGCTGGCCGGAGAGCGGCGTCCCCGACAACCCGGGCGCCTGGCTGATGACCACCGCCAAGAACCGGGCGCTGGACGACCTGCGCCGTCGCAAGCTGCACGGACAGAAGCGCGGCGAGATCGGCTACGAGATCGAGTCCCACCACGAGGCCTCCCTCCCCGACCTGGACGCGGTACTGGACGACGACGTGGGCGACGATCTGCTGCGTCTGGTCTTCACGGCCTGCCACCCGCTGCTGTCGACCGAGGCGCGGGTGGCGTTGACCTTGCGCCTGCTGGGAGGGCTGACCACCGAGGAGATCGCGCGCGCCTTTCTGTCGTCCGAGCCGACGATCGCCCAGCGCATCGTGCGCGCCAAGCGGACGCTGGCCGAGGCGCAGGTGCCCTTCGAGGTGCCGCGCGGGCCCGAGCTGGCACCGCGCTTAGCCTCGGTGCTGGAGGTGATCTACCTGATCTTCAACGAGGGTTACGCCGCCACCGCCGGCGACGACTGGATGCGGCCCGCCCTGTGCGAGGACGCGCTGCGGTTGGGGCGCATCCTGGCCGAGCTGGCTCCCGACGAGCCCGAGGTGCACGGCCTGGTGGCGTTGATGGAGATCCAGGCCTCGCGCGCCGGCGCGCGCACCGGCGCCGGTGGCGAGCCGATCCTGCTGCTGGAGCAGAACCGCGCCCTGTGGGATCACGTGCTGATCCAGCGCGGGCTGGCGGCGCTGGCGCGGGCCGAGGCGCTGGGCGGCGCGAACGGGCGCTACGCGCTGCAGGGCGCGATCGCCGCCTACCATGCCCGCGCCCGCACCGGCGAGGAGACGGACTGGGAGCGCATCGTCACGCTGTACGAGGCGCTGGGGCGCCTCACGCCGTCGCCCGTGATCGAGCTGAACCGCGCGGTCGCCCTGTCGATGGCGCGCGGCCCGGCCGCGGGCCTGGCCGTGGTCGACGAGCTGCGCGGCGAGCCCGCCCTTGCCGAGTACCATCTGTTGCCGAGCGTGCGCGGCGAGCTACTCACCAAGCTGGGACGCTTCGCCGAGGCGCGCGCCGAGCTGGAGCACGCGGCGTCGCTGGCCCGCAACGCGCGCGAGCGCGAGCTGCTGCTGGCCCGCGCGGCAGCCTGCGCGCGCGAGGCCACCTGAGTGACCGGCGGGGGCGCTCGCGGGCCGTCAGTAGGTCGCCGCTTGCTGCGCGGGCTCGTCGGCCAGGCGCAGGGCCGCGTAGGTGATCGCCGACGGCGTGGTAGCGGGGGCCCCGTCCATGCCGTCGGCGGCGCGGGCGACCGCGACGCCCCCCAGGCGGCAGATGCGCGGCCGGACCAGCTCCTTGTTCTGGGCCGAGAACGGATCCACCTTGCCCAGCCCGTCCACGCTGACGAACCCGACCACTCGCCACTTGCCGCCGGGAGACATCTCCGCGCGGGTCGCGTCGACGAAGTCCAGCTCGCAGTTGTCGCTGCGCGGTGGGTAGCTGGCCAGACGCGCCTCCGAGAACGTGGGCCCGCAGCCCACCAGGCACGCCAGCGCGACGACCATTCCGAACCCTCTCATGACGAAATCACCTAGCGTGATCTACGCACTTCCGTCAAACACGCTAGAGGCTCGGGCCTCGAATGCGGTTGCAGCACGCTGGAGAGCCGTCGATGCAGCTGCCGAGCGGCTCGCCGCCGATCGGTGACGGCCCCTCTCCCTTACCCTCTCGCCGCAAGCGGGGCGAGGGCAAACGGTTGTGGATGGTCAGGCGGCAGCGTCGATCGGAGCAACCTTGGATGCCCAGGATCCTCAAAGCCCGAGGCCCGAGGCCCGGCGCTTGAGGCCCGCGGCCCGCCTCACCCTGGCCGGTTGCGCAGGAAGTCGGCCACTTCGGCGAGGCGGGCGGCCAGATAGGCGCGCACGTCGGCCGGCACCTCGTCGTGGTTCAGCGCGAGGGTCATGCAGCGTAGCCACGCGTCGCGCGTCGTGGTGTCGACAGGCACGCGGGCGTGGCGCAGGCGCAGGCGGGGATGCCCGTGCGCGCGCACGTAGTCGTCGGGCCCGCCCAGCCAGCCGATCAGGAACGACGCGAAGCGATCGCGCGACCCGCGGCTGACCTTGCCGTCTTCGCACACGTGCAAGGCGGCCAGCGCGGGCTCGCGCGCGTCCATGGCGTCGTAGAACCGCTCGACCAGCGCCCGGATGGGCGCGTCGCCGCCCAGTCTGACGTAGGGAGTGACGGCGCTTTCGGGCTGGTCCGGGGTCATCAGGCGGCGCGCAGGCGCTCCAGCACCGTCGGGTGGGCGCGCACCTGGAAGATGACGCCGGTCTCATCGTAGCGCTCGCCCAGCACCTCGCAGCCGGCATAGATCTCGCCGCGCAGCTGCTGCCGGTCGTAGGCGACGTGCACCTCGCCCTCGATCAGATCCCGGGCGAAGTACGCGATCAGGCGTGCCCGCAGGTCGGCCACGTCCTCGGCGTTGCGCGCCGACATCACCACCGCGTCGGGCCAGCGCCGCATCAGATCGACCGTGGCTTGCGCCTCCGCCGCAGCGTCGCCCACGCGATCGATCTTGTTGAAGACCAGCAAGCGGGGCACGTCCGCCGCGCCGATCTCGGCCAGCACCTCGTCAGTCACGGCGAGCTGGCGCTCGAAGTTCGGATCCGACGCGTCGACCACCTGCGCCAGCAGCCCCGCCTCCAGCGCCTCGTCGAGCGTGCTCTTGAAAGACGCCACCAGCCCGTGGGGCAGCTTGTCGATGAACCCGACGGTGTCCGACACCAGCACGCGCGGGCGCGCCTCGGGATGCAGCGGCCGCACCGTCGTGTCCAGGGTGGCGAACAGCTTGTCGGCGACGTACACGGCGCTGCCGGTCAGCGCCCGCATCAGCGTCGACTTGCCGGCGTTCGTGTACCCGACCAGCGCCACCCGGTTCATGTCACGCCGCCGCGCCCGCTGCGTCCGCTGCTCCTCGGCCAGCCCCTCCAGCTCGCGCGTCAGCTCGGCGATGCGATCGCGGATCTTTCGCCGGTCCAGCTCCAGGTTCGACTCGCCCGCCCCCTTGCCGCCGATGCCGCCCCGCTGGCGATCGCCGCTCTTCAGCCGGCCCTGCTCGCGCAGCCGCGGCACCAGGTAGTTCAGCCGCACGATCTCGACCTGGGCCTTCGCCGCGCGCGAGCGGGCGTGGCGGTGGAAGATCTCCAGGATCACGGCGGTGCGATCCATCACCTCGACGCCGGTCGCCTTCTCCAGGTTCCGGGCCTGCGAGGGGGTGATCTCGTGGTCGACCAGCACGGCGGTGATGGCGCCCGTCGCCTCGGGCGAGCCCTCGTCGTGGTCGACGGCCGCCGCATCGCCCTCGCCATCGTCCTCGACCTGCTCGTCGTCGCCGGCGCTCACCCCCGCCAGCAGCTGCAGCTCGGCCAGCTTGCCGCTGCCGATCACCGTCCCGGGATGCAAGGTGGACCGCCGCTGGGTGATGGTGGCGACGATGTCGACGCCCAGGGTGCGGCCCAGGCGTCCCAGCTCGGCGACGGACGCGGCGAAGGCGGCGTCGTCGACGTCGGGGGTCTGGACCGCGACCAGCGCGGCGCGAAGGCGTTCGGGAGCGGTTTCCGACATGGCCATCCAGTATAGGGCACCCGCGCTCTCGCTCGACTCCAGGGTCGGGGCAGGAGTACGAGTGGATGAAACAGCCCGCGCCCGGGAACCAACGGGCCGGCTGGCCGGTATGACTGGGTGAGCCCATGGATGACGCGTTCCTGGTGAGGCAGGTGCTGGGCGGAAACCGCGAGGCTTTCCGCCTGCTGGTGGTGCGCCATCAGCGGCCCCTGTTCCGGTTCCTGGGCCTGCTCGGCTTCGCCCACGACGCGGCCGAGGATCTGGCCCAGCAGACATTCCTGCGCGTCTACCGGTCGCTCGGCAGCTTCGATCCCCACCAGGCGAAGTTCACCACCTGGCTGTTCACCATCGCGAAGCGGCTGGCGGCGAACGAGCGCCAGCGCGCCCACCATCATCGCGAGCAGCCGCTGGGGGACGATGCGATCGAGGAGGCCCCGCCGCCGTCCCCGGATCCCGCGGTGACGGCCGAGCGGACGCGCCGGTTGTCGGCGGCCATCGCCGCCCTGCCCGAGGCGCTACGCACCACGTTCTTTCTGTCGCAGGTCAACGAGCTGACGCTGGACGAGGTGGCGGCGGTGGAGGGGTGCGCGCTGGGGACCGTGAAGTCACGCATTCATCGCGCGCGCGAACAGCTTCGCGCGGCGCTAGCCGAGGAGGAGGCCTGAGCATGGATCGCTGTAACGAGACCCAGGAGACGATCGTCGCGGGGCAGCCGCTGTCCGGTGACCTGCAACGACACGCCGCCGCATGCGCGCGTTGCACCGCGGTCGCGGCGTCGTACAGCTTGCTGGATGCCACGCTGCAGACGTTCGCGCCCACCGTGCCGGACGGGTTCGCGGATCGGGTGATGGCGCTGGTGGCCGCGGAGGGCGCGCCGGGGTGGGTGGGGCGCTGGTTCGAACGGCGACCCATCCAGCTGGCGCTCGCTCATGCCGCCGCCTTGTGCGCCGCGCTCAACGTGGTCTGGTTCGTGGTGCGCGTCTTCGTCGCCGACGTGGCGCTGGGGGGGACGCCATGACGACCGACGTGGCCGGTCAGACCGGGGCGTCGAATGCCCGGAAGCCGTTGCTGGCCCTGGCCGCCGGGCTGGTGATGCCCGGGCTGGGCCACCTGTACACGGGAGACGGGGTGCGCGGCGCCTGCTGTCTGCTGCTGGGGGCGCTGGTGGTGCCGGCGGCGGCGCGGCTGGCACTGCACGCGCCGGTGCGGGCCCTGTGCTTCATCCTGTTCGCGGGCGTGGCCGCCACGATTGCCCTTTATGTCGGCTCGGCCATCGCGGCGTACCGGCGAGCCCACCGCCTGCCGGAGGCGCCGCTGCGGTCCTGGCAGCGGCCCGCCGTTTACGTTCTGTACGTGGTCACCGCGGCCGTCTTCGTGCTGGCGCCGCTGACGGCGGCCGTCCGCGACGGCGTGGTCGAGACGTTCGTCGTGCCGAGCGCGAGCATGATGCCCAACGTCTTGCCGGGCGACCGCATTCTGGCGGACAAGACGGTGGGCCGGCCGGGTGGGACTCGGCTGTGGCGGGGGGCGCTGGCCATCTTCGTGAATCCGAACGATCGCGCGCTGATCTTCATCAAGCGGGTCATCGCTCTGCCGGGCGATCGGGTCGACATCGACGGCGCCGAGGTGCGGGTCAACGGGCAGTCCCTGGCGGTCACGCCGGCTGGCGGCGCGCCGGGCGTTGCCTACGAGCGGGGCGACCATGGGCCGTACGCGGTGCTGCCGCGCGCGGCGGCGGGCGGTCCCCCCATCCATCTGACCGTGCCCGACGGCCAGGCGCTGGTGCTGGGCGACAACCGGGCGGCTTCCTTGGATTCACGGGCCTTCGGGACGATTCCGCTCGCCGACGTGAAAGGGGTGGCGCGGCAGGTCTGGTTCTCGGCTGGTCACGGCACCGGCGTGCGCTGGGCCCGCACGGGACACGTGCTCCAGTAGGACCCTCGAGGGCCGTTACAACGACAGAAGCGCGCTGGCCGCCAGCAACGCACCGAGGGGCAGCATGGCCCGGGTGGCCAGCAGCACCGCGGTGGCGCCGAACGAGCGCGACCGAGAAACATGAACCCGCATGACCGCCTTCCGATGCTTGCAGCGTGCCAACGGTTTCGCGGGCGATGGCGTATTTCAAAACGCCGGCAACCCGCGGTCAGTGGCCTCCTTTCACGCCGAGCGTGACCGGGCGGCTCGGTACGAAGTCTGACAGTGTTGTCAGGAAGGCGCGCGCCGGGGCCAGCTTCCTGTCATGGCGGCGCGGCCTCAGCCCCCGGGGGCGGGGGTCGGGCTTGGCGCGACCCACGAGATCTCGGTCACGGGGATGCCGTGGTCGCTGGTCGAGGCCGGACTATCGGCGCGGTCGGACGTGATGCGCGAGTCGTAGAGGTGGTCGTTGTACATGCGGGTGCTGCGCACCTCGGCGATGTGATTGGGGTTCTGAGCGACCAGCTCCTGACTGACGAAGATGTGATCCAGCAGCTCGTAGCGGGCGTTGTAGATGTGTGAGTAGTTGACCTGGCGGTGGCTCAGCCGCTCCTGGATGTCGTGGACGCTGTACAGCAGCCGGTCGTAGGCGGCGGTCTTCTTCGCGCCGCTCAGGAAGTAGGGGTCGTCGCCCGCCACGATCTGGGTGGTGACCGAGGGCAGGTCGTCGTTCAGATCGCCGAGCACAATCACCGGGTCGCTGTTCCCCACCGTGGCCGCCACCACCAGCGACCGCAGCGCCGCCGCCTCTGCCGCCCGCACGATCAGCGAGCGGGCGTTCCCCAGCGCCTGCACCACCGGGTCGTCGGCGTTCTCTCCTTCCAGATACTGTTCGCGCTTCGACTTCAGGTGGGCCACGAACACGGTCGCGGTCACGTCGGGCCGCAGCTTCAATTGCACGCGTAACACCGGCCGCTGGAACTGTCCGATGCCCACGCTGATGGGGCTGGGGTCGGCGTCGCTCTTTTGCACCAGCAGCTTTCCCGCCACATCCGGGGGAAACTGCGAGATGGCCGTCTGCGAGACGATCGGGAACCGGGTCACCAGTCCGCAGAACGGCCCGCGCGCCTCGCCGTTCACCACGTTGTCGTCCAGGTCGGGCGCGTAGACGGTGGCGTCGGCGAAGCGCTTCGTCGCCTTGACCACGTCGGCGATGGCCTGCGCGTGAAACAGCTCCTCGAAGCCGATCAGATCCACCATCGCCGTGTCCATCAGCCCCGAAAGCCACGCGACTTTGTGGTCGTAGTTGGCCTGCGAGATGGGCGCGCCGTCCGCGCCAGCCCGTCCCGCGTAGCGGACGCCCGGATAGTTGAAGTTCGCGGCGTTGCAGTTGGCGATGCGGAAGTTGTCCATGGGGAGCTCCTTCGCGGCGCCGTCGACGGTACTCTCGATCGTCATTCGGACCAATCGACAATCCGGTTTCGGGACGACGTCGGAATCCCCTCGCACCGTAGGGCCTTTAGGTAATATGACCGGGCATGGGGGCCCGCGCGAAGAACCAGAGCGACGCCGAGACGGCGGCGCCGGCACGCCAGCTGGGCCTTTCGCTGCTCGATCCACCCCCGGCGCTGCGCCCCGAGGCGCCTCGGCCCGCGCCGCGCGGCGAGCTGGTTCCGGTCGCTCCGGCGGTGCTGGCCGTCCCCGAGTCGACCGCCATCGACGAGGCCCCCCGCACCCCGCGCATCTTCGTCGTCTCCGAGCTGGTGCGCGCCGCGCGCCTGACCCTGGAGAGCCGGTTCGCCGACGTGCGCGTCGAGGGCGAGGTGTCGGGGTTCAAGCGCTCCGGGCCCGGGCACATCTATTTCTGCCTGAAGGACCGGGACGCCGCGATCGACTGCGTGATGTACTCGCGCGAGGCGTCGCGCCTGCGCTTCGAGGTGAAGGACGGCCTGGCGGTGCGGCTGCGTGGCCGGCTGACCATCTACGAGGGGCGCGGCCGCTTCCAGATGACGGTCAGCGAGCTGGAGCCGACGGGCGCCGGCGCGCTGGGCCTGGCGTTCGAGCAGCTGAAGCAGAAGCTGCAGGCCGAGGGGCTGTTCGCGTCGTCGCGCAAGCGGCGCCTGCCCTTCGTACCCCGGCTGATCGGCGTGGTGACCTCGCCGCAGGGGGCGGTGATCCGCGACATCATCCGGGTGGCGCACCGGCGCTTTCCCGCGCGCATCCTGCTGGTGCCGGTGCCCGTGCAGGGGCCGGGCTCGGCGCTGGGCATCGCGCACGGTCTGAAGCGCCTGGCGCGCGTTCCCGGCGTCGACGTCATCATCGTGGCGCGCGGTGGCGGTTCGATGGAAGATCTGTGGGCCTTCAATGACGAGGCGCTGGCCCGCGCCATCGTGGCCTGCCCGGTCCCGGTGATCTCGGCCGTGGGGCACGAGACCGACTTCACCATCGCCGACTTCGTGGCGGACGTGCGCGCTCCCACGCCGTCGGCGGCGGCCGAGCTGGTGGTGCCGGTGATGACCGAGCTGCGGGCCGATCTGGAGGTGCTGCGGCGGCGCGCCGCTCGCGGGGCCACCGCTCGCCTGCATCAAAAGCGGCTCATGATCGAGCGGGCGCGCAGCACCCTCGGCGATCCGCGCCGTCTGGTCGACGAGCGCCGGCAGCGCATCGACGATCTGGCGGCGCGCGCGCACCGGGCCACCGTGCGCAGGGTGGGCCGCCTGCGCGCCGACCTGAACGCCGTCGAGGTGGCGCTGTCGCGCGCTCATCCCCACCGCCGCATCGCCGCGCAGAAGAGCACGCTGGCGAAGCTGGCGCAGCAGCTGGAGGCGGCGGCGCAGCGCATGCTCGCCCGCCGGCGCGAACCCCTGCGCGCCATCGAGCACAAGCTGGAGGCGCTGTCCCCACGCCGGGTGCTCGATCGCGGCTACAGCCTGACGTTCGGGCCCGAC
>Ga0105238_10001463_pt1 | contig 23709 bp, 23 predicted proteins | sample KBSC34metaG_FD_81526 | JGI IMG/M metagenome (GOLD analysis project Ga0105238, IMG submission 81526) | Corn rhizosphere microbial communities from Kellogg Biological Station, Michigan, USA - KBS C3-4 metaG | ecosystem: Host-associated > Plants > Roots > Rhizosphere > Soil | place: Michigan, USA...
GGTCGCTTCCTGCGGGCTTCCCTTGTTATCAAAGCCCACCGTCTCGAAAGTGATGCCGGGACCCGCCCACCCCTCGCGATTGGCAATATCCAACACGAAATCCAGCGATTTCTTTTCCTGGTCACCATACACCGCGACGGGGCCCGAGAGCGGGTCAATCAACGCTATCTTGACCGTTTCAGCACGGGCATGTCCGATCATTCCCAACCCAAGAACGGTGAGTGCAGTAGTCAGCATCGCCATCTTACGCATCGATTCCTCCCATGATTATTTGTTGCTTTAACTTCTCACTTCAGTTCTTCCTGCACTCCAAAGTTAGCTAGAACGATCCACGGATAGTTCTTCGGATCATTGAAGCGCACGGCTCCCGATAGGCGACGCTGTTCCAAGTTTGATTTCCGTATCGGTTACGGCGACATCATATCGTTTCGCCTGCGAAATACGCCAGCGGCAAAAAACGCCAGCCCCCAATCCGATAGCTCAATCAGTTTCGCGAGCGTCAACATCAATGCATCTTTCTAATCAAACGCCCCAAACTTGTGGTTTGGGGCGCTCAAACTCAAACGTGAAACCGAGTCTTTCAGGTCAGCTTGGCCGCTTCATCTGGCAGGTGCTAGGCAGGCTGCTGGCGGCCGGATCGACCTTGTCAATGGTCTTGAAGCCGTAACCACTATTTTCAAGATCGTAGACGACATCCTTCCCGTCGGCCTTGGCCCAGGCCATGATTTCCTGCTGTTGGATGAGCTGGTGATCATCCTTGCGCATCTCGATGTCGCCGTTTATGCCCTTGACCTTCAGGCCTTCGAGCGCATGAGCGACTGCTACAGGATCAGTCGACTTGGCTTTGACAATCGCCGCCGAGACCAAGCGGACCATATTGTAGGTCGGGAAGATCGAGAAATCGATCTTGTACTTCTCCTTGAACGCCGTCATCATCGGCTTGAAGGTATTGGGGTCATCGTTGGCATTCCAGGCCATGAGATTGTAGAGATTATCGATATTTGCCGCTGCAAGCGCGGTAGGCGTGCCGGGTCCCTGTGCATTAACGCCATAGATCGGCGCTTTGAGACCCGCGTCCTTGGCTGCCTTGACGAGCAGGTTCAAGTCCGCTCCCCAATTGCCTGTCACGATGGCCTGTGCGCCTGAGGCTTGTATCTTGCTGATGTAGGGAGAGAAATCCTTCACCTGCATCATTTGGTGCAGGTCATCCCCCACGATCTGAATATCCGGCCGCGTTTTCTTTAGATTTTCGGGTATCGACCGGGAATACCCCTGGCCTGTCGGATAATTCATGTTGATCTGATAAATTTTCGTGAGGGACTTGTCCTTTGCCAGAAAGCTCGCCAAGCCCGCGCTTTTCGTATCCGTGTTTGAATCGAAACGGAAATGCCAGAAGCTGCATTTTTCGTTCGTCATCTCCGGCGCGGTATTGGTGGGGTTGAAATAGACCATTTCCTTTCCGGGATTGCGCTCGTTGTACTTGTTGATCGCGTCTATCAACGCTAACCCGACCGCCGAACTCAAGCTTTGGAAGACATAGCGAATTCCCTGATCAGCCGCATTCTTCAGCTGCTGGGTCGATTCCTGGGGACTGCCCTTGCCGTCGAAAGATACGACCTCGAACGTAATGCCGGGGCCTGCCCAGCCCTCGCGGGTGGCCGTGTCCAAGACGAAGTTCAGCGTGTTCAGCTCCTGCTCGGCGAGACCAGCAATTGGACCCGAAAGCGGGTCAATAAACGCAATCTTGACCGTCTCGGCACGAGCATGTCCCGTTATTCCCAATCCGAGAATGGTCAACGCTGTGGTCAGCATTACAATCTTCTTCATCTAATCCTCCCGTGATTACTTTGTACTTTCACTTCTCAGTTCAGGGTCTTCTTGCGCTCTAGAAAGTTAGCCATGACATCACACTTCCAGCCACTCCCGCCGGACGCGGACATTGTCCTTCAGGTTCTGGGGCGTTCCCTCGAAGACCACGACGCCGTGCCCCATGACGTAAACCCGCTGCGATATGTCGAGGGCGATCGTAAGCTTCTGCTCAACGAGCAAGACCGATATGCCGCGATCCTTCAGGGTCATGAGATAGTCGGCCACCTGCTTGACGATCATCGGCGCCAGCCCCTCGGTCGGCTCGTCGATCATGATCAGATCAGGATCACCCATCAGTGTCCGGCATAGCGTAAGCATCTGCTTCTCACCCCCGGACAGCACACCGGCGGAGGTTTTGGCGCGTTCGCGAAGGCGCGGAAACATGTTGTACATGTCGTCGATCGACCATCGCGACGCCTTGCCGCGCTTCTCGCCCAGCAGCAGATTTTGTTCAACCGTGAGCGTCGGATAGATATCCCGGTTCTCCGGGACATAGCCGACACCCTTGTTGGCGATTTGAAAAGCTTTCAACCCGAGAATTTCCTCTCCGCGAAAACGGACCGACCCGGTGGCCTTGACCTGGCCCATGGCCGCCTTGACGGTGGTGGAACGCCCGACCCCGTTCCGACCGAGAAGGCTTACAATTTCGCCCTCGCCCACCACGAGATTGACGCCATGCAAAACGTGACCCTTGTCGTACCAGGCGTTGAGATCGGCGATTTCAAGAATCGGATTCACGTTGCAACCGCCTCCTCTGCGGAAACGCCGAGATAGGCTTCCTGAACTTTCCGGTTGGCACGAACCTTTTCGGGCGTATCGCAGACGAGGACCTGCCCATAGACCACCACTGCGATCTTGTCTGCCAGGCCAAAGACCACGCCCATGTCGTGCTCGACCATCAATAGCGTCTTGCCCACAGTGATCCGCCGGATCAGCTCGACCGCCGCGTCGGACTCCGAGCGGCTCATTCCGGCGGTCGGTTCATCAAGCAAGATGACTTCCGCACCGCCGGCCAGCGTGATGCCAATCTCCAGCGCCCGCTGTTCGGCGTAGGGCAACACGCCCGCAACGACGTCGCGCCGCGACGCCAGCCCCGTCTGCTCCATGATCGTTTCGGCGCGTTCCCGAACGTCACGCAGAGCATTCAAGCGATGCCAGAACGAATAGCGGTACCCCAGCGACCATAGAACCGCGCAGCGCAGGTTCTCGAACACGCTGAGCCGGTGAAAGATATTTGTGATCTGAAAGCTGCGCGAAAGGCCACGACGGTTGATCTCGAAGGGCCTCATCCCGCGAATGCTTTGACCGTTCAATAGAATATCGCCGGATGTCACCCCAAAGGCGCCGGAGATAAGATTGAAAAGCGTTGTCTTGCCGGCGCCGTTGGGACCGATAATGGCAAAGCGCTCCCCGGTCGGCACCTTGAGATCGACCCCGCGAATGATGTTGAGCGCACCGAAGCTCTTGTTCACGGCGCGCAGTTCAAGGGCGTAGGCACTCATGCGCCGTCTCCCGAATTCATCAAATGAACCCGCGAACTGACGTCATTCCAAGCTTCCTTGAACGGGGGTATCAGCCGCTGTAGCAGAAAGATGCCTCCGGCAAAGATGAGGATAGCTGTGCCCCAAATGACCCCCTGCATGCTTTTATCCAGCGCACGAACGTAATTCACGACTGCGCCCTTTTCGGAACCGAACACGAAGCCATAGGACAATTCGACAAGCGCCGCACCGGCCAGTGCGATCATCGCGCCGGCACAGACCACCGCGGACCAGCGCCCGGCGACCCGCCCGAACAGGCCGGCCCGGATCACCCGCCAATTGGACAGCAGGATGCCGCTCACTCCGCCTGGCGCATACATGACAATCAGGATGAAAAAGACTCCCAGATAAAGCTGCCAGGCCTGCGTGTAGTCGGAGAGCTTGAAGGACAGGAATCCGCCAATGATAACGCCGACGATTGGTCCAAAAAAAGCCTGCGCACCGCCGATGAAGGTGAAGATCATTGCATCGGCGGAGCGCAGAGAACTGACGCTCTCGGAAGTAATCAATTCCATATTGATGGCCTGCAAACCGCCGCTGATGCCGGCGAAGAATGCAGACAGCACCAGTGTGAAAAACCGCACCGTCTTTGGATCATATCCGACAAATTGAGCGCGTTCCGGGTTGTCACGCACCGCATTCGTAATGCGTCCCAAGGGTGTCCGGGTCAACGCGTACATTGCGATCGCCGAGAGGAGAAGCCAGGCCACGATCAGGTAATAGACCCGGATCTGCGGGCCGAACGTCATGCCGAAGAAGCCGGTGCCATAGTTGCGGTTGGTCTCGACTCCACCCTCGCCGCCAAAAAAGCCGGGAAACATTTCCGATGAGGCGTGGACGAGCTCGACAACCCCAAGCGTGATCATCGCAAAGGCCGTCCCGGCTTTTCGCGTGGTCAGGTACCCGAACAGGATGCCGAACACCATGCCGGCAATTCCGCCGACCAGCGGAATAAGCCACACCGGAATATAGAACTTGCCATGGGCCGCCATGTTCATCGCATGAATGGCGAAATAGGCGCCCAGGCCGGAATAGGCGGCATGGCCAAAGGAATACATGCCGCCTTCGCCCAACAGCATGTTGTAGGACAGGCAGAAAATGACGAGGGTACCGAGCTGCGAGAGGAGTGAGACCGCAGCCGAACTGCTGAAGACCTGCGGCGCAATCATTAGCGCCAGCGCCAGGCTCCCCCAGAGCACCAGCTGGGATGACCACCCACCGAAACTCATCCGGCTTGCCGGACGGACTGCTGCGATATCGGCCATCTCAGGTTTCCCTCGTGCCGAGCAGGCCTCTCGGCCGCACAATCAGAATCACAACCAGGAAAAGATAGGGCAGAATCGGCGCAACCTCCGAGATGCTTATCTTGAGCACGCTGTATCCGGGGCTGTCCGGCCCGAGCCGCGTACCAAATTTTGCGAGCACGCTGAGCAGGGAATAATCCAGGGACACGGCGAACGTCTGAACGATGCCGATCAAAAGCGAGGCCAGGAGCGCGCCGAGCAGCGAGCCGAGTCCCCCTACCACGACGACCACAAAGATGATGCTTCCGACGGCCGCCGCCATCCCCGGTTCGGTCACGAAGGCCGCGCCTCCAATCACCCCAGCGAGCCCGGCGAGCGCAGCACCTCCGCCGAACACGAGCATGAAGAGACGGGGCACATTGTGTCCCAGCGCTTCCACTGAATCCGGGTGGGTTAGGGCCGCCTGGATGACGAGCCCGATCCGCGTGCGCTTCAGCATCAGACTGATTGACAGCAACATAAAAAGCGAAACACCCATCATGAAGACACGATAAATCGGAAAATTCGTGTTAAACAGGGTGAACAACGGCCCATCGAGTTGCATCGGAACACCATAAGGAAGGGTCTGACGGCCCCAGATCACCTGGACCACCTCAACAGTGATGAAGGCGACGCCGAACGTAAACAGCAGTTCGGCGAGGTGGCCATGACGGTGCACCGTACGCAGCCCATAGCGCTCGATCGCCGCACCGATCACTCCAACGATCAGGGGCGCCACAACCAAGGCAGGCCAGAAGCCAAAACGGATGCTGATCGAATAGGCGAAGTAGGCACCCAGCATGTAAAAGCTGGCGTGCGCAAAATTGATCACACCCATCATGCTGAAGATCAGCGTGAGCCCCGCTGACAGCATGAATAGCAGAAGCCCGTAGCTCAGCCCGTTAAGCAGGTTGATCAGCGTATATTCCAAGGTCCCCTCGCCCTATTTTCGGAGCAAGGCAGCAAGGACCGCCTCATTCCCTCGATCGTTTCCTTGCGGATCGTGTCTTCGCACGTATGCCGCTGTCCGAAGTCCCTAACGCCCAAATTCGCTTTTCGCTAATGCGAACAGCAGTGTCGGCAGGGATTTGGTCGGCGAAGAACGGCGCTTCAACGCATCATGAACGTCCGGCAGAAACGCGCCCTTAAACCACCCGGCTTTTGTTAATTGCGCCAACTGTTTAGTCAGCGCAACCAATTGTCAAGTGCAGCCTCGTCGCAAGTACGGGAAGTAAAAGACACACCGAGTAGGCGGCAATTACGCATACTCCGGAGAATTGGCTTGACCGGAGGCGGTCTATGATCGGGCCAACAAGCGGCGTTGATCGACCATCGCCGAAGTCGACCCCGCACAGTGGGAGGGCCTGATGGCAATCAACCTGAACGGGATGTTCTGGGCTCCTGCGCCAACGGCGGCGGCACCCTTATTCTTATTCCGTTGTGCGCGGATGCGAGCGGATTGTTCCCCTCGACCTCTATGTGCCGGGCAGTCCGCCCACCGCCAAAGCGCCGCTCCATGGCGTTCTGTTGCTGAAAAAAAGATACACCGCATCGGGACGATCGAGCGCGGAATCGATCTCGCTGTTGTCGATCAGTGCGAGTGGCGGAAAGTGCCGGCCGTCCGACAGGCCAGCATGGCACGGTCCCGTATGCAAAATATATCGTTGACCACCCAGGCGATCTACGTTGTTCTCTCCGTCAAATAGAAGCGGGAAAACGCGATGGATGGGTTGCCGAATGCGCTATGGCAGCCGGCGGTCGAAGCCGAATTCGTGAATGAGGTGCGACGGTTCGTGAAGGAGCACATCGCTCCGCAGGCACATGAAATCGACGCGAAGGACCTCTATCCGGTTGAGATCGTCCGTGATCTGGCCAAACTGGGCTGTAACGCCATCTCGCTGCCAAAGAAGTTTGGCGGACGCGCCTTGGGCTACGCCCATAGCGTCGCCGCCTGCGAGGAGGTCGGTTACGGTAGCGCCGCCGTCGCAATCTCGTTGATTACGATTTTCCAGGCGCAGACGATGTTGAGCACGTTCGGCTCTGAAAGCCTCAAGGAGCGCTATCTGCCGCGCTTTGCGGAAGGGCTGATCGCCTCCTATGCACTGACCGAAGCCTCGCATGGCAGCGATATCCGCACGCTCGACACCAAGGCCAAGCGGGATGGCGACTTCTGGGTCATGAATGGCGAAAAGTCGTTCATCACGTCCGGTTCTCGCGCCGATATCTTCGTGATCCTTGCGCAAACGGACGTTGGCGTTTCGGTCTTCGTTGTTCCCCGCGAGTCTGCGGGGGTCTCGACCTATATTGGAGAAAACTCCGCTACCTTCGGTCTGCGCAACGGCCCCCATGTCAATGTTCGGCTTCAGGACGTGCGTCTTCCCTTGGATCACCTGATCGGGCAAGAGGGCAAAGGGGTCCGTCAGGCCGTCACGACGCTCGATTATTCCCGGACCTTGGCCGCAGGGATATCCGTGGGCATTGCGCGGGCCGCGTTCGACGCAGCGCTGGCGTTCGCGCGCGACCGTACCGCGTTCGACCAGAAGGTCGTCAATTTTCAGGGCATTCAATGGTACTTCGCAGACATGCTGGCGAAGATCGATGCCGCCCGCCTTTTGGTCTATGATGCCGCGCGCGCACTCGACCATCATGAGGACGTTATCCGACGCGCCAGCGCCGCGAAGCTTTTTTGTTCGGAAGTGGCCACCGAGGTCGCGGCGCGTTGCATCCAGATTTGCGGCGCCTACGGCACCATGGTGAATGCCCCTTTCAATCGCTTCATGCGCGATGCCAAGACCTATGAGATCGGCGGCGGCTCGTCCGAGGTTCTCAAGAACGCCCTTGCCAAGCGCATCATCAGTTACGCGGCCGACCTATGATCCTGGAGCGCCTGTCGCATTGGGCATCTCATACACCACAACGACCATTTGTCGTCACAGCGGAGCGACCATACTCTTATGCGGAGATATTCTCGCTGTCGCGCAGGTGCGCGGAGCTGCTGCGGCAACGCGGCATCCGAAAGGGCGATCATGTTGCCCTGATCTCCGGGAACTCAGCCGCCTTCCTGGTGGCATGGTTCGGGATCAATGCTGTGGGAGCCGTGGCAGTCTGCCTCAATGACCAATTGATGGGCGACAGCATCGACTACCTTGTCGCGCAATCCGATTCCATCCTGATCATGTCGGACCAGGAATGGCTGAGCTCCAGGCGCGCGGACCTTCGCGAGGCCCGGAGCAAGCTGCCCTTCATCCGCATCGACGACGAACGCTTTCTTGAAGAACTGGCCAGCGTTCCCGAAAGCGAGGTCGCAGCCATCGCGCCCCATGATGTCTGCACGATCCTCTACACCTCGGGCACCACCGGCCGTCCCAAGGGGGTGATGTGCGCCCATGGCGGCTATGCGGCGACGGGGGTGCAGTCCGCCCGCATCCTCGAATTGACCGCCGAAGACCGCGTCTTTGTCTTCCTGCCGCTGTATCACACCAATCCGCAGACCTACGCCGTAATGTCGGCGTTGACGGTTGGCGCGTCGCTGGGCCTGCGGCCCCGCTTCTCGGCAACATCGTTCTTCGAGGACGCAAAGGCAGTGCAGGCAACCGGCTGCACTTTCGTTGGCACCGTGCTCGCCATTCTCGCGGCCCGTTATCCCGAGCCTATGCGTGACCACCGGATGCGTTTTGCGATCGGAGGTGGCACCACCGCCGAACTTGCTCGCACCATTGAAGATCGGTTCGGATTTCGGGTTCACGAACTCTATGGGATGACCGAGGTTGGCGGCTGGGTCTCCGGAAGCACGGCGCGCGAGCGCAAGCTCGGTTCCAACGGCCGGGTAAGACCCGACATGCAGGTCCAGATCGTCGACACCGACGACAATCCACTACCCGCTGGCGAACGCGGCGAGATCGTGGTTCGGCCGGCCGAGCCCAACCGCATCCTTCTTGGCTATTACAACAAGCCGGACGAACTCGCGAAGGCGAGCCGGAATTTCTGGTTTCACACCGGCGACGTCGGCAGTTTCGATGCCGATGGCTATCTCAATTTTCACGGCCGCACCAAGGAGCTCATTCGCCGCGGCGGAGAAATGGTCTCGCCGCAGGAACTTGAGGAGCGACTGCTGAAGCTACCGGGCGTCCTGGACTGCGCGATTGTGGGGGTTACCGATCCTATCATGGGCGAGGAGATCAAGGCTGTCGTCGTGACCGACGGTAGTTTCAATCTCCTTGAGGTGCGCCGCCATCTCGCCGATCACGTCCCGTCCTACATGCTGCCGCGCTACGCCGAGGAAGTGGCCACGATCCCGCGCACCCAGACCGAAAAGATCCTGCGCCGCGAACTTCAATATATTGACGATCGGGTCATCGATCTCACCCATGATCGAAAAGGGAAGAATCCAAAGTGAGCGCATCCCGTACACGCGTCGAAGCTTCGCGATGACGGCACCGTCAGTCACCATCGTCGGCCTCGGCGAAGTTGGCACCAGCTTCGCTCGCGCCCTGCTCGAACAGGACGTCAGCCTCAAAATCGCATCAAGACCCTCGGCCCGCGCAGCCGCTTCGGCGAAGAGGCTCGGCATCGACATTGACGAAGACATCGCGCGTGCGGTGAGTTCCGCGGACATCGTGCTTCTGACTATCACCGGTGACGGACTTCGCGACGTCGTCGCCAGAATTGCGCCGATGCTGCCGGAGCGAGCGATCCTGGCCGACTTGACCGCGGCAGATCCGCCCCACGTCATTGCCGCTGCCGACATGTTGGGCGAACACCGCGCACGCTTCGTCGACGTGGCGATCATGGGAGCCGTCAGTCTGCACGGCGTCCGAACGCCGCTTTTGGCGTCCGGAGAAATGGCGACAGATTTCGCAGCAAAAATGAATGCACTCGGCTTCTCCGTTTCGGCGCGCGCGGGCTCGGTGGTCGGCGATGCCTCTCGCCTGAAGCTGCTCCGGAGCTTGTTTGCGAAAAGCCTCGACGCGCTGGTCGTGGAATCGATGCTGGCCGCCGAGGCGCTCGGCCTGCGGCAGGACCTGATCGACCTGCTCGGAGATTTCGACCAGCGTCCGCTGCGCGATCATATCGACATGTATCTGAGAACCCATCCGCAGCACGCGGGCCGCCGGCTGGTGGAAATGGAACTGGCGGAAACGCTACTGCTGTCGCTCGGGCTGAAGAGTCTGACCACGCGGGCAGCTATCGAGCGCTACCGTCATACGACCGAGTTCCTCCGCGAAGCCCCCGAGGCTCCGCCAGGCGATGCAACGGTGGCTCTGCAATGGCTACTGGCCGCCGAACGGGACGTCACAAGCAAGACCAAAAGCAACAAAGGTCGGCGCTGAAGGATCCCCCATGGCTTCAAACCAGGCGCAAGCACAGGAACGGCTACTCCACGTTTCGGCCGACCTTCTCAAGCGACAGATCGAACTTGTCTTGTCTGCATGGGGCATGGCGCGGAGCCAGATCGACATCGTCTCTGATCTTCTGGTCGAGACCGACCTTCGTGGAATTGAATCGCACGGAGCTTCCATGCTGCCGCTTTACGACAAGATGCGCCGCGCGGGTGGTCTCAACATGACGCCGAGATCGAAAATCGTGCGCGAAAATCCCGCCACCGCTCTCATCGATGGCGACGCCGGTCTTGGTCATCCTGTCGCCGTCGAGGCGATGAATCTCGCGGTCCAGAAGTGCAAGAGGATCGGGGTCGGTGCCGTCTCGGTGGTGAACTCCCACCATTTCGGCGCAACCGGCCTGTATGCGGAGATGGCCGCGCGCAAGGGTGTCGTTGCGTTAGTTACGTCATCTGCTCGGACGGTTGCAGTGATCCCGACCGGCGGCTCCAGACCGGTACTTGGCACCAACCCGATCGCCTTCGCCGCGCCCGCGAGCAGGGGCGATCCCTTTGTGCTGGACATGTCCACTTCCGCCGTGGCGGCCAACAAGGTCAAGGTCTACGCCTATCACCAAACGCCGCTGCCCGTGGGTTGGGTCGTCGACGGCGCGGGCCAGCCCGTCTCGGATCCGAAGGAGGGCTTCCGGATCTGTATGGAAAGCGACGTGGGCGGTCTGATGCCGATGGGCGGCACGCGCGATACCGGGACGCACAAGGGCTATGGCCTTGCCGTGATGGCGCAGTTGCTCGGCAGCACGCTCGCCGGCGGTTCATTCTCGCCATTTCACAAGCGGGACGCCAAGCCAGGCGCGCCTGATAACATCGGGCATTTTTTTCTTGCGATCGATCCAGCCTTCTTCCGAGAGAGCGGCTCGTTCGAGGAGGAGGTTAGTGACATCCTCGATCATTTGCGCAGCACCCCGGCGATCGACCCCAAGAACCCGGTGATCGTCGCAGGCGAGCCGGAGTTCGCGCGCCGGGCCGAACGCCTGAAGAGCGGCATCCCGCTCAACGAGGCATTTCTCGAGGATGTCAGGACTGTCGCTAAGAGCGCCGGCGTCGACTTTATCCTCGATTCCAAGGGGGAATAGCCATGCTTCACTTCGACGGGACCATCAAGGACTGTCTGGGACCGCGACCCGCTTCAGCTCCCGAGAGGATCAAGGTTCCGGCCGGCGCCTGGGAAACTCATGCACACTTGATAGGCCCGGCCACGGATTATCCGTTCGTCCCCGGACGCCACTTCAATCCGCCGCCGGCCTCGCCTTCCAGCTTTGTCGCGATGCTCGACCGGGTTGGCGTCCAGTATGGCGTGGCCGTCCAGGTGTCAGTGCACGGCACTGATAATCGGCTGCTCGTCGAAGCGTTGCGGGCTTACCCGAACAGGCTCTGCGGCGTGGCCGTGGTTGACCCCGGGATCGGCGACAAGGAGATGTTTGCGCTCCAGGAAGCCGGCGTGCGCGGGATCCGCATTCTCGATATTGTCGGCGGTGGCGTCGGCTTGCAGAACCTCGAGGTGCTCGCCGATCGCTGCGCAGAGGTGGGTTGGCATGTCCAGATAGCCACCCGCGGCGAAACCTACCCCAAGATCGCCGACCGGCTTCTGAAGCTACGCACGCCCTTCATTATCGATCACATGGGATGGTGCGCATCGGCTAACGGGCTTAACAGTCCGGAATTTCAGACGGTGCTTCACGTCGTTCGAAACACGAACTGCTATGTGAAGCTATCTGGCGGATTCAGGCTATCGGCACAACCCTATCCGTTTAGGGATGTCATTCCGTTCGCGCAGGCGCTGATCAATGCCGCCCCTGACCGGATGGTGTGGGGAAGTGACTGGCCGCACGTCGGCCTCTACGATCCCGCAGAGGTTCCGGATGTCGGCCAGATCATGGACGCGCTCGCCGATTATGCGCCCGATATCGGGCAGCAGCACAAAATCCTGGTGACCAATCCAGCGCGGTTTTATGGGCTGCCGGCAGCTTCGTCGCGATGAAGCTGAACCATTTGCGTTCGACTGCTGTTTTTCGATCACTTATCCTTGAAACGGGGCGCTCGGCGTTCCCGGAACGCCGCGAGCGCCTCGCTCGCGTCGGCGCTCGATACCGCGATCGCTTGGTTCCTGTGCTCGATCTCCATCGCGGCCTCGAGTGACGAAGCATCGATGTTGTGGTTCAGCGCCTGCTTGGTCAAGCGCACGCTGAGCGGGGCGTAGCCCACGATCGTTCGCGCCGTTTCGAGAGCCGAAGCCATGAGTTCCTCGGGCTCCACGACCCTTGTTACAAGCCCGATGCGCAGCGCCTCATCGGCCAGGACTGAACGAGCGGTGAGCGACATCTCCATCGCGACTCCGTGCCCGACGATTCTCGGAAGCAGGTACGAGATACCGAGATCGCTCGTGGCGCCGATCTTGATGAATGGAGAGATGAACACCGCCTTGGTGGATGCAATGCGGATGTCGGCCGAGAGTGCCAGGCACAGGCCCCCTCCCACCGCCGCTCCGTTGACCGCAGCGATAATCGGCTTTCGGCAGCGCCGCATTTCCAGTGGGAACGTGGCTGTGGAGTACTGTTGTTCGAGAATTTCGTTAGGGCTGTTTGCCTGGGCATCGGCCTCGTCGTCGAGGTTGATGCCGGAGCAGAAGCCCCGTCCGGCACCCGTGAGGATGACGACCCGGACATCGGAATTACGTTCGATCTCCCGGAAGATCCGGGAAATCTCCGGGAAGTCCCCCAATTTCAAGGCGTTCAGTTTCGCAGGTCGATGCAACTCGACCTTCAGGATGCCGTCTTCGAGCATGGACACATGAATGCCGTCCTGGGTTTCGATATCCTTAGTCATCGGTTCTCCCTAGTGTTCGCGCCTGCCGACTGAACTTGATGTGCGCATGCCTGAGTTGGCCACGCGGCATGGTGAGCATGGCCCGGGCGGCGATGACATTAAGGACTCGCTGAGTCCGAGTCCAACCCGAAGGAGAGCGGTCAACCAGAGGGGTGGGCGGGCAAAGGGGTGCAAGTGGCGCTTGCGTGCCGAGAGGCTTTTGAGCCTTCAGCCACGCCTCTGATTGCGCACAAAAAGTATCGAAAGTATAAGCGCTTGGAAAGATGGTCGGAGTGGCAGGATTTGAACCTGCGACCCCTGCGTCCCGAACGCAGTGCTCTACCGGGCTGAGCCACACTCCGACAAGAAGGCGGCTTATAACGTCGGGTGCCGCCCACCGCAAGCCGCGGACCGAAGGAATTTGTTTTGATGATAACGGGTCTGAAAACCCAGATTTTGCCGGCGAACGAAACCGCTGTCGCAGCTGCGGCGCGATGCCTGGCCGAGGGCGGCCTTGTCGCCTTCCCAACCGAGACGGTCTATGGGCTCGGCGCTGACGCTACCAATCCCATGGCGGTAGCGCGGCTCTATCAGGCCAAGGGCCGGCCCTCCTTCAATCCGCTGATCGCCCATGTCGACAGCGTTGCCGCCGCCGAACGCCTCGCCCGCTTTGACGGACGCGCGCTCAGGCTCGCCGAGGCGTTCTGGCCCGGTCCGCTGTCGCTGGTTTTGCCGCGCTCGCCTTCCTGCCCCGTAGCCGATCTCGCGACCGCCGGGCTCGATACGATCGCATTGCGCGTCCCTGCTCATCCCGTCGCGTTGGCCATCCTGCGTACATTCGGCGGACCCGTGGTGGCGCCTTCAGCGAACCTGTCCGGCCATGTCTCGCCAACGCGGGCCGCTCATGTAGCAAGCGATCTCGATGGCGCGATTGACCTGATCATCGATGGCGGCCCGGTACAGGTCGGGGTCGAATCCACCATTGTCGGTTGCTTTGAACAACCGGTTCTGCTGCGCCCCGGCGGTCTGCCACGCGAACAGATCGAGAAGGTGTTGGGCTGCGGGTTGATGCGGACTTCAAACGTCGAATCCAGTGCCGGCGATCAGCCTCTGGCACCGGGCATGCTCGCCGCCCATTACGCGCCGCGAACCCCGGTCAGATTGCAGGCCGATCACGTCGGCGCGGGCGAGGCATTGCTCGCCTTCGGGCCGAAATTAATCTCCGGCGTGGAGGCGCGCACCGTCGTGATGAATTTATCGCCCAAGGGCGATCTTGCGGAGGCGGCCGCCAACCTTTTCGGCTATCTTCGTGCCCTTGACAGTAAGCGCGCCCAGGCGATTGCGGTGATGCCGATACCCCCGCATGATCTCGGCGAAGCCATCAATGACCGGCTGCGACGGGCCGCGCTCGGCCGGGCGTGACGGGCCAGGAAAAACAGAAGCGATGGATCACAAAACGACGCCCCGGCTTTCGCCAGACCTGATCGCGGCTTTTGCCGCGATCGTTGGCGAGAAAAACGCCGTCACCGATCCCGCCGATATAGCACCCTATCTCACCGAAGAACGAAACCTGTTTTTCGGCACTTCTCCGCTCGTTCTGAAACCCGGATCAACCGCGGAAGTATCCGCAATCTGCAAGCTTGCTTCCGAACACCGGATCGCGCTGGTGCCGCAGGGCGGCAATACCGGCCTCGTGGGCGGCCAGACCCCGCACCACGGCGAGGTGGTGGTTTCGATGCGCCGGCTGGACAAGATCCGGGACATCAGTACCGCCTCAAACACCATGACCTGCGAAGCCGGCGTGGTGCTACAGGTTGCCCAACAACGCGCCAGCGAGGTCGATCGGCTATTTCCGCTGTCGCTTGGGGCGGAAGGCAGCTGTACCATCGGCGGCAACCTTTCCACGAACGCCGGAGGGACGGGAGCGCTCGCTTATGGCGTGGCGCGCGACATGGCGCTGGGGCTCGAGGTGGTGCTGGCGGACGGCCGTGTTCTCAATGGGCTTTCGAAACTGAAAAAGGACAATACCGGCTACGATCTGCGCAACCTGTTCATCGGCGCCGAAGGCACGCTTGGTATAATCACGGCGGCGACATTGAAGCTGTTTCCCAAGGCCCATTCGGTTGAGACGGCTTTTGTCGCCTTGCGATCTACCGCCGCCGCGCTGCAATTGCTGACTATCGCGCAATCCGCAGCCGCGATGAACCTGACGACGTTCGAACTGCTCTCCGCGAACTCCGTGGATTTCAGCGTGCGCCATGGCATCACCGTTCGCCATCCGCTTCAGGCGAAGTATCCGTGGTTTGTGCTGATGGAAATATCCTCTACCCGTGAAGATGCGCGGGCCTCGCTTGAATCCATTCTGGCGAACGGACTTGAACGGGGGATAGTGGACGATGCCGTAATCGCAGCAACGCTCGCGCAGCGCACGAGCTTCTGGAAACTACGCGACGAGATGTCGGCGGCGCAGAAGCCGGAGGGCGGCTCGATCAAGCTCGACCTCTCGGTACCGATCGCAGCCGTTCCCGACTTTATCGCGGAGGCCGATCTGGTCGTGCAGAAGCTTGTTCCAGGCGCCCGTCCGGTGACGTTCGGTCATCTTGGCGATGGCAACATCCACTACAACATCAGCCAGCCGATCGGGGCCAATGCCGCCGATTTCCTGGCGCGGTGGCGCGAAGTAAGCGATGCGATTTTTGCCATCGTCACACGGATGGGCGGCTCGATTTCCGCCGAACATGGCATCGGCGTAATGAAGCGCGACGATCTTCCGAAGGTGAAGGATCCCGTCGCGCTGGAGGTGATGCGCGGCATCAAGAGCCTGCTTGATCCACAAGGACTGCTCAATCCAGGCAAGGTGCTTTAGGCAGCATCAGAATAACGAACCCTGCCCGTCGTCGGCGGTTCTCGTTGCTCGTTTCCGAACCGGTCGTTCGGCGGCCTCCTCCGCAGCACGCTGCTCCGCTGAAAGGGGCCGCATCAGATCGACATCGTCGTTGGCGACGTGGTTGACGCGTGTCGAAACTTCATGCCACGCAAACTCGCCCGGTCGCGGCCCGGTCAAAAGCGGCATGACCTCCCGTGGCTCGTACAATCGGAAATCAAGCCAGCGCGCAAGATCTTGTGGCGGGATCACCACGGGCACACGCGGATGCAAAACCGCAAGATCTTCGCTTGCCGGTGCCGTGACAATGGCGACCGTATCAAGCTCTTCGCCATTCGGCCCGATCCAGGTTTCGGCCAGCGCCGCAAAACCTATCGGCCCGCCATTACGCGGATGAACGAAAAACGGCCGCTTGCCGCGGGCAGCATTCTGCCACTCATAGTAGCCGTCAGCGGGGATCAGGCAGCGCCGTCGTCTGATCGCGTTTTTAAAGGCTGGCTTGTCCAGCACGGTTTCCGAACGCGCATTGATCAACAGGGCAAAGTCGCGGGGGTCCTTCACCCAGGGCGGCAGCAGCCCCCACCGCATCAACTGGAAGCGCCGCGCGCCCTGGTCCATCATCACCACGGGAACCGGTTGGGTCGGCGCCACATTATAGCGCGGCGGGAAGTTCGGCTGCTCAGGGTAGCGGAACATCTGCCGCAGAACCCCCGGTGGCGAGGTGATGACAAAGCGCCCGCACATTCAGCCGGCCCAGGATGCGATTGGAGATATCATTCAGCCCGCCTTAACGGCTTACCACCGATAGTCCCCGGATGACCGCGATGGCCCCAATTCCGTTGTCCCCCGAAACCTGTCCTGATCGGGCGACACGGGCCGCGCAGTTACGGGCTGCCAATATCAATCCAAGGACCGGCCTGGCAACCGACTACCTCAATCACTTCAATGAAGCGGTCATGCTGCTCGAGATGATCCCGGACATGCCGGAATGCGTTGACGACTTCCTGGCCTGGCAGCCCCTGTCCTATTGTGAGCATTTCAAAGCATCTAATTTCAAGGCGCGTGACCTTGCGATTTCGGCCTATGAAACCTCCGATGCTGGGATACGTGCCCAGTTCGACCATATCACGAATTCGATGACGAGCATTCTCACCGCCGTCGGATCGGCGATGCGAGAGGTGCGCCAGGACAAGACCCGAGCAACCCTGGCTGAGCAGGCCAGCGGCTGGGTCAAGCCGCTGGTGGCGCAGGCCGGGAGCATCATCAATGGCGGTACGGATGCCGACATCGATTACATTATGACCCACTGATGGCGAGCGTTCCTAATCCCCCGCCTCGCCAGATCCAGCTGGCGGTTAGCGCCTCGATCTTCCGGGATGGAAAGGTGCTGATCGTCCGCCGGGCGAAGCCGCTGGCAAAAGGTCTTTATTCCCTGCCAGGCGGCCGGGTTGATTTTGGCGAAACCCTGCACCAAGCGCTGCATCGCGAGATCTACGAAGAGACCTCCCTTAAGGTCGAGATCATCGGGCTTGCCGGATGGCGGGAGATCCTGCCTGGGCCTGCCAACAACGGTCATTATCTGGTGCTCTCGTTCTCCACCCGCTGGATCGGCGGAGAGCCGCGTTTAAACGACGAGCTCGATGATTTCAGATGGATCGCGCCCATTGAAATTGGCGCCTTCTCCACAACCGAGGGGCTCGAAGAGATCATTCGGGCCGCCGAAAATCTCCTGCCCTAGCTTCCTACGCAACCTCGTGCCTTGCTTCCCCCGCTTTTCGCAGGCATATCAGCCGCGCAGCTTTCCACGGCGCGTGCAAGGACGTCGGCAACCGATCGCGGTCTTGGTTTGGGCCGCCGGGAAATGGTAACGAGGCGGCCTTAACGCTGCTTCTGGAACTTCTAATGCGCAAGCACATGCTGGCCGCCTTGATTGCCGTATTAGCCTGCAGCCCGTTGGCATGGCTGCCTGCGCCCGTGCACGCCCAAGATGCGGCAGCGCCGTTTGACGGCGATCTGCAGCGGCTCGCCGAAATCCTGGGAACACTGCACTATCTGAGGGCCATCTGCGGCAGCAATGAAGGCGGCAAATGGCGCAACCAGATGCAGGCCCTGATCGACGCGGAGACGCCTTCCGGCGACCGACGCACCCGGATGATCGCGAGTTTCAACCGTGGCTATAACGGCTTTCAGCAGACCTACCGCGTTTGCACGCCGGCAGCCTTGGTAGCGATTCGCCGCTATATCGAGGAAGGGTCGAAAATCTCGCGGGACCTGACCGCGCGCTATGCCAACTAGCCGGAATCCCTATCTTCTCTGGTCGCGTTAACCTTTCCTAAAGAACTGGCCTAGGCGACAAGGCTGCCCATGCTAAACCGTTTGGCGTCACGACGCGCTCCGTCCCGGACCGCCCTACCGCCGTTGAGTTTGATGAGCCATTCCTTTTCCAGCCTCCGCGAACCGCTTCCCGATCATGAACAAAAACAGGCGGCGCTGAGCTATCTCAACGAAGCCTGGGCCGAAGCCCGACACGATGGCGTGGATGGCGATTGTCTGGCGCAGGCGAGCCTGTTTGCGGCGCTGGCCGAACTGGTCGGCACTTACGGCGAAGATGCCGTGGCTAAATTCGTCGACGGCCTGTCCAACCGGGTGCGCAATGGCGAATTCTCGCTGATCGTGGCCAAACAATAACAACAAGCTCACGCCGATTAGGCCTCGGCTGATCAATGAGCGGCGGCCTCAGCGCTTCAGCGTTTCCAGAAATCGCACCGCTTCGCCGGCGGAAGGCGTTGCCAGTTCCCCTTCCCACATCACGCGACGCCCGCGCACGATGGTCCCGACTGGCCAGCCGGTCACCTCAAGCCCGTCATAGGGCGTCCAGCCGGCGCGCGAGGCCACCCACTGGTTGGTGATGGTCTGGCGGCGCTTGAGATCGACAACCGTGAAATCCGCATCATAGCCGGCGGCGATCCGGCCCTTGCAGGCTATGTTGAACAACCGCGCCGGGCCGGCGCTGGTGAGATCGGCAAATCGGGCGAGACTGAGCCGGCCGGCATTCACGTGATCGAGCATCAAGGGCACCAGCGTCTGCACGCCGGTCATTCCGGAGGGCGAGGCCGGATAGATCTTCGCCTTTTCCTCCAGCGTGTGGGGAGCATGGTCGGAGCCTAGAATGTCGACAATGCCTTGTTCGATGCCGCGCCAGATCCCTTCGCGATGATCAACGGAGCGCACCGGCGGGTTCATCTGAGCGCGGGTGCCAAGCCGCTCGTAACAATCGGGTGCGGCCAGCGTGAGATGATGCGGCGTTGCTTCACAGGAGGCGACATCCTTGTGGTCGCGCAGAAACTCGATCTCTTGCTTGGTCGAAATGTGAAGCACGTGAATCCGCTTGCCGGTCTCATGCGCAAGCTTGACGAGCCGCTGCGTGGCCATCAGGGCGGCCGTCTCGTCGCGCCAGACCGGATGCGAGCGCGGATCGCCCTCGATCCGCAAATCTTTCCGGTCATTCAGCCGATATTCGTCCTCGGCATGGAAGGCCGCGCGACGTCGGATCACCTGGAATATCCGCCGCAGGCTCTCGTCATCCTCGACCAAGAGCGCGCCGGTGGATGAACCGATGAAAACCTTGACCCCCGCGCAACCCGGCGCGCGCTCCAATTCAGGCAAATCGTCGACATTCTCCCGGGTACCCCCGATGAAAAACGCGAAGTCGCAGTGCATGCGGTGATGCGCCCGCTTCACCTTGTCCGAGAACGTCTCTTCGGTAATGGTAAGAGGATTGGTGTTCGGCATTTCGAACACGGTCGTCACGCCGCCCATGACGGCGCTGCGCGATCCCGTCTCGAGATCCTCCTTGTGGGTCAGACCCGGCTCGCGAAAATGCACCTGCGTATCCATCACGCCGGGCAGGATATGAAGGCCCTTACAGTCGATCACCTCAGCTGCAGCCGACGAAGCCAGGTTGCCGATCTCCGCAATGCGGCCGTTGACGACGCCGATGTCGCGAATTCCCTCGCCATCCTGGTTGACGACGGTGCCGGATTTCAGGAGCAGGTCGAAGGTGGTGCTCATCATACCTCGCTGCGGCCCGACCGTTTCCAGGCCTCGTCGTTTTGCGGGTCTCTTGTCGTTTGCGAGCCGGCGGCTTACGTTCCTAGCTGGCGATGGGGAGTTCCTGTACCAGTTGGGCGCCAGTCCGCAACAGGAACTTCAAAGCCATCGTACGAAACCCGCCGAGAGCAAGACATCGGGACACCATGTCACACGAGATTTTCCGATGAAGGCCGCGTTTCTCCCGGATCGCGGTGTGGTCAAGGTCAGTGGGGCGGACGCCCGGAATTTTCTCAATGGCCTGATCACCACTGACCTCACCAAACTTGAACCCGGAATGGCCCGCTTTGGCGCGCTGTTGACGCCGCAGGGCAAGATTATCATCGATTTCCTGATCACCGAGGCGCCGTCAGGCCATGGCGGGGGCTTCCTGATCGATTGCCCGGCCGATTTGGCCCAGATGCTCGCCACCAAGCTCGGCTTCTACAAATTGCGCGCCAAGGTCGTAGTGGAAAATCTCACAGGTGGTTTGGGCGTGCTCGCGGTCTGGGGCGGCGAACCGACCATGAAGCCCGACCTGACCTTCGCCGATCCGCGGGAAGCGGCGCTGGGCTGGCGTGTCCTTGCGCCGCGCGAACTGGCTCAGAAAGTCGCGGACCTCATCGGCGCTCAGCTGGTGGATAACGCGCTCTATGAGGCGCATCGGATCGCCGTCGGGGTCCCCAAGGGCGGCGCCGATTTCGCCTACAGCGATAGTTTTCCCCATGAAGCCAACATGGATCGGCTGCACGGAGTCGATTTCGACAAGGGGTGCTATGTCGGGCAGGAAGTCGTCTCGCGGATGCAGCACCGCGGCACCGCCCGCACGCGCGTCGTTCGCGTCATTCCGGAAGGTGCGCCGCCTGATCCCGGCACGACCATTCAGGCCGGCGACAAGACCGTGGGCACCATGGGCTCGTCCACGCCGGAAATTGGCCTCGCGCTGATCCGCCTCGACCGGGCGGCCGACGCCCGCGACGCGGGAATCGCGCTGAGGGCCGGCGAACGCGGAATTCGCCTGGCCGACCCCGATGCGGCGTCTGCACCTCGCCCGAGTTCGCCGGGACAGACCGTGACATGAGCCGTTCGCCGCGTCTTTATCCCGACGGATTGATCCGCTGTCCCTGGCCGGGGGACGATCCGCTTTACGTACATTATCACGACACCGAATGGGGCGTGCCGGAACGCGACGACCGGGCGCTCTATGAGAAACTGATCCTCGATGGCTTTCAGGCCGGCCTCTCATGGATCACCATCCTGCGCAAACGGGATAATTTCCGGCGCGCGTTTGACGATTTCCAACCGGAAAAGATCGCCCGCTATAGCGACAAGAAGGTGCACGCGCTGATGAACGATGCCGGCATCGTTCGCAATCGCGCCAAGATCGAAGGATCGATCCAGAGCGCGCGATCCTATCTTGCGATCATGGAGCAAGGGCCGGGCTTTGCCAATTTCCTCTGGGACTTCGTTGACGGCACGCCGAAGATAAATCAGTTCAAGACAACCGCGAGCGTACCAGCGTCAACGCCGCTCTCAACGAAAATATCCAAGGAGCTTTCTGCGCGAGGCTTCAAGTTTGTCGGGCCGACCATCGTCTATGCCTTTATGCAGGCGACCGGAATGGTGAACGACCATCTCGTCACCTGCCACTGCCACGAAATCTGTGGCGGCCAGCGCCGCACACCTCGTCTCAAATCGCGATGACCCCGAAGCGGTCGGCGGCGACGTCTGCGAAAAGCCGCGTCTGGCAGCGCATGTTGTCGGGCCGCCGATTGAACCTGCTCGAACCGTCCCCGCTCGACATCGAAATTACCGATATCGCCCATGGTTTGGCGCGCGTCGCCCGTTGGAACGGGCAGACGAGCGGTCCCCATATATTCTCGGTGGCGCAGCATACGCTGTTGGTCGAGACCGTGCTGCGGGAGAAAGCTCCCCGCCTCGATCATCGCATTCGGCTTGCCGCCCTTCTCCATGACGCCCCGGAATATGTCATCGGCGACATGATCTCGCCATTCAAGGCGGTGCTTGGAGGCGACTACAAATTGGTCGAGAAACGGCTGCTGGCAGCCATCCATATTCGTTTTGGATTGCCTGCGCTGCTCAGCCCGGAAATCGAGCGTCAGATCAAGGACGCCGACAGGGGAGCAGCCTATCTTGAAGCCACAGAGCTTGCGGGCTTCACCGAGACCGAGGCGCAACGCCTGTTCGGCAGAGACCCCGAGTTGCCCCCGGCGATCCGGCAGGATTATTTGACGCCTTGGGGCGCGGCCAAAGCCGAAAAGCGCTTTCTGACCCGTTTCAGGGCCGTCTCCGCTTCGACGTGAGGCGTTCTCCAGGGCGGCAGACATCTGCATCGCCGCATCCGGCTTCCGCCAGCAAAGACCACCGCCTATAATCCCCGGCAATTATACCGTTTCCGGTGTCGCCGAGGAGATCCATGATTCACGTTTGCTCGCTTGCCGCGCTCCCGGAAACTGTGAGGCTGACCCGGGCGAGCCACGTGCTCTCCGTGATGACCAATGTCGAGCAGGTCCAGCGCCCGGAGACGGTGCTGGAAGTCAACCACCTGCGCATCTCGATGGACGACATCACCGAAGATCTCGGCGGAATGGTCGCACCTTCGGAGGGGCACATCGCTCAGGTCCTGGATTTCGTGCGCCGCTGGGACCGACGAGCTCCGCTCGTCATTCACTGTTATGCCGGGATCAGCCGTTCGACCGCCAGCGCCTTCGCCGCGGTCTGCGCCCTTAATCCGGGCCGGGATGAAATGTCGATCGCACGACAGATCCGAAAGGCCTCGCCAACTGCGTTTCCAAACCGCCGGATTGTGGCGCTCGCCGATCAGGCGCTGGAGCGAAAAGGCAAGATGCTGCTGGCGCTCGACGCCATGGGCCCGGGCTCGATGGAAGTGGCGGGTCAACCGTTCCGTCTCGACCTCGACTGAGGCCCTGCTCGCATGAACGAGAAATCCCTTACCCCGATCGAGATCGGCCTCACCGCCGCGATCGTGGCCATTGAGGGCAACGAGCCCCTGATCCTCACCGCCTCTGGCGCAGAGGCTGGCAATTTACCCGGGCTTCCTTTCGGCCCGTTTGACGCTCTCTCCCATCGCACCTTTGAAATCGGGCTGCGGGCGTGGGTGGAAGAACAGGCGGGCCTGCGGCTCGGTTATGTCGAGCAACTCTATACGTTCGGCGATCGCGGACGGCACACCCAGCCGGGCGATACCGCCGCCCATGTGGCATCGATCGGCTATCTTGCCTTGACCCGAGCCGCCGACAACGCCGCTCGTGCGCCGGGCGCGACCTTCGAGCCGTGGTACCGCTTCTTTCCATGGGAGGACTGGCGAACCGCTCGGCCCGACATTATCGGGCGCGAGATCCTGCCTGAGCTCGAGCGATGGGCCGGACAAAGCGAGACGCCGGAGACCATCCGCGCCCTCGGCCGCAAAGATCGCGTGCGGCTGTTTTTTGGAACGGAAGGCGCCCATTGGGATGAGGAGCGCGTTCTGGACCGCTACGAACTGCTTTACGAGGCGGGCCTGATCGAGGAAGCGCGCCGCGACGGCCGCCCGGCGGCCCTTGCCCGCCGTTCGATCCCTGCCTTGGGAGTGCCGATGCGCTTTGACCATCGGCGAATTCTCGCCACCGCCATTGCAAGACTTCGCGCCAAGTTGAAATATCGACCGGTGGTGTTTGAACTATTGCCGCCGGAATTCACACTCACTGAACTGCAATTGACCGTCGAGGCGATCTCGGGCCGGCATCTCCACAAGCAGAATTTTCGCCGCCTGGTGGAGGCCGGTGCATTGGTCGAACCGACCGGATTGATGTCGACACGAAC
>Ga0105238_10001466_pt1 | contig 23693 bp, 20 predicted proteins | sample KBSC34metaG_FD_81526 | JGI IMG/M metagenome (GOLD analysis project Ga0105238, IMG submission 81526) | Corn rhizosphere microbial communities from Kellogg Biological Station, Michigan, USA - KBS C3-4 metaG | ecosystem: Host-associated > Plants > Roots > Rhizosphere > Soil | place: Michigan, USA...
CGAGCGGGCGCGATTACATGTTTGCCCTTTTCTGGATTTAGCCAAGCACCCCACCATGAAAACGAACTGTTGGCGATTACGTGGTGGCGGCATTGAGACATCAATCTAAGGTCTTCGTAAGCGGAGTAGGCATCGTTGTGGTCAACAATAACAAAGTTGCTTCGGCCGCGCGCCCAGGCGCTCGCCTCGGCGGGCTCATCGGAAAACACGAAGAACATCGAAGGTCCAAATCGCTCAGTAATTGCGGCAATGGCACGGTCGTAATAGCAATTGGGGAGCACTGCTTCGTCCGAGAACGCATGATAGTCACCCCGGCGCAGATGGACCGAAACCGGGTTATCTGCGGCGCCTATCGCTCTCGCAACTTCAGCATCCCGGCCCTTCTGACACTCCTTCATAACAAACTCGGACCTCAGTTCGTTCTCTACATCGAGGGCGTAGTGATGTGTCTGCCAATATCCCTCAAGATACAGAGTTCGGGTCGCGTAAGGAATCTCAAATCGGATTGTATGAAACCACTGGTCACACGGCTCGGTCAGCACCTGAATCCTGTTTCCTAGTCGATACGCTCGCTTCAAAAGTCTGTGCCTGGGACTGCGCGACAATATCACATTCTCCTCGATGTAATTAACCGGTCGAAGCTCGGCAGCGACGGCATACTTCTGGAGCATGACAGGACGAGGCACGCCTCCCGATGAAAACTGTCTGTCGGGAAGCTCCGTGGCCACACAAAGGGAAGCGCGGTGCTTCTTTGCGTAATATCGTCCAGCGGCGTATTGGAACAATTGGTTTCCCAGACCGCAGGTTTGCTTGACTATCACTCTTCTCATAAAATGAGTCGTACCCAGCGCCGTGAATAATAGAACTAGTTTGACACGATCACTCGCTGAGATGCTCTCGCTTTAAAGCAACAGCCCAACTGTCGGCTAATAGTATAGTCCGCCGCAGAAACGCTCACTCGGGGACTCACCACCAGGAAGCGAGTCGTCTCGTGCCCGGCTGCACCGCTCGTGGCCCGATTGGATGAACGATGGGCGGCTCCGCCGGGAACGAGACTCGCGGAGGATCTTGCCTTTGTCGCGGCAAGATCTGATAAAGGAGCTTCTCATAGAACTACATGCGATATTGATCTGGGCAAGACGGTTGTTTACGACGCTGCCGCCACTGACCAAACGATAACTTGCGATTCATTGTTGGTAATGTTCCCCTCTGATCACGAAAACCAAGCTTGGGAGGCAGAGGTCTGGCTTAAATTGACTCATTAGTGGGTTGTCGAAGTTTGATCATTAATCGCCAACACTGTTGTAGAGTGGTGATTGGAGAAGGTCGACCCTTCTCAAGGTGGTCGGTAGGCAATCGGGGTTCTGGAGTCCATAAATTGCCAGGCCCGGCTCCCGCAGTTACGTCAAAAGCCCTTAGTCAGCGTATGAACTTACTAGAAGCACTCCAGATCGTCAGCCGGGCGCGGAAAGAACCAGGAAAACCGTTCCGGTTATCGCTGGCCTGTGGCTTCACGCCCCTTCATTTGGAGACCTTTTTAGCGGCTCACATGGCCTCGCGGGCTCCGGTGACCGCCGTGACCGTCTCGCACGGAATTTATGGCGACTTGGCGGGTAACCTCGAACGCTCGAAACCTTCCGACATGGATGCCGCGGCCGTGATCATCGAGTGGGCTGACCTCGATGCGCGCTTAGGCGCCCGCTCCTCCGGCGGCTGGGATCCCAGTCGCCTTACCGATATCATTCAGTGTGTTCGAATGCAATTGCAGCGCATCGGCGATGGATTACGCGTACTTGCACCCCAGCCCGTGGTGGTCTCACTACCGACCTTGCCACTCCCGCCGGTTCCTTACGCGCGCCCTGCACAATTAAGTGTGTTCGAAGCGGAGTTGCGGTCAGAGCTGGCGTCACTTGCCGTTTCTCTTGCTGCCCATTCGCATGTGCGAGTTCTATCTGCTCAGGAAATCGACCAGCGGTCACCGCTCAATCGGCGGCAAGATCTCAAAAGCGAACTCGATTCCGGATTCCCTTACTCTCTCGGCCACGCTGACGAAATGGCACGTCTTTTGGCCGGATTTCTCCGCCCGCCAGACCGCAAGAAAGGTCTCATTAGCGATCTGGACGATACCGTCTGGAATGGCATTCTCGGCGAAATTGGCCCCTCTCAAGTCAGCTGGAGTCTGGAAGGACACGCGCAAGTCCACGGCCTCTACCAGCAGCTTCTCGCGTCTCTAGCGGCGTCCGGAACGTTAGTCGGAGTCGCGACCAAAAATGACCCTGCGCTGGTCGAGGAAGCTTTCGCCCGCCGCGACATCTTGTTGCCGCCCGAGCGGGTGTTTCCTATTGAAGCTCACTGGGGACCCAAATCGGAATCGATTGGACGGATACTCAAGGCCTGGAATATCGGCGCGGACGCGGTACTGTTTGTCGATGATAGCCCCATGGAACTGGCCGAAGTTCAGGCTGCCTTTCCCGCGATCGAGTGTCTTCTTTTCTCAAAGGACGATCCCGAGGCCGTCTGGGATTTGCTGTACCGTCTTCGCGAGCGGTTTGGTGTCGCGCAACTCCAGATTGAAGACAGCCTGCGCGCCGAGTCGCTACGCTCCCGCGCTCAGTTCGAGGCCGAGATTCAGGACGGCCCATCCGGTATCGACACATTCCTTGAGCATGCCGATGCTGAAATCACTTTTTCGTACAGCAAAAATGCCCCCGCGCGAGCCTTCGAGCTCCTCAACAAAACCAACCAGTTCAACCTCAATGGCGAGCGTGTGTCTGAATCTGAATGGAATTCAGTGCTCGCTTCCGAGAATCGTTTTGTGCTCCAGGTCGCTTACAAAGATCGCTTCGGTTCTCTAGGCACGATCGCGGTTATGGTTGGCACATGCAAGGCGGGCTCGATCACGATCGACCATTGGGTAATGAGTTGCCGCGCTTTTTCCCGCCGCGTCGAACACCGTTGTCTGGCTTGGGTGTTCGATCATTTCAATGCAGACGAAGTGGACTTGCGTTTCGTGTCTACGCCACGCAATGGCCCACTTCAAGAGTTCCTTGCAATCTTCCTCGGTCCCCCGCCCTGGCAATCGTACCGCATTCCCCGTGTTCTGTTCCAAGAGAAATGTCCGATTTTATACCATTCACTTCTGGAGATTGCCTGATGAACCCTCTCGAAAGCCGAGTCGCCGATTGCTTTTGCGCCATTTTCCCCGAGCACTCGCGCGAAGAGCTTCTCACGGCGTCGCGCGAGTCGATACCGGAGTGGGATTCTCTGGCTGGTATTACGCTCCTTACTCTTCTCCAACAGGAATTCCATCTCGATATTGACCTCACAGAGCTCGAACACTTCAATTCGGTCCAGGCCGTGGTTGATTACGTCACTGCCAATACGGCCGTGGCGGAGAAACCGCATGGCAGCTAACTCCTCCTCACCAACCGTTGATACGTTCCGCGGCGACTTCGGCGAGTTGGTTGCCGTGATCCAGCGATCCTGGGCGGATAACCCCAGTCAGCCCTTGCTCTATAGCGAGGCATTCCTGCGCTCGGCGTTCGACTATCCCGGATGCAGTCTCGCTCTGGCCCCAGCAGCTTACGGGGATGCTGGCCTGCTTGGATTCGTAGCTGGCTTTCCACGCTCCATACGCTGGGATGGTCGACCAGCTCGACTCATTCTGAATAGTTTTCTCACTGCCTCCAACGTAGTGAAAGGAGCGGGGCTGGGGCTGAAGCTATGGGCCGACCTCATCGAGCGTGGGCGCAAGTTAGGTTACGACGGAACCATCAACTTCTGCGTCGAAGGCGACGACATGAATCGCATGATGCCCGGCCTTTCCCGGCTTTTAAAGCTAAATACCGAGCGTATCTTCTCGGTGGAATTCCTGGTACGGTTATTGCGCCCCGTCCCACCCCAACCGCGCCCGGAGGTATCCGATCAGGACATTGACCTCTTCCTGCAACTCGCTTCCAACCTGCAGGGCGACTTGCCGCTATTGCGCCTTTGGACAAGAGCCGAAGCCGAATGGCAATGCCGCAAACGTGAGGGCGCCATTACAGTGAGCCACCACGTCGAGGGACGGAGCGGCGTGCTCACCGGTTATCTCGCCCAGGCGGCTTCCACGCCGCCGACCACAGTCGTACTGCTCGAAGACCTGTTGTGGGGCAATCTGCACCCCGCAGAGCGCGGCGAACTCCTTCAAAGGTTCTTGCGTGCCGCTGCGGCGCGGGGAGCCAGTACGGCCTCGTGCCCTATGCTCGGCTACTCATCGCTAGAGACTCTCGAATCTGCCGGATTCCGCCGCTCGAAAAGGGTGCTTCATACCTATCTAAGCTTATGGAACGGCCTTGAACCCCGGCCCGTGCAGTCACTTTACATCGATGTCTTTTAAACCCATGCCTTCTAGTAAAGTCAGCGAACGCCTTCATCACACCGGCTTCGTCGTGGCGTCCATTTCCGCCGTCATGGAAAGCTTCTGCCGGGCGGTGGCGGGGACCGGCTGGTCGGAAACTTGGCACGACCCCCTCCAGCGCGTCCGCGTGGCGTTCATCTACCCGACTCACGCCGGCGATCCCAGCATCGAACTGGTCGAGCCGGCAGACCTCGGCTCCCCCGTCCAAAAATTCCTGGAGCGCGGCGGCGGCATGCATCACCTTTGCTATGAGATGAACAACTTCGATGAGGCAGTTCAAGGCGCTGCCGCGCGGGGCCTGGTCACGATCCGCCGGCCGCAACCGGCAGTCGCGTTTGGCGGCCGCCGCATCGCTTGGTTTCTGTCGCCCCAGAAACTCTTGATCGAGTATCTCGAGAGCTCCTGACGGAGATAGAATACTCAGCGGGTAGTAAGACTTGGTACGGACGCCTGCTGGCTATGCAGCCACCGCTCAAGCACCGCTATGTACCACAACTGGTCCGAAGCGCCGCCCGCAGCGATGGCAGAATCGATCTCCGCGCGCAGTGCCGGACCTCGAATATAACCTTCCCGTTCCACTAGCGTACCCGATTGCAACACTTCGAGATCCTTGCGCCAGGGTCCCGCTAACCATTTTTCCACCGGTACTCTGAAACCTTGCTTGGACCGCGATGCCGTGGACGAGCCAATGCGGCGGCGCACAATTTCACGTAGAACAGCCTTGAGCCGCCCGCCTTGAAAACGGATCTCGGGCGAGAGCGCGGACGCGAACTCCCATAATGTGTGATCCAAGAATGGAGCGCGTGACTCGAGCGCGTAATACATCGTGCTGGCGTCTACTTTGGGAATGTATTCACTCGCGAAGTGGGTTCGGCGGTGATATTGAAAGACCTCGTCCAACAGATTGCGCGCGGAATCGAGCGACTCTGGCATGTCCCGCTGTGGCAATTTGAGACCTTGCAGCCGCTCGCCCAACAGGCTACGTTTTTCGAAATACGGAAGCCCGGTGCGCACCCGGTTATAGGGACCCAATCCACCCATCGTGTAATTCGCGAAGCTATGCGCGCGCTTTAAAAACCCGGTCTCAGGCACCATGCCGCGCATCCGGCGCCATATCTCAGGGGCAAATTTGGGCGTTCGCGCGGCTACCTGCTGTGCTCGCCATGCATTCAGGAAAAACGGATACCCCAAAAACACATCGTCGCCACCATCGCCGGTCAGCAGCACCGTCGCCACCGGTTTGATGGCTGCTGACAGGTGCAACATGCCCAGGGCGGACTGGCAACCGAAAGGTTCGCTAAAGGCGTCGACCAGTTCCCCTACGGGATCGCTTTCGGTGCGATCGATTACCAACGCTTCATGCGGAACGCCTAAAGTCTGCGCGGTCGCGCGCGCGGCATCGGTTTCATCCGAAGAATCGCCCGGCGCACTCAGGGTGAACGTGCTCACGTTGGCGTTCAGCTTGGATAGCGCCCAGCATACCAGCGAGGAATCGATCCCACCGCTCAACAGCGCGGCTATCGGGACATCGGCAATCAGACGTAAGCGAGTGCAATCGATAATGCGCTTCTCGGTTTCTTCCACCGCCTCTTCGAACGAAATCTTAGGACCGTCGCCCGTTCTCGGCAGATTCCAATAGCAGCGCGTTTTAAGGCTGCCGTCCGCACTCCACTCCACGATCGTGGCGGGCGGCACTTTCGAGACTTCGCTATAAATGCTATGGGCATCGGTGACAAAACCGAACTCCAGATATTCGAGCACCGCCTGCGGATCCATCTCCGTGTTCACGGCCCCAGTCGCGCGCAGCGCGGCCACGGTCGATGCGAACATCAGACGGTTGTCAGTGGCGGAATAAACCAGCGGCTTCACGCCCAAACGGTCGCGCACGAGGAAAAGCTTGCGGAGTTTCTGGTCCCAAATCGCGAACGCAAACATGCCGCGCAGCCGGGCCACAAGTTTATCGATGCCCCAATGCTGGTACCCAGCCAGCAGAACTTCAGTGTCGCAGCGCGAGTGGAAGCGATAGCCCAGCCGCTCCAGCTCCGGGCGCAACTCCAGAAAATTGTAGATGCAGCCGTTGAAAACCAGTCCGACGCTGCCATCCCCGGAAATCATCGGCTGGTGGCCTGCCTCACTCAAATCGATGATCGCCAAGCGGCGGTGGCCTAACGCCACGCCAGGCCAAGCCGCGATCCCCTCGCCATCCGGCCCGCGCCGCGCCAGCGCATCCGTCATTACGCGAGTTACGTTTTCGGCTAAGCTTGGCTCACCGAGAGCGATACATCCGGCAATTCCGCACATCCAAGGCCATTATCGCAGGGGGATGCGCGGAATACCCTGGGCGATTAGTACTGGGCAAAACCCCACCTATAGTTCAATTGACGGGCCGTTCGATCTTAACTCACAATGGTTCTTGATGAGCCCCCTCCTATGAGCCGGTTTAAGGGCACCAAACCTGCGCCACCGGGGGCGTTCTCCCCGTCCCCGGTTGGCGTGCTGCCGCCCCCCCGCAAACCGGCGTTGGGTATTCCCGTCACGAACGCGCCCATTGTCACGCCTGCGTCTCGACTGTCCCCAAGCAACGAGGCGAGTCTGCGTCAATCCGAGTTGGACAACCCGCTGCGGAAACTGGGACTTTACGTAGCGCTAGCGTTTATTTTCTGCCGCTTCAGCTTGTTCGGCGAACTGGTGTCCAGCACCCTGAACTTCGACCCCCATGTGGCGCGAATCTTGGGGATACCGGTGTTTGTGCTGGCGGTGGTCACCGGTGGCCTGGGTCGCGTTCTTCGATCCCGCCTTACGTATGGTTGGCTCGGCCTCGTTCTGTTGATGATTTTAAGCGCACCTCTTAGCTTTTGGCCGGGCGGTTCCTTTTCTCTGATCCTTAATTACGTAAGAGGACAGCTACCCATGCTGCTGATCGTGGGCGGGTTGGTGCTGACATGGAAAGAATGCAAGATGGTTCTAGCCACCCTCGCGCTAGCATGCGCGCTGAATGTGCTCAGTGGCAAAATCTTCACGGTGAGCCCGGATTCCGAGAGTCGGCTCAGCTTGGAACTGGCTACGATTGGAAACGCTAACGATTTTACAGCTCATCTGCTTTTCGTGCTTCCCTTCGTAATTTTCATTCTAATCACCAATCGCCGCTGGATCTGGAAGATTGCGTGCGTGGGGGTTGTGGGTTACGGGGTGTACTTTTGCGCCGCCACAGGATCGCGGGGAGGTCTAGTGGCTTTCGCCGCAGCCTTCGCATTCGTACTGGTTCGAGCACCAGGCCGGGTGCGGGTCGGAGCCCTCGCAGCCACCGCCGTGATGGCGCTGATGGTGCTGGTCGTGCTGCCGCAAAATTTGAGGCAACGGTACGCTACGTTGTTTACCAACGAAACACCTGACACCGAAGCCATCGAGTCGACGGCAGCCCGCACTCATTTATTGCGTGAGAGTATCCGCTTCACGTTGCAGCACCCAATTCTAGGCGTGGGACCGGGAGAATTTTCGGATTACGAAGCGTCTGTTGCCAAGAACCAGGGCAGGAAAGGTGCCTGGCAGGTAACCCACAATGCATACACACAGGTATCTAGCGAGGCCGGCATTCCAGCTCTTCTCTGCTATCTGGCCGCGATTATTATGAGCTTTCGAACGTTTAGAAAAATCTACAAGGTCGCGCGTTCTCACCCGAACCTGCAATCCATGGCAACGGCTTGCTTTTGCTGCCAGCTTTCCATAGTGGGATTCTGCACGGCCACTATATTTCTCTCACTGGCTTACACTATGTATCTACCCACCATGAGCGGTCTGGCCTTGGCGATGAGCCGGTCGCTGCACCGCGAGTTGGCGCAGCAGTCCTGATTTTTACTTTCGAATCGTTACGATCAAATCCACCCGCGGGCCCAGTAATAGGCGATTTTTGAGTTTTCGATTAGTAGATCCTGAAAAACTTCCCAGCGCAGATTCCAACTCCCGGAGCGCTTAATCGCATCCGGAATCGGACGCGGCGTCACTGTCACACCAGCTTTGCGAAGCGCCCGGACCGCCCGGTACATGTGATAATCGCTGGTCAACAAAATTTTCTGGCCAGGCATCTCAGGGAGAACGCGCGCGAGATACTGGGCACTCTCGCGTGTGCTCATCGATTTGGAATCGGACAGGATCGCACTCTCCGGAATTCCGCCACTTTCGAGGAAGATTTTCATAGCTTCGCTGACCGGAAGGGAGGCTCCTCCTCCACCGCCGCTCACGATCACCTTCCGCCACCCGCCCTCGCGCCAAGCCATTACGGTGTAGGCGCTGCGCCAATAGGAAGTCTCGCCGATAATGCTGTCACTCGCCATGTTACCGGTGAGTACGATTAACACGTCGCCGCGTGCATCCGTCCATAGTCCAGCGAGTTGAACCGCCCACCACTTCACAAGAGGAGTGCAGGTGATCAGCACTACGGCTAGCCCCAGCACCGCGCACGCTCTGACAATGATGCGCGACCATGCGGCGAAGAGTGGCCTCGATGGTTTCAACGTGTTGTCGGGCCCGCGTCATTGGGCAAGGGGCCCGTGGAAGTAACTTTCCATAGCGCTCTCGGCGGAATGAAGAAGACGGAAAGGCCTCCCAGGGTGGCGATCATCATCACCAGGAAGGTGTGCGCGCTGGACGAGAGCCGTTTGAGGAGACGCGGCTTGAAGATCCAGACGTCGGCCAGCGCAAGGCAGTAAAACGCAGCCTGGCATGCAAGCAGAACCGTCCGCCACGGGGCGGGTAATCCAAAAGACGCGGCCGCCAAAATCAGCAGCAGCCACGGCAGGAGCAAACGGCCGAATTTATAGGACATGAAATGCAGCCACATCCGATTCCCCGGCCCTAGCAGGGCTGGATACGCGCGCAGGATCTGATAATTCCCAGCGAGTGTCCGGATCTTGCGCCGAAATTCGGTGTCGAGCGACGTGGGAATATCGTAGGCGCGCGCCCGCGAATCCATTACCAGGCGGTATCCCTTAAAGTAGGCGGCCAAAGGTAAGTGCATGTCGTCGAGGAGCGCGTCCGCGGGAATGGGGACTGTGAGCGCGCGGCGCATCGCGTAGAAAGGGCCCGTGGCTCCGAACATAGAATCGATCGAGCTGAGACTCTCACGCATCCACGTCTCGAAACGCCAGTAAAGGCCGATGTCGGCCTCTTGCTGGCTCGCGCCGGCGCGAATCACGAGCTCGCCGCTAACGACGCCGACGCTGGGATCGGCAAAGTTTTCAACCAGCCGCGCGACGCTGAGGGGTTCGAGCGGCTGGCGCACGTCAGTCAATACCAGAATTTCGCCGCTCGCATGCGCGATGGCCGCGTTGAGCGCCGCCGGCTTGCCTCCGCGCGGCACACTCAGCAGACTCACACGCTGGCCGTCGAAACTCCGGGCAATTTCTTCGGTTCGGTCAGTGGATCCGTCTGAGACGACGATGACTTCCAGCTTTTCGGACGGATATTCGAGCGCCAGCACCGATTGCAGCTTGGCTTCCAGGAATCTTTCGCCATTGTAAACCACAATGATCAGCGAAATGGTGGGCTCAAAAGGCTGCCGCTGCACCGGCCGTGCGCGATGCCGCGACAGCCAGCGAAGCAAGAGCGGATACCCCGCCACAATGTAAATCATCAGCAGGCAGGCCGTGATCGCGGCAACGGCTGGCATGGCGATTACACTTGAGTCCGGGGTTCAGCCGTGACGCTTTCCTCCGCAAGAACTTCGCTTACGGTGGTTTCGTGCCAAGTGTGGGGATGGTAGAACAGGCCCTTTACGCTTCTCCCTGAATTGACCTGGATTGTGGAGCAGCGGTACTGCCAATCCAAATGGTTTCCATGCTGGTCTATCAGGGCGTCGATCAGATAGGAACCCGGCTGCAAACCTAGTTCCTCGCAGGAAAATTCGACGACCCCATTTCCTGGCGCAAGATCCGCGGTCTCGCCCTTAAGCCAGGTAGTGAATTGGCAATGCAACGTGCCATCGGCTCCGTAAAAGAACACGATGAAGCTGGCATCCGGTACAGCGATCCGCGCCTTATACTCGAGACGAATCCGCAGGGCGTCGCCGGTTTTGACCACCTGGACCGGCTCGCCTGTGCGGTCTAGAAATTCGAGCGAAACAATTTCAGCCGTCTTGAGGACGGATTCGGTTCTGGGAGGAGGAGAAGCCCGGAAGCGGGCGAGTGCGCTATAGGCCGTCATTGCGCCGGCCGTCGCTCCGTCGTAAACGATTCCTCCGTGGTTCATCACGATTACCCGGTCGCACAGCTGCTGTACGGCGGCCAGATCGTGAGAAATGAAAACCACGGTCGAGCGTTGCTTGAGCTCGAGCACGCGGTCAATGCACTTCTTCTGGAACGCTGCATCTCCAACTGCCAGCACTTCGTCAAGCAGCAGGATATCGGGATCCAGGTGTGCTGCGACCGAGAAGCCTAGCCGCACCACCATTCCCGAGGAGTAGCGCTTCACGGGCACATCAATGAAATCCCGTACGCCGGCGAAATCGATGATGCCGTCGAGTTTGGCAGTGATCTCCTTGCGCTGCATTCCCAGTATCGAGCCGCTCAGGTATATGTTTTCGATACCCGTCAGCTCCGGATGGAATCCCGAGCCCACTTCGAGCAGCGCTGAAAGTTTTCCGGAGATGGAAATTTCACCGGTTGTGGGCGCGGTGATACCCGCGAGCAGTTTTAAGAGCGTGCTCTTTCCCGCGCCATTGGGTCCAATGATGCCTAGAGCTTCCCCTTGCGCCACCTCAAAGCTGACATCCCGCAGCGCCCAGAAGACGTGCGGGGGTGCGAAACGCCGCTTCAACCGCGCCATGAAACCCACCGGCGCCGCATCGACATGGGCCTGGCGGATTAGATACCGCTTGGATACGTGATCGAGGCGTAAAGAGGGCATCGCACCGGACTCGCTCAGATGAAGTCCGCCATTGACGCCTCTCGGTATTTAAAAAACAGGTAGGCCAGAGGCAGCAGCACTAATGCGATCACGGAGGCTTCCACGAAGGAGGAGTAATCGGGCGGTTTACTTTGCAAAAGGACTCGGCGGAAGCTTTCAATCGTGCCCGCCAGCGGGTTCAGATCGTAATAGGGGCGGAGGCGCGCAGGGACGGCCGAAAGCGGATAGACGACGGGAGTAGCAAACATCCAGATCTGCATGACCAATGGAATCGCCAAGCCGATGTCCCGCATGCGCACTTGCAGAACTGACAGAAACAACGCCAATGCCAAGCCGAAAGCGCTCAGCACCAGCATGATCGGGAACAGATACAGCACGTAAAGGGTCACCGAAAGGTGATAGTAAAGCATCATGCCCGCCAGCACCAAAGCGCCCACTAAAAAATCAACAAACGCCGCCACTACATATGTGATCGGCAGAATCTCGCGCGGGAAATAGACTTTTGTGATGAGCCCGCTATGATTGACCAGGCAGGTGGCCGAGTTGGTCATGATGGTGGAAAAGTAAGTCCACGGGAGCAGCGCCGCGTACACGAACACCGAATAGGGCACGCCTTCGGCGGGCATCTTCGTTACCACCGAAAAAATGACCGTGTAGATCAGCATGAGCGCCAGCGGTTGAATCAAGGCCCACGCCCAACCGAGCATTGATTGCTTGTAGCGGACATTGATCCGGTGCAAGCTCAGGGTGACTAGAAGATCGCGGTATCTGAAAAGCTCACGGCCGGCGCTCCACATTCTCCACGGCTCGAAAGACGCGGGGCGTATGTTCTTGGTCGGTTGGCCGGAAAATGGTTTAGAAAAAGCTTCTTCTGCTGGTAAAGCCCGCATGGGTCCTCTGACACTGATGTACTCAAAGCGAGCCGGCTTCGAAGTTCAATTCTATCATAATTTGGCGCAAAGACTTCGGGTTTGGGCTCAATGTAAAAACTTATATTCGGTAGGATTTCGCCATAGGATTAGCCTGTGGAGCAGTCCAGGCGCAATCCGCAAAGCCACAAGCGCGAAGTCGATTTTGCGCTTGCGTAGCACAAGATTGGCCCGGCCGAGCCGCTCCTGCGCCTCCTGATACCGGCCGGCGTAAAGAGCCTTCTTCCCCATATAAAAGTCCAGATTCGCTTCTTGATGACGAATCGCACAATCTAGCGCGCGTTGGTCCTCCGAATTCAACTTGAGGACCCCCGCCAGCTTTCGATACACCTGCAAAACGTGGTTCGTAATCCAGATCGGATCGTTACTCAGGCTATCCGGCCGAGCGCGGTAGCGAACGAGGGGCCGGCTGTTATAGGCAAAGCGGGCCCCGCCATGGGCCATGCGTAGCCACATATCCAGATCCTCGGCCGAGCGCAGGTCCGGATCGAAAAAGCCCGCGCGCACAATCGCTTCAACCCGTGCCGTCACGCCTACGAAAATCTGATTATCGCGAGCAAGTAGGCTTTGAAAGTTAACCTCCCCGTGGGACGGGAATAGATCCGCCATCGTCTTGCCTGGAAACAGCGTGTCGCCGACGAAGTAGGCATTGGGAGACACCACATCGGTCTGCGGATGCTTTGCAAGGAAGTCAGTTTGCGCTTGCAGATAGTCTGGTTCCCAAGCGTCGTCAGAATCGAGCAGCGCCACCAGCGGAGCTCGTGCGGCTTGGATAGCAGTGTTCCGGGCGGCGGCCAACCCCTGGTTCTCCTGGCGGATGTAAACGATCTCGCCACGATATGGCTCCAGCACTCGTTCCAGGTTTGCGCTATCCGGACACCCATCGTTGACAACAATCGTCTCGAAGTTGCGAAAGGTTTGGGCGCGTAAGGAATCCAGCGCGTCGCCAATATAGCGCGTCACATTGTAAGCCGGAACGATAACGCTGACGGCCGGGCTATGGTCCATGGACCTTTTCTCCTTCGCGCTGCGGCGTAGCATTTTGTTCCACGCGCGCAGCCGCGGATGGGTCGAGCAGGGATTCGTACAATGCTTCGGTGCGCTCGAGAGTAATGTTCATTGAAAACCGGCGGTTAGCGCTTAATACGGCTTGCTGCCGTAGGCGCTGACGCAATGCCGGCTCGCTAGCGGCTAAACGGATCGCGGCAGTGAGTTCGTCCAGACTGCTGGATTCGAACACCAGCCCGTCCTCGCCGTGCGTGACCAGTTCCGGAATGCCGCCAATGCTGGAGCCGATGACGCAGCATCCGGAGGCCATCGCCTCCAGCACCGCATTCGGAAAACTCTCAAGCGACGAAGCGTTCACAAAAATATCGATGCCGCGCATCCAATCGGCGGCGTTAGGCCGCGTGGGTTCGAAATGGCAAATTTCGCTAAGCCCAAGGCGGTTACTAAGCTCTAAAAGTCGCGGTGTTTCCGGGCCGCTGCCCACCAGCAGTAAACGGAGCCGGGGCTGATCGCGCGAGACCGTCGCGAAAGCTTCGAGCAGCCAGTCGATCCGTTTCTCCGGCCGCATCACGCATAGGGATCCGACGATCAGCGAGCCTTCGTCGAATTGCGGTATGCGAATACCCGCGCCGGGATAAAACACCGACGGATTCACTCCGTTGTAGCAGAGATACAGCTTGCTCGCGGGAAACCCGGCGGTTTTTCGCAGCGAATCACCGACCGCCAGCGAGTTGGTTACCACTCTGTCAGAAAGCCAGTCCGTCAGCTTCAAAACAGCCCTGCGCGAAGCTGGGTACATCGAACGGTATGAAAGCTGGCTGGTGACCACGGCCGGAACTCCGTACCATCGCGCCACCGGAGCGGCAAAAATGTCGGACGGTACATCGAACGCGTGTACCAATTGGATGCCATGGCGCCGGATATACGCGCCCATCTGGCGGGCCGCATTGAGAAAGGATGAATTTACGAAAGAGCGCAGCGGCAGAGACAAAATGGGCACACCCGCCGCTTCCAACTGGTTCGTGAGAAATCCTCCGGGGTGGAAAACCGCAATATGCGGTTCAAAGCGGTTACGATCCAAACCCACTGCGATTTTGGTAGCGTCCCGCTCGCATCCGCCGTGGCCAAGCGACTCTACCAGCAGCAAAACGGGCCACTTACTCATCTTTTATACTTCGAGTCTAGCAGACCAAAGAAACTCTCAACCAATACGCTATATCGGCGCCAGATTGCACCACCAGTAGCCCTGCGCACGATCACGGTAGAATGGGTACGATTCCCGTTGGCCGCTGCGGCAAGTTAAAGTGACCCCTACCCCCTCGCGCCCTAAAATTCTTCTGGTTCCGAATATCGCAGCCTGGATTATCGGTGAAATGGCGCTGCATATTAAGAACTGCTTTCGGGACGAGTTTGACTTCTTCATGCTTCCGGAATCACTGCTATGGCGGCGAAAGGACCTTTGTCAGGCTCTGTGGCCACATTTAAGCCTGATCCACTGCCTGAACGAGTCTTCGGTTAGCATGGTTCGTGAATTCGGCGCAGCGGAACCGCCCCCGGTGATCACCTGGATTCACCACGTCACGCAGTGGTCGCCCTACCACGAACGCGCCGTTCAGGAAAGTTCCGCGTTGATCGCCTGCACGCCGGGGTGGAAATCGGCTATCGAAGATTTTAGCGCTCACCGGCTCCCGGTCGAACTGATCCGCCATGGCGTCGATTCCAAGCTCTTTAATCCGGACGCTCGCTGCCGCTTGGTGTTGCCCAGGAATGCGTTCTTGATCGGTTTCTTTGCCACCAAGGGCAGCGATTTGGATGGGAATCGCAAAGGCATTCCGGTTCTTATCGAAGTGTTGAAGGCGGCGATGCCGCAGATTCCGAACGCGCACGTTGTTTTCGCCGGGCCGGGTTGGGAATCCGTAGTCGCGGATTTAGGCGCGCTCGGACTCTCGGCGAGTTGCCTTGGATACGTTCGCCGTTCCGATATGCCCGGCCTGTTCGCGTCACTCGATGCTTACCTGATGACTTCCCGGGTGGAAGGCGGCCCGGTGACGGTGCTCGAGGCCATGGCCTGCGGCACGCCAGCGGTGGCAACTCGAGTCGGCTTGGTTCCCGATGTTGTGACCGACGGCGTGGATGGCTTTACCGTCCCCGTCGGTGATGTCGCCGGATTGACTGCGGCGCTGATTCAACTTGCTTCAAACCGCGATCTGGCCGCGCGCATGGGCGCTGCTGCCCGCCGCACTGCGCAATCCCAGTCCTGGGAAACCAACCTCCAACCTTTGCGCGAGATTTACCGCCGGTATGGACGCTCCGTAAGGTCTACCGTTCCACTACCGGCGTGGACTCGGGATCCCGAACGATTCTTCGAGGTCGCATACGCGGCCGACGGCGTCGGTCGCACCATAGACGCGCTTCGCCATCACCGGCCGGTGGGTGCTTCCTTCAGGGACCTGCGCGAGATGCTCGCGGGCACTTCTTTCCCTGACCGCCTGCGTGGCGCGGCCATGGTCCGCGGATTGTATTTTCGCGCGTAATCCGTAAATTAAGACGGTCGCTTATATCTCACCGCCCGGAAACGTCTCCGGAGAGTCTCGACTGCATGCTCCGGTAGCGCGCGGCTCAGTAAGTCCCTCGCGATCAAACGAGCCGGACGGCTCCGCAGCGGTACCTTACCTAAGTATTCATGGAACAGATCCAGGCGCCCCAGATGGAACGCCCAATCCGCGCAGCTTATCTTTCGCTGATCAATCTCCTGCCGCAAGCGGGCCTCGTGCTGGCGCGCCACCTCGTAGCGGGGCAGCATGTATTCCAGAACCTCGGCGCCGTGGAAATTGGCCACGAGATCGTCAGAGGTCATGTTGCCGCTATGCCGGCGATAGTGAACCAGGACTTCCGGTACGACCGCAAGGGGCGGTTGATTCGCGCACAGCAGGTGAAACTCGATATCCTGCGAGCGGTTGCGGCTGATCTCTTCGTTCCACACGCCCACTTTTTTAAATTGCTCGCGGCTGATTAACATCGCGGACGGCTGCACCGGCTGGAACGTCAAAAAATCGACGAACAGATTTCGATCGATGACAAATCCGGCGGCGCCAAAATCCCGCCGCCCAACATCCCAGAACCCCGGTGGAGCCGAATCAAAGTGACTTTTTTCCTCTACGCCGGCTGAGCTAAACCTTCGGAAATCGCAAATACACTCCTGGCAGTCTGGCGCTTGGCGTAGAAGTTCCATCTGCCGTTCGAGCTTCCGGGGGAGCCAAACATCGTCAGAATCCGTAAACGACAGCCAAGGCGACTGGGTATTCTCCGCGCCCGTATTCCGGGCTGCATTAACGCCCCGGTTCGGAGTTCGCACGAAGCGCACGCCCTTTGGTTCGAAGACCCTGATGCACTCATCCAGGTCGTCCGTCGACCCATCGTCGACGACCACAATCTCCGCCGCGGGCAGCGTCTGCCCAAGAATAGACTCCAAGGTTTCCGGAAGTGTGGCGGATGCATTATATGCCGGGATGGCTACGGCAACGCGTTGGTCCATGCTCAAAAATCCCTACCGCATCCCAAACGAGGACGCTTACGATTTAAGTCCAGTTGCCATCAACGAAAGAAGGGGTCATTGGACGCTGCGGTTCAGCCGCTAATCATTTTATTGTCTCATTATTGCACTCAACTTCATGACACGAAGCCCAGTACTTGAAGGGGTGCCGACTTTAGCAGGAGACCGAGCTGGCCACTCCCGGACGGCAAATCTGCCAGATTAGAATCGTACTATTGGCGATGATGCATCCCGAAATAGTTGTCGTATGTCATCCCATGAGTTGGCAACCGTTCTGTCGGGTTACTTTCGGTGATTCCGATTGCAGGACACGGGTTCGGGCTGTGCGCGCATGGGCCTGCTACTTAGGGGGTAAACTTATTTTTCGCTGTTCGCACCGTTCTCAGTGCGTCGCGGAACGGACGCTCTGGAAGGACCCGGCTTATCCAGTCCCTGACCAACAAGCGAATCGGGCGTTTTCGCAGCGGAACCTTGCCTAAGTACTCGCGGAACAGGTTCATTCGCCCTTCAAAAAAGGCCCAATCGGCGCATGCCAGCGTCCTGCGCTGGATCTCCTCGCGCAATCGTGCGTCATGCCTGCGCGTGACCTCATACTTCGACAGCATGTATTCCAAAATTTCGACGCCGCTGAAACCAGCCAACAGATCATCGGCACTCCAGTTCGCATCGTGCCTCCGGTAGTGCACCAGGACATCCGGCACTATTGCAATCGGAGGTTGATTCGCACAAAGAAGATGAAATTCAAGATCCTGTGCGGTATGCCGACTAATCTCCTCGTTCCAGCTCCCCACCTTGCGAAACCATTCGCGGCCGATCAACATCGCGGACGGCAGTACTGGCTGGAATGTCAGGAAGTCGATGAACATATTGCGGTCGATAACTAAGCCCGCCGCGCCGAAATCGCGCTTACCCGCGTCCCAGTAGCCGGCCGGTGCGGCGTCGAAATGACTCTTTTCCGCAAAGCCCACTGAGCTGAACCGGCGGAAGTTGGAAATGCAATACTGGCAACCCGGCGCGCGCTCGAGAAGTTCCATCTGCCGCTGAAGCTTTTGTGGGAGCCATAAATCATCTTGGTCCGTAAACGCCAGCCATTCGGAACTAGTCGCTTCCGCGCCCGTGTTCCTGGCCGCATTCACGCCACGATTCGGCGTACGCAGGAAACGCACGCCCTTGGGCTCATAGAGCCGGATGCACTTATCCAAATCGTCCGTTGACCCGTCGTCGACCACTACAATCTCTGCCGGGAGTAGCGTCTGGCTGAGAATGGAATCCAGTGTGTCCGGGAGCAGAGCCGAACCGTTATAAACCGGGATGATGACTGCGACGCGCTGTTCCATATGTTGCGCCTACCTCCGGCCAGATTGCCTTTTTCGTGAAGCGATGAGCCCCTGGCTGGAGGCGCTCAAGTGGCTACCGCTAAAACAGTGTGATCGTTCATTTCCACGACCTGGCGGCCGTGCATGATTTCATCGAAATGCGACCTGTTTCTGGCGTCTCCGTGAAATTCGACGGCCAGAGCCCGGACCCGAGGCAGCCAATCCAGACAGCCCCTGAATAATTCGACTTCTGCCCCTTCCACGTCGACCTTCAACAAGTCCACGGTTTCAAATCCGCTGCTTTCCAGGATGCTCGTCATGCTCATGGCGCGCACCGCACCGCCGCGCTTCTCTCCAAATACGAACGCGTAATGGTCGTCGGCCGGGTTTAAAAGATCGAGGCTGGAATCTTCGTGCCAGACGGCGGCCTGAAGCGGAACGCATCGTCCCTCATTTGCCAATTGGCGGGAATTTCGCACAAGCATCCCAAAATTGGAGGGCTCTGGCTCTACCGAAAGAATTCGGCTATGCGGGAACTTCGCCGCGAAATATAGTGTCGCGAGTCCGATGTTTGCACCCAGGTCAATGATCCTGCGGCATTCGCCCAAACGCTGTCGTAACCCGCCGTAGACTTCGGCAATGAGGATCTCCTTCAAAGTCAAATAGTCCCCAACATTTTCTCGAATCGTCAGCCGCGTAGAAAGGGGAGCGGTGCACCGAATCGGCACCAAATGGCTGTCACCCCGAAGGTTGCCGGCAGCTTGACGAATTTCCCACGATCGAAGATGCCAAATCGTCGTCAGGCTGACGTAGGGACGCCATTGCCGCACAAATTCCAACGTCCAGGACAAATCGGGGCCCTCACGATTTCGCGATCATGATCACATTCATTGTATTCGGTTTGCATAAGCTGCCTCGTTCTGTGAACCTGCGCCCGATGTCCCGGACCTTCGATTAATGTGGTTAGACTTGAGAAAGCCGCTGCCCTTGCGTTATGCTGAAGGCCAAACAGCGCGGCGGCAATCGACTCGCCGGCTCCCTAGCCATGATGTTAGAGAACCACGGGGACCGAAACAGCCAGCCCGTTGCGTGCCCGCTTTGCGGACGCTCCAGCACTGAGCGAATATTCACCCGAACGGCGTACCAGCAGGTTTGGCACTTAGCGCGGTGCTCGTCCTGTGGGCTGCACTTCACCGATCCCCCCCCAACCGAGATCGAGATACGCGGTTTCTACGGCGGCGACTATCACACCGAACTGAAGAATCCAGGATTCATGGACCGGGCTTTCGCGCCGAAATACAAACGATATCTTAACTTCGTGACTCCGCACTTGCGGGCGAATGCCGCCACGTTGGACGTGGGATGCGCTACCGGACTATTCCCAAGAATGCTCAAAGATGCGGGATATCGGGCCGAAGGAATCGAGCTCAACTCAGCGAGCGCAGCGTGGGGACGGGAAAATTATGGCGTTCCTATCCATGAAGGACTGCTGGATGATTTAGGCGTTTCCTCCCACAAATTCGATCTTATTTCCATGACAGACGTGCTTGAACACACTTTGTCGCCTCCCGCTGAAGTCCACAAGGTATACGACCTGCTAAATGAGGGAGGCCATTTCCTGGTCACTTTCCCGGATATATTGTCACCGTCCTCGCGCTATCTTCGTGCCTTGAGCAAGTCGTTGAACCGGGAATGGGCTTGGACCACATGCCACATCCCGCAGCACACTTGGGAGTTCAGCTACCGGACTGCGCTTCGTCTATTCACCAACGGAGGCTTTGAACTGGTCGCCTTCCGCCGATCGCAAAAGTTTTCATTCGAGTTGTCGAAATTTGGGCTCCTGTGCCTGCCCGCAAATCTTGCCGCCCTTCCCGGAGTAGATCGCTACGCTGGAAATCAGATGGAATTTCTTCTTAAGCGAAAGACCTAAATGGCTGGAAAGCGCAGCGCGACTTCCTCAATGATGCGTTGATAGAGCTCCGGCTCGGCTCCCGCCTGAAGAGCAAAGCGCCGGCCAGCTTGGGCCGTAGTCCGGCGCAACGCGGAATCGTCCCAGGCGCGTCGGATAATTTCGGTCATCCGCTGCACATTTTCCGGCGGAAATGTCAGAATTTCGGACGAGAATATGTCCGACATGCCCGGTCCCTCGGACCCGATCACGCACTTTTCCAAAAACATCGCATTCAAGCAGGTACTGATTCCGCTCGCCACCAAACTCCGGGCTAAAATCGGAAGCACCACCAAATTGGCGTTGCGCAGAATACGAATCTCCGAATCTTCCGTGCGGTCGTCATCCAGAACGCGGACGTTGGCTGGGATTGCGGAAATCGGCCGCGTGAAGCGAGCGTGATGTTTGGCGAACACGCGCGGGTCGGGACGCGTGATCGCGCCGGGAATGTCCGGCAATCGTTCCATCGCGTCTAAGAAGGTATCGAAATCCCGCATAGAACGTCCGAAGCACAGCACGTATTCGCCTTCCGGCTCGGGCGCCAGCGCGTGCCGGTCAGCCAGATTTACTTTGAAGGGCACATAGGAACTGTGTTCCGGTCCAATGCCATATACGCGCGTCAAGCCGCGGAGGTCTCGGAAGTAGTGGATAAAGCGATCGACTCGGCGGAGCAGGGCTTTCTTCAGCGGCAACTCCAACCGGGCTGCGATATCTTCAGGTTCACGCAGGACCAGATCCACGGCAATGAGCGGCCGCCGCGTGCCGGCAAACATGCGCGCCGCGAGTTCCATCACCAGCGCCACGTTCCCGTTCACCACAAACACTGCTTCTGGATTGCGTCGATGTTCCAGAAACGCATCCGCCTTCTGTCCCGCATGAATGCTGGTGCCCTGCTGGCCGGCGGTTTTCCAGTTTTCCGGGAATGACCGAAAGTTGTGGACGATTAACATGCGCTGCTGCGGCTCACGATTTGGTTACCGGACCGGCCGGGATGCTGGGAACCAGTGTGCGAACTTGCCGCGCAGGGTTTCCCGCCACCATCGTGTTGCCGGGGACATCGGTCATCACCACCGACCCGGTCGCCACAATACTGCCGTCTCCAATCGTCACGCCCGGAAAAATAACCGCGCCGCTGCCGATCCATACATTGTCGCCGATTGTAACCGGACGCACTTCGCTATCGGCGGAGGGAAGCCCCGCCAGTCGCGCCACCGGATCGGCCGGATGCCCCGGCGCGTCGAATACCGCTACGGCCGAACCGAACCGGCAATGCTTCCCGATGCGGATCTCCTTGCCCACGGTGAATGAGCAGTTATGCCCGATGCCGGTATAATCACCTATCAGCAGGCGCGGCTTGTCGCTGTAGCGCGCCGCAAAAAAGAACGAACATTTGCCTTGGATATTCACGTCGTCGCCGATCACTATTTCGCCCTTGCCCTGGACCCAGTGGACGTAAATTCCGGTATGCAGGTTGCGGCCGTATTGATTGCAGTAGACCTTAAACAATGGTTCTGCCACCAGGACGCGCCTCAAGAAGTAATAGGTTGTGCGCACCGCGATCATCAGCGCCAGCACCGGGGTCGTGAGCACTCGTGGAGCCGGCACGCTGAATCGATCGACGCCCCGGTAGAGCTTGCGCAACAGGCGCGCCAACCAGTGGTCTGAGAGAGCGACAAACCGGTAGAAACGCCGCATCTCTATCATTATCTCCAAAAAGCCTTACCTTCCGCTCAGCCAAGGAACGAGGTACGGAAGATTGTATTGGCTCTTGTTATCGCGGATTGCAGAACATCCGTTTTTCCCCTTTGTCGAAACTCACATCGTAGGGGTGATACTTGAGTACAATCTCCCGAAGCACCGAAGGATCATCGGGATAGTGATAACTCGAGACCGCCATCCTGGGAGCATAGGAGGTTAAAACGTGGGCCGCGCCAATGAGGGCCTGGCGCTCAGCCCCTTCGATGTCGGTTTTGATGAAGTCCACTCTTGGAAGATTGAGTTCCCGGATTACGTCATCGATGGTAACCGCCTGCTTAGGATCCCCCTCATCCGTGATTTGCCCTACTAAACCTTGCCCGGAGAAGTGTACGGTGCAGGGTTCGCTCCAGACGGGCGATTCCACGAGCACGACCTTCTTTTGCGCAATCTCGTCCTTAAAGGTTGTGCGAAAACAATTCGCATTCATGGCATTCGCTTCAAACGCGACAACGAGCTTCGCTCCCGCGTTCAGCGCCACTCGTGTGAAGGTTCCGAGGTGACCGCCGAGATCGACGACGACATCGCCGGGTCGCACGGCCACCGGTGCCCGCTCGTAAACGCGGCAGATTTCTTCTACAACTACGCCGCCAATCGAATCTCTGTCCTCCGGGCGTCCGTAGAAACGGCCATATGCGGTTTCATACAGCACCATTCCGGAAGTGTCGGGGTCGCTGAGAGAAGTGGCGAAATAGTTGTAGTTCCACTTCTCAAAGGGCTGAGTCATCATCGTCGCGACGGCGCTCCAGGGCAAGGCTGGAAGTTTCCCGGTTGCCTTGCTCTGAAGTACCCTGAACCTCCAACTCCACGTATCGAAATTCATCGCCGCCTTTATGGATTCCCGAGTCTCGACTTAACGCAGTCAGAATACCATGTGCGTGCCCAAGTCAAATCGAAAAAGGTTTTGGGTCCGCATCCCCGGCGCGTCGTGAGTGCGAGACATCGTGTGCGCGCAAGTATTACAACTGGCCAACGGATACGTCCATCGCCCGCGCCCGCCTGGGATAGATGCGATCACGAAGCCGCAAAGTGGGGACTTCGATGAGTTTTGCCATTACAACTCCAACGAGAACTGCCAGCCCTACATAAACCGCGGTGCCAGCGATCCACGTCAGGGTGTTCGATGGAAAGCGCCATCCGTTCTCCAAGGCGGCGCCAAGCGGCCAGCCGAGATCCACGTGCCACAGGTAAATCGAATACGAGTAGAAGCCGACGAAACCCAGCCAGCGGCCTGGAATTGAGCGGAAGGCGCGCGATATCAGGCTTGAAGCTTCGGTGGCGCTCACGCAGGCGACCAGCAGAGCTCCATATCCTAGATACAGCAATGTTAGTCCGGCGGAGAATTCGAAAACGCTGGTAGGTGGGACCACGCCCGAGGGCGCCACCGCCAGAAGGCCGCCCCCGATCAGCCATCGGCGATGCCCGGCAAGCCTATTCCAAAAGTCGCGGCGCGTGTAGTAGACGTACGCGATGAGGAACCCGAAGGCGAGGCTGTCCAGCCGGAGATGCGTGTAGTACAGGTGAGAGTCTGACAGGGGCTGAGTCAACGCCACCCATAGGCGCAACGACAAACATGACACGAATACGCCTCCGAGCACCCATGGCAGCGTCAATTTTCGTAGCGCTTTTGGGTTAGGCGCAAGCCATTTCACCACTAATGGCAGTATCAGGTAGAAGTGCTCTTCGACGGCCAGGCTCCAAAGGTGTAAGCGCGGTGTGGCGAAGTAGTTCTGTATGTTCGCCAGGCAGGGCCACAGCTTAGACCAGAGCGAAGCCATCGCCTGCCCGGCCGGCTCGGGCGAAGTAATCAGGGACTTGATCACCACCCAAATCAGAAACAAGTAATAGGATGGCCATATTTTAAATTCGCGCCGCACCAAGAAGC
>Ga0105238_10001472_pt1 | contig 23649 bp, 40 predicted proteins | sample KBSC34metaG_FD_81526 | JGI IMG/M metagenome (GOLD analysis project Ga0105238, IMG submission 81526) | Corn rhizosphere microbial communities from Kellogg Biological Station, Michigan, USA - KBS C3-4 metaG | ecosystem: Host-associated > Plants > Roots > Rhizosphere > Soil | place: Michigan, USA...
AGAGTTCATGCCCGCAGATCCAGAGAACTACAAGGGCAGAGAAATAAAATGATAGGGCACTTCACATATCCTTTCAGGTGTTGGGCGGAATGGGGTTGGAAAGCCCGTGTAGAGCGTTTAGACGGAACACCGAACACGATGATAGACGGCAAAACCATCGTCGCCTATTTCCGCAATGAAATAGAAGCATTAAAAGAATATAAGAGATGGCTAGATGATCTGCCCACTGCACCCAAGTAACGGCGAGGTTGATGTCTGCCCGTCTTGCGAGGCTGGCTCGCCCCCGGATTTAGGAGTCGGAGTTGAAGACGAATTCAACCTTAAAGATATCTTCGGCGGATAACATTCGGGTAGTGGATAAACTCCATACCTGGAAAAAATGGTTTAACGGAGCCAAGCATTTCTTCACCGTCAAGACCTTGCCGCCGCATCAATAAAGTTGCATAGTATATCTCTTTTGTGGTAGAGAGAAGGTATGGGGTTTGATAAAGAATACTTCGACGACATCTGGGGAACGGTTCACCGTCATGACTACTGCGAATCTCTAGCCGATAGATTAATCAAGAAATACTCCCCCAAATCGGTCTTGGATATAGGCACGGGTTGCGGCGAGCTGGTTAGGGCCTTAAGAGAAAAAGGTGTCGATGCATGGGGTCTGGAAATCTCCGAATACGCCGTCGAGAACTCCCACGGTAACGTCAAACAAGGTTCTGTCACAGAAATACCTTATCAGCAAAAGTTCGATTTAGTATTCTCCCAAGGATTATGGTGCCATGTGGCGGAAGAAGATATACAAAAAGCCTGGGCAGAATGTCTGAGGGTCGGCAAATATCAGGAGCATTATATCGACTTTGAGAATCCCGGCGTACCTAATTTCATAACCGAACGCCCGGAGTGGTGGTGGCGGGACAAACTGCCGGAAAATGGTGCCGGTATCGAATACCCCAGAGTCTTAATCGCCTGTCCGACCCATGAGTGCAAGGAATATGCCATGCAAGCCTGGATAGACGCGGTAGAAGCGATTGAATACCCAAATAAAGACGTTCTATTAGTAGACAACTCCCCGACTACTGATTTCTACGAACGCTGGAAAGACAAAGTGCCGATGGTTCACCTACCGAACCAAGACCAATCCGAAGTCGCCTCTGCAAGAATAAACGCCTCGATGATGGAGATACGCCGGAGATTCTTAGAGAACCATATAACATGGTGGTTCAATCTTGAGATAGACGTTATTCCGCCGCCGCAAATACTCAACGTGTTGATGAAATACCCCAGCGATTGGACTTCCCACGATTACGAAGTCAGGGGCGGCGGTGGCCGCATGACTGGAATTGGCTGTTCTTTATTAAGCCGCTCTATCGTAGAAGCCGCTAACTGGGCTTCAAACGTACATGGGCCAGATGCAGAACTATGGACGCAAACTCAGAATACCCATAAGACTCTCACTCTGACTAACTGGCTGGATGTGAAGCATATAGATAAGGACGATATGTAATGGCTATAAATATTCGGCAAGAAATCAACATCGGGAATATCCCAACAGTTAATTCAAGCACAGGAAGCTATCAATTTGGTAATGGTAACACGCCTCTTTCAACAACAGGTAGGAGTTACGTTCAGCTAGATACGACGCAATATGTGAACCCCACCTACTATTTTGAAACTGTTGCTAAAAACGCTGGTGGTGCAGGAACTTTGACTGTAAAACTCACACGCACCGGCTCTGGAACAGTCGATGCCACTAATACTGTTACTGCTACCACAATGACAAGACAAAGGGTTTCTTTTACTCCCCCGGCCGGACAGACTAATTATTATGTCGAAATCACTTTAGCAACAAGCTCAAGTAGCTTTACTGTAAACGCAGCCCGAATAATAGTCATAGATAACCCTACTACTTTAACTTCAACAGAAACCCAAATAGAGCTTGGCGGAACAGGAGCTACAGCATACACATCCACCACCGCAGTAGCTGTAACAAACCCCCAATACTGGCTCTACACTGCCGCCAATTGGGACGGCACAAAAACTTTCTTTGCGGAAGTAACTTACAGAACAGCCTCAACCAACACCGCAACAATCACACTACAAGAAGATAACGGCTCATTCGCAAGCTGGGCAGATAAGGTAACTATCGTATCGGCAGTATCAAACACCACCGTTACCAGAGCTCGCTCTACAAGCTTCACCCCCACGGACGGCAGAAACTACCGCATAGCCGTTAAATCCTCCACCACTAAATCCTCAGTTACTATCTATAACGCTAAGGTTATTGTAGACCAGAGTACTTCTTTTTATATAAATGGTTCAACTGTTGCGGCAACAGATACACAAGCTGTGTGGACTAATGATGCTAATGCCTTTGATGGCAATATCACTGATGGTGCAACGTGCGCCACTGTAGGAAGTGCCAGTTCAAATGCTTTATATGCTGGTGGAACGACAGCCCCAGCTTCAGGCGCAACGATAGGTACTGTTTATGTTAGGGTTTATAGGCTAATGCAGACCGCTGGCGGTGGTTCTATGACTCATGTTACTGAAATTTATACCGCAAGCTTAGGTGAGTTGCTTGGAACTGTTACGGATACATCAACAGATAGTTCGGGACACTGGACAGCTTATACGGCTTTATCTACACCCTCAGGAGGTTGGACATGGGCAAAAATACAAGCTCTGGAGCAAAAATCTTATGTATCTGCTAGAAGTGGCACAACAGATGAGTTAAGAAAAGTTGAAATTGCTGTTAATGGAGTCACCCTCCTAGAACCCCAATACCTACTACTGAATACGGCTGATAGTAATGCTACGGGGGTGCAGAGTTACCAAACCCTCATAGATAAGACTAATGAGTGGTCGGGTGTTACCTTAACCGGTAAACACGCCATTGATTCGGATAACGCCAGTAATTCAGCGAAGTTAAGGGATATTGACGCGGCCGCCGATATTACAAGCTCGACCGTTACCGGCGCCAACCAGCAGATAAGCGGCGACATCTGGGCCAATTTGACCGACGGCAACCAGATAGATACTTGGATTTTGAATACTACAGGAGTAGTAGCATCGTCAAGATTAATCGTTACCGCCATAGTCAATCCAGCCGATGATAACATCAATGTTTCGGAAAGCAGTGGGGTCACGGATAGTATTTCATTGGCCGTCACCGGTGGATCAACAGACCTATCTGTTAATGTCTCCGATAGCTCCGCCGTTACTGAACTCGTGGACCCCGAATCCAATAACTTCGTCAATAAATCCGATACATCCGCAGTAACCGAAAATGTCATACCGCTGATTACTTCGTTCATTAACGTCAGCGACACCACGGGCGTAACTGACACCCCCAAGATAGAAGGCAATAACTTCGTAAACGTATCAGACTCCAGCGGAGTTACCGATACCCCATCTATATTAGTTCCGTTTTATAACATCAATGTCACGGATGCGAGCGGTGTCACAGATAGTGTTAAGTCAGAAATAAACAGCTTTATTAATAAGTCCGACTCTTCGGGCGTTACCGAGTTCACCAACTTCACAGTCACGAACAACCTGAACGTAAATGATTCGACCGGAGTTACAGACGCACCTAAAGTCGAAGCTAACAACTTTATAAATGTTAACGATACGTCGGCTGTAACAGATTCTACGACTGAGCTGATACCGACATTATTCTTGAGCGTATCCGATACATCGTCTGTCTCTGAGGCGATATTATTGTTCGAGCCGGAGGGAGTAGCTGTCCTTGATTCATCGGCAATTACAGAAAATGTCTCCCTGCTTATCCCGAATCTGTTTGCGAATGTAAGTGATAGCTCCGGAGTCACGGAAAACCTCAAGCTCTTGAGCGAAGCTAATGTAAACAAGTCTGATTCCAGCGCTGTCACGGACACCCCGAGCGTACTGATACCGTTCTTTGTGCCGAATGTCAGCGATTCTTCCGCTGTAACAGACACGGTAAAAGCCGAGATAAATGACGACATAAGAGTATCGGATACCTCGGGAGTTACGGACAGCACCAAGACGGAACTTAATAGCTTCATCAATGTATCTGACTCAAGTGCTGTTACCGAAAATACCTCGGTTCTTATACCGACCTTACTTATAAGCGTAAGCGACTCTAGTAGCGTCTCTGAAGCCATATTGCTCTTAGATACTGACGGCATAGGCGTAACCGATAATAGCGGTGTGACGGACTCTGTGAACGTCCTGGTGCCGTTCTATAACGTCAATACATCCGATAGTTCGGCGGTCACCGACAGCACGAACGAACTTCTTATAAGTAACGTAAATGTCACGGATAACTCGAGTGTAACCGATTCCACCCAAGAGCTTGTTACTTCGTTCATTAATGTGTCTGATTCGACAGGCGTATCCGAGAATATTAATATCACAATCGGAACGACCAGCGATCTAAACATCAACGTCTCCGACTCGTCGGCTATTACGGAGAATGTAAGCCTGCTGATACCGACGCTGTTGGTCAATAAGTCAGACAGCTCAGCCATTACCGAGGCCCTACTATTACTGGATACCGACGGCATCGCGGTCTTAGATAGCACCGGTGTTACTGAAAACTCATCCGTACTTATACCCACCCTGTTGGTAAGCGTATCGGATAGCTCGGCCGTATCGGAGAACACTAAAGCTGAGCTAAATAGCTTTATAAATAAGAGCGAGTCTTCGGGAGTTACAGAGAATGTATCAGTGTCCGTACCATTCTACGCTCCGGTAGTATCAGATTCCGTAGGAACCGGCGAGAGTCTGAAAGTTGAATCCAATAACTTTGTTTCGGTTAGTGATACGAGCGCAGTCACAGATAGCGCAACGGTCTACTCCGACGAGAACATATTGGTATCGGACGGTTTGGCTATTAGTGATACGCCCTCAGTCAGCTTTATAAGCGAGGTTAATGTCTCTGATAGTTCAGCTGTTACAGATAGCATTACGGTACAAGAAGCTGCCCAATCCGCATACTCGATTAACGTATCTGATACTACCGCCGTAACGGAGTTCAAGCATGTCGTCATCGCCGGAACCGCCACCACCAGCTCGCCACAGGTCATTTTCCTGACCGACGGACGGACTGCTGTGCGCCTAGCCAATAACCTCTATTTGCCACTTTAAGATATAGATTATATAATATAGTTAAAAGGAAAACAAACATTGAATCCACCGCTTACACAATCGGCCGCTCTGACCCAATTAAAACTCTACACCTCGCAGACCGGCAACTTCACTTTCACCGATGACGAGCTGACACAGGCTCTCCAGGCGGCCTGGAATGATGCTTATGTAATCAATTATGTGTGGGATTCGTCTCTTACTTATACCGCGGGAACCTGGCAGTATACCGTCCCGGCGACGGTTACGAACGTGCGGGGACTGTATTACTTGAACGACTCAAGCTCTTACCCGCGGCCGATATCGTCCGATTTATACGAAGTGGTAAACGGAAAGATTCAGTTTAGAGACGAGATACAGAAATGGCTGGATACCGGACAGACGATTTATGTAAAGGGCGCTTATAAATTAGCCTCAACCGATTCGCTGACGACTAACGCCCAGGTCAACTATGTCATCAATCTAGCGGCCGAACAGCTGCTCAACCAGCTTCTGCTTAAGCGAGCGTTCCAGTTCCTGCGTAACGACACCACCACAGCTGATATCGTCCGTTCGTTACAGGCGGTGCAGGGCAATGTACTCAGATACAAACAAGCCATCCAAAGAGATTTTGAGGACGCGTAATGTCCATATACAGCCGAGCAACCCTGGGGGAAGCCGACAATCAGGTTGTTTTCAATGATTACACGCTCGACCCGGTCTTTAGGACGAAAGCTCGCGCTCCTTCTAAGTGGCAGATACGCCAGCAGGATCTACCGGTTCCTTTCGAGTCTGGCTCTTCTGATTTCCTGACTCTTATAGGCGATTCGGCTTATATCATAGCCGGAACCATGTATCCCTCGAGTGAGAGCTCTTATGATTCGGGGCTGGCGAAGCTGCGGACCGTCGCATCTTTAGACGTAGAACAAGCCGACCCGGCATCCGATGGAGGATACGTCCCCTACGCTTGGGGAAACGCAGATGGAGACCTCACCCAACAGGTATTCATGAAACCTTTATACGTTCAATTAGCTGAAACCACCACCCAGGGATTCGTCCAGCCGTTCACCATTTATTCCAAAGTGAAAGACCCGACCATCTTCGGAACAGCTAAAACCGCCACCACCCAATCGGCCAACTTCGGCGTAACTACCGGCTCGGCGGTGTTCTCGGTGGCTTTTCCGGTAGTCATAGGCGCTAACCTATTTTCCGTCTCCGCCACGGCACAGAACAACGGCACCCTTCCGGTATACCCGTTCTCGATACAGGTGCATGGTCCGGTGAACAATCCCGTAATTACGAATGGCGCGACGGGGGAAAGTATCACCGTTAACTGCAACCTGACGACCACCAATGATGTTCTAAATATCGTCTACGATAAGGACACTCTAACTGTCGATTTAAACGGCGTTTCTCAGTTACAGAACCTCGCCAACTCATCCGTCTTATTCAAGATACAGCCCGGAAGCAACGTAATATCATTGACCGGCAGCTCTGTAAGTACCAGCGCCTATGCGGTGGTGAACTACAGCGACGCCTGGCCTCTCAGCTAATGGCTTCCGTCATACAGATACTCGACAGTAATCTTAACCTCATCACACAGGTTAAGTCTCCAGTTCCGCTGGATAAGGGCGGGACGATTCTACAGTATTCCAAAGAGCTGTCAGATTTCGGACAGTGTAAGTTTAGGATAAGTAATTACGATCCGTCGTTCACGACTTTCGGGGATATAACCAAACCCCACTCCTATCACGTCCGTATCCTGAGGGACGGATATAACGTCTGGCAGGGGGCGATAATCGAGAACAGTAAACGAACAAAGGACTTTACCGAGGTCATCGCTGCTGAGTATGTGTGGTATTTAGGAAAGATACTTATCAATCGGACTTCAAATAACCCGGCTACCAACTCGGCTGATGGCGTATACCGTATATTCAACTACGGCACGATGGCCTCGGCGGTGACAACTATACTGAACGAGACTATCGCCAGGTGGTCGGGGACCAATCACGCTCTCGCGTCCGTAACCGTGGGAACCGTACAGAACCCCGATTACCCGCCCAACATGACCGATGGTAATGGCGCTAAACTTTCAGGAGCGTGGAGCTTCGGTAATGGCACCACCGCACCTCAACTAACCTTCGACTTCCACTCGGTCTTATATGTACTGAAGAGTTTCGGAGCGTATTCTTATGCGGACTTTAACATAGATTCCAATTTACAGTTCAACTTCAAGAAGTTCCTAGGTAACGACCACCATTACGACGTTAACTTCGTTTGGGGCGAACACGGCAATGCGGTAGATTTCAATGTCACCCGATTGGGGCAGAGACAGGTAAATGATGTCTGGGGAATCGCCGTCGATAACACGGGTAAGATTCTGCACGTCGAACAAACAGATGAGGCCAGTAAGAAAACCAACGGCATCTTAGAGGGTGTGATGGCTTTCGCTGACGTGAAAGACCAGGGGACGCTTAACGCCAGAGTGGCGGCAGAACTCCCCCTAGTTTCTACGGTTGACGCATCTGCCGACACCTTCGTGTTAGACGAGAAAGCCTATCCTTTGGGTCTATATGATGTAGGCGACATCGTATCCGCGAAAGTAAATCATACCGCTTTCGATTACAACGAGATTAAACGCATCGTCGGTATCTCTGTATCCCTGAACGACACAGGAAGAGAACTGACGACCGTACAACTTAACACGCCGCTACCATGGCAGTATGGAGCAAACTGATGGCGGTTCATGACGTAGACAGAAACGGACCAGATAGGGGTAATCCAAATCCGAACACCCACGATCTAAACTTCGTATCATCGGGCGGTCCTATAATCAACACCCCTAGACCGGCTCACGGAACGAACTCTGTAAACCCAGTTACTGATGCGACGAGCACGGATCAGGCGAGCTTATTATCTGGTATTGGGCAGCTCGTTAAGACGGGTTCAGTGACAATGACGCTTAACGGATCGGCCACCACCACTGTTAGTTTCAGCCACGGATTAGGATATACGCCCTACATGATAGCCGCGATTAACAACGCCACATCTACGATTGCTACAGGTACGGCTACGGGGGTAAGTTTATTCTTACCGACCTTTCTAATCGCCAATATCGGGACTGACGTAGCTGGTGTAGTGACCTTCCAAACCTATCTGTACGGATTCGCCAATAGCACCACGGTATATTTCAACTGCTTAGACGCCGGGGCTAACTCTGGTCATGTGACGATTACTTACTATCTGTATCGACAGGCGGCAGATTAATAACAGCGGTCTCATCTGAGGTGGTTTGCGTTACTTCCATAATCATATTATAATATACCTATAAATCCAAAACAAAAAGAGGTTGACTTTTGGCCGCTACTATTACTACCGGTGTCGTAACCGGAGGCACTAATTCCCACGCTACCACCGCTGCCGAAGTTAACGGTGTAGCTACTAATTTCGTATCCCAGGGTGTTAACGGGGCCATAACCAACACCTCGGGTGTCGCCCCTTCAACGGGGTCGTTCGCCGTCAACGCCCAGGGAACTCCGGCGATGTTCGTGGACGTATCAGCCGGAACAGCTTATGTCACCGCCACTCCTTCGGGGCAGGCCTCACAGAACCTTTTAGTGAGTATGACCTCGGCGTACACCTCGTATGCCATATCGTCTAACGCCTCGGGTTCGACCAAATACGACTGGATTTATCTTAAAGTTAACCCGACCAACGCCAATAACCCGGCGTCTGATGCGTCGGATGTCACCGCTCTGTTCACCTCACGCTCCTCCTCAAACTCAACCGACAACGGCACGCCCCCCACTTACGGGATTCTTTTAGCGGTAGTCACGGTTGCCAACGGTGCTTCGAGCATTACCAACGGTAACATCTCTGACCAGCGGACTCAGAGCTACGTCAGCTCGTCTGGTGACAATGGGGTAAGTCTTCAGACTATCCGCTCCGAAAACAGCCTTGATTATGTGGCATCAGGTTGTGTCTGGACAGCCGACTCCGCCGGTTCCACGCTGAACGGTTCGATGACCGCCGGAGTAGTGTATCTATCGGGCAAGCGGGTCGCCGTATCTGCCGTAACGGCACACGGTTTCACGGCCTCTAAAGATACCTATGTAGACGTAGACAACACCGGGACACTTCACTATACGGAAGTCTCTAACAACGCCGCCTCTCCCGCATTATCATCTGGCTATCTAAGGCTGGCTATCGTTGTTACTGGTGGTTCATCTATCGCTGCGGCGGCCTCTATCAACCAGGGCCAGGAAAGCAGGGTGTTGCCCATTGCCTCGTCTGTTCCTTACGCCGTCACCGACTCACTGGGCAACCTAATATGTCCCCGCGATCCCCAGCGCAAAATCCTGGGATACAGACAGATAACCACTAATTTCACGCACACCGGCGACACGTCCAATACCCAGATTACCGGGTTGTCTGTACCCGTAATCGTTCCAGCTAATCGAAGGGTAAAAGTAACAGTTGTAACGGCAGAGTTCTTTGGCAGTACGGCCACGGACGCTACCGTAATTAGTATCTGGGACGGTACGGTGGGTTCGGGCACGGCCATCGGCAAAGCTCAAAACGACTCCAACCAGGCAGGAGCGCCGGGTTATTGCGAGGCTGTCGTTACCCCATCCGCTTCATCTAAAACATATAACGCCGCACTGGCTACCAGTAATGGCACCCACACGGCTACGTTCTCTGCGGCCAGCACATACCCGGCCTTTATAAAAGTGGAGCTAGTTTAGGGGATAGTTTCGTGTCTAAGTCTGATAATGCAGAAATAGCGGTCCTACAAACTCAGATGGAAGAGCAAACAAAAATCCTCCAAGAGACCTCACAGGACGTCAAGAATCTATCTTTAAAAATGGACAACTTCTCGCAGTCCTTCTTGAGCCGGGCTGAGTTTGAAGAGTATAAGAAGGGTAACTGGGCGCGACATACACTTTCGGCTGTCGCCGGAGCGGCCATTACAGCTATTATAACGGCGGTAGTTTACTGGGTGCTGCGCGTCAATAAGGCATGATACACGCCGTCTGGATGTGGCTATTGCACGTTACAGGCGCCGATGATACCTCCGGCACCTGGTACGGCTTCTGGAGCGGATTCGCCGGGGACATACCGGTATTAGGCGGACTTTGGATCGTCTACTGGCATCACACCTGCCACTACCCGGCGTGCTGGCGGATCGTTAGGTCGGGCAGACAGCATTGCAAGAAGCACCTTTCGAGGGTATAATATACTTATGGGAAAAGCAGTTAATACGTTTATGCACCCGGCCAACAACAAGCCCAACGTACCGGCCGAGAACCCCAACGCCAGTATCAGCAAGGGTAACGGCGGTATTCCAGCCAGCCTGAAGGTCAAAGCCGCCGGTACTAAAGACGCCCCCGGCGTCGATAAGAACGTCAATCAGTTCTAATATCCTTGAGCGTCTGCTCCCAGGATAAGAAACGATAACCATGGTCGTCTATATAATAGTCGGCTATGGGTTTTTGATTGGTTATAAAATCATAGGGTATATCGAAGAACCGGCACCATTTGCTCATAGCCTGGACCTTCTGTTCGGTATCCGCCCAGACTGAGTGAATCGTTATTATTGCGCCCTCGGATTTATACTTCTTCATCGCTTCGGCCGCGCCCTTAATAGGGCGGCCTAATTTATAGCCAGGTAATTTATCGTCTGGATTATGGAGCACGAAATCAAAGTCGCAGGCCAAAAGTAGTGGTTTGTCCTCCTGCATACTTTTATTGTATAATATAGAAAACGAGAGGGCAAACCAACATGGCTATTCAAGAAGATGTGATGCTCACGCCTAAAGAGAGCATCCTATTAGAACAACAGACCGAGGAGACGCGTCTGGCGAGGGAGCACGCCGTCCGCATGAAAGAGCTGGATCTGGAACTGGCGAGGGAAAAGTACGCCGCCGAGATAGCGCTGAAGAAGCTCGAAGCGAAATGGAACTCCTGGCTTAGGATACCTTTAGTGATTATTAAACTGCCGGTGTATATATTACTCAGCTTTGGTTATTGGTTTGATTCTATCAGGGGCAGCGAACCCTCTAAAGACTTCTGGAAACTGTTCAACTAACCTTAAGCACATATTTGCCGAAGGGTAAAAATACGCATATAATAAGCGCCAGTACGAGGTGCTATTTAAGCACGTAAAACAAAAAGTACGAGTCGAGGGAGATAATATGGCTACACAAGTCCAGGCTGTAGCTTGGCTTACTGCCCAGATAGGGCAACATCTTGATTACGACCACGCTTACGGGCAACAGTGCGTGGACTTCTTCAATTATTACTACCAGTTCTTGACCGGCGATTCACCCTACAACGACGGGTATGGCGTATCGGGCGCTAAGGATTTATGGAACGTCGCCAATACACGGTTCACTATGATTCCTGATTCAGCATCGCTGGTTCCGCAACCTGGAGATGTACTTATATATGGCTCGACTTGGGGCGGTGGCTTCGGCCACGTAGAGGTCTGTTTAAGCTCGGATGCTAACGGAGCCTATCTAGCGGGGGAGAACGAGCACAACAACGCCTCTGAAGGTGTGGTGAGGGTCTATAGGACGTGGGCGCAGATGAAGGGTCTTATAGGCGTGATGCGCCCGAATTATTCAACAGTAACCAAGGGAGATGTACCGATGACACCGGACCAAGAGAAACAAGCATATGAAATAGTTTTAGGCCGAGAGCCGGAAGGAGCATCCACAGGACGAAGCGGATTCCAGTTCATCTTAGACGCCCGCGCTGAACTAGCCGCCAAACAAAAGGCCGCACAGGACCAGATTAACGGACTACAGGCGCAGATCACCCAGCTCAATAGCCAGGCAAACGACCTGCAAGCCAAAGTTGACCAGCTTACTAAGGCCAATCTGGACTTAGCCGACAAACTGACTATCGCCAACCAACCGAAACCAATAACCGATTCACAAACCGCCGATGTAGTAGCCGCAAAAGCTAATCCTTTGGCGAGCTTCCTGAAGCTGGTTTTAAGCAAATTAAAGATTGGAGGCTAGAGCGCATCTTTCAGACGCGCCGCTTTGGATAAGTTTCTGTACTACCAAGAGTTACCCGTAAGAAATAAGAAAGGATTAAAGAATGTTAAATCACCCCTTAGCGAAATATAACAAAACGCTTGTCGCCTTAATCGGCGTGGCCGTTAGCGTGCTGAGCGTTGTTTTCAGCGATGCCGCTTGGCTGCCCCCGCTGGTAGCGCTGCTGGCGAGCGTGGGCGTATACCACGCCCCCAACAAGGTCTAACGATGGAGCGCGGGTCAAGAGTCATCCCTTGCCCAAGCAATGTCGAGGACTGTAAGTACAGCCCTAATTGTGGTTTGAGTGTTCACCACACCTACCCGAGAAGATTGGTAAAAGAACTCCAAGACAGCGGCGCACCCGAGGATGAGGTGCGCCTGGCGAGAAAGTTCATCAACCTGCCCTTTAACAAAGTTGTCTGCTGTCGGTTCCTGCATGACTTTCTTGACACCGTCGCCCACGAACAGCTCCCCTCGACCGAGCGGATGGAAAGAGACGTAAATGGAGTCTGAGAGAAAGATATTCGAGTGCCGGGTGGCCGGGAGAGACCTGGAGTTACGTCTCGGCAATTGCGCCATCGTGCTGTTCCGCACCCAGCAGGAAGTCGATTATCTGGCCGTGGAACTGGACGACGATGACGAGGGGACGACGCTGCGGGTGTTCAACAACCCGGAGATGGTCCGCTGGATGGCCGGTTACAGATTAGCCTTCGCCGGGGACAACCTTGACAGACCGCAGGTTCTGAACTTCCAGCACTCACCCGATTCGTTCAGGGAGCTGGTGGGATGGAACCCGCCGACGATTGAGAAAGAAGAGCCGTCCGACGCCGAGATGGAGATGTTCCTGGATGTAAACATGGGCGGTTTGGACCAAGAGTGGCAGGAAGGGGTATGAGCCAAATGGAGTTGGTCCCGTATACCGAACACCAGAGAGATGAGCTGGAGTTAGAGCTCGCCGAACTAAGTAATAAACAGGAGATACATAGCGAAACCCGTCACGGTTTGCAGATAATCGTATATTTTATCCGCGAATCGGGGCTGGTTTCATTGGCTCTCACCGAGAGCGACCAGACCAGGGAATTTGAGATTCCCGGGGACCGCGTGAATGACGCGATAGCGCACCCAGAGGTGTACGCGACTGACGCCGGACTACCACGAACTAAATAGGAGGGAAGATGGTTGTTTCCGAATGTATCGGAATGGACCTGCGAAATTTTGTTCTTAGGACCAATGAGGAGCTTTACGAGCTTTACGGTCCTTATATGAGCAAAGCTACGATACGCCGCAAGGCCAACAAAAAAAGAACACTTTATAAACAAGGGAAAATAGTCTTGCCCAAAGAAGAATATCCGTACGACCCAGAACAAGAACCCAAAAGGATAGCTGAAAGACGGGCTAGAAGTTTAGGAAAAGTGGCCGGTAATAAGACCGTCCAGATAGAAGTTCCCATAGAGCACGAAGCTCACCACCACAAGCTAGAAGAGGCTTTAAAAGAAGGGCCGGTGTCTAAGGCGACTTTCACATCCGGTTCACACGAAGGCTATATAAAGAACGCCGACAATGAAATCGAGTATACAAAGCCCCTAGAAGCACATCAGGTCCGCTTCCAGGTGGAGTTCGACAACGAACCCAAATGGGTGCCGGTCAACCGGGTAGAGAGCGTCAAACTCGTTAAAGGCGAAAAGGCGAGGAACCCTGAGGGTGTTGAAAAGGCGTTTATCTTTAGCGACATCCAAATACCTTTTCATGATAAAGAAGCCCTACAAGTCGCCCTGGACGTGCTGAGAGACGTAAAACCAGACCGCGTAGTGTTCATCGGAGACCTGCTAGACCTATCAGCTTGGAGCAAGTATGAGCAACAGCCGGAGTGGGCGACGGCCACGCAGGACGCCATCATAGAGGCGCACCAACTATTAGCAACCGTGCGAAAGCTTTTACCGTCGGCCGACATCCAAGTTATCGAGGCAAACCATGAGCTTAGGATGCCAAAGACGCTTCTGCGAAACGCGATGGCGGCTTACGGTCTTCGCCGCGCAGACCAACCCGAAGGCTTCCCTGTTATGAGCGTCCCTTATCTTTGCGCCTTCGACACGCTTGATGTGAAGTGGGTGCCGGGTTATCCGGCAAACCGCGTCTACCTAGCACCCGAGCTACAGATAATCCACGGAACCACATCGGGCAAGGGGAACGCCGGACGAACCGCCAGGTCACAAAAGACCAGCACCATCTACGGACACGACCATCGTTTGGCTATGGATGTGGAAACCATCAACACCTATGACGGGGGAGAGCAAATCTTTAGTTATGGGGTAGGGTGTCTTTGCAGGATTGACGGCCACGTACCGAGCGTTAAGAGCGGCCGTAAACTAGACGGCACACCCGTCAGGAACCTGGAGAACTGGTCACAGGGGTTCTTAATCGCCACCTACATTCCGGATGGCGGCCCGTTCCACGTTGAACAGATCGCCATCAACACGCTACACGATTATCAAACCATGTTCAGGGGGAAGATATATGGAAGTCAGAGAAGCGAGTAACGCCCGGCAGAGGGCCTGGAGGAAAGCTAACGGCAACATCAGCACGAAGAGATACGAGAAGACACCCAAGGGTTTCTTGATGCGTACCTACAGGAACATGGAGTCGCGGGTGAGGGGTATACAGAAAAAGAAATTCCATCTGTATGTAGGTAAGGAGCTTTTATCCCGTGAAGACTTCTATGCGTGGTCTCTTAATCAGTTCCGGTTCTGGGATTTGTTTAACGAATGGGTGGAAAACGGTTACGACCGTAAGCTTACCCCGAGCATAGACCGCATTGATTCTTCGAGGGGTTACACCCTGGACAATATGCGATGGCTGACGCACTCGGAGAACAGCCGACTGGGGGCGATAAACCGAAACCATAATTAGCTGACCCTTGTCTACGGGCAGGGGCTAGCCAATTACGGCTAGTTAACAAGGAGGAGAGATGTGGAACGCGGTCCGTTCTGCTCTCGTTGGACCGGCTGTCACTGTTTCAAGCTTTGTCGCCAGTACCGCAGGAGATATCCGTCTCCTGGCGGAGGTCGCCTACATCAGGTTCTTTCCGCGGTCCTACGGGCGTTAACGCGTCCGTGGAGGGAAATCAAATGGTGGCACGAACGCCACTGTATGAAGCACTGTCCAGACTGTAGGAGGAGATATGCGCGTCGAACCGTTCGCTGAGCTTCTACGGGAGCACATGAAGCATCGGACCATCGAACAGGTGGCCGCCTCGGCTCCCAAGCCGGACGCTTTCAAAAGGCGGGTGTACGACATCCTGCACGGCAAGAGCCGGACCATCAGCCTGCGCGTTGCCGACGAGATCGCCTGCGTCTGCGGAAGGCCGGACTGGCTTCAGCTCATCTAAGAGGCCGACAGTCCTTTAAAGAGCGGAGAGGCCGGGGACTAGATTGCCCATCTGCTTGCCTCCAAAGGGGCGTGTTGAGACTTAGCAAGCTTTGCGCTGCTATTTAACTCCACGCCCCAAACGTAATAAGGAGATTGTATGAAATGCAAACGCTGTAACCGGATAATATTCAACGACATCTGCCTACGATGTGGATTTTTATGCTAATACCTGTTTATTTCTGGCTGTCATTATTATTATGTTTAATCGCTTTACTTATTCCAAAAAATAGACTATAGTAAAGATACTAAGCACGCGTCCGCAGCCCCGTCGCAGGGTCTTAAAAGAAATATGCGATAATGATTTCTTCCTCCAAAACTGCCTCATGTTAAACGGAGTCGGGGATGGGAGGCGGTTCTAACCAGGGGAGATGAGGATCTGGTACCAGCTCTGAATCTCGGTAAGCCAATGTTTACTCAGGAACACCAAATCCAGCTCTATTAGAATTGCCTCACAACAATCTTTTAAAAAACACACCTAATTATTCGGGTCTCCAGCCTACACTATGTTTCCGGTTGTCAAGGATGGGTTTTAGAAGATTAGATCTTTAATAATTTATAATACTTGAAGTAGGTAAATGGTTTTGGTGGCGGATAGTTTAAGCAGGGACTCATAGGCTGGCCCAAGAAATTGTAGGTATTCAGTTGAGCGGACTAAAGTAAACGGTAATCAAGCCGTGCTATGACGATAGCTCGTCTGACCCACGCTAATCTCGAACGGAGAGGCCCGTAGACGTTGCGATAAGTAACCTCGCCGGTTCCGCCCCTTAATCCGTTTACCTACTAGATAGGGCTTAATTTACATAGGATGTTACATAGACAATATTCTTGTTTACATAGCCTTTACATAGCCCTATTACAAGAGCTGGGTAAGAATTGGCGGTAATTATGGAGTAATCCTAAACCCCTGAGTAGCACGTGAAATGCTCAGATTGGTGGCTTACCGTCATTTCCTGCCCAGCTAGATATGATGGGTGCCTACCATAGTTAAATGAGCTAGCCCTAAGGTTTCGACCGACCGGCGAGAGTAACCTAAATACAGCCCATCACGTTTTTCTACGGGGTATCTTTTCGGAAAAAAGAATCCTCGGCCATGATGGGGTGGCGGAATAGGTAGACGCTTAACCGGTAGATAAGCTATCGGAGTACACCGAGAATAAGCGGTTGGATTTAGTCACCATAATATTGCGACAAACGTGACCCGTTCGGCTCAGAGATGACTACTCGGCGAAAGCTTTGGTACATAACGTCTCGTTCGGGTGAAATGCTTATCATGCGAGGTGCAAATCCTCGCTCCCATCACTAAAGAAAGGATAAGATATGGAAGATATAATTTTCCCATGGAGTTGGGATGAACAGAAAAAGACAGAAACTATGGCTACCGTAATAGCTAATGGACACCTACCGGAATTGATGGGAGCTGAAAGAAAAACCCCTAAGCCCGTAGATATAAACAAAGAATACTGCCAAGCTTGTGGAAAGTGGCACATCATAGGCGAACACACCGCCCCTAAATAATTTCCGAGGCTTGGATACGTTGAAGGGTTCCGGAATTAACCGGCTTGGCGAAAGCCGTTCATCAGACTTAGTAGTCCGAGAGCTTCTGGGTATTACCGGGGCGGTGCTGGTCGAAAGACTAGATGCGTAAAGTCCACCTAAGAATGGGTGCCGCCCCAAACCAGCCGAGGTAGGTAGTGGTGGTACACACCTCCTGCAGCTTTTGCTCGGGAGTATAACTAAGTTCCGTTCGAACCGGCACCTCGGCAACCTTGAGCCTACGGTCTTTAAGACCTAGCATCCTTTAAGGATTCACTTACGAGGTAGGCTCAAAGAGGGGCGGATTACGAAGCTAACAGCCGGTCGTCCGCCCCATCAAGTATTTATATGACTAATATCACTGTCCGTTTAATCGCGCAGTGTATACTGGGGTTATCGTTAAGTTTAATCGAGTGTGGTCGATTTATGGCTAGCGGTCCCTAAAGGGGGTACAGGGGAGACCACATATCAAACTTGTATCCCCTTTATGTATTCGCATATTTCCTCAACACTCTTATAGCAAACCTTTGTCCGGGCTTGGATCTCGTCTTACCGAACATCTTCATTAACTTACGTGCTTCATCTGAGTCCACCGTACACTTACCCTTACAATCAGGGCAGTAACCGATAAAGAAATTCAACCGGCCGGTCTCAGAGAATACCGGCGTTCCTACGCGCTGTCTTTTGCCGCGGTATTCCGTTTCATGGCTGACTAACATTTACACCTCCTCGATTATTTAGAACATTTTACGAACAGAACATATACACATGGACCGATCCTCCTTAATGACACTTAACACCACAGGGGTGGACTTGACAACCTTAAGCATATTGGATTATAATTGCCATAAGTTCATTGACAACCAATCCAAGTCAGGCGGCGGGGCAACCCGCGGATGATTCTATCGGCCGTGTCGCACAATGTATATTTTCGAATGAGACCGACAAGAATTAACAGACTGTCTCCACCTCTGTTATCTTTCCTATTTTAGACCATAAGCTCATATTTAACAGTGAGATTTCTCACAAGCGGACAGTAAGCCTGACATAAGTTCAGGCTTTTTTCGTACATACGGTGCTGCGGCGGCGTGCTTAGTCACCGGCAACACCGTACCATCGGCGAAAGCCCATAACTACGGTCATTGTGTACCGAGAGGCGCAGTTCTGCCGGGGTGTTACAAGCCCGCAAGGGCAACAAACTCACGGGGAGTATAACCCGCATCTAAACGAGGTATCTATACCCTATTAAACCTTTAATAGGCTTAGGTTTGGCGATTACCCTCTGTTTCATGGTATCGCCAATACCACCTCCGCATAAGGTCCGGGCTGAGAAATCAAGCGATAGCTCAGTTAAGAGCCTTGTTGTTACACCGCCTGTATCTCCACAGCCGCAAGCGGTAGCACAACCGGAAACCCCACCACAAGCAACGACGGCTGTGGTGGAAGCACCACCGCAAGATCCAAAAGGATACGCGGCATCGGTGCTCGACCAGACCCAGTACGGCTGCTTAGTCAGTCTCTGGAACGGCGAATCAGGCTGGAGATACAACGCCTATAACGCCAGTTCGGGAGCTTACGGGATACCGCAAGCTCTACCGGCTGGCAAGATGGCAGCGGCTGGCGCGGATTGGGAAACCAACCCCGTCACCCAGGTCAAATGGGGCTTAAGTTACATCGGAGCCGTTTACGGCACTCCTTGTAACGCCTACTACACCTGGCTCAACCGATCTCCACACTGGTACTAAAAAACAGGGCGGTGAAATTCCGCCCAACCAAATAGGAGGGAAACATGGCCGATAAGCCTATAAAGATTCGGATAGTTAAAGTCGATCTTAAAGACAGAGCGATAGTCCAGACATTTTATACGGACGACGGTTTGTTCGACGGAACTGGTTATGACGAATGGGCCTATATACTCGAGAACGGTGACAGATCGGAACGAGACTACGCCGACTATGAAGTACAGACAAGCGAGTGCGACTAATGAATTATTTAATCGCCAAAGCCATGTACGACTACACCGAACGCTGGCCGGATAAAGAGATTAAACACATCTCGCCCTCGATGCTCGGCGGATGCTTACGCAAACATTATTACGCTATTTTAGGAGTCCCCAAGACCACTCCACCCGGTCCGGGCGCTCAACTTAACTTCGAGCTGGGGAGGATGTGGGAATCCATCATGGAAAAGGCGATGCAGAACGCCTCCATACCCTTTATAAGCCAATATAAGATGTTAGACGAGGAGCTGAACGTCTCGGGGACGCTGGACTTTCTACTTTACGATCCGAAGACCAAACAGTGGGAAGTACTCGACAGCAAGACAGAGAGCGTTTATTCACCCGGTTATAGAAGAAGAGAGGGCAAGAGCTTTCTTTCATCGAATAAGGATTACGTCTTCCAGGTCAACACTTACGCGCTGATGGCGATAAGACAGGGCTTTGACGTGAGAAAAGGCCGGTTCGCCGTCATCACCAAAGATAACGGATTCGTAGACGAACATCCCCTGAACATCACCAAGACTTCATTAGGGGTCACGCTGCGCCGGATCAACCGGCTTAACCGCTACTTAATTGAGAAAAAGCTTCCCCCCTGCGAGTGTGCTGGGTGGAAGATCGGTTATTGCAATTACGGTGATCCACACTCACAGACCAAGAACTCCAAAGGCAAACTGGTCAATACGTCATGTTGTTCCGCGTCATTAATAGAAGAAGGAGGTATTTATGCGGAAAGTAACCAAACCTAAGTGGCTGAGCGTCAGAAAAGCCGAGAACGCATATCTGGTGGTGGCCTTCGTCGGCGCCGGATTCGGCGTCAGTAAACTCGCCACCCTGCCCAAGGTTCATAGCAACCTGGGGCTGCTGCCGGTATGGCAGCTAGATGCCGGCATAATCGGCGGCGTGCTGTTTTGGGTGCTATTTCACTTAATAGACGGAGAGGATAAATGAAAGTCACCAGAATAATCGACGCCGCGTTTAAGACGGGCGTTTCGGCTAAGACCAACAAGCCCTGGACGATGATTAAGATCGAGGCCGAGGGTAAACCGGCTACCGGCTTCGGCCCGGTATCGGTGGGCGATGAAGTGGATCTGACATACAACGAGCAATACAAGAACTACAGCTTCAAGGTCATCGGGCCGCAGGACATCCCGGCTTCGGCGCCATCTGCGACTCAGCCACCGGTGCCAGTCGACAGCCAAAAGATATTACAGCTCATATATGAAGATATCCAGCAGATCCTTAAACTGGTCGATAAATCCCGGCCCTCGAGTTTAAGCGAGACATGGAAACAAACCACCGGCCAGACACCAACCCCGGTTCAGGATGTCGTAGTCGAAGACATCGGTGACGGTCCGATAGATTTAAGTGACATTCCGTTTTAAGGAAATGAAATGGTACAACGAAAGCCCTGGGATGTTACTTTCTCTAAGATTATATGTTCAGCTGGCTCTTGCGAAGCTGAAGGCTATGGTGGACGAAGATGCAGCAATCAGCTCCAAGCTGCTCATATTGTCACCCGAGGACGATCTGCTACAAGAACCGACACCAGAAACGCGTTCTGCCTATGTTTCGCTCATCACCGATGGTTCCACGACTACCCAAGAGAGTTCAGTAAGTTCATTACCCAAACATGGGCGCAGGAATACTACGACCGGATCTACCAGAAGAGTATCACGCCCGCGAAAGTCAACTGGAAAGAGCGCCACGAAAGGCTCAAAGAAATCTACCGCCGAATCAGCAATAACGAAATCACCATCAGTGAGATAAGGAAACTTGAGGATGACATTTAACTACGAAGAGTGGGAGGCCGGTATGCGGCGCAACCACGGCGATAACTGGAGAGACCTGTTAAGAGAAGGCGGCCGCAAAGGCGGCCGGGTGAAGACCGATAAGGGTTATTCCAAGATGGACCCCGAACGCCACCGCGGAATATCATCCCAGGCCGGTAAAGCCAGCCAGGAGGCCAGGAGGAAACGAAATGCCGGTCAATAATAACCGTAGAAAGTGGGCGGTCAGCGGTCCGGTTGCCCCCGAAGCCGTTGCGCGGGGGCGTAAATACGCCGACCCTCAACTACAGAGAATCTCGGACAAATGGCGCAATGGCGATCCAAGAACCAATGACCGGATAATCCAGCCCCACGGAATAACTATGGAAACCAAGAATCCACAAGTCCGTAAAATCATCATAGTTTCAGCCCCGAGACACCATCACGATTGGGGGATATATGACATCTAATTTAGAGTCCTACCCAGAACGTATCTTACCCGACTCTGAAACCGTCCAAAGGATGCGCGAAGACCTAATCCTGCAGCTTGGCATCTTAACTATCGCACGATGTCAGGGCGAACTCTACGACAAGACGCTGGATGAATTAAGGACTTTAACGGAGGAACAAATTGATGAAACCAATAACCTATAAACAAGCAATGGACTCCGAAGGCTCTTTATTAGGCCTGGAACTTTGGCAGGGCGACCAACACATAACTATCAGCTTGGGCCATGCAGACCCTTCAAACCACATGGGCTATAAGTGGATGGAAATCCGCAAAACTATCGACGAGCTATCTGAACGCATTAGAAAACAAATCTACGAAGATTTAGAAATCAAACAACTCTGGCAGGATGCCGGAAGTGAGGAGCTGAAGTGAACAAAGAAACTACTAAAGTTAAGGTTATTGAGGTGGTCGGTCAGAAGCTAGACCCGAACGCCAAATATATATTCATGGTTCATCAAGCGGCCATGTCCGAGCAAGAGTTGGGCTATCTGGCGGATGCGCTTACGCACCTCATCGGGCCGAAGTTTGTGATTGGTTTTACCAACATACCGGTGAACGAATCTATGAAAGTATTTGAAGTTGTCCCTAAAGACCAGATAGATAGGCGGGCGTGATGAACGAGCACGATGATTGGGATAAGAAAATGTTTGAGGAATTGAATAAGCAAGCCATTGAGTTTCTAAAGGAGGCCGGGCTATATACAGACTTCTTAGAGTGGCAGAAGAAACATGGCCTATCTGTCCCTAAAGACCAGATAGATAGGCGGCAGTGATGGCGACTAATAAAAAAACCGACCCGATGGTATCGCAGATAACCGAGTACATTGAGGCGGGGATTAAGAAAGAGGCGGCTAAGATTGCCGACAATTACAAGGAACAGATAGTCAAAGATGTAGAAGATGCCGTTAGTGACATAGTGGCGAAACTGGCAGTGCGTATAACTAGATTCGTGTCATTCCAAGACCTACGTGACCAGATTGTAATAAGTGTCCAAAAAGACTTCGCCGCCCCCAAAGAAAACAAGGAGAATAGTGATGAGAAGTGACCATAAACTAGCCGTTTGGATTCTGATAATACTCCTGTTGATGTTAGTAAGTGCCGAGACAACAGGACTTATCGCCACCAAAATCCAGACAGATAAACAGATAACTCTTGGGGCTAATAAGTGACCATCCCATATCTACCACCAGGAGTAAAGGAGGCGTAATTATGATGCCAACCAAAAAAGATGAAGAATCGGGAACCTGGTTTAAACCCCCCGAAGCCCCCTCTGACTTAGACCAGGAGCGACTATATCAAGAAGCTTTTTACAACTGGCTGTTACTAAACGGCGTGGACATCATGATAAAAGGCAGCGAAATGAACAGCTCAAGCATGGGCAATCTGATAATCGCAGAAGTCGATATGCCCAAGCTAAAGGCGGCCATCCAGGGCAGAGAGCGTAAGGCGAGGATAAGAGAATTAACATGGGTTGACCAAAATATTTCTAACGAAATGTTTGATGATTGGATTAAAAACCGCCTATCAGAATTAACCAAAGAGGAGCATCATGATTGACCTAGAAGACCTCAGCCTAGAAGAAATCGAATCCTATGCCGACCTTATAGAATCTAATGAAGCGGAGCCGGACAATGGATAACCCACAAGAGCCTTCACTTAAAGATAGGGGACGATATGAAAAAATATAGGCAAAAAGTAACTGACCCTCTAATAGGCGATTGCTGGCGGGCTTGTATGGCCACCTTGCTTCAATTACCGCCAGAGGTTTTACCAAACGACCACAGTCCGGCTTGGCACTCAATCTGGGGAGCGTTTTTAAGGCAGTTCGGACTAGCACTAAGCCCCTGCATTAAAGCCGACGGCCCTGTGTGGGCGACACAACCCTGGATAGCCAGCGTTAAGAGTTTAAATTATAAGGCTACCCACGCTATTTTGATGCACTATGGTGGCAAGGTACTACACGACCCCTCTAATCTAAAGCGGTACAAAACCGGCACTTACCTATCCAGTAAAGAGGTTATATCGGGCCAACACCTAGAGGTCGAAGATGTTACAAAACTGCACCTTTTAAAAGAATATCGGGACAGAATTACCGCCCCCGAAAAGGTTAAGCTATGACAGAGCCTTCACTTAAAGATAAAGAGGCGCAGGATTGGGAGAAAAAGATGTTTGATGCTTTTTGGGAAGAAGCTAAAGCGTGGCTGATTGAGACGGGTCAGTATGACGACTTTATAGAATGGCAGAAAAAGCATGGGATTGCCGCCCCAAAGGA